>JACXTT010008083.1_pt1 | contig 14655 bp, 20 predicted proteins | sample 9270951 | NCBI WGS metagenome assembly JACXTT01 (sample SAMN15532306, study PRJNA645909) | rock metagenome | isolation source: weathered quartz diorite | place: Puerto Rico | collected 2017-06-21
GCCGACAGGGTGCTGCCGTAAGTGCCGAAGATCGCAGGCACGTGATCCTGCTGGACGAGCCGGTCGACCGCCGCGGCCGCCGCATCGGGTGTGGTCGAGTCCATGACCTTGAGCTGCACGTCACGGTGCAGCACGCCTTCCGAGCGCGCCACCTGCAGCGCGGCCATCACGCCGGCGAGCTCTTGCTGGCCGCCCTCGGCTTGCGGCCCGCTGAGCGGATAGATCGCGCCGATCACGAGCGTGTTGTTAGAAGCAGTCTGCGACGTGCCGCACGCGGCCAGCAGGAACAGTAGAAGCACGATCAGTCCTCGCAGGCGCACGAACCCAGCTTAAGTGGTCGCGACAGTCCGATCGCCTCCCCACTATGTGGGGATGTCGCCACTGCGCCGAAGGCGCTCTGGCGGGTGGGGGCGCCTACGCAGGCACGGTCTGGACCGACCGTGCCTCTGTCAATTGCCGCTCCAGCTTCGGCGCCGGCGCGTACCCGTAATTCACGTGTAGAGGCTTGCCCGCGGAGGACATCACAACTGTCGTCGGCAGCGTGTAGACCTGGTAGCGATCTGCCAGCTGCCGGTCGGCGATTGCGTCGATGCGATCAACGCGAACGGTGCCGAGCTTGGCGAGCGCCGGCTCCTGGTGGGTCTTGCACACTGTGCAGCCCTCGCCGGTGAAGTAAAGGATGTAGGGCCCGGTGGCAGCGCTTCCGGTTGCGACGAGCGCGACCCGCCGCGCGCGAGCCGCGCGCAGGATCTCCAGGGCGGCGGCGATGAGCACGACGACGCCCACCACCGCCAGCGCCTGGAGCTGTGGGTTCATGCCCGGATTAGACCTCGTTTGCCGAGCTGGTAATAGATCTGGCAGCCGAGGCAGTAGCCGAACGCCAGGTTGACGAACGCGAGCACCGCGACCAGCAGTGACAGTGCGAGGCCGCCGAACTCGAACGGGATGAGCAGGACCGAGGCGATGGCGAGAACCACCCCGCCCATGCCCTGCGCAAAGTTGTGCGGCTCAGGGCGATCCTGCACCGGGCGCGGCTTGACGATGCCGCGCGGTTTCAACACTTGAAAGTAAAACTGCTTGAAGAGCGCCAGCCGCGGGTTGAACGTGCCCAACAGCAGCACGATGGCCAGCAGCGGTATCAGGAGAGTCACCGGCTGCCAGAAGAAGCTGCCGAGATAGGCCACCAGCACCGTCGCGACGATGCCGGTCTGGTTGACCTTGAGCGCCGAATGGTCGACGGTCTGGAGTGCGGTTGCCATTTCTTTATCTCTACTTTTCGATCGGGACTCTGATTGAGCTGCCCCACTCGGTCCACGAACCGTCGTAGTTGCGAACGTCGGGGTAGCCGAGCAGCTCGCGCAGCACGAACCAGGTGTGCGCCGAGCGCTCGCCGATGCGGCAGTACGCGATGACTTCCTTGTTCGGCGTGATGCCCTTGCCGCCGTAGATCTCCTTCAGCTCGTCGACGCTCTTGAACGTGCCGTCCTCGGCGTTGACCGCCGTCGCCCACGGGATGCTTGCCGCGGTCGGAATGTGTCCGCCGCGCTGAGCACCTTCCTGGGGAAGGTTCTCCGGAGCAAGCAGCTCACCGGAGAACTCCTTCGGCGAGCGGACGTCGACCAGCGCAGCCTTGCCGATCTTCGACTGCACGTGGTCCTTGTAAGCACGGAACTCTTCGCGTGCCGAGTGGTGGAAGTGGTACTTCGTCGCTGCGTGGCTGGGGACGTCGGTGCTGTACTCACGGCCCTCCTTCTCCCACTTGACCCGACCGCCGTCGACCAGCTGCACCTTGTCGTGGCCGTAGTACCTGAGTGCCCAGTAGGCATAAGCGGCGAACCAGTTGTTGTTGTCGCCGTAGAGCACGATGTTGGTGTCGGGCGTGATCCCGCTCTGGCTCAGAAGCTCCTCGAGCGCCTCTTTGCCGGCAATGTCGCGGACGACCTGGTCCTGGAGATGCTTCTTCCAGTTCCAGCCGACGGCGCCCTCTATGTGACCCTTTTCGTAGTTGCTCGGGTCGACGTCGACCTCCACGAGACGCAGGTCCTTGTCCTTGGCGTGGTCGGCAATCCATTCGGTGCTGACCAGCGCCTTCGATGTGGTTGTCGATGAGCTCAACTCTCACTCCTCCAAAAATGCAGATAGCCGAAGGGTTTTGGGATCGAAACGAACGGCGATCGAATGGGCGCGCCTGTTGGCGCGAGCAGACGACCGGTGCTAGCTACAGAAGCAGGCCGGGATGTGGGTCAGACGCTGGGCAGGCCAGATGAGGTCCTGCATTGATCGTCAATTCTAGGCAACCCCCGTTGGGGAGTGCCAATTCCGGACAATTTGCGACGGTGTCGCAAATAGGCCTCATCAAGTACCAGGCGCTGGGCAACGACTACCTCGTGCTCGATCTGCCCGCACCGCTCGACGAGGTGGTGGGGCTGATGCCGCTCCTATGCGACCGCTTCAACGGGCTCGGCTCGGACGGTCTGCTCGCTTTCGACGCGAAGGCAATGTCTGTACGCATCTTCAACCCCGATGGCTCCGAGGCTCAGAAGAGCGGCAACGGCCTGCGCATAACTGCCGCGCACGCAGTCCTGGAGCACGGCGCCGGCGAGCAGTTCGAGCTGCGAACCATCGACCGCGCAAACGCGGTCACCGTCCTGCATCGGGACGGCCCTGAGGTGGTCAGCGAGATCGACATCGGGCGGCCATCGTTTCGGGCCGCCGACCTGCCCGCGCGCTTCGAAGGCGAGCCCGATCGCGTCCACCTCGACACACCGGTCGGGCGGGTGGAGGCGATGCTCGTCTCGGTCGGCAATCCCCACTGCGTCATCTTCGGCGAGCCGGTGACGAAAGAGCGCTCCATCGAGCTCGGCCCTCACATCGAAAGGCACGAGGCCTTTCCGGAGCGGACGAACATGCAGCTGTTCGAGGTGCTTGACCGCGGGCACTTGAAGGTCGAGATCTGGGAGCGCGGTGCCGGGTACACCCTCGCGTCGGGCACCAGCGCCAGCGCGGTGGCTGCGGTGTGCATGCGCGCTGGCCTGGTCGACGACCACGTCGTCGTGCGGATGCCTGGCGGCGACCTCAACGTGCGCCGCGAGCGCGACGGGCACCTAGTCCAGTCGGGCCCCGCGCGTCGCGTCTACCGCGCGCGCGTCGACCTAGCCGACTTTCGCTAACCGGTCGACCGCAGCCGGCAGATCGGCCAGGCCGCCGATCACTGCGTCCGCAATGGACGGGTCGTCCTTCTCACCCTGCCGGTTGACCCAGATCCGAGTGATGCCGAGCTCATGCGCCGGCCGGATGTCGTGGAAGTAGCTCTGTGCACAGTGGATCCAGGTCGCGGCCGATGAGCCGAACGTGGACTGGAACAGCTTGAAATGGGCGTGGTTCGGCTTGTAGGAGGACACGTCCTCAGCGGTCACCACCGCGTCGAAAGGCACGGGCAGGCGCCGCTGAGTCTGCGCGATGAGGTCGCGGTCGCAATTGGTGAGGAGCGCGAGCCTCCAGCCATCCTTCCGCAGCGTGCCCAGCGCCTGCCCAACGTCCCCAAACGGCGGCCAGTGCGGGATGGTCGAGACGAGCGCTGATGCGTCGTCGGGTTTCAAGTCGAGCGACAGCTCGCGCGCAGCCTGCCGGGCCGTCTCGGCCAGGATTGCGCGATAGCGCTTGAAAGCGCCCTTCTCGACCTCGGCCTCGAGCTCGATGTATGCCTTCAGGAAGTCCTGGCCTCGACCCGGGAACAGCAGCTCCCCGGTCGTGCTGATCCCGTGGCGCCAGTCGATCAGCGTGCCGAAGCAGTCGAACGTCAGCCAGTGGTCGGCCATCTTCTACTGAAGGCTAACCGGCCTTGGGCAAGTACTCCTGGATGGCGTGCGCCAGGTGCTGCATTGTCATGGACTGCAGCCACACTCGGCCCGGTCCCGTCAGCGCTGCCAGGAACAATCCGGAGCCGCCAAAGAATGCGTTCTGGATCCCCGGCACCGACTGGATGTTGAACTGCACCGACTCCTGGTACATGCCGACATGGCCAGGGTGCACACGCAGCGTGTTGCCCGCCTGCAGGTCGTAAGTGACCACCTCACCGTGGAGCTCGACCCACGCCCGACCCTGGCCCTGGAGGCGCTGCATCCGGAAACCGGTGCCGCCGAAGATGCCGGCGCCGAGGCGCTGCTGGAAGCCGATCGAGAACTGGACGCCGAGGGTCGCGCACATGAACCCGTGGCGGTGGACCATGTAGCCCTGGCCGGGAGCGATGTCCATGGGCAGGATCTGGCCCGGCAACTTGGCGGCGAAAGCCAGCAGGCCTGGGCCGCCGACAGCTGTGTACTCGGTCATGAAGAGCGTGCCACCCGCGACCGCCCTGCCCAGGGCCCCCAGGAAGCCGCCCTGCTGGCCGCCGGCAGACGTCGACGTCTGCATCTGAACCGCCATCGACATCCAGGCGAGCTGGCCGGACTCGGCGAAGACCTTGTCGTTCGGCTGCATGCTCATCTCGACCACGGGCATCACGGTGCCGACGATCTTTGATTCCATAGCGCTCCCTTCCTACGAATCAGACAGCTTGCGCGAAAGGTTAGCTCCGACTGTGATGCACGTGTTCGAGCGTCGGGTGTCGAGCACCTTTTTGCCCTGGCGACTGCAAGCATGACTCGCAGATTCCGACCACCAGAACCTCAGTCCGCATGGGCTTGAAATTGTGCTGGCCCTCGAGGTGGGTTTCGAGGCTGTTCACCAGGTCTTCCTCGATGTGCAGCACGCCGCCGCAGACCTTGCACACTGCGTGGTGATGGTCACCTGACGCGAGCTCGTAGTGGGTCGCGCCTTCCCCTAGGTGTGCGGCGTAGACGGAACCCGCGGCGGTGAGCGCTTCGAGTCCGCGGTAGACCGTGCTGCGCGGAAACGTCGGCCGGGAACGCCGCAGGTCTTCGGTGATCTGGTCGGCGGTGCAGTGACCCCCGAGCCGGACGATCGCCTCGTACACCATGGTCCGCTGCGAGGTGCGCCGCATGCTTCTCAGGCGCTGATCACGTGCAGCGCGCGGTCAGCCTGCGTCAGCAGCCGGCAGCCGTTCGGCTCGACCACGATGTCATCCTCGATTCGGCAGCCGCCCCAACCTTCTATGTACAGACCTGGCTCGATGGTCGCGACCATTCCAGCCTCGAGGATCAGGTCCGAGCCCGGCTCCAGGCCGGGGTCCTCGTGAGCCTCGAGGCCGAGTCCGTGGCCGGTGCGATGGATGAAGAGGTCGGCTCGTTTCGCGACCTCGGTCACGTGGCGGGCGGCCGCATCGACCTCACCGGCAGTCACGCCGGCGCGAACCTTGGCGACGGCGGCGTCGTGCGCCTCGAGCACCACGCCATGGATCGCCCGCTGCTCAGCACTCGGCGGGCCGGCCACCGCCATCCGCGTCGTGTCTGCGCGGTAGCCGGCGTACGCGGCGCCGAAATCGAGAAGTATCAGGTCGCCCGCCTGCAGGCGGCGGTCGGACGGTCGGTGATGCGGCATCGCGCTGTTCGGCCCGAACTGCACCAGCGACTCGAACGAGAGTGTGCCGCCGCCCTTGGTGATCGCGCCGGCGATCATGTCCGCGACCTCGAGCTCGGTCTGCCCGACCTTGATGCGGCTCAGCACCTCGCGCGTCACCTGGTCGGTGATGGACGCCGCCATGCGTAAGTTCTCCAGCTCGGCGGCATTCTTGATGCGGCGCATACGGCGGATCTCGTCCGCCGCATCCGCGAAGCTGTCAACGCGGGCGAGCGCCTGCAGCGACTCTCCCATCTTCAGCGTCACGTGGTCCTTCTCGACCGCGATCCGGCGTGAGCCGGCAAGCGCGTCACGCACCATGGCGTCGGTGTCTTCGCCGTCCCGCCACGCGACGACGCCGACGTCGACCGTGCTGCGTACTGCGCCTTCGCGCTCGAGCGCGGGCACGATGAGCGTCACGCCATTCGCGCGGACGACGAGCGCCATCAACCGCTCGATGGGCTCGGCGTGGAAGCCGGTCAGGTACGCGATCGAGACGGGCCGCGTCACATAGGCCGCGTCGACCGACTCGGCAGCCATCCACGTGAGCAGTCGAGCGAGCCTGCCGGCGGTGATCGCCTGGCTGCTAATCAAGGCCCACGATGCGCACGCGATAAGAGCCGTTCGGCGTGCTGATCTCCACCTCGTCGCCGACGCGGTGGCCGATCAGGGCTTTGCCCAGCGCAGACTCGTAGCTCACACGGCCGGCTTTCGGGTCTGCCTCGGCCGGGCCGACGATGCGGTACGTCTCCTCGTCCTCGCCATCCTCGCGAAAACGGACTGTGCTGCCCATGGCGACGAGCCCGTTGCCGGCCTTCCTCTCGATGAGCACGTGGTTTTTGATGATGGCCTCGAGCTCATTGATGCGAGCTTCCTTCATTCCCTGCTCGTTCTTGGCGGCGTGGTACTCGAAGTTCTCTGACAGGTCCCCGAGCTCGCGGGCGGCTTTGATCTTGGCGGCAATCTGCGGCCGCCACTCGGTCACCAGATGCTCGTGCTCGCGCCGAACTCCCTCGAGGCCCTCGGGTGTGATGTGTACGTCTTCTGCCATCACAACTGAGTTTAGGGGGTAGGTCTGAGGGCCTTTCCTATACATTCCGCGCCATGAGAAGGCTCTTGCTGACGATCTCGATGCTCCTCATGGGGATGGCCCTGGTCGGCGGCGCCGCCGAATCGTTGGTCGGAACGTCGCTCGTCCCGCTCGATCAGGAGGTCGGCACTCACGCTTCGGCCGCCGGGGCCGTGCTCGGAATCGGCCTGATGGCTGCCGCAGTCAGCCCCGCCGCCAACGTGGGCTGGGTGCGGGCGGGCATTCTCTACGGCTTCGTCGTGCTCGCGTTCGAGGCCGGGCAGTTCTTCCTTCTTCACGCGCAGTTCCACCTCGGCCCGGTGTTCTTCGGGCTGGCGTTCAGCCTGCTGCTGATCGCGCTCTACCCTCAGCGCAAGCAGCTCGTGCCGGCGGCCACGGGTATGCCCCCGAAGGGTGCCTCCCCTCCGCCCAAGGCCAGCACGCCCGAACCTGTACCACCGGCCGCGAGCGAGAAGAAAGAAGCCGAGGAGCCTTCGACCGAGCCCTAGGTACGCGGCGCCAGGGCCTGCACCTCTTTGGTCAGGCGCTGCTGCACCAGGTAGGACACCCCGTACACAGCACCACCGAGGCCGGCCCCCACCAGGAAGGCCAGGCCTACATGCAGGGCGGGGTTCATGATCGGCGAGAGCGCAATGCCGTCGTCGCCGAGGATCACTCCGAGCGCCAGGGCGATTGGCGTGAGCACGGGAATCCTCTGCAGCTGACGCATCACAGGCGGCACCGGCGGCTCCACCCGAGGCACCATCCGCTGGCCCATGATCCCCACCGAGCGCACGTGGCGCAGGTTCGGGGTGACGGTGAGGATCACGTTGACCTGGTTGCCGGGTATCTGCTTCAGCTTGGCGGGCGGCACGAGGTACTGCTCCGAGCCACCACGCGTCTTGACGATCACCATCCCCAGGCCGATCGATGTGCTCACGGTGCTGGCGCCCTCGAGCTGCCCCTGCACCAAACGCCCTTCTGCGTTTCGGTCCTTCAAGGCCAGGCGAAATCCGGGTACGACGAAGCTCGCCAGCAACGCGATGGGCAGCACCCATGCGATCGCGGCCACGATGGCCACCGGCCAGGTGTATATGCGCGGCACGAAGATGAGGATCAGCGCGATCGCGAGGAGGCACGCGACGCCGATGCCGATGGCGATGTAGCCGAGTCGGATCACGAAATCAGGGGCGTATCCCTGCAGCATGCCCCCGGCCTCGACGTAGCGCTCGCGCTGCCTGCGCGTCGCGCCTTTGCTGGGTGGCGCCGCGGCCGCCACCTTTGGCTTGACCTTGCGCATCTGCATGCGGACCTGCTTCTTTCCCAACCCGTCCCTGTCCTCTCAAAGGGGGAGTGTATCCGCCGGGTACGTGATCCGGTCCCGTGCGACGGCAGCGAAGGGCGTGAGGCGATGCGGGGAGGGCTCGCCTTTAGCCGTGATGTGGCGCACCTCGACGCCATCGACCAGCAGGGCGTCGGCGATGAGTGATCGGTGGCACCGCCACGGGACGGCTTCGGCGCACATGATCGAAGTTCGACGCGACGCCGCGAGATCTTCAAGCCGGCGAAGCGCGCGCCAGAACTCGTCGGTCTGCATGTAGTCGGCGTAACCACGAAAGCCGGCATTGCGCCACCCGGTGTTGATGGATTCAGGGTCCGGCTTCCTAAGGCCCCCAAGCTCCGGCTTGTGCATGTACGTGATGCCGTGCTCGGGCATCGAGACCTCGAGTGCCGCGCGTGCGAAGTGGGGCATGCGTCGCGACCCCGGCGCTGTGCGCACGTCGACCAGCAGCCGCACCTTGTTGAGCTTCAGCAGCTCGACCAGCTCATCGGTTGAGCGGGTCGAGTGCCCGATCGTCAGGACGATCGCAGCGACGGGTCCACGAGCGGCACGAGCACGAGCTTGGTGTACGTCTTGCCACCGTACTGGAACGTGCCGGAGAACAGGTACGCCGGCTCGTAGAAGCCCTGCTGCCCAGCGACTGCAAGCGCATACACGAGCTGTACCGTGTCGAGCCTCACGTTGGGCACGAAGCCAAGCGTCTGCGAGCTCGAAGGCGGCGCCGTGGTCGCCATCTGCACTGCGGTGTCGTTGTTGATGAGCCTGTACTGCGATACGTCCAGGCCAATGGGCACAGGTCCGGTGGCGACCAGGCGGTTCTGAGTGATGTCGACTTCGATGCCGTAGCGCTGGCCGTTCCAGTCGATGAGGTAGGCGACTGTGCCCGAGGGCAGGTCGAAGTCGCGCAGAAATTGGACGCGCGAAACGCCGTTGGACACCTGCACCTGCACGTCGTCAGGCCAGGTGGGCATCAGGTTGTGCGCAGCCAGGAAAGCACTGGCCACAACCCCGGGGTCCGAGCCGCTCGGCACTGCGCTACCGGTGGCAACGATCGTCCACAGCGGCGGGCGCGGCAACGTCGGGTCTGTCGGGCTCAGCGTCAACGCCAGGTCTGGGCCTGACGCCACCTGACCGACCTCCTGGTGCAGCTGGGTCGGCACCGGCTCGACGTAGCGGAAGACCGGTGCGTCGGGCACGGGACCGCTGAGGGTCCCGACCCAGCTCAAGTTCGCCGGACCGAAGTAGAGATCGGACGACGCCGCCGCAGGTGGCCGGCCCGTGCCGTACGTGGGCGTGTTGATAGCGGCGGAGTCCGGACTCAGTCGTGGCGTGGGAATGCCTCCTCCGTAAGCCGTGTCGCCCTGCGACCGGGTGCCGCCACCCAGGGACAGCTTGGCCGGCGCAATGCTGGAGAAGCTGTTGTGCTTGATCCCGTTGTTGATGACGCCGATGCCGATCACGGCGATCAGCAACACGGCGACGACGCCTGCAGGCACGGCCGGCGCGTCACGGATGCTGCCGCCGAACGCCGCCAACGAATCGCGGAAGCGCGACCACCATGGCCGCCGGGCCTGAATGCGGACCCAGAGCTCATCCTCGAAGCCGCGTCGCGGACGCGTGGTCTCGAAGGCGTCGTCCAGCCGGCGCTGGAGCGCGTCCAGCTCGAGGTCTTCCTGATCACTCATGACTGGGTCTCACTGGTCTGGGTCTCGACGGCAACTGCGGCACGCAGCGCCTTCAGTGCCCGGTGGTAGAGCATCTTGGCCGCATCCTCGCTGCAACTCATGAGGACTCCGACCTCCTCGAAGCTGAGTCCGGAGTGGCGCAGGGAGATGGCGTCGCGCTGGCGCTCGGGCAGCTGGGCGACGTGCGCCAGCAGCGCCTGGTACTGGATTCGCTCCTCCGCCATGCCGGCGGGGTCCTCCTCGTGGGCCGGCTGCTGCTCGATCGTGCGGCGCAGCCGCTCGCGCCTGCCATGCGCGCGGAAGTGGTCAAGGGTCGCGTTGCGGGCGATCCTGAAAAGCCAAGCGGCCGGCGTGGCCGCCCGGGCCTCGAAGCGGTCGTACGCCTGGTACGCGTTCATGAAGACCTGGGCGGTGATGTCCTCGGCATCGGCGGCGCTACCGACCTGGGAGCGGACATAGGCATAGATACGACCGAGGTAGTCGCGGTAAACGTCCTCAAAGGTCGGCCGATCGGCCTCCACGGCCGGTTCATGGTAGGTGGCATACCCGCATTAGGGAACGAAGCCCGGCCGGCGCATGTAACGTGAGCCGATCAGCCGCTTCCTGCCGGCCCTTCGCCTCCGACTGCTCGCGACCAGGCTCTTTGACGCGGAGCCCAACCCCCCACGTGAAGTGCATTTTGGCGATGTGCTCGAGGTCTACGCGCCTCTCGCGATCTACCAGGTCGTTGGTTTCGTAGTCATCGCCGCCGTTTTGTTCGCCATCTTGCCCACGCAGGCGAAGCTGTTCATGCTGCTCGCCTTTGCCGTGGTCTATGTGGTTCAGGCCCTGTTCTGGATTTCCATCATCGGGGTGGTGCGGCGCGCTCTACGTGAGGGCGTGGCCACCGCCGGCGAGGTGTTGTCACCAGGTTCGTTTTCGACCTCACCGCGCGTGCGGGTCAACGGTCGCGAGATGACGCTGCGCTCGAATTCGGCGCGAAACCTCAAGGCTGGCGACCGGGTCAGGGTTATCACCAACCCAGAGGGAGACAAGCTCCTACTTTCGCTGCTCTTCTAGGCGCCCAGCGCGGCGCCAATCGTGGTCGCCCCGGTTCTTTCGGACGGTCGCCAGTAGTGCGGATCGGCGACCGCGAGCTGCGCATCAGGTCGAGCTCCACCCGCGGCTTGAAGGCAGGTGAGACGGTCACGGTCCTGACAGATGCAAGAACACGGTGGCTCCTGCTTTATGTGGTCCTCTAGGCGCGCAGCGCGGCGCCGATCTCCTCGGGCCGGTTGGTGAAGATCGAGTCTGGCCGGCAGTACCGGCACCACGCGAGCGCGGTCTCGTCGTCGACCGTCCAGACACCGATCGCGCCGCCCGCGGCGTGCACCTGCTCCACCGTTTCGCGATCCATCGCGCCCCAGTGCGGAGAGAAGACGTCCGCGCCCGACTCCCTGAGCATCCGCGCCGGGTCAATCGGCCGCGCACCTTCGAGGATGCCGAGCTGCAGGCGTGGCTCCATATCGCGCAACCGCCGAATGGCCGGGTGGTGGAACGACACCACGGCGCATTCCTGCACTGCACCGAGCTGGCGGAGCATGTTCACCAGCTTTTCCTCAAGCCCCGGATAGGTGATCGGCAGCTGCTTGATCTCGATCACGAGGCCCACCTTGCCGAGGGCCAGCTCGATGACGTCATGCAGAAGCGGTATGCGCTCACCTTCGCCGGCATCGAGCTTCATCAGCTCCGCGGCGGTGTAGTCGCGCACCAGGCCCTGGCCGTTGGTCGTGCGCTCGAGCATGTGGTCGTGAATTACCACCAGCCTGCCGTCTGACGACAGGTGGACGTCGCATTCGATCAGGTCGCACCCCGCCTTGATGGCCGACTTGAACGAGCGCATGGTGTTTTCGGGGTGATGGGCCGGGTTGCCGCGGTGCCCACCCAGCAGCGGACGGCCATCGTCGTGCGCGGTCTCGTAACGGGCCCGGATTGTCTCGACCAAGCGCCCGAAAAGTCTAGAGAGTCGCAGGCGCGGGTGCGAAAGAACGGCTGATCTGTTCTCTATAGTGCTGGTCATGCCTGAAGCCGTTGCCCAGACCATCGCGGAGCTACGTCAGACGGGCCATGTCCGCCAGACCGTCAAGCAGGAGATGCGCCGCAACCTGCTCACGAGGCTGCGGTCCGGCGAGGAGCTCCTGGCGGGCATCGTGGGCTACGACGAGACCGTGCTCCCGCAGTTGGCCAACGCCATCATCTCCGGCCACGACGTGATCCTCCTCGGCGAGCGCGGCCAGGCCAAGAGCCGCATCATGCGTTCGCTGGTCAGCCTGCTCGACGAGCGCGTGCCGGTCATCGCGGGCTGCGAGATCAACGACCACCCTTACGCGCCGATCTGCCGGCGCTGCCTCGACCTGATGGAGCAGAACGGCGACGCCGTGGAGATTTCCTGGCTCGACCGCAGCGAGCGCTACGGCGAAAAGCTGGCCACTCCCGACATCTCGATCGCAGACCTGATTGGCGAAGTCGATCCCATCAAGGTCGCGGAGGGACGTTACCTGGCAGACGAGCTGACCATCCACTACGGTCTGTTGCCGCGAACGAACCGCGGCATCTTCGGCATCAACGAGCTGCCGGACCTCGCGGAACGCATCCAGGTCGGCCTGCTGAACATTATGGAAGAGAAGGACGTGCAGATCCGCGGCTATCGCGTGCGGCTGCCGCTCGACCTCTTCGTCATCGCGAGCGCGAACCCCGAGGACTACACCTCACGCGGTCGCATCATCACGCCGCTGAAGGACCGCTTCGGCTCGCAGGTGCGGACGCACTACCCGCTGAGCATCGGCGAGGAGATGCAGATCATGGAGGCGGAGCGTCATCCGCTGCCCGAGGATTTCGAGCTTGTCTTCCCGGGTTTCATGAAGGAGATCGTCGCCGAGCTCACGCATCTCGCCCGGCGCAGCCCCCACATCTCGCAGTCGTCTGGTGTGTCGGTGCGAATGTCCATCGCCAACTTCGAGAACCTCGCGAGCAACGCGGTGCGCCGAGCGGCGCGTCTGGGCGAGCCGCTCGCAGTGCCACGGATCACCGACCTCGCATACCTCACGTCGTCGACCACCGGCCGCGTGGAGATCGAGGCGCTGGACGAAGGAAAGGAGGAGCAGGTGCTCACCCGGCTGGAGCGTGGAGCCGTGAGCGCCGTGTTCAGCCGGCATTTCTCCGCGGCCCATTTCGACGGTTTGGTGTCGCGTTTCGAGGATGGAACGATGCTCGAGGTCGGCGAGGGCATCCCAGCCCGCGCCTACACGCGGGCCGTGGGCGACCTGCCCGAGCTGGCCACAGCGCTGAAGCGGCTTTCGCTTCCGGACCGGCCCGAGGTGCGAGCTTCGGTGATCGAATTCCTGCTCGAGGGCCTGCACCTGAACAAGCGGCTCAACAAGGACGAGGTCGAGGGCCGAGCGGTCTATAGGCGATAGCTTATGAGGGAAAACCCGGAGTGTTTTCCCTCATCGACCGGGCCGGCTTCGCCGTCCGGGTCTGCCCCCATTCCGGTATAAGGATGGACTCGATCTAAAAGTTCAACCTAGCCACGAACGGAGGGGGAGAAACAAAGTTGCGGCCGAGGTCAACTCGGCCGCCCCGGCCAGGTCAGCAGAACGAAGTCGAAGGCCGAGCCGTTTATCGCCGTTAGCCGTCAGTCGCATACTGCGAGCGTGAGCCAGGTCCAGGCCGCGTGCGACAACTGCGGTGCCCAGCTCGTGGCGAACGCCGCTTATTGCGAGCGCTGCGGCGCCCGCACCCGCCGCGCGCGCCGGCTGGTCCGGCTGGCCATCCGCGTCGAGCTCCTCTTCTTCTTGCTGGTGGTCGCGCTGGTGATCGGATTCACATGGGTGTACGCGGTACAGAAGTAACACCTCACGCGCGGCAGGTCGGAATCGCGTCGAACCGCACCGCCGTCGTTGCGATGCCGGCCCCGAAGTTCGCCACGTCGATGTGGTACATGCGGTCCTTGACGATGGGGTTGTGGTTCTCGTCCTGCCGCTGGTCGACCAGCTTCCCGTTCTGGTCATAGAACTTGTAGAAGAACGTGATGTCCTTGCAGTCGGTCTTGCTTCGGTAGTCGAACTCGAAGTGCTGTGGTGAATCGATTGTTGCGTTCATCACTCCGTACGGCGGCGGCGCCGGCTTGGGGTAGTGCGTGGCCACCAGCCACGCGGCGCTGAGGAGCAGCACGATGAGTCCGAGGAGCATGATCGGCGGCTCAAAGCGACGCTTCTTGACGCGGACCCACCCGGCCCCGTTCCACCAGTGCCGCCGGTCCGCCGATACCCACGCCGCGCCATCCCAGATCGGAGCCTTCCCGTCAGGGCCCACCATCTCCGACACAGCGGGGTGATTCTGCCCGACCGATCAGCCGTTTCCTACTGGTTATCGTTGAGCCAGTGGAACTCCAGGAGGAGCTGAGCCCGGCCGACGCCGTGTTGCTGCTGAGCTCGGCGCCCGAACGAATAAGCGATCTCGTCTTCGGCCTCGATGAGGCGCGGCTGCGTTACCGCCACGGACCTGCTTTCCCGACGCTCGGCGGTCTCCTCGGCCACCTGCTCGAATCCGGCGCCAAGGTCGACACACTGTTGCGGCGCGCCCACCTCGAGGGCGTCTTCAATGCTGACTTCCAGTCCACCATCGACCCCCACCATGACCAGAACCTCGACCATCCGCTCACCGAGGCCATAGAGGACTTCGCCCGCGTGCGCCGGCGAACTGTCGACCTGCTGCACGGCTGGGGCAAGAACGAGTGGGATCGCGTGATCACCGGCGCGCAGGGCGGAAGCATCACGTTGCTCGACGTCTGCCGGCAGGTGGCACGCCACGAGATGAGCCACATCGCGCAAATCCGCAACCTGACCGTGCTGCTGCCAGAGCCCGAAGATCTCGGGCCGCCCCGCGCGGCAGTGCCGTGAGGACACAATTCCGAACGTGAGCGACGAGCTGGAGCAGGAACCGCCGCTGGAGGCGCCGGCGGCATCCGAGGCAACGCCCGCCGCGACCGACACGCCCGTGCG
>JACXTT010008084.1_pt1 | contig 14654 bp, 19 predicted proteins | sample 9270951 | NCBI WGS metagenome assembly JACXTT01 (sample SAMN15532306, study PRJNA645909) | rock metagenome | isolation source: weathered quartz diorite | place: Puerto Rico | collected 2017-06-21
GAACATGACCCGCGAGATATTTCACTGGGGGCCGAGGATCAACAGTGACAATGCCTGGGTCGTTGAGATGTTCTTGGAGCCATGAAGGCTCGACGAACCGAACCAGATTCTACTCGCCGCGAGAATTGTCTTTAACGATTGATTCTGAGAATTGTAGATTTCCTACAGTGCTTCGAACTCTGGAACTATCCGAGCCCCGCGCGAAACTGTCTGCGCCACCACGGACCTCTTCCACGCCTGGTTCCACAACTCCTCGAGCGTCTTCTTGTCAGCATCCCCGCTCACATACATTTTCGCCTTGATCTCCGGATAGCCGGGCGTCCCCTCATCGGTCAAGCCCGCCCAATTTTTGATGTCTCCGAAAGATCCTTCGAGAGCAATTTCGCAATTGCGAATATTGATGCCCCGTCTCGTCGCCTGAAACACGAAACCTGTCATCATGCAGGCACCGATCGCAGATAGAATATGCTCGTGCGCGGATGCAGCACTATCGTTTGCTCCTAATCCTTCGGGCTCGTCGAAGCTGGCAGTATGGGTCCGCATGTACGCTTTGGACTTGAGCCCGCCCTGCCACTCCACTCTAGAGTGCCATGGACCGTTGGTAGCCTTGGCAACGTCCGGTCTTGTTTTGAGGTCGTTTACGAACTGGTCGAGCTTCGAAACGTCTAGCTGGTTGACGATCTTAGCCTTGACAACTTCTTCCATGACTACTACCTAGGCTACGATTTCCATCGGTGATTCTCTTAATGTTTTAGCGGCCGTGCTCATGGACTGCAGTTTTGCAAAGGCAGTCTGAGTATCGTTGACCGGTCGCTCTGCAAATGTGCCAAACCCACAGTCAGGATTAAGATAGATTTTCGAAGAATCGAAGAACTTCTCAGCCTCTCGAACGCGCTTGACAATTGTCCCTGGCTCCTCAATTTCCGAGCTTCGAGGATTAACAACGCCCAGCCCGATCTCCTTGTCACTACCATATTCACCGAAGACCTTCAATTCTCCCGCTCGAGGGGTCGCGAATTCGAGAACTAGCTGGTCAATCTTCATCTCCATAAGATACGGAAGGAGTGGACCATAGTTGCCCTTCAACAGCACATTCTCCTTGCGAGACCAGTTTCCACGACAGACGTGTACTCCGGTTTTCACTCCGGATATTCCTTTGACAGTTCGATTCATCAGATCACGGGCGTATTCTAGCTCGATAGTCGGGTCCTTCCTGCTGGCTAGGGCTGCACACATGAAAGTCTCAGCACCTTCTGCACCATGCACAACCTGGCTCAAGACCGGCTCGTCGAACTGGACGAAATCCACACCAGCTTCCTTCAATGTCAAGAGCTCTTCTCGAAGAATATCGCTAACAACATTTCCCAAGTCCTCGATCGAGGGATAGATGCTGTCCGAAAGTCCAGGAAACCAGCTTGACCTAGTCAGCATGTATGGCCCGGGAAGAGGAATCTTGGTCTTGCGCGAAGAATGCGTTTTGAGGAATTGTAATTCGTCGCCTGCAAGGTCCGTCTTCTTACTAACCTCGCCTGTAGCTACGGGGCTCCTCATTGCAAAGGCAGGAACATCGAGCGCGCGGAGTGTCTCCTCGAAACTGGCGCGGTCCTTGACATGATCGAGTAACTTAGCTACGGTCATCAGCTTGATTCCGTGAAGTTTTTCCACAACGAACGAGTAGAAGTTATCCCGCCGCTGCTCGCCATCACTGACAACATCAAGTCCGGCGTCTTCCTGGTATTTGATCGCGGCCAAAACTGCGTCATTTGCGACTGCGTTGAATTCTTCGAATGAAATCCGACCGTCTTCCCGTTTTCTCAGAGCGTCAATCAACCAGGCTGGGCGAGGCCAGCTGCCTACAACTGTGACCGGATACAACATCTAGGTTCTGTGGGGGCAGTAGCTTGCCTCGTAATCAGCTTTCCTATTCTTATAGGAATAATCGCGCTAGACCTAAGTCCTGGATCCTCGTCCCGCAAGACGGCCTGCAATTGCTGGCTAGCCCCTGAATTGGAAAACCTTGTCCTACTACTGTAATAGGAACATTTTTAACGATGAAACTATCGCCATAGTAGCCTGTGAGGATAAACAGAGATGAACTATAGCAGAATACTCCTCTTGGCGGTCGCAATCCTAGCCCTCGTCGCTGTACCAACACTAGCAGTCCCAGTCAGAGCCGACACCGCTACTGGCACGCAGGGCCAGCCTAGTCAAAGCTGCCAAAACTTCTTCCCCATAAACGGGCTACAGCCACGCGGCTTCAACACAAACGGCTTCAACAACACAGCAACAAGCCACTACGCAGGCTCCGGGGCTAACACGAATACCCCAGCAAACAGCCACGCCGTGTCGCAATACGACGTCGCATGCTTCCAAGCGTCAACCCACGTCACAAACTAGACCGCCACAGAACCCCTTTTTTCTTCTCAGCGAAAGGGTCTGAGAGGCTAGGCCCTGTCAGAGTTTGGTGGCGCTGCCGATTTCAGAGTATCTTTTCCGGACGAACGGCATTATCCCTTTCAAATCCTTCACAGACTTCAAAGGCGTGGTCCACATTCGGCCCGTCTGCCCGGCCATTTCGAAGGGCTTTCCACCGAATCTAGTTTTCAATTCTTCCTGATCTTTGTCTGAAAGCTTCATGAGTACGATCCCGTCGGTTACGAGGAAGCAGATGAATTTGCGGCCACGGAAGTAGCACTGGCAACCCATCATCTGCTTCGATGTAAAATGTTTCCATTTCATAACCTCCGAGTCGAACGCTTTCTGAATGTCAGACATTCTTTCTTCGTCGAAATACTTCATGGCTAGTTGGACCTGACCTGAACTGTCTCTGTTAAAGCTGCAAGAGGGGCAGCAAAGTCAAGCTGAGTAGATACTAGTTCTACAAGTCGGTTTTCTTTCGTTGACTCTTGATTCGTCTCTTTGCCTTAGAATTGTGCCACAAACTCCTGAACACGGCGACCGCCGCCGCATGAATTATCCCAGCTCTCATCCATACCGGTGCATCTTTGAGCAGATGCCCCAGTGGGTTTCGGACCGCGCTGATATTATCCCAGTGAGCCATGAAAGTTTCAGCATACTCTCTCACATGAAACTCTCTCCCATCTGGCAGTGGGAACCGGTAGTTGCCCATCTGCCCCACTAGACATTCAAGATGCTTCTCAAAGCCCTCGACAATCGAGGGATGAGGCAGGTGAAGCTTCGGAAAGGAAAGGTCCGTGTGTACGGGAGTTGACAAGACCATTTCGAGCACTGTCCGCCAGGCGGAGTCCGCCAGACCGGCCAGGTCGACTAGATCGGACATGTCTCCGAAACTGGCGACGGATTCCATAACGTTAGCAAGCGAACCCGGCCGTGCCTTTTTAAAATATCTGACTCGAACCGACTCTCAAATGGACAATTGAAACAGAAAGTTCACCACAGATATCTTCTGACAACTTTAGGCAACCGAATCGATGATCATGATTCTGTGATAATGGCTGAACTTTCCCGGTTTCTTCGTGCTTGGCGACCTGAACTTTTCAAGGTTCTAGGAAAACATTCTCGGCGCATTCTGTCGTAATAGCACTCTTTTTTCCCGAAATGGTTTCAGATCGCTTGAGATCCTCTCAAAAATCTGAAAAGAAATATTTCTCCATGACTCAAATCCGTTGTCCGGAGTTCCTTTCTATTTCTTCCAGACTTCGCCGCCTGTGTATGGGTCTAGGAAGTTCAGCTGCATGTCTAGGACCTGCTGGTAGACCTTACCGGCCTCCGTCCGGCCATAGTACGTGACCCTGCCATCCATCGTTGCCATCACGAGATTCGTCCTGGTCAAAATCCCAGCCGGCCCTAACAACCTGTCAAACGCTCTATCATCTCCCCCGAACGGACCATTCAATATCGTACTCTTAGCACAACGATCTGCGAACACTTCTAGCATTTTCAGTACGGTCAGTCTCTTCTCTGCCTCCTTCCTGGAGTCCGGGGATAACGGCAACGGTTATCGGCCGAGTTTTTCAGCTAACGCCTGTAGTCTCTGATACCTATCACGCAATCTCAACAGGTTATAGGTCGAAACAACTGACAAGGCAAACAATACGAAAGTCAAGGTTGTCTCGAAAATCCCAGGCACCGGACCCGGACCGCCCACGACCCTGAACGGATTCTCCACGTACAACAAGATCCGAACCAGCGACGCAACGGCCAAGAACAGTGCAAACACTGCGATCAACGCCTGCGTCGTAATCACACTCAGCAGATCAGAGGCCATCCGCTGAGTATCCTCCTTCAACGCAGCAAGCAGTTCCTTTAACAACGGATCTTCTACAGAACTCAAAGCTTCAACACCTTGTCTCCTCGTATAATGGAGACCCTCTATCGACCACGTGTTTTTGAGCATTTAACCAAATTCCTAGGAATACCCCCATCTTCACCGCGCACAGCCCCTATTATCGAGGAAAATGTCAGAACCCACAGCACAACCGAATTTCAAGAAAGGCGTAGCAACACGCACAGTTGTACTACTCATCATCATCGCAGGACTCAGCGCTGGAGCCGCGGCATTCGCGTTCGCAAATGCACAAGCAGTAACAAACAATCCATCATCCGGCAGCAATCTGACCGGTCAGTGGCCTGGCTTGGGGGGGGCCGGGCCACTCGCCTGGCACAATAGCAACAACAGCTACACCTCATTCCGAGCAGCAAGCACAGTCACAAACGTCACAGTAACCGGATTCAGCATCGTCAACAGCAACCATCTCACTGTAAAACTCAGCTACCGTGGAACAGGAAACGCGCCCGCCGTAACAATCGTCGTCGTATCACCCGGACTTAGCGGAAGCAACACACTCAGCGCAGGCTGGACAAGCCCCACGACAGTCAGCGTAGACCTAGTCGGCAGTGGAAGCCTATCGTCAAACGTCAACTGTGTCCGCGTACTCGTAGTGCCTCTCACGGGAGCCTAGACGAAACTAGGCGTCTCGTGAAACCCCCTTTCTTTTCAAGAAATCCTGTTAGCCATCTCACTAAGCGTCGTGACAGTATTCCAGTTACGAGTCGTAGCTGAGACTCCTAACTCCTTCTCGAAGAATCCGTTCTGCAGCTTCGTCCTTCCCATACCGTTCGGGAGAAATAGAAAGACCTCACGTTCGATAACGGAGAATTTCTCCTCCTTAGCCTTCACATCATTGATTCTAGTTGTCAGAATCTGACCAGGCTTCCTCTGAAGAAAAGTAACGTGAAGTCGGCTGGGATCATTTCGTACAAACGGATTTCGATCGATAACTTTCCGAAGCTCACTAGCTGTTCTGTTAATCACCACAACGGAAAGTCTGAACCGAGTCTTCAGTTCCTTCTCAACTCGACCTCCCGCACTCACTAATCCTGACGCAGCAACGTCGCAGACCACGTTTCCACTCTGAATGTACGTCTTCACATCGCTGAATCCTAGCTTGGTATACATCTCTGCAAGCACCGACATTTTCAGTCTCTTGTTGCCACCGACGTTTATTCCCCGCAGCATCGAAACAATTGTTGTCAACGGTTTGACTCAGAGACCGGCTCTCTTCCGAAACTGTTCGCGTAAACAGCGAAGTAGGCATCGACGAGAAGAATCAGGACTACACTGGCTAATGGATAGACGAAGGCCAGGCCGAATGCGACCGCGTAAGATATGGGTCCCACAAAATAGCGACGATTGGCCTGCCTGCCAAGGACAAGTTCGTTTCTGAAACTATACACTCCCGCAACGGTCCATACAAGACCGAGCAATAGGAAGTCGCCTGAGTAAACAGCTGCCGCGGTCACGGCATCACTAGTTATGCCTAGCGAAACGTGGTTGGCGATCAACAATGTCGTGAATGGAGTTAGAACGACAAAGAACAGGAGCAATCCGTTCAGGAACAAGAGCATAGTGTCGGCCTTTCTAATGTACGTGAACATGTTGTGATGGCTGACCCACATGATCAAAATAGTCACGAAGCTCGTGATCAGCGCAAGCATAGAAGGCCACTGCGCCAGCAAACCCTGTAGGAGCGGCTGGGTGGTTAGAGAGTCGAGAGTGGGATCTCTGAGGTTCAGGACTAGCAGAGTGATTGCAAATGCGAAAACCCCGTCACTGAAAGCTTCTATTCTGCCGGTCTCTTTCTCTCCGCTCACGTCAAACGTCTAGACACACACAAAACAGAACGTTATTTCGGTTTCCTAATCTAGGCTAGTGCGTCGTTGTAGAGAGAGTCAAGCGTCGAGAACGTTTCTTCCGGAGTAGACGGAGCAACCGGCAAGATTTCCTCGGCTATCGACCTCTCAAGTATCTGTCGAATACAGTATCGAAGCTTCGTCGGAGTCAGATTCGCCTCAACCTCCCACATGGGATGGTCCATATTCACGTAAACGGTTCGCACCCCGCTCTTATCAGGCTCCACATATGCCTGTCCACGGTCTCCGCCGTGAGCCACGTCAAAGGCGAGAACCTGGTCCTTCAAGCGAACAACGCTGCGAGTAGTCTGCCGCCCATGTTTCTTTGACCGTCGATGTTTTCGGCCTGATAGAACTATCTCTCTACGGGTCTTGCCCGGAGTCATATTGACCTTCGCCGTCAGCTTAGACTTCGCGATCTCTCTCGACAATATCTGGATATTCTTTCGTAAACTGCGTCGTAGACGTTCGGCTATCTCGTGATTGAGAAACTGTATACTCCTAAGTTCACGTCGACTAGCAGACTGCTTCAACGTCTTGTAGACTTTGTTCTTGACGAAGCCACGCATGGCCTTCTCGAAAACCTTCCACTGAGCACTGTCGTGTTCGAAGTCGTTTCCTCCCGGAAGACGTCGGAGAAAGTCAGCGTTGACCCATCCCTGGATCCTTGACAGTCCCTGAGTCCGGTACTGGTCTAGGCCGAAGAACTGGTGCTGCAAGCATGTGATGTGTTTCTGTTGAACGCTAATCCCCGCCTCTGAGATGCCGGCCCGGACCCGCGATATTGGAGTGATCATGATCTCGCCTGTGATCTTTCCATACTCTGTCTTGATTTCGACAGGAAGCAATGTTGATCCTCTCATTTCTTCGGGCTTGACTGGCTCGCCATTCACCGTGACTTCGAACGGTCCGTATCCACGTAGAGCCAGGACATTAGCCCGCGCAAGTAATGCTCTACGAACGTCTGCAGGATCTGGCTTCTTAGTCAGTGATCGTATTCTGATTCTCAAACCATCGTGGCCAAGTGGTGCTTGAATTAGCCGCAACGGCCGCCACGTCGACTGATCAGTAGCGTCCCATGTCTTGTCAATCAAAGTCTCGGTCAGAGTGATGGTTCGATCAAAACGTCCCTTGTGAACCTGAAGCTCGAGGTCTCTTCCCACCGTCAGCCATGCGAGACTTCCCATTCCATACGACTCGCGTATCGGCCGCTTGTACTTTGGAGAGAATCCCTCATCTGTCAACTTGCCCTTTGTCAGAAAATCGCGAAGATCGGCAAGGTCCATACCATTACCCCACTCTTCATACTCGATCGTGGACCCGTTCTCGGGAATCCAGATCTCAATCTTCGTCGCCTCCCCCCACATCCACGAATTAACCAGCAATTCCACGAAGAACTGAGCGGCATCCGTATACTGGCGTCCGAGGGTTTTGATGAGACTCTTGTGAGTGGAGACCCGCAGGTCCGAATCAACCACAGAATGGACGGTTCTGGTTGAATGGGAAGGTCTCCTCGAGGCCAAAGCTCGGTCCTAATGTCGCATGGACTCTCGGCCGAATAATGGAATGATGTAACCGGTCTAACCGAAGAAAAGGAAATGAAAACGAGCTAGAATCGTCGGGAATAGCCGATAATTACCGTCTTTTGAGTCCTTCTTCAACTACAATCTGGTCACGGTATTCGCTTGGGAAGATCCATAGCTGGTTCCGGATCATGAATATTCGAATACAATCTCCGCATAGGAACCCTCCTCTGATCCTAGTTCCTTCTGCCACGTTCGTGCACTTGGTGCACACGCTTCTTTCCACTGAACACTGAACCATTCTATTTGTCATCTTTTCCTGGGCAAACCTGAGCGCTCAGTCGATAAATCACTGATCATGTTCACTCGTTTAGAACGGTCTGATCACGGTTCTTTCGTATGCTTAAGATATCTACAGCTACCAGATGCGGATATTCTATAACGTCGTTCACGCGCACCATAATCAGCAGTCTCGAATCAAGACTCTCCAGTAGCAATTATCAAACTGGCACTAGGATATACAAGGCAATCCCCAGCAATTAAATTGAAGAGTTCGCCACGAGGTATCTTTCCGGTGGAAAACGGTTCCTAGTGTAGAGAAAGTTCGGCCAATCCTGTTCATCTAGTTGATCAATCTCGGGTTTTTAGACTCGGATCCGAAGGTCCGGACTTTGAAGAAAAAAATGTCAACAACAACCGAAATGCCTACCGATATCCGTGCTGAGTCGCTGACTGTAGCTTTCAAGCACTGGCAGAACCTGGTCGTCGGTACAATACTGATGGCCTTCAGCGCATGGCTAACCATCACAGCTGCCGACTACATCACGAGCACCACCACACAATTGCAAGGATGGGCAATGCTCATCATCGCAGGCTACGCATTCGCATCAGCCCTCTACCTAGGACTATCAGCGCTATCCATGTACAGCCCAATAGCACAGACGCTACCCGGAGTCATGAGCAACTTCAGAGGATTCGTCGTAGCAGCGCTATTCTACGCGGTCGGATACTACCTACTCAACATCGAAACCTCGGCACTACCCAGAACTGAAGCACTGTCTCAAGCACTGTCCTTGGTCATCGGCGGTGCGCTCTTCCTAGTCGCTGTGGTAATCGCAGTGGCCAGCGCTTTCAGAGCCCACAAGTAGCCAAAATAGGACTTTTTTCAGCGACAAGTCCTTAACCCTCTTTTTCTTTTTCTAGATCCTTAAACCTGCCTCAATAGCAGGCCACACCCCGAGCCTTTGACCCATCAACAGACCGACCCCCTACTCGTCGACGAGACACATAGGTCCCGTGCTCACCGCAAACCGCTCATTCACAACAAGCTCAACGAGCTCTCCGGGAAAGAATGGATCAAGTTCACCAAATCCTGGTTCATCCACCGGCCAGAACGCCGCGGAGACCAAAAGATCCGGCATCCCGCTTCTTTTCCTGAATCTATGGTTCGTGAGTTCATTCTCTTCTTCACAAGAAAGCATCAGTTGGTGGTTGACCCTTTTCTTGGCACCGGCAGTACACTTGTAGCAACAGTCGAAACTGGAAGGTCAGGAATAGGCTTCGAGATTGCTGCCAAGTACGCGAGGATCTCCAAAAGACGAATCCTACAATCACGGAAAGCAAGTGAGCCGGCAGAATCCGGATCAACATTCACAGAAGTCGTGCTTGCTGACTCGAACAAACTCTCTGAAGTCTGGAAGGAGAGACAGTATCCACTCGCCGACTACTGTATCACATCCCCTCCTTACTGGACTCAGCTGAAGAGAAACAGTATTCGACAGAAGACCCGGACTGCGAAAGGTCTCGATACTGAATACAGCAATGATCCAAAGGATCTTGGCAATATCGAGGATTATCGAGCCTTCCTAGCTTCCATGAAAACAGTCTTCGACCAAGTCTACAAGATAATGAAACCGAAAGGATACTTAACAGTCATAACAAACAACGTATTCGCAGAGGGCCGAATGTACCCGTTAGCCTTCGACACAGTCTCAACACTGTCAGAGCCACCATACCCCTGGGTCCCAAAGGACGAGAAGGTCTGGCTACAAGACGACAAAATACTCCTACCCTTGGGCGTCTACAATGCCTGGGTTGGAAACCGACACCACCAGTACTGCCTGATCTTCAGAAAGGAAGAAGCTCCAGAATAGTCGCAGGTTCACTTGCCGTTTACTTGCAGTTAAATCGCGGTTTCTGCAAGGTTTCTGCCACCTCGCCAGCCCATTCTGAAACCCGATCATCTCCTCTCACAAACATGTCAAAGAAGTGATTAATACCGCTGCGGATTTAACCATACATGCAAATGTCCCCTCACAGCTACACAGTCGAAGTAATCGTCGAAAACAAGCCATTAGCCCGCGACCCTGAAGGCGAGACCATTCAGAACAATCTCATCCTCAAAGGCGGCTACAAACAAGTAACAAACGTCCGGGCGGGCAAACTCCTCCGAATGAGCGTCAACACAGACACCCCCGACCAAGCCCGGGACCTAGTCAAGAAGCTCTGCGACGATTTGAGAATATACAACCCGGCAGCCCACGACTGCCAAGTCAGAGTCATAGGATAGCAAGACAATGAGCAGGGTCGCGGTAGTACAATATCCGGGAAGCAACTGCGACTATGATGCGTTAGAGGTTTTACAGAAAGTCGAGAGGACAAAGACAGACCTTGTCTGGCATAAGGACCTCAAGAAAGACGACTACGACGCATATGTTTTGCCCGGCGGTTTCAGCTACGGAGACTATCTCCGAGCGGGCGCCATAGCAGCAGCAAGCCCGAGTCTCACAGTCATCCGCGAAGCAGTAGACCGAGACAAGCCTGTTCTCGGAATATGTAACGGCTTTCAGATACTAGCTGAAGCAGGACTGCTTCCTGGCGCAGTATTACGCAACAGCGGACTGCGATTCGTCTGCGCATGGACACGATTACGAGTTGAAACGACCCGCACGCCCTTCACACGACTTGCTAAGAAAGGAGAGACTCTCCGAGTTCCCATAGCCCACGGCGAGGGACGATACTACCTTGACAAAGAACAAATTCAGGATCTAGAGGACCGTGATCAAGTCGTAGTAAGATACGTCAACGAGCAGAACGAAGAGACAGAGGATTCTAACCCGAACGGGTCTGCGGCCAATATCGCAGGAATCTGTAATGAGAAAGGCAACGTGATGGGGCTCATGCCTCACCCTGAGAGAGCCTCACTCCCCGCCTTGTCGCCTGATGGACAAGCATATGGGAAAGTAATCTTCGACTCGATGCTAAAGTCCCTGAGGTCGAACGCTTAACATGCTGAATACTTCGAACAACCCGATCCGACAAGCCGTTACACAAGCACCGTCCAGTGGAAGCACTAGTGGGTCCCGAGTCTCAATATTCGCCATCATAGTTGTCGGACTAATCTTTGGACTAATTGTAGGCTCGATAACGGGCCCGAACAACAGTCTGCAGGGTTTCTTTCTCGGATTCGCAGGTGGATCACTCATCACGATGGCAGCCTACCTTCTCTCCTACCGGAGCGGGCCCGCTCGATGAGCCTCAAGGTCCGATCAAAAAAACGCGTAGTTTTCGGAGTTATCGCGATAATTCTCGGCGTAGGCTTGATAGCAGGTTTCGATAGCACAAGCGTCTATCTCGGCCTGGGTCTCTTCGGCCCTGCAGGCTACAGCGCAGTCATGATTGCATTAGGCGTCGCATTAATCATGAAGAAGGACGCTCCCGAATGAATCAAACGAATACGGACCGGCCAAGGCCTAACCCGATCCCACGAGCAGTTCTAGCCGGACTAATAGCAGGAATTGCAGCCGGCTACATCAGCTACCTCTTTCTTCAATCAATTGTGGGTTTCATTATCGGATTCGTAGTGGGACTTCTAATTGGTTCGAGAACCGTCCTATCAATGGCTAGGGCGAGGGAAGAAGCGTGACCCTCGTTCAGATGCCTCGAGACACAAGCCTCACCCCTGACGAATATGAGTATGCGGCGAAGAAGCTGGGACGCGAACCGAACAATGTCGAACTTGCAATGCTGGAGGCTCAATGGAGCGAGCATTGTAGTTACAAGTCGAGTAAACCACTGCTCAAGCTTCTACCGAGCAAGGGACCGCGGGTCCTGGTGGGACCTGGATTTGATGCGGGAGTCATCGACCTCGGAGATGGTTTGGTTGCAACAATCCATATTGAATCTCACAATCATCCGAGTGCAATAGACCCATACGGCGGTGCAGCAACCGGTGTTGGCGGCGTTGTCCGAGACATTCTCTCAATGGGAACGAGACCGATCGCGCTTCTAGATCCACTCCGGTTCGGTAGCCTTGAAAGCAGTCATAGCCGCTGGTTATTCGACAACGTTGTCCGTGGAATAGCGGACTATGGAAACTGTATTGGGGTACCGACGGTTGGCGGCGAAGTCGAGTTCGACCCATCATTCGAAAGAAACTGTTTAGTCGATGTTGTTTGTCTCGGACTTGGCCAGAAGAAGAAGCTGGTTCTAGCCGAGGCTAAGCGTTCCGGCGACTTCATCTACGTTGTTGGCGGGACAACAGGACGAGACGGCATTCGAGGCGCGAGATTCGCGAGCGAGAAGATAACCGGAAAATCTGACACTGACAGATCAGCAGTACAAGTCCCCGACCCGTTCACAAAGAAGCTCATCATCGAAGCCGTTCTTGAGGCCGTGGACGCAGGCCTCGTCGATGGAATGAAAGACCTCGGAGGCGGAGGCTTAGCCTGTGGTCTCTCCGAGATTTCCGCTAAAGCAGGCACAGGACTGGAAGTTGATCTGGACAAGCTTCGGACTCGAGAGCCAGACATGGAATCGTGGGAGCTGATGATCAGCGAGTCCCAGGAAAGAATGATTCTCGTGATCCAACCAGCCAACGAAGAGAAGATCGAAAAAGTTCTTGACAAGTGGGAGGTTGGCTATTCAAAGATTGGACGTGTCACAAAGGATGGTAGCCTTCTCATCAAACACCGAGGCGAAATCGTTGCGAAGGCACCGGCAAAGTTTGTTGCAGACGCTCCTCTCTCGCCTCGAAAAAGGAGGAAACCATTGTACATCGATGAGCTGGCAGCCGCTCCGGACCCGCCCGTCCCCGCCGACCTAAACGAGACTCTACTCTCGCTACTGTCTAGCCCGAACATTTGCAGCAGAGAATGGGTCTATCGGCAGTACGATTTCGAAGTCGGTCTCAGAACAATCGTCAAACCCGGACAAGGAGATAGTGCAGTTCTACGTCTACCTAACGCGAAAACATTAGCCATCACTACAGACGGCAACAGTAAGCAGGCCTACCTGGACCCTTACTGGGGAACAGTCGGTATCCTCAGCGAGGCAATGTCAAACCTTGCAGCCATAGGCGCAGAACCCGTCGCGGTGGTTGACCACTTACAGTATGGGGATCCGGGAAACCCCGAGGTTTATTGGACTTTCACAGAAGCGATTCACGCGGTCCGAGACTATCTAAACGTAGTCAAGGTCCCGTGCGTCGGCGGGAAAGTCAGCTTCTACAACGAAAACGGTGACACTAGAACCGCGATCAAACCCTCGCCGGTCATGGCAGCACTTGGGATTCGTGACTCGAAGACGCCACGGTCAGGCTCGGCGCTGAACCGAGAAGGCAACGATCTACTGATCGTAGGCACTACCCTCCCGGAGCTTGGAGGCAGCGAATACTATGAGACGATACACGGGCTTGTTGGTGGCCGAGTTCCACATGTTAACCTGAAAGCAGAACGAGCCACCTTGAGAGCCGTCACAGAGATTGTTGGATCAGGAATGGTTGAAGCCGCTCACGACATTTCGAAAGGAGGACTGGCCATCGCTCTTGCAAGAGTGGCGGTACAGGGTCAGAAAGGGATCCTTATCGACATCAGCAAGGTCCCGGCTAAGACTGCTTCTGTCGAAAGAGTTCTGTTCTCAGAGTCGAAGCCACGGTTCGTTCTAGAATCAAGCCCGAGAAAGACGGGTCATGTCCTCAGACGACTGAAGTCCTCGCGGATCAAAGCGGCGAAGATCGGGCAAGTCAGAGGAGATAGAATCGAACTCCTAAACGAGTCAAAGCAGTTAGTCTCAATCTCTCTCGAATCAGCAGCGAGTGCCTGGTCCGGGACGCTGCCGAAGGCGATGGTAGCGGCAGCATAATGTTGCGCGAGTCTTTCTAGAAAGTGAGCGTTCGAGGCTATTTAGATGATCGTGACAAGAAAGACCTATACGCGGCCAGAGATTGACTCGGACTGGTATTTGACCCCGAAGAGCCTCAAGGACAACTCATGGAGAACAAACGGTTCCGTTGCAGACCGTTTCGGGACAATCCACACGTTACCTGTTGACTTCGACGTTCCTGATCGTAATGTGAAAGAGGAATGCGGGCTCGTCGGAATCTACTCGTTGAGAAAAGAGCCTGTCGCTGAACGAATGGTCAAAGGACTCTCCGCCCTACAGCACCGAGGACAAGAGTCCTGGGGCATTGCCGTCAACGGAGAACCAATTGTCAAAGGTCTTGGTCTCATAGGTGTTGGAGTCGCCTCTAACGCCAGAAAGATCCTACGCCTGGAAGGCAACCGGGGAATCGGACATGTTCGATACTCTACACGAGGTAAGACAACCCTCGAAAACGCGAGCCCGATGGAAATCAAAGGCGAACTCTCAATTGCACAGAACGGAACAGTCGCCAACACAGAAGATGTCGCACCCCTCGTAACAGGCGAGTTTCCGGTTCTCGACGACTCAAACGATACACGACTAGCCGGCTACAGGCTACTTCAACACTACCGGCGAGAGCACGACTGGACACGGGCGTTCAACCGGTTGTCAAAGGAACTTAGTGGGTCCTACTGCTTCATGATTCTAACGAAAGAAGGCGAGGTCCTAGCGGCCCGCGATGAATCAGGCTTCCGACCATTATGCCTTGGATACGATGAGGAGAGCCAGACCCATGTTATAGCAAGCGAAAGCTGT
>JACXTT010008085.1_pt1 | contig 14654 bp, 10 predicted proteins | sample 9270951 | NCBI WGS metagenome assembly JACXTT01 (sample SAMN15532306, study PRJNA645909) | rock metagenome | isolation source: weathered quartz diorite | place: Puerto Rico | collected 2017-06-21
GGAAAGGAGTCGCCGGGAGGCGGCGGAACTTTTTGAGGGTTTCTCCCTCCATGTGTCATAGATAAAATGGTCCCCCCAACCAGGGAGAATTTCATGTCATTGGATCGTCGTTCATTCAAGGTCGGCATCATTGCCGGCGTGTTTCTGGTTACCGGCATTCTGGCCGGCATCGTTTTCAGCTCGCGCTTCGACTGGCTGCCCAGTGCCGCGAGCAGTCCGGGTGAGGCGACCGCCGCGCCGGCGCTGTCCGGACCCACGCCGCCGAACTTCGTGCCGGTGGTCAAGGCGGTCATGCCCGCGGTGGTCAACATTTCCACCACCCGCGTGGTCAAGCAGGGCGCCGAGATGTCGTCGCCGTTCATGGATGACCCGTTCTTCCGCCAGTTCTTCGGTGAGGAATTTTTCCACCGTTTCCAGATGCCGCGCGACCGGCGCGAGAACAGCCTCGGTTCCGGCGTGATCGTTGATTCCGCCGGCTACATCGTCACCAACAATCACGTCGTGGCCAAGGCCGACGAGATCAAGGTGCTGTTGAACGACAAGCGCGAGTTCACCGGCAAGGTCGTGGGCACCGATCCGAAATCCGACATCGCCGTGGTCAAGATCAACGCCAAGGACCTGCCGGTGCTGCCGTGGGGCGATTCGGACAAGCTGGAGGTCGGCGAATACGTGCTCGCCATCGGCAATCCCTTCGGTCTCAACCAGACGGTGACGCAGGGTATCGTCAGCGCCGTGGGGCGCGCCAATGTCGGCATCGCCGATTACGAGGATTTCATCCAGACCGACGCCGCGATCAATCCCGGCAACTCGGGCGGGGCGCTGGTGAACGCGCGCGGCCAGCTGGTCGGCATCAACACCGCGATCTTCTCGCGTTCCGGCGGATACATGGGCATCGGTTTCGCCGTGCCGAGCAACATGACGCGCGCCGTGATGGACAGCCTGATCAAGAGCGGCAAGGTGGTGCGCGGCTGGCTCGGTGTCTCGATCCAGGAGGTCACGCCGGATCTGGCCAAGCAGTTCGGCCTGAAGGAATCGCGCGGCGCGCTCGTGAGCGAAGTGATCCCGGACAGCCCGGCCGCGGCCGCCGGTCTCCAGAGCGGCGACATCATCACCGCGTTCAACGGCAAGGTCGTCGACGGTCCGGGCGCGCTGCGCAACGCCGTGGCGCAGACCCTGGTCGGCAAGACCGTGAAGGTGGAAGTGCTGCGCGAGAAGAAACCGGTGACGCTCGAGGTGAAAATCTCCGAGCAGCCGAAGGACGTCGCGCAGGTGGAAGGCGACACCGTCCAGGGCGACGGCAAGGACACGGCGCTGGCCGGCGTCGAGGTACGCAACCTGACGCCGGACATCGCGCGTCAGCTCGGCTTGTCCGGCGGCGTCACGGGCGTGGTCATCACCGGCGTCGAGCAGGGCAGCGCCGCCGAGGACGCGGGCCTGCAGGAAGGCGACGTGATCATGGAAATCAACCGTCAGCCGGTGCGCAACACCAGCGACTTCAAGCGCCTGAGCGGCAAGCTTTCCAAGAAGGACAGCACGCTGCTGCTGCTCAACCGGCACGGGCGGAAATTGTTCATCGCCATCCGGCCCTGACGAACCTCGTCCAGACTCACGCCGCCGTCCGGCGGCGTGAGTCTGGTATGCCTACACCGCGAAGCGCGCGCACCACTTTTCGATCGCCTCGCGAACCTCGCGCGGTTTTTCCGTCAGCGGCCAATGATAAGCGTCGATCGTGACGGTCTGCGCTTGCGGATGTCCGGTGAGCATCTGTTTCGTGATCGCGGGATCGGTATAGGTGATGCCGCTGGAAAGCAGCGCCAGAATCGGAACCTGGATCCGTGCCAGTTCCGGGAGCGGACGGGTGATCTCGATCAGTTCCTGCAGAAAGCTCGCCACCGGAAAATATTTCAGGTCCTCCCAGGGAGAGGAATACAGCTCGATCATTTCCCGCTGCTTCCCGGCGGCGAGCAGATCGCGCCGGGTTTTCTCGTCGAGTTGCCGCAAATCGCGTGACGGAACATGCCGCCGGTGCAGCCCCAGCCGGTTCAGCAGCCGCAGGAACCCGGCGACCGTCATGAACACCGGGCGCAGCCGGCTCAGCATCCGCATGCCGCCGCGCAGCGCCTGATGAAAAATCGGATCGATGAGGACCAGCCCGCGCACGCGCGTCGGATATCGTTCCGCGAATTGCACCGCGACCTGCGCGCCGAGGCTGTGTCCGACCAGCAGCGCCTGGTCGCAGCCTTCCGCGTCGAGGATATCCCGCAAGTCCCGGCACCAGGTCGCCAGATCGAGTCGGCCGCGCAAAAAGGATTCGCCGTGGCCGCGCAGGTCGGGCCGCAGCAGGTCCCAGCTCTGTTTCAGCGATGTTTGTTCGACGAACTCGGACCAGCGGCTCATGTTGCTCGCGACGCCGTGCAACAGCACGATCAGTCGTCGTGGCGCGGATCCTTCGCGATGGAGACGATAACCCAGGGTGGCTCGGTCGGTCGTGCGTAGTGTGCGCAGGGTATCCATGCCCATCGAAAGAATAATGGTCTTTGCCGGTTTCTGCCAGCGATCGACTATTTTGTCTGCGCCGGTCCCGGTGCTTGACGCAGGGCATGTAGCCCGTGATAGATTCCCGTCATGAGCGCAACATATCGCCGTGCGGCGGCGAACGCGTTGCCTAGGCGACATTCGCGTCAGCCGCGAGCATGAACGGCGAGAACCTGCCCATCGACGCGATTCTTCCGTCACTGCGTCAGGCGCTTTCTGTCCATCGTTCCGTGGTTTTGCAGGCTCCTCCCGGCGCCGGTAAAACCACCCACGTTCCTCTCGCGCTGCTGGACGAAGTCTGGCTCGGCGGAAAAACCATTCTCATGCTCGAACCGCGCCGCCTGGCGGCGCGCGCGGCGTGCGCGCGCATGGCGCAGTTGTGCGGCGAGGCGCCGGGGCAAACCGTGGGTTATCGCATCCGCTTCGACAACCTGGTTTCGGCGAAGACGCGCATCGAGGTGCTGACCGAGGGCATCCTGGCGCGACGCCTGCAGGGCGATCCCGAATTGAAGAACGTCGGTCTGGTCATTTTCGACGAGTTCCACGAACGCCATCTGCATGCCGATCTGGCGCTGGCTCTGTGCCTCGACAGCCAGCGGCATTTGCGCGAAGACCTGAAAATCCTGGTGATGTCCGCGACGCTCGACGGCGCGTCGGTGTCGAAGATTCTTGGCGGCGCACCGCTGCTCACCAGCGAAGGCCGTCGTTATCCGGTGACGATCCGTTATCTTCCGCGCGACGCGTCCGGCCCGTTGCCGCCGCTGGCGTGCGACGCGGTGCTGGCGGCGCTGGCACAGGACGACGGCGACGCGCTGGTTTTCCTGCCGGGCGCGTGGGAGATCCGCCGCACGCAGGAGCTGCTCGAGGCGAAGCTGGCCGGGCGCGCCGACGTGCATCCGCTCTACGGCGACCTGCCGTGGGAAAGCCAGGACCGGGCGATCCGGCCTTCCGCGGGCCGGCGCAAGATCGTGCTGGCCACGCCGATCGCCGAGACCAGTCTCACCATCGAAGGCATCCGCATCGTGGTGGATGCGGGTTACGCGCGCGTGCCGCAGTTCGATCCGGGCACGGGCCTGTCGCGGCTGACGACGGTGCGAATCTCGCTCGCCTCGAGCGAGCAGCGCGCCGGCCGCGCCGGACGGCTCGCGCCGGGCGTGTGCTACCGGTTGTGGAGCGAAACCACCCAGCGCGGCCTGGTTCCGCAGTCGCCGCCGGAAATCCGCACCGCGGACCTCGCGCCCATGGCGCTGGAGCTGGCGGCGTGGGGCGTGCGCGACGCCGACTCGCTGTCCTGGCTCGATCCGCCGCCCTCGGCGACGTTCAACCAGGCGCGTGAACTGCTCGCCGAGCTCGACGCGCTGGATGCCGCGGGAAATATCACGAAAACGGGGCGGGCGATGGCACGGCTGCCGTTGCATCCGCGCCTGTCGCATATGCTGTTCGCGGCGGAACATCTCGGTCTGGAAGCGCTGGCGTGCGACATCGCGGCCTTGTTGTCCGAGCGCGACATTCTTGCCGGCGAAGCGCGCCGTTCCGTCGATTTCACGCAACGGCTCGAAGCATTGTGGGCGTTTCGTCAGCACGGGCGGCAAGGCGCCCAGTCGCATCAGGCCGACGCCGGTGCTTGTGCGCGCGTTCATCAGGCGGCGCAACAGTACCGGCGTCTGCTGACCCTGCCCGAGTCGGCGAAAGCCGCGGACACCGCGCCAACCGGACTGCTGCTGGCGCTGGCGTATCCCGATCGCGTGGCGCTGGCGCGCGCATCGGGCGACGTGCGCTACCTGCTCGCTTCGGGGCGCGGCGCGCGGTTGCCGGAGGCGGAGATGCGCCTGCGCCAGCCCTGCCTCGTCGCGGCCAGCCTCGACGCCGGGGAAACCGAGGGCCTGGTTCATTCCGCCGCGCCGCTCGCGATCGAATCGCTGCGCGCGCACCTGGAGAAACATTTTCACACCGAAGACGTGGTGCGCTGGGACGTGCAGCAGCAGATCGTCGTCGCGCGGCGCGAAGAGCGTTTCGGCGCGTTGGTGCTGGACAGCAGGCCGCTGACCGACGCGGACAGCGGCAAGCTGCGCGCCGCGATGCTCGACGGCATCCGCCGCCTCGGCATCGAGGTGCTGCCGTGGACGCGCGACGCGCGCGAATGGCAGGCACGCGTCATGTCGCTGCGCCACTGGCGGCCGGAGGAAAACTGGCCGGATGTGTCGGACGCGGCGCTGCGCGAGACGCTGGAGAGCTGGCTCGGACCGTATCTCGACGGTATCACGCGCCGCGATCACCTGGCGCGACTCGATCTGCCCGCGATCCTGAAAAATCACCTCAATTGGGAAATGGGCCGGCGCCTGGAGCAAGAGGCGCCGACGCATCTCGAAGTGCCGAGCGGTTCGCGTATCCGGCTTGAATATGTTCCGGGCGAATCGCCGGTGCTGAAAGTGAAACTCCAGGAAATGTTCGGCTTGGCGGATACGCCGCGCGTCGCGGGCGGCAGGGTGCCGGTGACGCTGCATCTGCTGTCGCCGGCGCAGCGTCCGATCCAGGTGACCCAGGACCTGCGCGGTTTCTGGGAGCGCACCTATCCGGAGGTCAAAAAGGAGATGAAGGGGAGATATCCGAAACATCCATGGCCTGACAACCCGTGGCTGGCGCAACCCACTGCCCGAGCCAAGCGCCGATCAGATCGCTAGCATCGCCCTGCCATCCGTGGTGCGGCGCCATCCGCGCGCGGACACGCCATCATCGTGGTTATAGCGATTCCGGTTTGTGCAGGCCGAACCCCTGCGCGAAGTCCACCCCGATCTCCCGGAGTTTTGCCAGGATCGCATCGTTTTCCACGAATTCGGCGATGGTCTGCAAACCCATGAGGTGTCCGATGCGGTTGATGGCTTCCACCATCGCCAGATCGGTCTGGTCGCCGGCGATATTTTTGACCAGCAGTCCGTCGATCTTGAGATAGTCGACCGGCAGCGTCTTGAGATAACCGAAGGACGACATGCCGCTGCCGAAGTCGTCGAGCGAGATGCAACAGCCGATTTCCTTGAGCTGACGCATGAAAGCCGCGGCGCGCGACAGGTTGGCGATCGCCACCGTCTCGGTGATCTCGAAGCACAGCACCTGCGGCGGCACGCGGCTGGCGGCGATCCGTTCACGAAGAAACGCGGGAAAATTTTCGTCGTTAAGGCTCGCGCCGGAAAGATTGATCGAGCAGGTCACGCTTCCATCACCGGCCAGCCGGCGATGAAATTCGTCATGGCCGGACAGCAGGTAGCGCACCACCCAGCGGTCTATGGTCGGCATGAGGTTGTATTTTTCGGCCGCGGGCAGGAACACGCCCGGCGCCACGATGTTGCCGGTTTCGTCAATCAGCCGCAGCAGCACTTCGAAATGTTCGCCCCCCGTTTTCGTGGCGCTCACGGGGACGATTTTCTGGTAATACAGGCGCAGCCGGTTTTCCTGTATCGCGGCATTCAGGCGGGCAACCCAGTCCATCTCGGTGCGCTTGCGCGCGCATTCACGTCCGCCGTAGAAAAGCTGGACCCGGTTGCGGCCGTTGTCCTTGGCGACATAGCAGGCGGCGTCGGCGTTGCTCAGGATCGAAGCCGGACTTCCGCTCTCCGCGGTGATGGCGCAGGCGCCGATGCTGGCGCTGATATCGAAGGATCGCTCCTTCCATTGGAAGCGGAACTCGGAAATGGCGCGGCGCAGTTTCTCGGCGATCTCCAGCCCCTGATCCATCTGGCAGTCCTCGATCAGCACGCCGAACTCGTCGCCGCCAAGCCGCGCAAAGGTGTCGCGTTTGCGGATTTGTTCCCGGGCCTGTGCAGCGAGCTGGCGCAGCAATTCGTCGCCGGCCATGTGGCCGCAGGTGTCGTTCACGATCTTGAACTGATCCAGGTCGACGTAGAGCAGTGCGTGCTGCGCGCCGCGTGTTTTGGCGGACTCGAACAGCTCGTTCAGCCGGCGCTCGAATTCGCGGCGATTCACGAGACCGGTGAGATCGTCGTGCCGCGCGTGGTGATGCACCTGCTCCAGCATCTGCACGCGCTCGGTGATGTCGCGCACCACGCCGATGACCAGATCGCCGGTCTCCACCAGCACCTTGTTCAGGCTGATCTCGACCCATCGCGGTTCCCCGGATTTGGCGGTCAGACGGCATTCGAAACGCGTCGGCTGACCGGCGAGCGTTTTATGGAAGTTTTCAGTGAAGAGCGTGCGGCTGTCATCGTCGAGCAGGAACCGCGTGATCGGCAGGCGTTGTCTGTGCGCGGAAAGCGTTTTCTCGGTTTCGCCCAGCCAGGAAGCGAGCAGGCGATTGGCCACGTGAAATTTCATTTCGTCGCAGACAACGAAAATACCGTCGTTGGCGCTGTCGATGTAAGCGCGCAACAGCGACAGGTGGAAATCCTTGTCCGGGGAATGTTGAGAATTTGCTGACACTTTTTCCGGGAACCTCCGGTGCGCGGCCCGTGGCAAGCGCCGTATCGCCGCGATGACAATAAATTAGCAAGATTCGTTCCTTTGCCCCTGATTTCCCGTTTCGAGGTGTGCAATCGGCCCGAAAATTGCACAAAACAGGGCAAATAAGCATCGGGTCTGAGGGGTGTTTTCGGATGTTTTTCCGGCAGAAAGCGTCGAAAAACGGCACGCTGTCCTATCTGTTCGGCTGTGCCGGCATGGGCAAGGCCGTGGCCGTGGACGTGGTGGCGGGGGACGAGGAATGGTTCGTGGAGCAGGCGGGCATGGCCAGATCCACGATCACGTATGTCGTCGACACGCACGTTCACGCCGACCATTTTTCCGGCGGACGCAAGCTGGCCGAACTCGCCGGAGCGCATTATTGCCTGCACGAAAGCGCCAAAGTCAATTTCCCGCGATTCCCGCTGCACGATCAGGATATGATCGTGGCCGGCAACGTGCAGGTCAGGGTGTTGCACACGCCGGGACACACGCGGGACAGCATCTGCCTGCTGGTGACCGACATTCGTCGCGGTCCGGAGCCGTGGTTCGTGCTGACCGGCGACACCTTGTTCGTCGGCGGCGTCGGACGGCCGGACCTGACGGGACAGGAGCAGGAAATGGCCGGACAATTGTTCGATACCCTGCATCGCCGGTTGCTGACGCTGCCGGATCATCTCGAATTATTTCCCGGCCATCAGGCCGGCAGCGTGTGCGGTTCCGGACTGTCCGGCAAGCCGAGCTCCACGCTCGGATTCGAGAAACGCTGTAATCCGCTGCTCACGCTCACGGACAAGGAGCAGTTCGTCCGCCGGATCATCAGCCAACTGCCTCCGCGCCCGGCGGATATGGACCAGATCGTGCTTTCCAATACCGCGGCGTGACGCCGCGGCGTCATTCCCGCAATTTTTTCGTTGTATCCGTCGCCTCGGACCGTTGCGAAATTCCGCGAATGCGGAGATGATTTGGCCAGGAGTCCATGGCATGAGTCATCCCGTCTCGCAGTCGACGAAGCCCCGTTTGCTTTCGATCATCGAGCTCGGCGGCTACCCGAATTTCACCCCGGTTTACCAGCAGGCCGGTTATACCGTGGAATCGGTGGCGTCGGTGCGCAAGGCGATTGCGTCGCTCAAGAAAGCCAGCCCCGACGTGATCGTGGCCGAATTCAATTATCAGTCGGATTTCCGCGATCGCACCAGCAGCCTGGAGTCGCTGCTGGCGGTGGTGCAGCGCATGCCGCAGACGCGGGTGATCCTGTTCTACGAGAAAGAGCACGAACATCAGCTGGTGAAACTGACTTCGCGCTTTCCCATCCACGAAGCCCTGTCCTATCCCATAGACTCCGCCAAGCTCGGGGAAAGCCTGCATCGCGCCGTTTCCGGTTGACCCGGCGGACGGGCCGCGGCCACCACGCGGCGGGAACCCATCGGGTGGCGGCCGGTCTTATTTTCCGATTCCGCGCGCATCGCGGCGTGGAATCCCCCCGATAAAAACCACCCATCTTTAAGGAGAACATCATGAGCACGGAAACCCTATCCCCCCAGGCCCGTTATCGCGAGTCGATGGGCCAGCTGTTGATGCTTTACACGCAAGTCGATCGGCTGATCATGGAGGTCTGCGCCGAGCGCCTGGCGGAGGCGCCTGACGAGGAGGCGGAGCTGTCGCTCGCGAAACAGGTCGGTGACGAAAGCCGCCACGTTTCCATCCAGCGCCAATGGATGCGCGAATTCGGAACCCGTCCGGCGCCGGTCATCACGACGGAACAGGAGCAGCTGATTCGCGAGCATTTCCGTTCGCTGCCGTGGATCGACTTTCTCGCCGATCTGTATGTCTGCGTGGAAGCGCTGGGCAGCGAAGCGGTGGAGCGCATCGTGCCGCTCGCCGATCCCGGCACGCGCGAATCGCTGCGCGTCCCGCTCACCGACGAGATCGATCACGTCGCCTTCGGCATCTCGCGGCTGAAGCAGGAACTGGCGCGGCTTTCCGAGAGCGAACGCGGGGAATTTCTGGCGCGCCTGCCCGCGCGCATCGAAGCGCTGGCGGAGGCCTTCCACGGCTTCGGTTTTTCCGTACGCGGCCTGTTCGAAGCCGTCGGCGCGGATTACGACCGGCTGTGCCGGATGCTGGAAGAGCGCCAGAAGGAATTGATTGCCGAACTGACGTTCGGGAGGCAGCCACCGCAACCGGTCCGGGTTGTAACGGGCATTTCGGCCTAGGAATCCGGCGGGGCGCAACGGATTTGGTCGTGCCCCGGGCTGAAAGGCGGGTGGTGGTGCGCGCCCTTCCCGGCGCGCACCCTGTTGCGTTCCATCCGCACCTGCGCCTGAACGGGTCTGACCGGAATATCATCGGCAAGTCGCACTATTTCAGCGGATGCTTATATCCCGCACGGAAAAAAGATGAATGTTTTGTTTATCCGGACAGACAGGGGCGGGAATAAAATGGCTCCGCTGGTGTTTACAGGGATACGGAGCCCGTTTCCGTCAATTCGAACTACCAAGGAGATCATCATGAAACTACGCCTGTTCGTTGCCGCCATCGGCCTCATGCTCGCGGCCGGTAATGCTTTTGCGTTTCATTGCCCCAAGGAGATGAAAAAGATCGACGACGCGCTCGCGGCCAAGCCCGACATCACCGCCGAGCAAATGGCCGAGGTCAAACGCCTGCGCGCCGAAGGCGAAACCCTGCACAAACAGGGCAAGCATCAGGAGTCACTGGACACGCTCGGGAAAGCCGAGAAGATCCTGAACATCCAGTAGTTGAAACGATTTACTCCTTCATTCTCCTCCACGCAGGGTTTGGCGTGGAGGAGATTCTTATCCCTCGCGAGTTTACCCCGGGAGTTGGTCCGTGCCCGGCTTCAGTTCTTCGCCACCGCCCGGCGCTTGATCCACTTGTAGCCTTCGAACCAGAGAATCCCGAATATTCCCGCGACCAGACAGAATACCAGGTCCAGCGGATGCAGGGCGCCGAAGCGGAACAACTCGCGTATCGCCGGCACGTACAGGACGACGGCAAGCACCAGTACCGCGCCGCCCGCGACGCGCCACAGCGCCGGGTTGGGCAGGCGCAGGGTTTCGAAGAGGCTGCGTGTCCAGGAGCGGTTGGTGAAGACGAGCGCCAGGTTGGCGACCACGAGCGCGGTGAAGGTGAGGGCGCGCGCCTGGTTTTCCCCCAGGCCGCGATAGAGTGCGAGACCGAATATGGCGAGCATGACGAGCATGACCGCCGCACCCTGGAGCAGGCTCAGCGTCAGCAATTGACGGCTGAAGAGCGGCGCGCCGGGAGGTCGCGGGGGCGTTTGCATCACGTCGGCTTCCTCGCGCTCGGCCTCGAACACGATCGAGCAGGTGGGATTGATGATGAGCTCGAGGAACACGATGTGCACCGGAGCCAGGATCAGGGGCCATCCGGCGAGCACCGGCAGCAGCGACAGGCCCGCGATCGGGACATGCACTGCCAGGGTGTAGGCCATGGCCTTGTGCAGGTTGACGGCCATGCGCCGCCCGAGCCGTACCGCTGCGACAATCGAGGAGAAGTCATCATCGAGCAGCACCAAGCCCGCCGCCTCGCGCGCCACGTCGGTGCCGCGCGCGCCCATGGCGATGCCGATATGCGCCGCGCGCAGCGCCGGCGCGTCGTTGACGCCGTCACCGGTCATGGCGACGACCTCGCCGTCGGCCTTGAGCGCGCTGACGATGCGGAGCTTCTGCTCCGGCGCCACGCGCGCGAAAACCTCGACGTGGCGCAGACGCCGGCGCAATTCAGCGTCGCTCAGTTCATCGAGTTCCGGGCCGGTGAGCATCCGGTCCTCCGGCGAAAGGCCGACTTGCCGCGCGATCTCACGCGCGGTGCCGGGGTAATCCCCCGTGATCATGAGCACGCGGATGCCGGCGGCGCGACACGCGGCGATCGCCTCGGGAGCGGTCGGGCGGACCGGATCGGCGAGGCCGACCAGCCCGAGGAATTCGAAATCGAAGTCATGTTGTTTGCCGGGCAGCGGCTGTTCGCGGAATTCGGCCCGCGCCACTCCCAGCACGCGCAGGCCCCGGTCGGCGAGACGACGGACCGATTCGTCCAGCATATCGAGTTGCGTCCGGCTGAAGTGACACAAATCCGCGATCGCCTCCGGCGCGCCCTTGGCGGCGATGACGTGATGTTCCCGGTCCGGCCCGCGCCAGACATGCGACAGCGCCATCAGCTCGGGCGAGAGCGGATATTCGCGCACCAGCGTCCAGTTTTCATGCAGGTGCTCGGTGCGGGCGAGCATGGATTCGCCCAGGGCGCGCAGCGCCTTCTCCATCGGATCGAAGGGATCGCGCTGGCTGGCGAGGATGGCGAATTCAACGACCTCGTGAAAATTCTCGGGAAGCGTTTCCAGCGGTGCGGACAGGTCCAGGTACTGACCGTTGGCAAAGAGCCGATTGACTGACATACGGTTCTGGGTCAGCGTTCCGGTCTTGTCGACGCACAGTACCGTGGCCGAGCCCAGCGTTTCCACCACGGGCATGCGACGCGTGAGCACCTGCGCCCTGGCCATGCGCCATGCGCCGAGCGCCAGGAACACGGTGAGGATCACCACGAATTCCTCCGGCAGGATGGACATCGCCAGCGTGAGTCCGGCTAGCAGGCCGTTCAGCCAGTCGCCGCGCAGCAGGCCGTACGCGATGACGACGAGAAGACTGATCACGGCGCCGAACGCCGCGAACTGCCGCACCATGCGCCGTGTCTCGCGTTGCAATGGCGTGGGCTCCTCTTCAACTTTCAGCAAGGCCTTGCCGATGCGGCCGATCTGCGTGTGCGCGCCGGTGGCCTCGACCACGGCCACTCCTTTACCGTGAACAACCAGGGTGCTGGCATAGACGAACGGCAGGTCATCGCCGCCGGGCCGCGCAGCGAATGGAACATCGTCAGCGATGGGACATTTTCGCGCCGGCGCCGATTCTCCGGTGAGCAGTGATTCATCGGCCGACAGGTTGCTGCTCCACAGCAGCCTGGCATCCGCCGGCACGCGGTCACCCTCGGCAAGAACCAGCACGTCTCCACGCACCACTTCGCGCCCCGGGATGCGCCGGGTCTGCCCGTCGCGGATCACCTGCGCGCGCGGGCTGGACAGGTCGCGGAGCGCGTCCAGCACCCGCTCGGTCTTGCGCTCCTGGTAGAGCGTGATGCCGACGACGATGCACACGAAGAAAAGCAGGAACAGCGCCTCGCGAATATCGCCGAGCAGCAGATACAGGCTGCAACTGCCGAGCAGCAGCAGAAACATCGGTTCGCGCAACACGCCCAGGCCGATCGCCAACAGGTTGCGCGGCTTGCTGGCGGGCAGTTCGTTATAGCCCTCGGTCTTGAGTCGGGCAGCCGACTGAGCGTGGCTCAGGCCCGACAAGCGGGCGATATCTGATTCGTTTAGCAAGGATGTTCTGTTTTGGTCACTTTTTGTCGGAATCCCTCAGGGGTATACTCCGCCGTCGGAAAAACTTCATCATAAGGAGATTCAGTCATGGCCGAAACTACTCAATCCGGTTCTTCCCCTATCGTAAAGATTGCCGCCGTGGCCGTCATCATTTTTTCCGCCGTCGGTGTCGGCATGATGACTGGCATCATCCCTGGCGCGAGTTCCAAGAACGCGGCGCAGGAAGCCGCCCGGGAGTGCGCCAATTGCGGCGTGGTTGAATCGATCAAGCTGGTCGAGCTGAAAGGCGAGGGATCCGGCGCCGGTGCCGTGGCCGGCGGCGTGCTCGGTGCCGTGGTAGGCAATGAAATCGGCGCGGGCCGCGGCAAGACCCTCGCCACCGTCGCGGGCGCCGCCGGCGGTGCTTATGCCGGTAACGAGATCGAGAAGAACGTGAAGAAGTCGACTTATTTTCGCATCACGGTGCGCATGAACAACGGCGGCGTGCACACCGTCACCCAGAAAACCGATCCCGGTTTCAAGCCGGGTGACAGCGTGAGGATCGAAAACGGCGCGCTGGTCAGAGGATAAGCCGGAAAGCCAAGGCCGAAAAACGATTTCAGTTCGTGTCCTGACAGGGGCGCGCCTCATGACGGAGCGCGCCCTTTTTTATTTTTATTCCTGCGGTTCGTAGCCGAGGTTCGGCGACAGCCAGCGTTCGACGGTGCCGAGCGCCATCCCCTTGCGACGTGCGTAGTCCTTGACCTGGTCCTTCGCCAGCTTGCCGACCGCGAAGTACTGTGACTGCGGGTGCGAGAAGTAGAAGCCGCTGACCGCTGCCGCCGGCCACATGGCGAAGCTTTCGGTGAGCTTGATGCCGGCGTTGGCGGTGGCGTCGATCAGTTTGAACAGCAGCTCCTTCTCGGTGTGGTCCGGGCAGGCCGGGTAGCCGGGTGCGGGACGGATGCCGGCGTACTCTTCGCGAACCAGCGCTTCGTTGTCGAGTTTCTCGTCGGCTGCGTAGCCCCAGAACTCCTTGCGCACGCGCTCGTGCAGACGCTCGGCGAAGGCCTCGGCCAGGCGATCGGCCAGCGCCTTTGCCAGGATCGCGCTGTAGTCGTCGTGCTGCGCTTCGTAGCGTTTCGCCAGCTCGTCGGCGCCGGTGATACACACCGCGAACGCGCCGATGTAGTCCTTTCTGCCGGAGTTCTTCGGTGCCACGAAGTCGGCGAGCGCGCGGTTCGGCTTGCCGGGCGGTTTCTCGTCCTGCTGACGCAGCGTGCGCAGAGTGGTCCGCAGCACCGTGCGCGCCTCGTCCGTGTACACTTCGATGTCGTCATCGTTGACGCTGTTGGCCGGGAACAGGCCGATCACGCCGTTGGCGGCGAACGTGCGATCGGCGATCACGCGCTTCAGCATCGCCTGCGCGTCGGCGTAGAGCTTGCTGGCCTCCTTGCCGACCTTCTCGTCGCTGAGGATCGCCGGGTACTTGCCGTGCAGTTCCCAGGTAATAAAGAACGGCGTCCAGTCGATGTAGCGCGTGAGCTCGTCAAGTGGATAGTTTTTCAGTGTGTTGATCCCGAGCCGGCCGGGCGCGGGTGGCATGTAGCCGGCCCAGTCGATCTTCGCCTTGTTGGCGCGGGCATCGGCGAGCGTCAGCATGCGCACGTTCTGTTTCTTGCCGGCGTGGCGGGCCCGGACCTCGTCGTACTCGGCTTGGTGTTTGGCAAGGAAACCGGCACGCAGCGTGTCGGACAGCAGGCTGCTCGCCACGCCCACGGCGCGCGAGGCGTCCTTGACCCACACCACCGGTTCTTCGTAGCCGGGCGCGATCTTCACTGCCGTGTGCACGCGCGAGGTGGTGGCGCCGCCGATCAGCAGCGGCACCCTGAAGTCCTGGCGCTGCATCTCCTTGGCGACGTGGCTCATTTCGTCCAGCGACGGGGTGATCAGGCCGGACAGGCCGATGATATCAGCGTTGTGCCTCTTCGCCTCTTCCAGGATTTTCGTGGCCGGCACCATCACGCCGAGGTCGACGACCTCGTAGTTGTTGCAGGCCAATACCACGCCGACGATGTTCTTGCCGATGTCGTGCACGTCGCCCTTGACCGTGGCCATCAGGATCTTGCCCTTGGGTTTGGCGTCGGCGGACTTCTCGGCTTCGATATACGGGATCAGATGCGCCACTGCCTTTTTCATGACACGCGCGCTCTTCACCACCTGCGGCAGGAACATCTTGCCGGCGCCGAACAGGTCGCCGACAACGTTCATGCCG
>JACXTT010008086.1_pt1 | contig 14653 bp, 12 predicted proteins | sample 9270951 | NCBI WGS metagenome assembly JACXTT01 (sample SAMN15532306, study PRJNA645909) | rock metagenome | isolation source: weathered quartz diorite | place: Puerto Rico | collected 2017-06-21
CCTCCTGCCCCTTTTTACGATAATACTTTCATTTTTGGTTGCCCCGCCACAGAAAGGATCAACTCGCTTAACTTCTTCAACGGTATATATCGCTGTTATTAGAGTTTCGTAGCTTGATAATGTTGGAATATCTGAGCGACTCAGCATGAGTTCTGCCACTGTTGCCCCACAGCCAACGGCACAATAGTCCTTCTCTTGGTTCGCAATCCCAATAGATGAATCAAGGACATAAATAAAAGGCTTAGGAGGCTTGTCACCAAGGTAATATGCAATCATCAAACTAAAACTGTTTTCTCGGAGAAATTCTTGAGCCGCATCAAAATGACTTTCCAAGTTGTTCAAACGGATCGCCTCTTTCTTCGCTTTGGCCATCGCTTCTTGGGCAAGATCCGCCGGCTTCCTGTAGTCATCACAGTTCACCAACTGTGCGTCTTGGGCCATTATTTCAATCGTTCTAGCTCCCATAGTGCTATCACCCGATTGAGCGACCAGAACGTCCCTGTCGGAAAACCTGACTTTAGCGATTTTATCCGTGTCCATTCGTTTCAATGGGCGGGTTGGCCAAGTCGTTTGGCTGTCACTGGCGAATATAATTGCATCATTCTCGCCTTCCTGTTTTCCGATTATACCAACAATAATTGTCACGCGCGTTTTACGTTTCTTTGGGCGCCAAGCTGTATTTTGCCTTAAATCGTTCATGGAAAACTAACTGAAACAAAGTGGGTTTGTCAAATATATAATCCCGGCGTCACCTGTCACCAGTACTGGTGACTGGCAGCAAACTGGGCGAGGGGTATGCTGGCTATGTGTTGACGGTGGTCCTTGGCGGGGCTGCTGAAAAAATTTAGTTCTCATTGTAGAATGTGTGGGAAAGGCCGGGTCAAAAGCCCGGCCTTTCTCTTTCCCCCAGAAACCTCTCGAGCCATTTCCAGTTTCCGGCGACCCGATTTGGAGGTAGCCTCGTGGCGTGGAACGACAAGGCCAGTTCACTTTCAGCGACGATGGGACCGCGGCAGGCTACACGCAATGGCTCACCGACCGACGGATAGCGGTCGTCGAGCTGGCTCGACGCATGAACCTGCCGCTGGGCCATCGGGTTGAAGTCTGGCTCTCCGGCGGCATCAGACTGCGCGGCATTTTGCGGTTGCAGGAGGAGGTGCTCTTCATCGAGGAGGAGCGCGTCCGGCACCTGGATTTGGTAGTGGACAAGGTCCCCTTCACCTATCGCGAGTTGGAATCGTGTGTGCGGTTGGACTGAGCCAGGCCCTCTCTCCTGACCGCTTGGAAATCGTCAGTGGCCGATCTATCCTCCGGCCGATGAACATCCTGGAAGAGCTGCAGTGGCGCGGTTTGCTGGCGGACTGCACCGACGCGGAGGCACTCGCCAAGCGCGTCCGTGAAGGGCCGCTGACGCTTTACTGCGGCTTCGATCCGACGGCCGACAGCCTGCACGTCGGCAGTATCGTGCCGCTGCTGGCGCTGCGCCGATTTCAATTGCTCGGCCACAGCCCGATTGCCCTGGCAGGAGGCGCGACCGGCTCGATCGGCGACCCGAGCGGAAAATCCGAAGAACGCCAGTTGCTCTCCCGGGAAGCAATCGCGGCGAACATCGCTGGCGTCAAAGCACAGCTCCAAAGACTGCTTGATTTCGACACGAGGACCAGCCCGGCGCGCTTGCTCGACAACATTCTCTGGACCGAGCCGGTCAGTTACCTCGACTTTCTTCGCGATGTCGGCAAGCACTTTTCTGTCAACCAAATGGTGGCCAAGGAAAGTGTTCGCGCCCGAATGGAAGACCGCGAGTCGGGCATCAGCTACACGGAGTTCAGCTACATGCTGCTGCAGGCCTTTGATTTCTTTGTGCTTTGCCGCGATTACAATTGCGAACTGCAGATTGGCGGCAGCGATCAATGGGGCAACGTCACCGCCGGCATCGATCTAACGCGAAAGAAACTTGGGCGCACCGTCTATGGCCTCACGCTGCCGCTCATCACCAAAGCCGACGGAACGAAATTCGGCAAGACCGAGGCCGGCACCGTCTGGCTCGATGCCCGCCGCACCAGTGTTTACAAGTTCTACCAGTTCTGGATTCAAACCGACGACCGGGACGTCGTTCGCTACCTCAAATACTTCACTTTTCTGCCTCAACACGAAATTGCCGGGCTGGAGGCGCAGCACGCGCAAAATCCCGGCGCGCGAGTAGCGCACCGCGCGTTAGCAAAGGCAGTGACGGAGCTGGTCCACGGCGCGAGCGCGACTGCCGAGGCCACGCGCGCCAGTGAAATCCTGTTCGGCGGCGAGCTCTCGGGCATCGCCGAAGGCACCTTCAACGAAATCGTGGGCGAAGTGCCGACCAAGGACATCGAAAAGCGGGAATTGGATGGTACCGGCAAGCCGTTGGTCGCATTGTTGGTCCACAGCGGTCTGTGCCCGTCCAAGGGCCAGGCCCGCAAAGACATCGAAGGCGGCGGCGTCTATGTGAACAACGTCCGGGAACCGAGCTTCCAACGCACGATTGGCACGACCGATCTGCTGTTCGGCAAACATCTGCTGCTGCGCAGAGGCAAACGGAATTACGTGGTAATAACGGCAAAGTAAGCCGAAGGAGGGCGCCCGTCCACGGGCGCAGCATCCGGGCGAGGCGGAGCGGTTCCGGCAATTCCTGCACGTCGAGTCCAGCGAGTGTTGCTGCGCCCGTGGACGGGCGCACTCCGCCACCAATTGCGGAGGAATGCTTTTGACCTGGGCGCCGTCGTTTGTTCAACTGGCGCGCGCAATGCCCGACCCGAAGCGAGATTTCCCACATTCATGAACGGGACCATTTCAGTCCGGCACCCTCCAGGATATCGGGTGCGCCGAGGGATGAACTGGCTCGCTTTGGGCCTCATGTACGCCTCATTCTACCTTTGCCGTTACAATTTCCGCTGGGCGACGCCCGATCTTCGCAAGGACTATGGATTCAGCTATGAGCAGGTCACGCTAATCGTGGGCTATTGGTCCTGGGCCTACGGTATTGGACAATTGGTCAACGGCTTGTTTACCGATCGGCTGGGAGGCAAGCGAGCCATGCTGATTGGAACAGCCGGCATGATCCTGGCCAATGTTACTTTTGGCGTTGCTTCCACAGCTGGCAGCTTCGCGACGTTCTCGATGATCTGGATCGCCAACGGTTATCTCCAGGCGTTCGGCGCGCCGGGCTTCGTGAAAATCAACGCAGCATGGTTTACGCGCTCCGAGCGCGGCACTTTCTCGGGCATTTTCGGGTTCATGATCCAACTCGGTCAGTTCACCATCAACAAACTGGCCCCGGCGCTGCTTTCGGGCTTTACGCTGGCTTTGTGGACGGTTCCGAGGCTGCATTGGCGTTGGCTGTTCTGGGTGCCGCCCATGATCGCCGCGGTCGTTTCCGTGTTGTTAATTGTAGTTGTCAAAGAAACCCCCGAAGAAGCAGGCTTCGCCGGCGTGCACGAGGAGGAGGCGGAGGCCTCAGGCACCGGTGTGCGCGTGAGTCTCAAGGAGTCGTTCTTCACGATCGTGCGGCACCCGCTGGTTTGGTTTTACGCAGTGGCCTATGCGTGCACCGGCGCTGTGCGGCATGGTTCAGATCATTTAGCCGTGCTATTTTTCGTCGATCATTTTCACCTGAATCGACAGGCGCCGGCTCTCCAAACGACGCTGCAACTCATGCCGTTGATGGCAGTCATCGGCTCGTTCAGCGCGGGAATCATTTCGGATAAGATCTTCCGCGGCCATCGGTCGCCAGTGGCCATGGTTTTGTATTTCCTGGAGACGGCAGTGATTCTCACCGCGGTCCTGCTTGTGGAACTCATCGGCATCAAGGGGATCTCCCTAAGCTGCTTGTTTCTGGCCCTGATCTCTCTGACTGCCAACTCCACCCACTCGATCGTGGGCTCGGCCGCCCCCATGGATATCGGCGGGCGGAAAATGGCTGGCTTCGCTCTCGGGGTAATCGACTCCTTCCAGTATTTTGGCGCAGGCATTGCCCTTCCACTGATGGGTTTTCTTCTCGATCGATATGGTTGGAGCACGTGGTTTCCGGCTATGGCGGGCTTCGGATTCATCGGAGGGTGCGCGATGGTGCTTGTTATGCGCAAACAACGGAAGGCCAGGCGCGAAGAAACCCCAAGCCTGATCCCGATCAACGATGCCGGACAAATACCAGAATAATGCCCAGCAGCGTTAAGAACAAAATAATCACCAACGCAATGAACCGATTGCGCGCCACGCGCTTTTCGTAGCGCATCGGGCGCAGGCCCTGGAGCCCGCCGGCTGCTAGATAGCTCACCAGTTTGGGGTTGGTGGTTGATGGCCCGCGGAATTGATCGCGCAACCGTTTCAGCAACGCGGGCAGATCATATTTTCGGACGCCGAGCTCGTTGTAGTGCTCCGGTGTCGTATTCAGCTCGGTCTTTGCTTGCAGACGGTCTTGATCCACCGGCTCGAAGATTGGCTCGTGGGACCGGCCCGCCGTCTGCGCCGGGACCGGCGCCGAATGGGTCAGCGTGGCGCCCTGTGGCACCGCCGTGGACCGAAGTCGCGGCTGGGAATGGTTGCGCTGGAGTCGGGCGTCGAGTTTCCTGATCTCGGACTCCAGTCTGGCGATGTCGTCATTGAGCGCGCGCGCGCGGTCGGAAATCGGGTCAGCAGTTTTTCTGAACCATGCCATGACGGCAATATCAATGGCGCAATAGCAGCAAAACGAGCGCGGCAGCTCCGAGCAGGGTGCCGATCACAAGCGGCCAGGTCAGCGCCAAACCCAGCCGACAGAGTTGGCCAAAGCTGTGCCCGGCCATGAGCGATGGCATAGGGTTGACGGCGGGCACGGCCGGCTTGGTCTCCAGCGCAGTCCCGGAGAGCAGCGGAAACTTTAGCCGGGCGGAGTTCCACTCCATGCGCGCGTTCTCCAGCGTTGTCAGCGCCCGCGTCAGCTCCGCGTCAAAATTAGCCTGGGTCCAGCTTTCCTGGTGAATTGCCTCGACCTTGGCCAGGGCTTCGCGCAGGTCAGCCATGGCTTTGGCCATTTGCTCAGCATCACGCCGGGCACCGAATTCCGCCTCCTCGAGCAAGCCCAGGCCCCGCGTCAGATTCTGGATTGCTTCCTGCCGACCGGTTTGAAATTCGATCTGGCGTCGGCGGGTCTCCTCGAGCGCAGTGCGCTGGCGTTCCAACTCCTCCTGTGTTCGTCTTAGCTCGGTTAGTTTTTGCTGCGCCTCAGCGACTTTCGAGTCCACTTCTTCCCGCGTCGGTGCGCGCTGAAATTGACCGGCTGACGGCGCCGACGAGTGCGGCTGGAAATCACCGTCAATAAACTCCGTTGCATCGTAATTCGAAGCCATGGGCGAAGTTTAGTCCCATGATTCGGGAGTGTAAAGCCGCGGATGTGCTCGCTGGGCGGGCCAGGCCGCGCTCCACTTTTCCTGCTCCCCCACGCTGTGCTCTGGATTTGCCTTGTCAGTGCCATTCCCGGACTTTACAGTGTTTGTTGTGGCCGACTCTCGTTCCATGACATGATTGAGCTCATTCAGTTCCCTTGGAGCCCATTTTGCATCGTCCAGCGCCGCATCCTGGAATTCTCCGACACAAAATTCAAAATCACCAATATTCCCAATGGCGAACGCTCGCTGGTATGGCGGCTGACGAAGCAGCGCTATTACGGCGTGCCGATCGTTCGCGATGGCAAATCGGTGGTCTTTGAGCTCAACGAGGAGTCGCAGGTGATCGCCAAGTATCTCGACAGCAAGCTTAAGCTCGACCTGTTCCCGTGGGAATTTGAAGGCGTTCAGTCGATTCTGTGGCGTTACATCGAGAACGACATCGAGGGCTGCGGCTTCAAGCTCAACGACATTTATTGGAAGGAGATGGTGCCGCCGGGCGACCGTGTGCGATTTCTGCGTCACAAGGAGCGCAAATTTGGCCGCGCCTGCATCGATCAGTGGCGCGCCCAGCAGAAAGAGTTGCTCGGGCAACTGGAGCAGCGGTTGGTCCCGTTCGAAGAAATGCTGATTTACAAACCGTACCTGCTCGATCAACGCCCGCGCTTCGTCGATTTCGATCTCTACGGTATGCTCGCCAATTTCCTCTATTCAGGTCATTACCGGCTCCCGGCCGCTCACACGCAACTCCAGAACTGGTACCGCCGAATGGCCCGCGCACAATTCAAATTCATCGACCGTGAAAAAAAGTTACATTCTTGATACCAATGTTTTGCTCCATGACCCGCATTCGCTGCTCAGCTTCGACGAACATACCGTCTTGCTGCCGATCGAGGTCATCGAAGAAATCGACCGCTTCAAACGCGAATCGACCGAGCTGGGCCAGAACGCCCGGACCGTCTCACGCATGCTCGACGGCCTGCGCGGCGCGGGCCGGCTGAGCGAAGGCGTCACGCTGCCCAATGGCGGCCGGTTGCGGATCATCTTCCAAAAACCTGGCTCCGCCAAAAACGGTCACCGGGTATTCAGCACTGACTCGGTGGACAATCGTATTCTTTCTCTGGCGTTCAGCGTCAAAAAGTCGCAAGCGAAGGGACAGACCATCCTCGTCAGTAAGGATATCAACTTGCGAATCAAGGCCGACGCTCTCGGCATGCTGGCCGAGGATTACGAAAGCGACCGAGTCCTGATAAAGGATCTGTACACGGGAATGATCGAACTGAACGTCAGTCCCAATCAGATCGCTGCTTTCCGCGCCAACGGCGAACTGGAACTGAACGGTGGCCAGCAATATTTTCCGAATGAATACTGCACGCTAATCGATGAGACCAATCCCAAGCGTGCAGCCTTGGCCAAGGTGGATCTCACCGCCACAAAACTGCTGCCAATCATAGATTGCCGCGAAGGCATCTGGGGCATCAAACCGCGCAATCGCGAGCAGCATTTCGCTTTCGACGCCTTGCTCGACGACCGGCTCAAGCTGGTCACGCTGATGGGAAAGGCGGGAACGGGCAAGACTTTGCTCGCGATGGCTGCCGGCCTGAAGCGGACCGTCCTCGACCGCGAGTTTCGGCGGTTGGTGGTCGCCCGCCCGACCATCTCGATGGGCAAAGAACTCGGCTTTCTGCCTGGTTCGCTCGAAGAGAAGCTCGCCCCGTGGATGCAACCGATTCATGACGCCCTCGAGATGCTGAGCGATCTGAACATGGGCCACGAACACCGCCGCAGCGGCGACTTGATGCGCTCCGGCAGCATCGTCGTCGAGGCGCTGAGCTATATTCGCGGACGCAGCATCGCCAATCAATTCATGATCGTTGACGAGGCTCAGAACCTCACGCCGCTCGAGGTGAAAACCATCGTCACCCGCGTCGGTCAGGGCACTAAAATCATCTTCACAGGCGACCCGTACCAGATTGACAATCCGTACGTAGATTCGTCGTCGAACGGTTTCAACTACGTGGTCAGTCGCTTCCGCACAGAGTCAGTCTCGGCCCACATCGAGCTGCAAAAGGGCGAGCGTTCGGAGCTTGCGGAACTCGCGGCGAATATTTTGTGATCCCGGTGTCAGCCAGTCCGGGCTTGGCATCGGTCCGGCCGCTTCGTACGCTTCCGACGTGATCGGCTTTCTGAGATTCGTGGGGCTCATGAATGCGGCGGTGTGGTTCGGCGCGGCCATTTTCTTCACATTCGGCATCGGAGGGGCGCCTTTCTCGCAAGAAATGAAGGACCTGCTCGGCCCCAAGAATGCACCGTATTTTTCGGGCGCCATCGCCCAGATCTTCATCTCCCGTTACTTTCATTTGCAACTCGTGTGCGGCGTGGTGGCCCTTGTCCATCTGCTGGCTGAAAGGGTTTATTTTGGCCGCACACCACAAAAGTTCGGGCTGGGATTATTGATTGCTTTAATCGCTGTAGCCCTAATCGGCAGCCATTGGCTGGAGCCCAACATGAAGCGGCTCCACACGGTTAAGTACGCGGTAAACACTCCAGCCCAAACTCGGGAGGCCGCCGACCGCTCGTTTCGGGCCTGGCATGGCGTATCGCAAGGCCTCAACCTCCTGCTGCTTTGTGGTCTTGCGGTCTATCTCTGGCGCGTCGCCAATCCAGCCGAGCAGGCGCGTTTTGTGGACACGGCGAAATTCCGCAGTTGACAAAGCGCAATTGTCGTCAAGGTTATTGGTGATATAAAGAAGAGTCAGGGTGGCCTCCGGGGCTCCCGCAGCGGCGAAAGCGTATGATTTCGAACGAACGGTCTTCACCTTACGGCAACCGTCACCACGGCCCAGCCAAACCCCCGGTCAACGAAGACACCCTCAGGTCGGACAAGGTCCAAATCGAGCGCAAGACTTTTCTCTTTGCGCTCAAGGAGAATCCGCGCGGCCGCTTTCTGCGGATCACGGAAGACGTCGGTGGGCGGCGAGACACGATTATTATTCCCGCGCCCGGTCTGGAGGATTTCAAGAAGCTGTTGGACACGATGGTCAGGGCCGCGGCGGAAACGCCGCCAAAGACCTCGTAGCCTCGCTGGAATCTTAACTCAACCCGCGAGCGATCGTCTCTCCTTTCCCAAGCCTCCGGGAATGAAGGGCCGGTGGACCAAACCCTTCACGGCGAGATTAAGCCATGGCCGCCTAAGAACTGTGGGCCCGCACCGGATCCCGCCCTTTGCGGGGCGGGGGGTGGCTACGCCGAAGCCACAAGAACGGAATTCCTGCCTCCGTACGGGTTTTGGACGCTCTCGATGGCGTTCGGATCGGGCAGCCATTGTCCGTCCACTACGAACAAATATTCGTGACGCCCGGTAATACCGGTCAATTCGCCGACCCATTTGCCCTCCCGAGTGCGCGAGAGGGGAGTCCTGGCGGGATTCCAGTCGTTGAAGGAGCCGGCTACAAAAACCGACTTCGCTTCAGGTTTTACCAGTTCCAGGCGGGTTTTTGCGGGGGCAGCCTTCACGGGCCCAGCCTTGATGGGCGCAGCCTTGGCCGGCTGAGGGGATGCCAGTTGCAGCGTTTCGGACTGAGTGTTAATGGGCGCAGCTTTAGTGATGGTCGTGCGAGCGGGATTGGTCTTCATTTTAGTCGTTCTCTTAATCATAGGTAACAATGAAACAAGCTGTCGGTTAATTCGTTCAATTTTCGCCGACTCGCACGCTTCCAGCAATGGGCGTGCCGCCGCCAGATCATTTGCGGTTGCGCCCGGCATTTTAAGATTAAGCCGAGGGAGCGCGAAGCATAAATTCTGTTTCGGCGCGAAAGTATAATGGCTTCTTTTTTCCAGAATGGCAAAAGAAATCATCAAGAATATTACTTCGCCGCGCTTTAGCCCTTTTAACATTCAGTCCCGACCCCTAGACTTCGCTGCCGATGTCGCATCTGAGTTCCTTGAATCAGCAGCAGCGGCGGGCTGTCGAAGCTATCCACGGTCCGGTCTTGATTTTGGCAGGTGCGGGTACAGGCAAGACCAAAGTGATCGCCTGCCGAATTGCCCACTTGATCCAGCACGGCATCGCGGCACAACACATTCTGGCTGTTACATTTACGAATAAGGCCGCACGGGAAATGCGGGAACGCATTCAAAATCTCGTTCCTCGGAACACGCGACCGGGGATAAAGGCGGAGAAATCACGCGCGGGCGGCGACAGTCACAACTCCTTGGCGCGCCATCGCGGAGCGGCGGCGGCTCAACCCACCATCTGCACGTTTCACTCCCTTTGCGTGCGCATTCTGCGCCAGCACATTGAAAAGCTGGGCTACAAACGCAATTTCGTGATTTACGATGAGTCGGAGCAAATTGGCGTCATTAAGAAGATTCTGGCGCAGATCTCGGCGCGAGGAGAAAAGACCGATCCGGCAGCGATTCTTTCGCTCCTGAGCCGGTTCAGAAACAGGGGCGAGCGCGCCAGGCCGTTTGCCGAGGAGAGTGTTCGGGCGATGGCCAAGCATGTTCAATCGCGATATGAATCGGCCCTGCGCGCCTGCAACGCGGTGGATTTCGACGACCTCATTTTGCTGACACTGCGATTGTTTGCAGAGCATCCCTCGGTGCTCGAACGCTGCCGCGAACAGTACCCTTACGTGTTGGTGGATGAATATCAGGACACCAATGCCGCTCAGTTCAAACTGGTCCACGCGCTCACCCGGCAGCATCGCAACCTTTGCGTCGTCGGCGATGATGATCAAAGCATCTACGGCTGGCGCGGTGCGGAGATCTCGAACTTGCTTGAAATGGAAAGGTATTTTCCCGAAGTCAAAATCATCCAGCTCGAGCAAGACTACCGTTCCACGAACACAATCCTGCAGGCCGCCAACGCGCTGATCGCTCACAACGTCCGCCGCCGAGTCAAAAAGCTCTGGTCTCACAAAGGAGATGGCGAAAGGATCAGCGTGCAGGCCTTTGCAAATGAAGACGAGGAAGCACGGAGCATCGTTGAGCAAATCGATTACGGGCGAGTCACGCTCCAAAAGCCGTGGTCGGACCACGCGATTTTGTTTCGAACAAATCAACAGTCACGCCCGCTCGAAACCGCCCTGCGCCAGGCCGGCGTCCCTTATCACCTCATCGGCGCGCAAAGTTTCTTTGATCGCCGCGAGGTTCGCGATTTCCTCGCTTATTTGAAGACTTTTGTTAACCCCGACGATGACGTGAGCCTGCTGCGCATCGCCAACGTGCCCGCTCGTGGATTGAGCGATGCGACCATGGCTCGGCTGCTGGCGGCCAGCCAGGAGCGAAAGTGCTCAGTGTTTGCGGTGATGAAGAACCCGGCGGTGACAGCCACTCTGCCTGGACCTGCACGTCGGAGTCTCGAAGAATTCGTAGAATGGCTCGAGCGCACGCGCGGGGTCCTGCTGCAGCCACTTGATGGGCTTGGCCGTTGGGCGGACCGGCTTGTGGATGAGATTGGCTATTTCAACGAGCTGCGGCGTTCGGAAAAGACCCCGGAAGCGGCGGAAGGCCGGATTCGGAACGTGCAGGCGCTCATCGGCACGCTCAACAATGCTGGGACCGCGGAGCAACCTCCCATCGATCGTTTGCAGACGTTTCTTGAGGATATCGCACTGGACACTGACCGCGAGGAGGAAGATGAATGCACCGGTAATGCGGTAACATTGATTACCATTCACAGTTGCAAGGGTCTCGAGTTTCCGCACGTGTATATCGTCGGCCTGGAAAACGGCTTACTGCCACATGCGCGCTCCGAAGCTGAGGGCGGTCTGGACGAAGAGCGACGGCTGTTCTACGTGGCGATGACGCGAGCCATGCAGACTTTGGGCATCAGCCATTGCGCCAGCCGGAAGAAGCACGGTGAATTGAAGCCGTGCCAGCCGTCCCGATTTCTCGAGGAGCTTCCTCCTGAGCTGGTGGAAGACGCGGCGGAAAAGGCGATGCGGCCCGTGCCCGCCGAGTCCGGCAAAAGCATGTTCGCCACGATGCGCGATTCGTTGCAGTAGTCGGTCTCGGAAGAGTAGGTCTTAAAACCCCGTAGGCGCGGACTATTTATGGCAACGAACGCCCACAGCTCGTTCTCTTTGTTTTTCCGCTGCCCCGCTCGCCTCGTCCCTCTCACCTCCCTGGGCCTCACCTCGACCCTCTCACCTCGACCCTCTCACCTTCTTGGTGGATGCTTCCTCCAACGCGGCCTGCGCCGCGGCGAGCCTGGCCACCGGAACGCGGAACGGTGAGCAACTCACATAGTTCAATCCGATTCGGTGGCAGAACTTGACGCTGTCTGGGTCCCCGCCATGCTCGCCGCAGATGCCGAGCTTGATGTCGGAACGCGTGCTGCGTCCCTTCTCGACCGCGATCTTCATAAGCTGGCCGATGCCTGTCTGGTCGATGGACGCAAATGGATTCTTCTTGAGAATCTCCAACTCCTGATAAGGCCCGAGGAACGAGCCTGAATCGTCGCGGCTCATGCCGAGCCCCGTTTGGGTCAGGTCGTTTGTGCCGAAGCTGAAGAACTGAGCGGTTTGGGCGATTTCATCGGCGGTGAGCGCGCCGCGCGGCACTTCAATCATCGTGCCGACCAGGTAGCTCAGCTTGACTTTCTTTTCTGCCATTACTTCCTGCGCGACGCGGTGGACCACCTCGACCTGGAGATCTAGCTCGCGCTTGAACCCGACGAGCGGGATCATGATCTCGGGCTTAACTTTGATGCCTTCCTTCTGCACTTCGGCGGCCGCCTCAAGCACGGCGCGCGCCTGCATCTCGGAGATCTCCGGATAAACCAATCCCAATCGGCAGCCGCGGAAGCCGAGCATCGGGTTGAACTCATGAAGTTCCTTCACGCGCTGAGAAATCTTTTCGACGGCGATGCCCATCTTTTTCGCCAGCAGCTTCTGTGCGGGGTGGTCGTGCGGCAAGAACTCATGCAGCGGCGGATCCAAAAAACGAATCGTGGCCGGCAGGCCTTTGAGCTCGCGGAAGATGCCCGCAAAATCACCTTTCTGGTACGGCAAGAGCTTGGCCAGCGCCCGCCGCCGCTGTTCGAGATTTTCGGCCAGGATCATCTCGCGCATCGTATCGATCCGATCACCCTGGAAAAACATATGCTCGGTGCGGCACAATCCGATGCCGGACGCGCCGAATGCCACGGCGTTGGCGGTCTGTTCGGGTGTGTCGGCGTTGGTGCGAACCTGCATCCGCGTGGCCTTGCCGCACCAGTCCATCAGCTTCCGGAACATTTGATAGGTCGGGCTTTCCTTGCCATCCAGGGATTTTTCGACCAGCACCTGCACAACTTCCGAAGCCGCCGTCGGCAATGCGCCGGGGTAAACTTCACCGGCGGTGCCGTTGATGGAGATCGCGTCGCCTTCCCGGTAAACAGCGCCATTCACGCCCACCGTCTTGGTCGAATAATCAATCCGCAACGCGCTGGCGCCACAGATACAGACCTTGCCCATCTGCCGCGCCACCAGTGCCGCGTGCGAGCTGACCCCGCCTTTGGCGGTCAGGATGCCCTCGGCAGCGATCATTCCGCGCAAGTCTTCGGGTGAAGTTTCGTTGCGAACCAGCACGACCTTTTCGCCTTTAGCCGCGGCTTCAACCGCGCGCTCCGCATTCAGGTACATTCGCCCCGACGCTGCGCCCGGTCCGGCGGGCAGACCTCGAGCGATGCACTTTGCGTTCCTCACTGCCTGGCGATCAAAGATCGGCGCCAGCACCTGGTCCAACTGCTCGGCCGGGACGCGCCGAATCGCGGTCTTCCAGTCAATAAGCTTCTCCTTCTCCATTTCGACGGCGAACCGGACGGCGGCCAGACCAGTCCGTTTCCCATTTCGTGTCTGGAGCATGAAGACCTTGCCATCCTGGATCGTGAATTCGAAGTCCTGCACGTCTTTGAAGTGCTTCTCCAGTGTCTGGCGAATGCCTTCCAGTTCCTTGAAGGCGGCGGGCAAATGGTTGTTGAGTTGGGCCACCGGTTCCGGAGTCCGGATGCCGGCAACGACATCTTCGCCTTGCGCGTTGATCAGGAACTCACCGTAAAAAACCTTCTCTCCCGTCGCCGGGTCGCGCGTGAAGGCAACGCCGGAGCCCGAAGTTTCGCCCGTATTGCCATACACCATCGCCTGCACGTTGACCGCCGTGCCCCATTCCGAGGGGATGTTGTACTTGCGGCGATACACAATGGCCCGGTCGTTCATCCACGAGCCAAACACAGCGCCGGTGGCGCCCCAGAGCTGCTTCCAGGGATCTTGCGGGAACTCCTTCCCGGTTCGCTCCATGATCAGCGCCTTGAAACGGACCACCATTTCCTTGAGGTCGTCCACACTCAGACGCGTGTCTTCTACATCCTCCGAATGCCGCTCGTGCTTCAGGGCATGAATCACCGTTTCGAACGGCTCATGATCTTCATTCGGCCGTTTCTGCACGCCCATCACCACGTCGCCATACATCTGAATGAACCGGCGGTAGCAATCCCAGGCAAATCGCTCGTTTTTCGTGGCCTTGGCCAGCGCGTGCACGGTTTCGTCGTTCAACCCGAGATTCAGGATCGTGTCCATCATGCCGGGCATCGAATCCCGCGCCCCCGAACGCACCGAAACCAGCAGCGGCATGGCCGATCTGTCGCCGAACTTCGTTCCCATGATCTTCTCGATGAACTGCACTCCGTTCCGGGCTTGGGCTTCGAGCGTTTTCGGGTAGCTCCTTTTGTGCTCGTAATAATACGTGCAGACTTCGGTCGTGATGGTAAACCCGGGCGGCACTGGAAGGCCAATTCGACTCATCTCAGCCAGGTTCGCTCCCTTGCCGCCGAGCAACGGTTTCATGCCGCCGTTGCCGTCGGCTTTCTTGTTTCCAAATAAATAAACGCATTTCGTGGATTTCGGATTCTTAGCCATAAAAAGTGTTCAGCAGTCTGGTTTCGCTGGATGATGCCCTCAGAAACAGCCAGCCCAGTCTATCAAACCCCGGCCGGGGCGTGTCAACGAATCATTGGCATCCCCCAATCACGGACGCATCTGGACACGCCACCGGAGCGCCCGACTCCGATCGGGCGCGTTTATCACTTTATTCGCGACGGCGCACGATCGGAGTCGTGCGCTCCTTTCGGCGGGCACTTCGATGGTGGCAGTGTCCAGGGCGTGTTGCTCAAATGCCGGAGCGCGGCTGTCCCCGGCCGCAGCAATGGTTGAACGGCCTGTTTCTCTCGAATTTCGACACACCTGTCGGACCGAGAGTCGCCCTTTTCCTGCGGT
>JACXTT010008087.1_pt1 | contig 14652 bp, 17 predicted proteins | sample 9270951 | NCBI WGS metagenome assembly JACXTT01 (sample SAMN15532306, study PRJNA645909) | rock metagenome | isolation source: weathered quartz diorite | place: Puerto Rico | collected 2017-06-21
CGGGAATCCAGAAGTTACTGATTTAACATCCGTTTATAAATACTGGATTCCCGCTTTCGCGGGAATGACGAATGGTTTAGAAACGCCTATGTATAGACTTAAATCAAAAATGCTCTAGATAAAGCCATTTCGCCTGGGGTGATGAACATCGCGTCACCATAGCTGAAAAAGTGATAGCGCTGCTCCACGGCATGACGATAAGCCGCCAAAACCTGTTCTCTTCCCGCAAAGGCGCATACCAGCATGAGCAGTGTGGATTCGGGCAGGTGAAAGTTGGTGATTAGGGCGTCTACTGTTTTGAACACATAGCCGGGATGGATGAAGATGTCCGTCTCGCCGTGCAGCGGCTCAATCTGTCCGTTGCGGCTCGCCGATTCCAGAGCACGCACGCTGGTGGTGCCGACCGCGATGACTCGCCCTCCCCTCTGCCTCGTCGCGCGCACTTGGGCGCACACCTGTTCAGAAACCTCTACATATTCGCTGTGCATACGGTGTTGAGCGATGTCCTCCACACGCACCGGCTGAAAGGTCCCGGCGCCCACGTGCAGTGTCACAAAGGCGCTGTCCACGCCCATTCTGGCGAACCGGTCGAGCAGCGGCCGATCGAAGTGCAGACCGGCGGTGGGTGCGGCTATCGCACCGGGTCTTTCAGCGTAGACAGTCTGATAGCGTTCTTGATCGAGCGGTTCATCGGCACGGGCGATATAGGGAGGCAGCGGCTGATGTCCGATCGCGTTGAGAATCTCCAGCAGCGGCCGTGGATCTTCGAATCTTAACTCATAGAGATCGTCATGCCGCTCCAGCACGGTGGCCGTTACCGAGAGACCTGCGCGCTCCAAGATCAATTGACTGTCAGGTTTGGGCGGCTTGCTGGCGCTGATCTGCGCGAGAATGCGTCCGTCCTCCAGCGGCCGTTCGACCACAACCTCGACCTTACCGCCGCTTTGTTTGAAGCCGAGCAGGCGCGCCGGGATCACGCGGGTGTTGTTAAAGACCAGCAAATCGCCGCTGCGGAGCTGCTCAGGAAGATCTACAAAGAACCGGTCGGCGATGGCGCCGCTGCGGCCGTCCAGACACAACAAGCGGCTTTGGCTGCGTTGCGGTGCGGGGTATTGGGCGATGAGCCCGTGAGGAAGCTCAAAATAAAAGTCACTGCGCCGCATTATGGCAAATTGTAGCAAATAATCGCCCCGTTGCCTTGTAGAAGGGCCTCGTTTTTTCTTATACTTAGTCGCTATGCCGGGGTGGCGGAACTGGTAGACGCGCTGGACTCAAAATCCAGTGGTGGTGACACCGTGTCGGTTCGATTCCGACCCTCGGTACCATTGCAAGTTTAAATGGACAAAACTCTGCGCCTTATGCTGGGTGGCGATGTGATGCTGGGACGCATCGTGGCCGAGCGAATCAACAGCCACGGTCACGATTATCCCCTTGGCCGCATCGCCCCACTGCTGCGCGCCGCTGATCTTACTGTCGTCAATCTGGAATGCACCGTCACCACCTCCCAGCAACTCTGGCTCTGATTATTTCGTCACCCTGGCCCACAATGCCATAGATATTGACTATGGAATTATATTTTATCATAGTGCACATCTATTCCAGGGCATTGAGCTCTATCGCGGCCACCCCATCCTCTATTTAGAAACGACTTGCCGTTGCTCTTCGAGCTTGACAGATGCGGCCGTGCTCTAGGAATTCCAGGATGAAATATTCAGAGCTTCCTTTACTCAGTTAGGTGATGCTTGCCCATGCTGACTGCTCTGGCCTGCGGACCTTCATGGCCTTGCTCCTCCACAAACACCACCTCCGCGCCTGCCTTGAGGCGTTCGAATTCAGGATGCGCCACACTGTTGCGATGAAAGTAGATATAGCGCCCGTCCGCAGTCTCGATAAAGCCGTAACCCTCTTCAGGAAACAGCCTCGCCACATGACCGTGGTGCGGAGCCTCGTGAGCCTTCACGTCGCCGCGCTGGTGGCGCGCATAATCCTCCAACTGACGGCCGGCGGCGGCAAAGGCATCGCGCAGCGCGACATAAATGTCTTCGTGCGGATGACGATTCACTACCAGCTCGCCGCCGGGTACGGTGATATCAATGCGCACGTTAAAAAGTTTGCCTTGGTGGTGATGTTTCTGGGGAACCTCGATCACGACCCGGCAACCCATGATCCTGTCATAATACGATTCCAGCTTCTCCGCCTTTTTGCGGATACGCGCCTCAACGGCGGGGGAGGGAGGAATATCTCGGAAGGTAATTTGAAGGGGAAGCTGCATGGCGGTTAACTCCTTTTATCTAAGGAAGCTCTGATAATTCCATCCTAGAATTATCAGAGCACGAAAAGCAAAAACCACGTTTTTTGCTTTGTGCTGGGCAGCAAGCCCCAATGCCGCGGGCGCAGGGATGCGCAGGAGCGGCCGTGTTGAATAAGGCCATCCTTGGCCTTTTTCAACAAACTGCTAGCAGGCTGTTGAAAAACAGCCTGCGTGTGGCCCACGGATGGGCCACCATTTTTCAAACACGCCGTATGGGTTTGAAAAATGAAGCAAAGCGAAAATCATATTTTTCGCTTTGCGAGTTGAAAAAGCCCATGGAAGGGCTTTTTCAACAACCTGCTAGGCAACTACAACTTTAAACATCCTATAACCCACTGTCCAGAGGATAATAATCCAACCAGCTCATTCAGAGCCTTTATCGAGGTCAATGGTACAGTTGCCACCCTTATATCTCTTTACTACAATGCAAGGAAGCTTATCTATTTGGGAGATATTTTAGACTGTATGTAACAAATTGGAGTGCTGAAACGCGGGTCGTTCATAGTTATGAAGGAATGAATCACCAAAGGAGACCGTCCCCATGAAAAAAGAAAAATCTGTAGCGTTCAATATGCCGGCTGTCACTGAGGGCATGCCGGTGCCCGATTTCACAGAAACGTCAGCGCGGGTCTCTCCCCTGGAACGCTGGCTTGCCCGCAAGACGCTCTCCCTCCTTGGCGATCCACCGTTGCAGATGGTGCTATGGAACGGCGAAGAAATCACAACCTCTTCCGCGCGCCCGGCCGCCCGCGTTCTGCTGCGCCGCCGCTCTGCGCTGTATAAGCTGCTCAGCAATCCGAACCTTCAATTCGGAGATCTATACAGCAGTGGGAGTGTCGCAGTCGAAGGGGATCTGGTAAAGTTTCTAGAAATCACCTACGGCGCCGGCACGGCCAAATTTGAATTTCTGAGAAAACTTCAATCACAGGTGCTCAACCGCCGGCGCGCCAACAGCTTGGCAGGCTCGTCGAGCAACATCCATCATCACTACGACCTCAGCAATGACTTCTATCAGCTTTGGCTCGACCGGGAGATGCAATACACCTGCGCCTATTTCCCCTCTCCCTCGATGACGCTTGAAGAGGCGCAGATCGCCAAGCTGGATCACGTATGCCGCAAGCTGCAATTGCGGCCGGGCGACCGTGTCGTCGAGGCCGGTTCCGGGTGGGGCGGACTGGCGCGGCACATGGCGTACCACTACGGCGCAAAGGTGCGTTCATTCAACATCTCCCGCGAACAGATCCGCTACGCCCGCGAACGCGCGGCGGCGGAAGGCTTGAGCGGTATCGAATACATCGAGGACGACTACCGCAACATCAGCGGCCAGTATGATGCCTTCGTCTCGGTCGGCATGCTGGAGCACGTCGGCCTGGATCATTACCGTGAACTCGGCGAGGTGATACACCGCAGTTTAACCGCCGACGGACGCGGCCTGATACACTCCATCGGCCGCAACAAACCGGAACCGATGAACGCCTGGATCGAGAAGCGCATCTTCCCCGGCGCCTACCCGCCGTCACTGCGCGAGATGATGGAGATCTTCGAACCGCGCGCATTTTCCGTGCTCGACGCGGAAAATCTGCGGCTCCACTACGCGAAGACGCTGGAGCACTGGCTGGTGCGCTTCGAACGGCATGCGGACACCGTGCAAACGATGTTCGACGAAAATTTTGTCCGTGCCTGGCGGCTCTATCTCGCGGGCTCGCTGGCGGGCTTCACAACCGGCTGTTTGCAGCTTTTCCAGGTGGTCTTCACCCGTGGCGACAACAACACCCTACCCTGGTCGCGCGCGCATCTTTACGATGTCTGACAAGTCCGTCCCCTGTCAGTCGCCACACTGCTAACGCAGCAGACACTCCTCTACGTCGGCTGACAAGGCCTGTCTGAATTCGGCAAATTCTGCATCGGAATAGGTTTGTCTGTGAGCAAATTCAGGATCCAATGCCTTGGCGGACAAAAATTTTTGCAAGGCGTAGCGCTTGGCGCCTTTGATTAATTTTCCTATCTTGAGAAGATCTTCCTTGTTGAGTTGCGATTTAACCACGGTGGTGCGGAGCTCGTAGACTATACCGGAATTCATGACGAGTCTGATACTCTCGCCAATCTTATTCACATCAATTTTCACATTGATAACGGTTTGGTATTTTTCCAACGGCGCCTTGATATCCATGGCGATATAATCCACCGCCTTTTGCTCGATAATCTTTTTGAGCAGCTCCGGATTGAAGCCGTTGCTGTCAAGCTTGACGAGAAAGCCCAGTTTTTTAACCTTGGCTATGAATTCCAGCAAATCGGGTTGCAGGGTAGGCTCACCGCCGGTGATGACGACGGCGTCCAGCCTGCCGCGGCGCGTTTGTAAAAAATCCAGAATTTCATTTTCAGGAATCAGTTCGGGATAGCGTTCAGGCAGCACCAACTCGGCGTTGTAACAGTAACCACATCTGAAATCGCAACCGCGCGTAAATACGATGGCGCTGATCTTGTCAGGATAATCTATAAGCGAAAAACGCTGAAACCCGCCGATGTCCATGATTCAAAGCGTGTAGGTTTTCCTGAGCCTGAATTCTTCTTGTTTGCCCTTGTTCCACTGGTCAGTGGGGCGTAAATAACCCACGATACGGGAATAAACCTCACAGACCGCTCCGCACACCGGGCATTTCGGGTGTTTACCCGCCACATAGCCGTGCGAGGAACAAACGCTAAAAGTGGGAGTGACGGTAAAATAAGGCAGACGATAATTTTCGCAAATCTTGCGCACGAGATTTTTGATGGCACCCGGCGACTTGATCTCCTCTCCGACAAAGATATGCAAAACCGTGCCGCCCGTATATTTGGTCTGTAATGCATCTTGCAGATCAAAGGCCTCAAACACATCATCGGTATAATTGATGGGCAGGTGTGTCGAGTTGGTATAAACGGGCTCTGCGCCGTTTTTGTACTGTGTCTCATTGGCGCAAATAATTTCCGGATATTTTTCCTTGTCCCTGCGTGCAAGCCGGTAGGCCGTTGCCTCGGCAGGCGTGGCTTCGAGATTGTAGTTGTTGCCAGTCTGTTCCTGAAACTCGATCAGCTTGCCGCGCATGAAATCGAGCACTTTTACCGCAAAGGCGTGCCCCTTACGACTGGCAATGTTTTCACCGAACAGATTCAAACAGGCCTCATTCATGCCGACCAGACCGACCGTGGAAAAGTGATTTTTCCAGTATTCGCCGAAGCGGTTTTTGATGCCTCTAAGATAATATTTGGCGTAAGGATACAGCGCTCTTTCGGTAAGGCGCTCCAGGGTTTTTCTTTTAATCTCCAGGCTGTTTTTGGCCAAGCGCATGAGCTTCTCCAGTCGCTCAGTAAACTCTCCTTCGCTTTTTGACAAGTAGCCCAGCCGCGGCATATTGATGGTCACCACGCCGATAGAGCCGGTGAGTGGGTTGGCGCCGAAGAATCCGCCGCCTCTGCGCTCCAGGGTGCGTGTGTCAATACGCAGCCTGCAACACATGGAACGGGCGTCTTCCGGCTTCATGTCGGAATTCACGAAGTTGGAAAAATACGGTATGCCGTACTTGGCCGTCATCCGCCACAAGCCCTCTAAATTCGGGTTGTCCCAATCAAAATCCTTGGTGATGTTGTAGGTCGGTATTGGAAAAGTAAACACCCTGCCGTTCGCGTCCCCTTCCTGCATGACCTCGAAGAGCGCCCGGTTGAATTGATTGATCTCTTCCTGAAAGTCCTTGTAGGGTTTGTCCTGCATGACGCCGCCGATAATCACGCCCTGCCCGGCGAGATAGTCGGGAGGCTGCAAGTCTATAGTGACATTGGTAAACGGTGTTTGGAAACCTACCCGTGTGGGGACGTTGATATTGAAGATAAATTCCTGCATAGCCTGTTTGACTTCGGCATACTCCAGGCCGTCATAGTGGATGAAGGGCGCGAGCAGCGTGTCAAAATTGGAGAAGGCTTGGGCGCCCGCCGCCTCGCCCTGTAGGGTATAAAAAAAATTGACCACCTGACCGAGCGCGCTGCGGAAATGTCTGGCCGGCTTGCTTTCGATCTTGCCGGGCGTGCCTCTGAATCCCTGCATGAGCAGGTCGGTGAGATCCCAACCCACACAGTAAACCGAAACGGCGTTGAGGTCATGGATGTGAAAATCGCCGCTCAGATAAGCCTCCCTGATTTCGGGCGGATAGATTTTATTGAGCCAGTAAACCTTGCTGATTTCAGAAGAGACGTAATTATTGAGGCCCTGCAGGGAGTAGGTCATGTTGCTGTTTTCTTTGACCTGCCAGTCGAGCTGTTCCAGATATTGATCCACCAGATCCACATCGGCCTTGGCGACGATCTCGCGTATCCCCGCGTGCTGAGCCCGGTAGAGAATATAGGATTTGGCGGTCTTGTGATAAGGAGAGGAGAGTAACACCGCTTCGACGATGTCCTGTATTTCTTCAACCGTAGGAATTTTTTCCGTCAGGGTTTCTTCCGCAACCCTTAAAACTTTGAGCGCCAACTCCGCGGCGACCGGCTCCCGAAATTCGCCTGTGACCTCGCCGGCTTTGGCGATAGCACGCTTAATCCTGTCCGACTCGAACGGAGCAAGGACATCGTCGCGCTTTTTGATAAACTTAAATCGCTCCCTTGCGTCGTTGATTGCCATAATCGCCGCGGCTCACAAGCTCGGGTTTCCCTCTTTGGCATAGCTCTTTTCGCGCTGCTGCTGACAGACGTAACAACGTTTGGCCGTGGGATAGGCGCGCAGCCGCTCATAGCCGATGTCATCGCTGCAATCAACGCAGATCCCATAGCTGAAATCGCCGATACGCAACCTGGCCGCCTCGAGATCGCGGATTTCATGGATTTGCCTATCCACGATGGCGGCATCCATATCCACGAGCAGGTCCGCTACGGATTCGTCACCGACATCCGTTACCCTGCCGGCAAGGTCAACATAGTGCTGATCGTCGGAGCGTATCAACTCCTGGCGGACATCCTCGAGCAGTTCCTTAGATCGGTCATTTATCATTTGCTTAAGTTCCTTGATTTGGGAATTCGTCAGCTTTGCCATATCCGATCTCCTTTTAGTGTTGATTCAAGATAGCCAATTGCCGGCCCGTTGGATTTGATATAGATCAATCTCTTGGTTATTTATACATGACACATTGCAGTTAATAAACCTATGCTTTTGCTTACGGATATCGCCATCTAGCCAGGAGGACACATGCCACATATTTTGAAAGTCATTGAAGTGCTCGCCGAATCGGATAAAAGTTGGGAAGACGCGGCAGCCCAGGCGGTGACCCGCGCAGCCAAGACGCTACACGGGATTAAGTCTATTTACATCAAGAATTTTGAGGCCAAGGTGGAGAACAACAAGATCACCACGTATCGCGTCAACGCGAATATCTCGTTCCTGCTGGATTAACCTAGCTGGAAGTCAGGAAATAGCAAGGGACCGACCTTGCCTGCTCTCGCGCAGGATGGCGACCACCTCGTCGTCACTCACCTGATAAAATTCACGATAAAACTGCCCCACGGCATGGAAATATTCTGGAGCGTGCAGGCAGAGCACCTCATCGGCATGGGGCCGCACCTTGCTTAAGGCATCGGGTGAGGCCACCGGCACCGCGACAATTAACTTTTTCGGCTGCTTGGCGCGCAGCGCGTGCAGCGCCGATAACATCGTGGCGCCGGTAGCAAGCCCGTCGTCCACCACGATCACGACGCGACCTTTGGGGTCCACCGGCGGATGAACAGGTGTATATTGAGCACGCCGGCTACGCATGGTTTGCATCTGCGCCCGTTTTTCAGCTTCGATATAAGCCTCCGTCGCCCCGGCGCCGGCGGCATAATCCGCGATATAGGTCCAACCCGTCTCGTCCACCGAACCGATGGCGAATTCGGGATTCCCGGGAGCGCTCAGCTTTCTCACCAGAACCACGTCCAGTTCGCCACCCAGTTCGGCGGCAATCAGTTTGCCCATCGGCACCGCCCCGCGCGGGATGGCCAATATCAGGGGATTTTTACCGCGGTATTGTTTAAGTTTTTCCGCCAATAATTGTGCGGCTTCTCCACGATTGGTAAATTGCATGACAGCCTCCCTCGGTAGAATCCTTATAACGCCTCCGCAAGCACCCGGAGCTTCCTCGGCCGCGCCGCGTATCGAGCGGGTGCGGATTAGAATGCCGCGTTCGGCCAACTCGTCTATCAGTTGCCGGCCGCGCCAGTGGTGCAACGCCTGGTGACGGCTCATGGCGCGCCCCGCGCCGTGACTGGCCGAGGAATAGGCCTGGCTTTCACTTTCCGCAGTGCCTGCCAGCACGTATGAACCGGTACCCATGCTGCCGCCGATGATGACCGGCTGGCCTACCGCGCGGTAACGCTCCGGACGTGTACCGCGTCGTTCACCTGGGTGATATCCGCCATGATGGCGAACATGGCCTCGGCCGCCGCAACGAAGGCGGCCTGCGCCGTCTCGCCGCGGCCGACAATACCGATGTCGGCGTCGTGATCGAAGTAGTCATAATCTGATAGCATCTTGATGGCTGACCTCTTGAATTGAACGATAAAGATAACCTGGCTTTACGATTAGCACCTTGATCGAGATCAAATACGGCAAAGATTTCGTCAACTTAAACCCAGCAAATGCGTAAGCTCGCGGGCCTGTTTCATTGGCGCAATTTAAGGAGTATGCTGAAACAGCTGGTTATTTTTATTATCTAACTGCAGGAGGTGCACCATGGCTATTGCACACACTCTTGAAGACTACATGACGAGCAAGGGGATACAGTATGAGGTGGTGCCTCATCCCCGCACCCTTTCGAGCATCGAAACCGCCGAGGCCGCGCACATCCCGGGCGACGCCCTCGCCAAGGCGGTGCTACTCGAGGACGACAACGGCTATCTCATGGCAGTGGTACCGGCCACCCACCACGTCAAGCTCGGCAAGTTGAGCGAGCAACTTAACCGCCAACTTCGGCTTGCGGTGGAGAGCGAACTCGCTCCTCTCTTTAAGGATTGCCAACTCGGCGCGGTTCCGCCGCTGGGTATGGCCTATGGAATGCCGACCATCTTGGATAGCAGTCTGGTAGAACAGCCGGACATCTATTTTGAGGCGGGCGACCACGAGGAACTGATCCACCTGAGCGGCAGACACTTCCAAAGTCTGCTCGCCGATGCCAGGCTAGGGCGCTTCAGTCAAAGGTTGTGAGCGTTTCAGCGCTTCCCTAAGGAAGCGCTGAATAATTCCATCCTGGAATTCTCAGCGCACGGAAAGCAAAAATTGTGATTTTTGCTTTCCTTCCTTTCAGTGACTTGCGTCACTGAAAAGGGTGGCAGAACCCTTCGCTGCGCTCTTCCCTGTGCCACAGGGAAACGCTGATTAAATCAGCGTTTCCCTAAGGTTAATCTACCCCCTCATGGGTTAACGCGCTTTAGTATTATCGGATCTTCCGCCTCTCGAGGGATGCAAGGGCACGATGTTTTGCGCGCTATCGTCTGCGGCAGGCGGGGAAGCGTGGCCGGAAAAATGTTTTCGGAAACGTCCGACATTACCGATGATCCACCCGCCCAACCACAGCGACGCCTCCCAAACCTGCACCACCACCATGCCGATAAGAAAGGAGTGGACAAAGACCGCTTCTATCGCATTATCGAAACCTACCGCCGCAAGAATGGGTGCGCCCGCCCAAGGTACCGTCGCTGGCAACAGCTTGCGGATGAACGATTTACCCTTAAAGGCATGGTAACCCAAAGGCGCAATCAGCAGCGGTGCCACGACCAAGTGAAGGCCGTCCTGCGTCGCCAACACCACATAACTGTATAACCCGGTCAACAGGGTGAGCGCCAGCCAGTTGCGCAGATGTGGAATTCTCCTCACTCGCACGGGAGGACGAGATTGCTTACTCTGCACCAGTTTTAAGGGCGTGGAGGGCTTTTGCACGGTGTTCACTTCAGTAAGGCAAGCGGCCTCCGTCTATCTTCATCAAGCCGTGCACCCGCACGACTTTTTCCGGATGGGCGTGACCGGAAATAATTTCCACAGAGTCCGTCCCCAGCCACTCTGAAATCAGGGCAATAACCGCCTTGTTCGCCTTGCCATCCTCCGGCGGAGCGGCTACCTTCATCTTCAATCTGTCACCGAGCACGCCCACGATCACGGAACGGCTGGCGCCGGGGATAACCTTCAGCCGCAATTCGATGCCATCGGCGACGCTGCGCACAAAAGGTAGTCGAGGTTGAGCGGATACGGCCATTGAGGATGGGATCAGCGCGGGTGACAGGAAGCAACAGACCGGATGTGCATCGAGCACACCCTCAAGCAGACAACGGCGCTTGCTGTTTCAGCCGCGGCCGGCAACCAGGGAAACGATCCAGGCGGTGATTAGGATCAGCGCCGCGATACCGAACATGATAAATGTAAAGTCCATTGTGGAGTACCTCAACCAAACAAGTCACTGTATAAACCTTGCGCCCAATCGAGCGTTGCCTTGCCTTGCTCGGTGCTGCGATCCTCGAACATCTTGGTGTCTTTGGAGAAGCTGAACGACTGCTTTGCCGCGTCATAGGCATAACGCGCATCCACGCTGATGGCCTCGTTGGGGTCGGCGTTGACCATCGAGTAGCAGGTGGTGGTGGGGCTGATCCAGTCCACCTGTTTGCCCGCGGCATGGGCGGCGATCACCTTGGCGACGTATTTGCCCTCGGTGTTAGAGGTATTGGCGCTCTTCGAGAACGGCATGGGGCGCGAGTCGCCGGCCACGTAGATGTGCTCATCGCCGGGCACGTGATATTTGAGCACATCTATGCGCGCCTCCTTTTGCAGGCTCTTGGGATCCATCACGCCGAGCGTTTCAAGAAGTTTGGAGCCGCGGATATTGGGATAGATGGCCGCGTCGTCGAATTGATAGGTGTCGAACTCGGTGGTGATACTCCTTTTATCCACATCCACCGATTTGATTTCGACGGACGGTACGTATTCGATAATATCCTTGTACAGCTCATCGAAGGCGGCGTGAAAACCGTTCTTTTTGATGGTGATGTCCGGGTTGTGGTCGAGCACCAGCACCTTACCCTTGATCTTGTTCTTCTTGAATACCGAGGCGATCATACAGGCCCGCTCATAGGGCGCCGGCAAACAACGGTAATTCCCGCCGGGCACGGTCTGTATAAATACTCCGCCCTTGAAATTTTGCACCTTGCGTTTAATGGTCACGTGCTCGGTGCCGAGCGTCCAGCCCGCGGGGTATTCGGTGCGCAGGCGGTACTCGGTCTCCGGGTCGTTTACGCCGATCTTGGCGTAGTCATAATCTATCCCCGGGGTAAGCACCAGATAGTCATAAGCGATTTCACCTTGATCGGTGATGAGCCTGCGTCCCGCGCGGTCGGCGCCGGTGCAGGTGGCGTTGAAAAAGGTGTAGCCGCCGTTCTTCGCCGCATCCAGAAAGCTGTGCCCGGCGAGAAATCCCAGATTGATAACATCCGCGTACCAAAGATTACTGGAGAAACACGAGCTGTACATGGCGCGCTTTTCTACCAGCACCACATCAAATTTGGGATTTTCCTTTTTGAGATATTTCGCAATAGTAAGCCCCGCCGTGCCCGCGCCCACCACCACCACGCGCGCTCCCTTGGCCTTGGGCAGATAGGCCTTGCCGAGCGCTGTGGACCTGGGTTTCGCTGCGCTGACCAGCGGCACACCACTCAGACTGGTAGCGGCCAACGCCGCACCGGACAACTTCACAAAATCACGACGGGTTATTTTTTTCATGGGTCTGTTACGCCAGTGAGGTTATAGGCAGAGCATAATCCTAAAGCCGTATCACTTGCAACGGTATCACTCACAGCTTGGCCGAAGGGCAACCGCTTAGCAGGCAACACTCCGTGCAGCGTGGACGAGGCCTGCAAACTTGTTTGCCATGCCTCACGATCAAGGCATGAAACTCGTTGAATAGCTTGACCTTTTCCCGATTCTTGTTGAGCGCGGATTCGAAAAAAATCCACACGCTTTCATAACCCTGTTCGGCACGGATGTGGCCAAGCCGGGCGTGCAGACGCCGCGTGTAGGCGTCTATCACGAACACCGGCCGCTCGAAGGCGTAGAGCAGCATATCATCCGCCGTCTCCGGCCCGATGCCGTTGACAGACAACAGGGCATGCCGCAGCCGCGCTGTGTCCCACGACGCGAGCGCCTCGAAGCCGCCCTGGGTAAGGTACCAAGCGCAAAAATTACGCAGCCGTTTGGCCTTGATGTTGAAATAACCGGAAGGCTTGAGCCAGCGTGCCAGACGGGCGTGCGGCGTGTCGGTGATCAGCGTGGCGTCCAGGGCGTGCGCCTGCTTGAGATTGGCAATCGCCTTTTCGACATTGACCCAAGCGGTGTTTTGCGTGAGCACCGCACCCACCATCACCTCAAACGGGGTCTCACCGGGCCACCAGTGTTGTGGGCCATAGCACCGGTGCAAGCGCCGGTAAACGCCGTACAGCCGTTTACTCAGGGATTCTACTTGCCGGGGCGACACGCTCAGCGTGATTTTCTAAGAGGTTTGACCATGGGCTTGCGGGTGCGACTGCGCGGGGGCTTAGAAGACGGCTTGGGCTGCTCCTGACTCGCATCCAGATGAGTGAGCGGCAACAGGGCCTGCACGCCATCAGATTCGAGTTCCTGCCATTGCCCGATACGCAGACTGCGGCTTAAGCTGATCGGTCCATAACGCACCCGGATCAGGCGGCTCACTTTCAACCCCTGCGATTCCCATAGACGGCGCACCTCGCGGTTGCGGCCCTCCTTGAGCACCACATGATACCAGCGGTTGGCGCCCTCGCCGCCCGCCTCTTGAATGGCGTCAAAATGCGCCATGCCGTCCTCCAGCATGACTCCACGCTTGAGTTTCTGCGCCATCTCCTGAGTAACCTCGCCCAGCACGCGCACGGCGTATTCGCGCTCAACCTCGCTGGAAGGGTGCATGAGGCGATTGGCAAGCTCGCCGTCGGTGGTGAGCAGAATCAGGCCGGTGGTGTTGATGTCGAGACGCCCCACGGCTATCCAGCGGCCGTTGCGGAGCTTGGGCAGGCGATCGAAGATGGTCGCACGGCCTTGCTCATCGGTGCGGGTGCAAACTTCGCCTTCCGGTTTATAGTAGGCCAGCACGCGCCGTCTCGGGCCGGCCAGCCGGTGCGCCTGCGGCGGGTGGCCGTCTATGAGGATAACGTCGTGTTCGCTTATCCGGTCGCCCAGTTTGGCCGTTTGTTTGTTGACCGTGATGCGCCCCTCGGCTATCCAAGCCTCAATCTCACGCCGCGAGCCGTAACCCGCGCGAGCCAAAACCTTTTGCAGTTTTTCTGACCTATGTGGATGTATTAATGTCGCGGGAGGCAGGATGCCGGGAGCGACTGACCTCCCTCGACGTATTAATGTCGCGGGAGGCGCACCCAACTTATCAGCCCGGCTCTTGCTCTTGCTGCTCAATGTTCGTCTCTCCGCTCTCCGGCGGCGGCTCACCGAGGTCGAGTTGGATATTGATACTGTCCAGATCACGGATCTCCGCGAGGGTGGGCAGCTCGTCCAGACTCTTGATATTGAAGTGATCCAGAAAATGGCGCGTCGTGCCATAGAGTGCCGGCTTGCCCGGCACGTCGCGGTGGCCGAGCACCCGTATCCATTCGCGCTCGTGCAAAGTCTTGATGATGTAGGTGCTCACGCTTACGCCGCGGATGTCTTCGATTTCGGCGCGGGTGATGGGCTGACGGTAGGCGATCAGGGCGAGGGTCTCAAGCAGCGCGCGCGAGTAACGCGCCGGCCGCTCCTCCCAGAGACGGCTCACCCACTGGGTGTATTCTTGCCGCACCTGAAAACGAAAACCGCTGCCGACCTCTATGAGTTCGACGCCGCGTCCGGCGCAGCCTTCAGCGAGGTCGTCCAGCGCAGCGCGCAGGGCGGCGCGCTCGGGCGGGTTGTCGCCGAACAGACTGAGTAATTTCTCGATAGCGAGCGGTTCACCCGCCGCCAGCAGCGCCGCTTCGATGATGTTTTTGAGTTGCTGCGGGTTCATTATGAGACCTCTGTAAGACGCACCCCGGCGGCACGCACGTGGATAGGTCCAAAGGCCTCAGCCTGCACCAACTCTACGAGGGATTCCTTAATCAATTCCAGCAGCGCGAGCAGCGTGACCACCAGCCCCCTGCGCCCTTCCTCCACGTTGAACAGAGTGGTGAAATCGGTGTAGCTGTCGGCCTGCACCAGGCTCAAAACCTGCGACATGCGCTCGCGCACCGACAACGGTTCGCGCTGGATGTGATGATGAGTAAACATCTCGGCGCGCGCCAGCACCTCTTTGAAGGCCAGCAGGATTTCATAC
>JACXTT010008088.1_pt1 | contig 14651 bp, 11 predicted proteins | sample 9270951 | NCBI WGS metagenome assembly JACXTT01 (sample SAMN15532306, study PRJNA645909) | rock metagenome | isolation source: weathered quartz diorite | place: Puerto Rico | collected 2017-06-21
CGAGCCCGGCAGCTCGAAACGGGGGTTCGCGCACTTCTTGACAAGCCCGGCTTGAACTATCGGCTCAACAGGGTCGGCTCCATGTTCACTCTCTTCTTCACCGGACAGGACGTCGTGGATTACGACACCGCAAAGACTTCCGACACACGCCTCTTTGGCAGATACTTCCGATCAATGCTCTCCCGGGGGATCTATCTGCCGCCCTCGCAGTTCGAAGCGGCCTTTCTCTCGGCGGCCCACGGAACACGGGAGATCAGAGCGACACTCGACGCACTGAAGCGATCTCTCGCCTCCCTGTAAGCGTTACCCCCTAAAACGGAAATGCCATCCCCACCGAAGAGGGGATGGCATCATGCCGTTAAAACCCTGCCTCTGCTCTACCCTATCGTACCCGGAACCTGTACGTCCGCGGCATCTCCGTTCGGACCGGTCACCTTGATGACGACCGTGGCGTTGACCTGAGAGGGCACTCCGCCGATCGTCTGGTCTGCAACGACGAAGGAGAACACTGTCCTGCCCGGGCCTGCGAATATGACGTCGCCCAGTGTTACGTCGATGTTCCCGTTGACGACCAGGTTGACCTGGCTATTCGGAGGCGGCGTATACTGGAGCGCCACCGAGATATGCGTCCCTTTCGCAAGAGGATTTCCGTTTTCGTCCGAAACAGTGAACGATACCCGCTGTGAGACCCCGCCCCGGGGACAGGTGAATGATCCGGGACTCACGTTCGTGATGTATGAGTACCCCGACCAAAGTATGAGCGTCGAATCGGATACCGTAATGCCGCCGTGGCCGATCGTCCAGCCCCGCACCCATGAATAGCCGGGACCATAAAGAGCATCCACCGGGTACGGCCGGCCGCTGTATTGGTTCACGGTCGCGTGGCTGGTTATATCGGTGAATCCGTTTGGATCCACAACACCGCCCGTGGTGTTGAAGTACACGGCGGTGTTTGTCTTCACCGGATTGCTGAACGTATCGCCGACCTGCACTGTGACCGGCATGGTGAGATTGACGTAATCCCAGGCCAGCGCGAAATTGTGCAGGACCGGGGCGATGGAAAAGTGAGCCTGATCCGGGAGACCCGAATTCACAGTGATGATGACCGGAGTGGAGGTGATCAACTCGCCGTCCGAGTTCCGCCGGAGCGTCGCGATGAATTGAATGACTCCCGACACCGTTCCGCTGTTGACCGTCGTGGAGACTCTGCCGGATGCGTTCGTCAGAGCACGCGGAGGCGACACATAGGCTCCCCCCGCGACCGGCCAGCCGGTAATGGAGAATTCCACGGTGTCCCGGTGGTCGAAGTCGATCGGGAACCCGAGCGAATCCCTCACTTCCCACGTAAGGATCGTTGCTTCGATGCCGCCTACTCCATAGACGGTGATCTGATTCGAGCTCATCCCGATGAATGCTATGGAATGCGCGCTGCCGGTTGCTGTGGAATCGCGCACTCCGGTTGTGGTGTCGCGATCCATCGTCAGGGTCTGGGAGATGACCTGCCCGGCACTGACGTCAAAGTTGAAGGCTCTCGACCTGTAGCCGGGTTTGTCGAGTTTCAGGAGCCCCGAAATGGACGGAAGCCCCTGCAGATCGATCGAGAAGGAGAATTGCCCGGCCACGGATGTGAGCACGCTGTCAACCACCAGGTTCGTAATCAGGGTGACCTTCGCGTTGGTGATCGGGAGATTCGATTGGCTGTCGAGGATATTTCCCATGATCTGCGCGATGGTCGACGCGAGATCCACCTTCATCAGGAGATTTCCGAGGTTCGTCGTCTGGCCCCTGTGAAGCGTGACCCTCAGCTGCCTCGTTTTGTACCCCGCGTGGAACGCCGTAATCACCACGGGGAGCGTGTCGCGGTCGACAAGATCGGCATAGATAAGGAACGAGCCGTCGACCGGCGTGACCGCGGAATCAACCAACCCCGGCAGGGTCACAAGTATGCTCGTGTTCCGCAGAGGGTAGAATGTTGCGCTGTCGCGCGCCACGCCCACGATCGTTGCGGAGCTCGAGAGGTCGATCCTGATCCCCACATCGAAGCTCGTGTCTGCGTGGATCGGGAACTCGACGGAGCTGCCGATGTAGCCGTTCTTCCGCACGGTGAGGATGCCGTCGAGAACCTGGTTCGCCCCAAGGCCAACCTCGAACCGGAAGACACCATCGGCCCCGGTCTGGGTCGAATCGGTGACGCCCGAGTACGAGAGGAACACATGGGCATTCTGGACCGCACCGCTCGTGTTCACGTCATGAACCACTCCGGCGATGTGTGCCGTCGATGCGACCGGCGGACCTCCGGGGCTCCCCGCAGGGGGGATATCCTGGCAGTTCCACAGACCGAAGCCCAGGCACATCGACGCGACTAAAAGTATGATTTTCGAAGTCATAAGTCAGTTCCTCTGGTGTATAGAAATCATTCTCTTGGATTCGACCCGCGTCATTTTTTGTGCACTTCCCGGTCGTAAATTTTCTGCTTATCCCTGATCAGGTCCTGCTCCGTCTTCGGCGACGAGATGCGGCCGCGGAGCGGCTGCAGCAGTTCCGCCTTGAGGAGGACGATCAGCTCGTTCTTCGTTTTGATCTTGCTCTCGGAGCCGAATACGTACCGCAGTCCAAAGAACCACCACGGCAGATCCTTCAGAAAGGGAATACCTTCCCGCGTCTCTACGTCATTCGTAGTGAAAAGGCCGCCGATGATGGTTTCTTCGCCGTCGTAGAGGAGGGTCCGGGTGTTCACCGACGTCTTATTGATTTCAGGACCCGGCGAGACGTCGCTCTGTTCGATTGTGAGATCAAGGTAGATAAAGGCGGTGTCCGACTGCGTATACACCGACGGTGTCACGTCGATAATCGTTCCGGTGGATATCTGCTGATTGACCGTGTTGCCGGCGATGTCCCTCGTCTGGATGTAGATATCCTTACCGACCTGGATCCGGCCCTTTTTGCCGTCTCTCACGACGACCTCTGGGCTCGTGATCACCTCGCCGATGTTGTTCTGACCGAAGAACTTTGCCAGCGCTCCGATGTTCGCGAATGTGAACGAGGGGGGCGAGACAAGAGTACCAACGGCGTCATCCACCGTCGTGCCCCCGGCCGCGCCCTGTCCGGTCCCGCCTCCGGCTATCTTCACTGGCGGTACCGCTGAAGTCGAATCGCCGCGGGCAATTCCCGCGGAATTGAAGAGCGTGATCGCAGGCTCTTTCGGCTTCGAACGGAAGAAATTCCAGGCGATACCGTAGTTCTGGAGTTTCGTCACGTTCGCGTTGAAGAAGATCGCCGAGATTCTCACGTCGCGGCTGTTGAGCGTCGGAGGGGGCTCTCCTGTCGGACCGCCCGGGCGCGTCTGCTGCTCGGCCACTGTCTGGGCTCCCTCGGGGACGATGCGGATGTATTCCGCTTCCTCGATCGCCGTGAGGCCGTTCCGGCGGCAAATCCGGTCGAGAGCGTCCCGCCAGTGTTCATTCACGATGTACACCCCGATCGGGTTTCTGTGCTTCTCGAGGTCGATGATGATCTTCCCCGCGTATTGCTTGCTCAGCTCACCGATGACGAGAAGCGCCTGGTCCATGCGCATCGTCGAGTCGAGGGACACTATTTCCTGCGGGTTGACGTACCCTTTTGTTCTCAGCCGCGTATCGCGTTGCGGATACGCCGTCTGAACGAACAGCAGGGTGAGCAGGAACGACGACAGTACGAATGCCTTTTTCATGAATACTCCGTAGGTTGTTCTATTTGACCGGTTGACCGACACGAATGCTGAGTTCATAGCGTTCTGCCACTCCGCCCTTATTGAGCATGCATTCAATCTTACCCTGATTGGGGAGAATCCTTGTCACATAGCCGAGATACACCTTGTCGCCCTCTTCGAGGACGCGCGATTTCTGATTCTGGTCGATAATAAACGCCTTCCCGGGGATGACCGCCTTCAGATCCGAGCGCTCGATTTCGATTTCGTTCGCCTGCGGAGGCGGGATCTCGTGGAAGATCAGCGGATAGAACGGGTTCGACGTCAGCGTCACGGGGCTCGACGTCAATGCGCCCGGCGCATTGTTCAACTCCGGAATCGACGAGTAAAAGGCCTGGAGTTCCATCTCGAAGAGTACGAGAATCTTCGTCTCCTGCGTAATCTTGTCCTTCGCCTCGTACCCTCTCAGGCTGAGGTTCGTCAGTTTCATCAGGCGGCGGCCGTTTTCCGCGTACCAGATGAAGCGGTAGATGTTGTTGAACGGCGCCTCACCTTTCAGCGAGTAGACGTTGTAGCCGTAATTGCCGAAGTCCCTCGGACCGACATAGGTGAGGTCCATTTTCACCTCTCCGCTCACGTCGATTGTGCGGTTGAGATATCCGTAGGTCTCGCCGGTGACATCCTTCGGGGGAACATCCTTGTTGCGCGTCTCCCACCGTTTTTTCATGTCCGCAAGCTGGGCGGCCGTCTGGTTGTACTGATTTGCCAGATCGGGCGTGTTCTGCAGCTCGGTCTGGAGCTTGGTGATCTCCGCATTGATCGCTGTCAGGCTCTTCGGCAGATAAATAACCGTCAGGTAAAACCCGACCAGCAGAATGAACAGCAAGACGGATCCCAGAACGATCGTATTTCGAATGGTATAGGACACGGTTATCTCCGAGTATATTCAATCATTGTCATCGCAGTCACTGAGTCCCCCCCGCCGCCGGAGGATTCTTCTCCACCTGGGGAGGCACCGAGATAACGAAATGGTAGACCGAAGGCGACTTTTCGCGTATTTCCTTTACTTCCACCTTCGTAAGGGTCGAGTTGTCGAACAGCGCCGCAATTCTCGGGATCCTCGCCCGGTACAGGGTGTACCCTTCGATGCTCATCGCGCCGGAGCCGAGCGACCTCACGTCCGTCACCCACACGGCGCCGAGGTCCTCCACCCCCTTCGTCAATTCCGCAATCATCTTATTCCAGCGGTCGCTCCCGGGGACCAGCGAATCGTATACCGCGAGGGCCGTATTGTATCGCCCGATCTGTTCGTTCAGACTGGCGATTGCGACCTTCAGTTTTTCGTTCTCCGCCACCTTGTCCTGCAACTGGCTGAGAGTGCTCTTCTTCGACGACACCTCCTTCTGAATCGTTCCGTATTTGGAGGTGAAGTAGAAGGTGGCGAGAAACACCAGCACGAGGAGAATCTGTCCGTGCCAGGCGAGCTTGAACGTCCGCTGGCCTTCGCGAACCGTCTCCGGGAGGAGATTAACGGGGTAGAATCCCGGATGGTCATCATCGAGCAGCTTCCACGCCGTCGCAATGGCGATGGCATATTCGGGGATCTGCTCCTGAAGCTCGGGCGATAACGCGGTCGTGTCGAGGTACGGCGCGCGGAGGTACTGGACGTCGACCTCTGGAAGCTGCCCCTTGATGAATTGATCGAGCTCGATCCGCCGGCTTTCGCCTGCCAGGAGGATCTTGTCGATCCTGGGGATGCCCATGTTGTCCTGCTCGAGGAGGAGGCGGCTGTAAATCGTATTCTGGATATTCGGGGAGTCGTGGCCCTCGCCGAGGAGAGGCGCGAAATGGAAAAACTCCGAGCCGCGCATGAAAATCAGTCGCGTGAACTCGACGCCGACATAGACGATCGTCGTTACCTCGTCGGCCGCGAAGCCGTAATTGGCCCGGGCCAGGTTCATCAGTGCCACGTCGGCGGTCTCGATCAGCGCAATGCGGGGCAGCCTCTTCCCAAGGAACGGTTTGATTTCCTGCAGCGCATTTAGCATCGTCGTGCCGTCTTCCCTGACGACGCACACAAGATTCTTCTCCGCGGAGTGGTAAAAGTCGATCGCGTCCAGCGAGGGCTGGACCGCCCTGACGTTCCTGAGCTCATCGAGGGCGCGCTGCTTCAGCTTCTTCCCCTGGAGTCCGAAATCGCTCTCGAGCATGTGGTAGTAGATGCTCGGTTCCGATATCGCATAACCGAGAACGTAGCTCGAGGTGGGGTATTGCGAGAGAAGCGCGAGGAGCACGCTGTTGTTATCGCCGGCGACGGATTCGGTGGCTTCCGTTGTCTGGGGGAGCGCGAAGGTATCCATCGATTCGCCGAGCTGGTCGAGGTCGGCGGCCTTGGCTTGCCGTTCCTCCAGTTTTGAGACAAGCTGGGTAGATTGGATTGCGTCAAGAACGACGGTCCCACGCTTGAGAGACAACTTCGCGAGCTTGAGTTCCAGACCGTCGACAAAAAGCCCTATGGCACTGTTTCTATTTCCCCTCAATGACGCCATACGATTGTTATCCTTGTGAATAGGTCAATGTCAGTCGCCCTGCGGAACGAGGTTGAGAATCTGCTGAAGCCTCCGCTTGTTGTTCGCAAAGTTCACCGCGGTCTCAAGTGAGATGCGCTTGGCAAGATAGAGCCGCTTCAAATCCTGTTCCATCGTGGTCATCCCCTGATCGCCGGATTCAGACATCATCTGGTAGATCTCGCCGGTATTGTTGTTTTTGATCGCGGCCTTCACCGACGGCGTCGCGATCATGACCTCCTTTGCGAGGACGCGGCGCTTGTCGAGACTTGGGACGAGCTTCTGCGAAACGACGCACTGGATGACGTCGGCAAGACGGTTCCGCACGCGCTCCTGTTCAATCGGGGGAATCTCACCGATGATGCGGTCAATGCTTTCCACGGCCGAGGAGGTGTGCAGGGTCGAGAAGACCTTGTGACCGCTATCCGTGATCTCGAGTGCGGTGAGGATCGTATCGGGATCGCGGAGCTCGCCGATGATGATGATGTCGGGGTCCTGGCGCAGCGACTGCACGGCGCCTTCTTTGAATCCAAGGACGTCTCTTCCGACCTCGCGGTGCCGGATGATGCAGCGGTCGGGCTTATGCACGAATTCGATTGGGGACGCAATGATTACGCAGTGAGCGTCGATCGTATGGTTGTTCAAATCCATGATGCTGTCCAGCGTCGAGCTCTTTCCGGATCCGGTAATCCCGGTGACAAGGATGAGCCCCTCTTTGGTGTGGGCCAGGCTCATGATCCGCGTGACGTTCTGGTGGAACTCAAGGTTCTTGTAGGGACGCACCGCTGCGTTAATGGCGCGCATGTTGAGACCAAGCTGGTCGAGGTCGAAATAGGCGTCGGCACGGAAACGGTAGTACTGGTCGCCCTGGACGATTGAGTAGGAAAAGTCAAGGTTCCGGTTCTCAAACAGGTACTGTCTCTGCCGCTCGAGCATAATACTCTGGATCAGGACGTTCACCTCGTCGTACGCAAAGGACGGGAGCGAGGTGTCGGGCTTCTTCATTCCATGGATCCTGTACCAGATATGACCGCGCGTCCCGACTCCCCCGAGGTCGATGTCGGACGCGGTTATCTCGAACATCCTGAGGAGGAAGCCGTCGAACATCCGTTTGATCAGGACTCTTTCCTCCTGTGACTGCCTGGAGACCAGATCTCCTATCAGCATCTGGCGCTCCACCCCATACGCAGTGTCCGGGATGTTACGGACGATCTCTTTTAGTATTGATATGGCTTCTTCCATTCGCGATTTTCCCGTTTGAATAACCTGTTAAAGTCATTCTTTACATATACATACTTAAATCGCCTTGCCAAAACCGACGTCGAATATACCCAAATTCTGAAGTGTTGTCAATAGCGAGACCCCTCATCAGGCACAACTTGTGCCGCAGGACACAAAACCGCAAAAAAAATGCCCTGAACAGCGTGTTTTCGGTACTCAGGGCATTTCCGGACTCCCCGCCCCCGCTCTTAGCGAGGGGTCCGGTTCGGGATTAACTACCCGATTTACTCATACCAATACATTACTCGATAAACCTGCAACTTATTGATGTATTTCGCCTTATCAAGCGCGTCCGTACTATAACTGATGTTGCTGTTCCCCTTCATGACAAATTTGCTCCCGGTAGAGCCGGCGCAAATGACCGCGCCGATAACGTCTGGCGTCCCAGTCGCCAGTTGAACGTCGATTTGTACGTCGTCATAACAAATCACCAGTCCATGAAACTTGAATGTCCCTGCAAGCGTCAAATCGCCATGTATTACGAATATCCCCCATCCCTCGATATTACCCTGGAAGGTGACGCTGCCGCTGCAATAGACTATCCAGGGAGTATTCACCGATCCCCAGGTGTAATTACTCCCATAACTCCCTGCGGTATAAATCCTGTCGGCGGCGTTGATGTACTCGTCGACGTACTGACTTGGATCGGACATTCCGGAATCCACCACACAGTCTCGTGTTCCATCAATCTTGTTTGCATCCAGCAGCACCTTTTGGGTATCTGCGGGTGTGACGACCCCTACGCCCGGCACGTCTTTTGCACTCGGCGGGAGAAGGTTTCCGTTGATGTCGTGATTGTGCCCGTCGATGGCCGAGCTTCCCTGCATGTTGAAATTGACGTTCTGCATCCCCAACGATGCCGCCTCGTTCGCGACCGGGAACGGCACAGGCTGCCTCCTGAGGCGGAGAGTCATCGTTCTGGTAGTATCCATGAACCTGGACTTGGCCCAGATATCGACAGTATCCTTATAAGCGGGGTTCGTGAGTTTGATGCTCACGGAACAGATGCCCGAGGCAACATTGCTTACGAACATCGGCGTTTGGCCGGCGTTCATCTGAGCAATTGTCGCGCTGTCGTTCCTGTCGAGTTTTCTCAGCATCATATTGACGCCCGTATGCGCAATGTTGCGGGCGTTAGCGTACTTGTCAAATCCCGAGACGTTCTCAACCAGCCCGTTCTTGGACTTGTTGAGATTGTATCCGACGATCCCCACCGTCATCGATAGCGCCAAAACAATCATCAGTGCCAGTCTGCCCATACACCCATCCCCCGATCAGAGGTTTCTTGGATAAATGCGTTTTTGATAGTAGGTCGTCACATACTTTGATCCACCGGACCGCGTTGTGTCAAATGGTTCGGGACTCGCAAGCGTTAACAACACCTTAATCGCCTTAATGCTGTCCAGGTTCGACCCGGTAACCGGAGTCGAGAGCTGTACGTCGCTTGAGTTGTAATACGACAGCTTGAATCGCGTCACGCTGAAATTGATGAACACGCGTGTCGTGTTTTCGTACCGGTACAACGACTTGTCGTTCGGGTTAGTCGATGACGTAACATAGCTTCCCAGGTCATATTCAATGCTGTCGCGTCTGCCCGGGACAGCGAACAGGTTCGTATAGAACTTGATTTTTGACGTGTCGGCCATCGCAATGACGCCCGGCTTACTGACATTGTAGCCGGCCTTGTAGAAATCAAATTCCATGATCCGCGCCAGTTGGATCGATTGGGTCTGAAGATTCAGCTCCGTCAGTCCCTTGTAGGTCTCGTCGCTCATGTTGATGTTGATGCCCATGATCGTCAGCATGAGCATCCCCACGAGAACGAACGCGCCCACGATATCCATCATTATCGCCATCTGCCTACCTCATGTCCTTCGCAAGTTTCACAGTCAATGGTTCCGCCGTCCGGTGCGGGGCTCTTAGAAATAACGCCGGTAGACCGCGACATCCGACACCTGGAGGTAGTACTTCCCCGCCCACTGGTCGTAGGTCACGCCGGCGGGATACATGTTCCTGTGCCGCACGGTGACGACAACCTTTTTATAAAATGTCTGCGCTCCGGATGCTACCCCGGGGTTAGCTTCCGAGACGTAGAAGACGCTGTCGATGATGCTGAACGTGCCGAGAGAGCTCGTCCAGGCGTATCGCTTGTATCCGTTGTAGTCGTCGACGTCGTTGTAGTACGTGAGCGATTTAAACGGCACCGCCGTATCGGGCGGTTCCGGAAGGGGTACGTTAGAGCCTTCAGTGCCGTTGGGGCCGAATCTGGCCGCAGGGGTAAATCCAGTCGAGTCGAAGACCTTACCAACTACCGTCGCCGAATCGTAGCTCTGAGTCATGATCTCATCAAGCATCGACTGCCCGAGAGAAATTGCGTCCAGGTGCGCTTCTACTTCAAGCATTGTGCTTGTCTTGCTCACAATCATCGAGTTAATGGTAAGAGCTACAAGCGAAAGCAAGCAGAGAGCCCCCAAAACAAGCAGCATTTGACCCGTGGTCATGATTTTCCCGTTTGTCGCTTATAATCTACGACAGGATGCGGAGGGCTGCAACAGGGATGTGAGGCCGGTCAAGAGGCAAAACCGGCGAATGTGAATGGAATTGAAGGAAAACGGGGTTGAATCGAGCTCCGCGGCCGGGGGGTGGCCGCGGAGGTATGCGCATTACTCTTCGGTAGTCGTCGAAATGATCTCTTCGAGCGTGGTGAGGCCTTCCATCATCCGCTCCATGCCGGAGCGGCGCAGGGACCACATGCCGTCCTTCACCGCCTGCTCCCGGACGGCGTTCTCGTCGATTTCATTTCCCGAACGGACGATGATCTGCTGGATGTCGCGGCTGAAATAGAGGGCTTCGTGGATAGCCGCCCGCCCTTTCCATCCTGCCGTGCATTTATCACACCCCACGGCCTCGAAGAAATTCCCCTGCTGAAGCATGGTCTCCGTAAAACCGAACTTCATGTAGATCTCCACATCCTTGTCCGTCATCTTTAAGGGCTTCTTGCACTCGCCGCAAAGGGTGCGGATGAGGCGCTGGGCGACGACGATGTTGATCGCGTAGGCGATGAGGAACGGTTCCACGCCCATCTTATAGAGCCTCGTAATCGCGCTGGGAGCGTCGTTCGTGTGAAGAGTTGAAAAGGTCAGGTGGCCGGTGTTGGCGAGCTTGATGGCGATCTCGGCGGTGATCTTGTCGCGCATCTCTCCGACAAGAACGATATCGGGGTCGTGCCGGAGGATTCCCCTGATCGCCAGATCGAAATCCATCTTCGGCCCGATCTTCAGCTGGCGCGCCCCCTTGATAATGTACTCCACCGGCTCCTCCACCGTCAGAACGTTCACAGTTGCATCGATCACCTGGTGAAGGGCCGCGATCAGCGTCGTGCTCTTGCCGCTTCCTGTCGGGCCGGTCAGAATCACGATCCCCTGGGGCTTTGAGATCGCCTTGTAGAAGAAATCCTTGGCCGGACCCTGAAGACCCAGTTTGTTCAGGTCCGTGATCACCTTGCGGTTATCGAGCACGCGGATGACGATGCTCTCAAACTTGTGCTTGATGTCGGTTCCAACGATCGGCATGATCGAAACGCGGAAGCGGATCTGGTAGCCGTCGATCACCCGCTGGATGAACCCGTCCTGGCTCATTTCACGTTCAAACCGGTCGACGTTTTTCGAACGATCCTTCACAACCGCCGAGATCGCTTCGGGCGTCGTGTTTTCCTGCACATACCATTGCCGGAGGCTTCCGTCGAGGCGGAAGAAGAACTCGGTGCGGTTTCCTTCCTTGCCGATGATATGAATGTCGCTCGCTCCCTGCCGGACCGCTTCGACGAGAATCCCCTCCACAAGATTGACGAGAGCGCTCTTGCTGATTTCGTTCTCGAGGGCCTCCTCATCAAGAACTGCCTCGTCCTCTGCCGTGGTAATGTCGATGTCAGCGTTGGCAAGGAGCTTCAGGAACTCGTTCTCGACCTGGATCACCTGGCTCATGAGGTCCTGGAGATCCTTCAGGCGGCAATAGCACACTTCGTACTTCTTGACGTTGAAATGCCTCGAAATGGCCGGGATGTTCCGGTCTGTCGGGTCGCACGCGAGAATGATCAGCTTGTCCGGCACCTTTTCGTCGAACCGGAAGGGCAGAATCTTCGTCTGGATCAGGAGATCTTTATAGAAGTCGGGAAGGGGATCGAGATAGCGCTTGATGAAATCGATTCTCTCGCCGTCGATCACCTCGTCGTTGAGATAGATCTCCCGGAAGGCGTAAAGGGCGGCGACTTCCCTGAAGACTGCGTCGTGGTCGACGTTGAAATCCCTGACCAGAATCTGGCCGAGGTTGCGGCGGGTCTTTTTCTCTTCCGCCTCCCTGACGTGGAGCGACTTCTCCAGCGTCTCGTAGTCGACAATCCCTTTCTTAAGTAAGGTGTATCCTATTTTATCGGTGATATCGACTTCAGCCATTCCAATCCTCAATGGTTAAAAATCCCCCCTCCAGAACAGCGGGTGGAGGAGGGCTCAATTCTATCCGTATGCGCGTTCCGCAGCCCCCGGCTGCGGGTACCGGCTGCAGGCGCCGGCTTTGGCACGCGTCAAACTGGTGTCACGGTCCATACCGTGACACCAAGCCATGATGGCGCTGGTTTTAACCCGCGCCCGGATTCGTGCTCGGATGGAACGTTGCGGTCTCCGACGATACGAGCGTCAGCAGTGTCAGCACGACCATGATGATCAAGCTGATCCAGAGCTGGATGAAGTCGATGGCGTTGCGCATCTTATACGTCGTTTCCTTTTCGTAGTACTCCGCAAGCTGCAGCGCCGTGTGTTTGACCGTTCCCGTCTCCGCTCCCGAGTGGAGGCGGGAGATGGCCGTCTTCGTGAAGACGCCGGAGGCCTCGAACGCCTCGGTTATGCCGGCTCCTTTTTCCACCATCATGGGAATGGCGATAGTCTTGACCTGGTGCTCCATGTACTTGTTGCCGCACGCCTCGGCCGCCATCTTGATCACATCGATGTTCTCGCCGGCGCCGCTGTACAGAGCATAGAACACGCGGCAGAAAATCTCGATCGCTGTCTTGTGAAGGAGGGATCCTACGACGGGCACCTTCCAGATATACTTGTCCCTCACAAACCTGCCCCGCTCCGTTGTGAAGAAGCGCGCCGCGATCAGCGTGGGAATAAGCGTGACCACGAGGAGAATGATGTAATTCTCCTGGAGAAAACCGCTCATCTGAAGCGTGGCGTAGGTCATCGGGAACTGGCGCATGTCGATCTTAAGACGGACGAACACCTCGGCCATTCCCGGGAAGATGAACCCTACATAATAGAGGCACGCACCGAAGAGGGCGATCAGGGTCACGATCGGCATGATCAGGGCGCTCTTCAGATTCTTTTTGAATTCGGCGCGGCGCTCAAGGAACTTTGCCGTGCTGTCATAGATCTCGGCCATGTTACCGCTCTTCGAAGCCAGGCCGAGCATGTGCGCGGTAAAGCGGCCGAGAATGGCTTCCTGTTTGATGAAGACCTTCTCGCTGTCTTTACCCTGCTTCAACTCGTTGTTGATTTCCCTGATGGCGTCGCGTAGCGTCTTGTTCGCGATGTCGTTCACCATCAGCTGGAGGATTTCGTTGTACGGCAGTTTCTGCCTGATCAGATCTGCGCTGACTCGGACGAACGTAACGATCTCGGCTGTCGGGGGCTTGAGCTTGACATCAAACATCTTCTTCTTGACGCTGAGGACCCGAAAGCCCATCTTGGAGAGCGCATCCTGGACCTCTTCCTTGGTGAATGCCTTCTGCTCTCCGAGCACGGGTTTCTCGGCGCCGCGCTGGACCTTGTAGAGGAATGTTGCGCGCGGTAGTATGCGCATCACTTTGAACTTCCGCTGCGTGGCCATCTGCTGGGCCTTGACCTTGGCGGCCCGCGGATTTTCAGCCTCGATAATGCCCTGGACGGCCTTGCCGACCGCCGATATACCCTCTATCCGAAACTCAGGCATGACTCGACTCCCTCTGTGATATTATCCCTGAAAAAAACGCCGGTTTAACGTACATATGATCCTCTAAAAAATCAATAGACCTGTGAGATATAATACAATTTCAGCCCTGTCCATAAACAACTTCGCCGGAAACAGGGAGCTTCCCTCTTCTCCCTGATCCCGGCAAAGCCTGTTGTACAGCTATGAAGGTCGGACGCCTCGAACCCCTCAAGCCGAGGAATCCGCCATTCATTTACCAACCGCTGTACGTTATTGTCGTCTTTCCGGTGTCATCGGCCGTGCAGGTCGCCTGCCACGCGGTATTGATGGTCGACGTACCGACGATCGGGCATGAATTAGATGTAATCGTGCCCGTCGTATAGCTCGTCCCGTTGTCATCCTTAGACATCTTGGACGGGATCGTGTAGTTCAGGTACGACCCTGCACCGCCGCCCATCGTGGCCGGGCGAATCTTGTACTGGTACGCATTCGCCGCAATGTTCACAAGGCTGGAGGTCACTCCGTCCTTGTTAGCCTGCGTGCTATGCGCGCCGAACTGCGAGATACCCACGGCGATGGCGATACCCACGATTATGACGCCAAGAATGATAAGTAAAAGCTGCTGTTGCCCCATTGTACTGCTCCTCTCTTAGTGGTTGTTGTGCGGTTGCGTGCTTCGGTGTTCCTCTAATTTCATGCTTGGTACGACTGCAAGCGGTATGCCAGGTCGCCAAAACCGCTAGTTGCACTGATCCAGTAACAAATGCGCAGGGGAAAGTTGTTCCTGTGAAATTATTGCTGTTGCCCCGGTAATTACTTCCGGTTAAGAAACAACTTCGCCGGAAACAGAGAGCTTCCCTCTTCTCCCTGCTTCCGGCAAAGTATGTTAACGTGCGGTGAACAATCGAAGCCCGATCCGATGAATCAAGGCTCCGGTACTCAGTTTACCACCCGCTGTAGGCAATCGTGGTCTTTCCTGTGTCGTCCGCCGTGCATGTTGCTTTCCACGCGGTATTGATGGTCGACGTACCGACGATCGGGCATGAATTAGATGTAATCGTGCCCGTCGTATAGCTCGTCCCGTTGTCATCCTTCGACATCTTGGATGGGATCGTGTAGTTCAGGTACGAACCGCCGCCGCCGCCCATCGTGGT
>JACXTT010008089.1_pt1 | contig 14649 bp, 6 predicted proteins | sample 9270951 | NCBI WGS metagenome assembly JACXTT01 (sample SAMN15532306, study PRJNA645909) | rock metagenome | isolation source: weathered quartz diorite | place: Puerto Rico | collected 2017-06-21
TGGGGGGTTTATCGTGCGGGGGGGATAGCGGGGTGTCGGTTTCTCGCAACCCTCAATGTCTCCCCCTCGCCGGCTGCTGGGGCCCGCTACGCTCGTGAGGAGGAGGTTTTGCGGGAGTTGCATACGATCTCGCCGCTCCTGCCCGAGGTGGTGGCGGAAGGCCCGGTGGACGGCGATCCTTCGCGACATGCGCTGGTGCTCCCGCACCCGAACGGGTTCTGGGGAAGTCTCGAGGACTTGAATACGCGCTTTGCCCAGGGAATAGATCCGCGTCACGTCGTATGGATCTGGCTACGCATGCTGGATATCCTACGCTTTGTTCACGCTCAGGGCTGGTCGCACGGCGAGGTTCGTCCGGAGCACGCGCTGGTTCATCCAGAGGACCATGGCATTCGCTTGATTAGCTGGGGCTCGGCGCAGCAACGCGCGTCCGTGACCGATCAGGCGAAGGACCTTTCGCGTTGCGCAAGAACAGTGCTGGTTTTAGTGAGTGGCGCGAGCGGTTCGGGCTCAGTTCCCAATGACGTGCCGGCCGGCCTGGCGAAGCTTTTGACACGCGCCAGTGAGGATGAGGCGTTTTGCCGAACACAGGAGGCGCAAGGCTTGGACGACATGTTGCGCGCCGCGGCGCATGAGGCTTTTGGGCCGCCATCCTTCGTCCCGCTGGTTATCTGAAGGAGCACAAACAACCATGGGTTACGGAAATTACTCTTTTGACGCTCACGCCGCGCTAATCGCCGGCCGGGCGCATCAGGCGCAGACGGAAATCTTCCAACAGAAGCAGTGCCACGCGCTGATGAATCCCAAAGGTCTCAAAGTGCGTGAATCCCGCGACAGCAAAGATCATCCCGATGCTCTAGGCATTGTTTTTGCGCTCGATGTGACAGGCTCCATGGGAGACATTCCCAATCTGCTGGCCAAGCAGGAGCTACCCAATCTGATGAAACTGCTCACCGCATGCAACGTAGCCGATCCGCAGGTTATGTTCATGGCGGTCGGTGACGCCACCTCCGACCATGCCGCACTGCAGGTCGGACAGTTCGAAACAACGGCGGAGCTGATGGACCAGTGGCTCACCTGGAGCTACCTAGAAGGTGGAGGCGGAGGCACCGGATCGGAAAGCTATGAACTGGCCCTCTACATCGCCGCGCAGCACACCGACATGGACAACTGGGTGAAGCGCAAAAAGAAGGGTTACTTCTTCATGAGCGGTGACGAACTGCCTTATCCAGCAGTGTCGCGCCATCAGGTCGACGCGCTCCTGGGTGAGAAACTCGATGAGGACATCCCGATCGAAGAAGTCATCGCCGCCACCGCGGAGACTTACCACGTTTTCTTCCTGATCCCCGACGAGGCGCGCGCGCGCCGCGTCCAGTCCCGTTGGCGGGAACTTCTCGGCGATCACGTCATCTGTATGGAATCGCCGAAAGACACGTGCTCGGTCGCCGCCGCAATTGTGGGACTGACCGAGAACCGCATCCAGGATGTCGACGCGCTCGCCGGAGTTCTCAAAAAAAACGGGCTTGACCGCGACCACGTGCGTTCCACAGTCCGTATCGTGCGGGATTATGCCGCCGTGCTCAGAAACCCGTCGGTGCGCACATCCAAGCCGGCGGCGACAGGAAGCAAGTGGTGGAAGAGTCTGTTTGGATAACCGTTACGCTTCAGTTCTGGGGTTGGGCTTCGGCGACTGCGGAAAAGGAATCTTTGTCGATGCGCTGACGCGTCGCTGGCAGGCCCATACGGTCGTTCGGTTCAGCGGCGGAGCTCAGGCGGGCCACAATGTCGTGACGCCGGAGCGGCATCATACGTTTTCACAGTTCAGCGCCGGGACTCTGGTACCGGGCACACGCACCGTGTTGCTCGATCCCATGGTGTTTCATCCCACGGCGTTGCTCGCTGAGGCGGAAGCTCTCACTCGTATCGGCGTTGACGACGCGTTGCCGCGTCTTACGATTGACGCGCAATGCCGCGTCACCACTCCTTACCACCAGGCGGCTGGACGCTTGCGCGAACTTTTACGCGGCGACGCGGCTCATGGCACCTGCGGCGTGGGTGTTGGCGAAACCGTCCGTCATGCTCTCGAATACCCGGAACAGATGCTGCGATACGGCGACCTTTCCAAGGGAACTCCACTGGACAAGCTCAACGCGATCCGCAGGACACTTCTCGCCGAGCTCGAACCGCTTTCGGCAAGCATGCCGGAGCTCGAAACACTCCGGGATGAAACACTGGCGGGACGATGGTTGAATGCTGCGCGCGCTCTGGCCCGGCAGTGTCCACCTGCATCCGTCGACGCGATCAGCGTTCAACTGAATCAGCCCGGCTGCGTGCTGTTTGAAGGCGCCCAAGGCGTGCTCCTCGATGAATGGCGCGGCTTCCATCCGTATACCACGTGGAGCTCCATCACAACCGCTGCGGTCGAAAACGCAGCCGCGCGATTTGGCCTTGCTGCGCCGATCGAGCACTATGGCGTCATGCGCACGTATCTCACCCGCCATGGCGTCGGCCCGTTCCCAACGCACGATGAATCGCTGGACGATCAGCTACCCGAACCACACAACAGCAGCGATGGCTGGCAGGGTCGCTTCCGGCGCGGACATCCCGATGCCGTGTTGTTGCGTTACGCGCTCGACGCGGTGGGCTCGTTGTCTGGCCTGCTCATCAGCCATCTCGATGTGTTCGAGCGCGCTGTGTCTCTGAAATGGTGCGAACGATACGCGACCGCTTCACGCCTTCCCCTCGGCGCTCCTGGCGATCTCTCCGATCAGGTCACGTTGACGAAACTCCTCAAGAACGCTCGGCCGCAATACGCCTCGAAACCCATCGATTCGAAGCACGCGTATTTCGAGCGTCTGGCCAGCGTCACCAATCTTCCGGTTGTCCTTTGCTCCGGAGGAAACACCAGCGCCGATGTCGCTCAATGGAGCTGGGGAGGACACTAGATCGTCAACAACGGCGACCATAAGTAACCACGTATCTTCACCGGCTCGCCGGCAACCGATGAGCTGATCTTCAGCTCACCTCACATTGAAGTGTACCGGTCGTACGGTAACGTGCGCATCAGGATTGTAATAATCATACAGCTTGGACTCGGCTGTTTGCGCTTTGACGGCGTATCGAAAGCGGAATTTGAACTGAAAGTCCGTGCCCCCCGCGCGTGGCCAAAGGTAAGCGATCAGCCGGTCCGGCAGAACGTCGTAGCGGTAAAGATCCCAAGTGTGAGTCTTGATTGCCTCTTCGAGCGATGCTCGATCCACATCGACGCCGGGAGGAAGTCCGATCTCGGCAAGCATCATTCCATAGCCTTGAAATCCGATGCGCTCCGCATGAACGTCAGCGACGATTTCATCGCCGACGCCCGCTTCCGTCTTGTCGAAATGAACTGTAAAGCTTAGTGCGCCGGCTGGTTCTGACCCAGGATCACGATAGTTGTCCCACGGAACATAGTAGCTTTCGGAGAATTGGACAGTCGCGGCCGCCGCGAACGAGCCGCGGATTTCGACTTGATTGAGGCTGCCGTTCAAAAACGGCGAGATATCCTGCACGATTGGTCGGGCCTCCGTGTTTCCGGGTGTAGTGATGGTCGCGGTTATTCGCCCGTTCACGACGATATATGAAGGACTGGCGAGTGTATTTGCGTCCGGTCTTGCTGCGAGCGGCAGCAAAGCGTCGAGCGCATTCACTGTCGCCTGAGTCGAGTGCCACACTCCAAAGCGATCTTTGGTCCTCAAAAGAAACAACAGGCCCTGGTTGGCGAGGGACTCCAAATCGGGCTTGTGACTGGCCGTCAAAGCGTGAACGGCCAGCGCAGTTGTTTCGATGCGTCCGGCCAAACCCCAACCGTAGAACGGCGTGTTCGTTTGCAGATCCCAGTACGCGCCGCCGCGTTCGAAGTGTGCGAGACGTTCCAAGTGTGCCAACAAAACTTCGGCGAGTTCTGTGTCGCCGATATTTTGTGCGGCGTTGGCAAGCGATGCGATTGCGTACGGTTCTTCGAACTCGTTGGTTCGCTTGCGCAGATAGTCGAGGGCGTCCTTAAGCGAATTCCGCTTCACTCCTTCGGCCGATTTATGAACCCCGGGCAAAGACAAAACGCGCGTGACGAGCGCCGTCAAGGTCGTTACCTCGGCTTTACTGGATGATCTGTACTTGACGCTCGGCACCCAACTGCCATCAGACTGTTGCTGCCGTACGAGCCACGTGTAGGCGCTGCTCAGAGCGTCGTCGTCAACAGGCACGATATCGCGAGCATCGATCAGGAAACGCATCGCGTATGCGGTGACGGCGATGTCGGCCTCTCCCTCTCCCCAATACGAGAATCCGCCGGAACTGGTTTGGTATGCCCACAACCGATCGAGGCCGGCACGGAGATATCGCCGGGCCTTGGCCGCTAAAACTGGGGAGCCATTTCCATTGTTCTCGTAATATCGGAGCAGCATGAGGCTCGGATACGCCGAAGAAATCGTCTGCTCCGCACAACCGTACGGCCGCTGAAGGATGCCTTCGATTCCATCGACGACATGTGAAATCAGATTGGGATAGATACGGACTTCAGCCCGCATGGTGTTCGGAATCACATCGTCTGGGATTGCCACGGCGTATGTAGCGCCGGTTCGAACGATGTCCGAAGCCACATTGGTGACTTGTTTGCCGTTCGGATGAATCGTGACAGGCTTCTCGATCGCGTCGCTGACGCGATTACCCTTTGCCGTGATCCGATGTGCGGCACCTGTTACCGGTTTCACCGTTCGAAAGTTGAAGATCTCGCGCGCCGCTTGGCCCGGTTTGATATTGATCTTCCTGGCAGCAGCATCCGCACCGGCGAACCAATCTTGCGGATGCATCGTCAGTTCGACGGTTTGATCCTTCTCGAGATAGCTACGAATAACGACAGGCAGTGCAATCTCGTCGCCTTCTGTTAAGGTCTTCGGTGGATCGTGTTCAACAAAGAACGGCTGAAACGCGACGACTTCTTTATCCGCGCGGCCGATCTGGCCGTCGGCTGTAGAGACGATGGCCGACATTTTCCATGTAGTGATGTTGTCGGGAAGCTTGAACGGAATGCGTGCCTTACCAGATCGGTCTGTCTCGACCGCCGGCTCCCAAAGAAGAGTTTCAGGAAAGTATTCACGAAGTCGCGGCGTCAACATCGCTGCCGGCGGCTTCGATGCGGATTCTTTCACAACAGAGATCTCGGCTGAGACCACGTTGAGTGTCTGCAAGGAACCTGCGGATACCTCTACATTTTGCGCAACCGCGCCGACTTCCAAGGTAACCGTGATTTCCGTCGACAGCGATGCTCGTACTGGTACCTCCTGAATCGTTTTGGTGACAAAACCAGGCAATGAAAAGGAGACGTAGTAGATCCCGGGGGGCAAGTTGCGAAATATGTAGTTGCCCATCGCATCAGTAACAGTCGTCCAAACCTGTTGCTGCGGCGACTTCGCTTCAACGCTAACTCCGGGAATCACGGCTCCAGATGCATCCGTCACGAATCCGCGAATCGCACCTGCTGACACTTGAAGCACATGAGTTCCGGAATCCGTCTGCGTTCCTTCATAGCGCGAGAAATGCTCACTCAAGACTCGAGAAACAGCAGCAACATCGAAGTCATCTCGCGTTCCTTCGATGCCGTCGCGGCCCAGACTCCTCAAAGCGACAATTTGAATCGTACTTGTTACAGGGTTCGACTCCGTATGTTGCGTACAACACTGATCAGCATTCGCAGTGATCCTTAAGCGATCGGCGTAAAAATTTTGCATTCTGAAGACGGGATAGAACGGCTGGTTCCAGGGATCCAGCAGACTCGCAGCCGAAACTCCGGCGCTGCGCACCGCTTCGTCAAACTGAGTCGTATCGTTCGGAAGTGTCTTCTTGTGTTCAAAGAACCAGGTCACAATTTGATCCAGACTGTTTCGGACCTTCCAGCTGTAGTCGATCGTCGTTGTTGAGATTGTGAAGCTATCTATCGCCCTGAAAGGACCATCGGGCCCACTGCTTTTCACGTTGATCGTGTACCGTGTGCCGCTGACGCCAAAGTCTAGCTGGTAGGCATGGCGCCAAGGATCGCGCCATGAATCGAAGTCCTGTCCCGCCGAAAGCAGTTCTGCCTTGAGAGTTACTTCGTCACGAATGAAGGCATCGGTGCGTTCGTGATAATCGTGAGCCGCTTTTTCGATGGCGTCCTTGTGCGCCTGGAAATAAGCCCAGTTCAAGTGGAGGGCATGCAAGTCGTCAGAGGTTCCAAAACGCTTGTCGGGTCCCGCGGATATGAGGTTCATCATCCGCATATGTCGAATGACGGAAAACTCCGCCCGGTAAGGCGTCTCCCACGGGTCACGAATGCCGTTCATATCGATGCCAGCAGCCAACAAGAGTGAATAGAGCGACGCTTCATCCGTCGGATGCTGCCGATCCTGGGCGAAACGCGCGTCGAGAGCGCGTTTCAACGGTTCCAGTTGTCGTTGAACATACTGCCGGAAGGCGGGCTCGGGCTCAGAGTCTTCTTTGATGAGTGGAAAATAGGTGGACGTGAAATTGGAGTTCAATAAAACGTCTGCGGCGAGATCGACGTCGTCCGGAACGGGAAGCGTCAGATCCAGGCGATCCAAATCCCGGCGGCTCAAACTCGTGAGCACCTCGCCATATCTGCCGCCGAAGCAGTGGTAACAGAACCAATCATCCTGTCCGAAGTCTTTGTCGGTGCGCGCGCGTTCCTCGATCGCTTTGTCCAGCATGACCACTCCGAGAAGGCTCGGCTGCGGCAGGCCATCGGGTCCGCGAATGCGAAATGAAATCGAACCATCCTTGCCCGGAACGTAGGAAGTACGGTCCAACGACGTTTCGATCTTCAGTTCGCGATCGCGCGGATACACGACAGTCCGAGTTGCGACTGCATCGGAACCGCTGGCGTAGGCGGCGGCGATCGTGATGTCGTCTTTGAATTCCTCATTGAAACGAACGACGTCGAAGGTTTTTCCGTTGTGCAGCTGTATGACTTTAGATAACAGGATCGCGGCGTCCTGGTGAATCTCGAGAATGACAAGGCCGGAAGGGTACGTCGAGTGGACCTCCACCTCGATCGGTTCGCCCCGGCGGTAAACCGTTTTGTTCGTATAGACACGAATCCCGGAACCGATTCGCCTGATCCATGTAGTGTAGCGGCCGGTGCCCGCCTTTCCATCGCGCGCCACGAATGTGAGGTTGGAGGCATCCGAGCGCAGGTCCGTGACTTTCGCGACGCCATACCGATTGGTCGAAACCGTTTTCAAGAGCTGTTCGTTGTTGGTCCCAGACTCGTAAATTGCGACACTGCTCTTTGCGGGCTTGCCGTCCGGATAAAACGTTGAAATGTAAAACTCGAGCGGAACGCCGTTCGCGTTCCCATTCTCGCTAACGTAGATGTGAATCGGTTCTTTGCTGATACGAAGGTCGAAGCGGCGCTGCTCGGTTCGATTCGATGTGGAATCGGTCACGTATGCCGAGAATCCGAGGTCGGCGTATCGTTCGTGCGATCGTCCTTCAAGCCCGTCATGGTCGGCGGCGAGGTCGATAGTCGCGACAAAGAGGCCCGATGCGTCGAACTCTCCTTCAACAATGGGTCCTTCTTCGACCTCCCATTTCTGGTCGCGATAATTCCAGTGACGCTCCGATTCCCGAACGACGCGAACATGGCCTTGGATTACCGGTTTGCCGAACAGGTAATCCGCGCGCACTTCCACTTTCGCGTTCTGGCCGGGAAGGTAATACGTGCGGTCCGGCTTTGGTGTGACCGTGAACGCCGGCAGGTCATAGCGGCTGATCTTTATCCTGCGCCTTACAGAAGATCCGCTGTTTTTGCGCTCAACGGCAATTTCATAGTCGCCGAGCCGCGCGTTGTCTGGAATCACCCACTCCGCGTGCGCTTCTCCAAATTGCGAGGTTATGGATTCAGTCCGGAACACGGTCGAAGATTCCGGATCTTGTATCGACAGCTCCAGCGGAACACCTCGCAGTGCCCGGTGCGATGCGCCGAATGCGAGAACTCGGAATCGCAAATATTGACCGGGTTGGTAGAGAGGCTTATCCGAGGTCAGGATCAGTTCGGTTTGATTGGCGAAATCGATGTCTTCGCGCGCTTCCCTCACGAATCCGCCGAGGCTGGCTGTGACGTTGATTTCAATGTCGGGCCAATCGAGATTCTCAGGAATGTCGAAATCCAACATCGCGAGGCCGGACGAATTCGTTTTTGACGAAGTCTCGAGCGTTTGCTCGCCGGAATCGTCGGAGATCGTCAGTTTGCCCGTGACGCTTACGTTCGGAACAGGCAGTTTCGTTCCGGGCCGCTGCGTGAAGACGTAGATGCGGCATCGGCTTCCTTCGATGACTTGAAACGATTGCCCGATACTCAGCACGAAGGATTGAGCGCTGATTTCGGAAATCGCCACGATGCCGTGCGTTTCAACCGAATTCTGCTGGTTTGGGTCCGCAGTCAATCGATATCGAACGCGGGTCCACACTGCATCGGGATCCAGCCGTTCCTTCATTCGTGAGGCCACGTCAGGCAAGGTGACATCAAGCCGTTTCGATCCGCGCGCGAGGATGGAATCTTGCGAGATGCTTTTCCAAACGTCGCCATTCGGGTCGAGGAATTCGAGCTGAATATGTATAGGCACGTCGCGAGCGAAGTCGCCGGAAACGACGAGACTCAGTTGCGCATCCTTTTCGTTGAAGGTCAATCGCGTGTGCTCTTCGTCGACGCGGATCGAAGTACGAGCAATTGAAGAAATGGAATTGAACAGCAGAACCAGGAAGAGAAATCCCCGAAGCGTGCTCCTAGCCGTCATGCGAGCCTCCTTGGCGATGGGGGGAAGAGTTGTGGCCATTATACCTAGCGTGTCCACACTCACTTTGAACTGGCATATCATTCCAGTCCGACATGAGCGCGATTCAAAGAATGACGCCGCGCGAGGAGGGGAATGAGATGCACCTCGCGAAACAATATGGAACCAATTCCCGCCACAGGTGTCTAGTTATTCATCCTTCAAAAATGGGAGCACTCTATGACTCGATTTCTCGGTTTCGTCCTGCTGGCTGCAATGACGGTCCCGGCTACAGAGAATTCGTCCACTTCCATCCCGCCCGATCAAATCCGCTCCGAGACATTCAATAAGGATGTCCTGCCGATCCTTCAGAAGAACTGCCAGACTTGTCATCGCTCTGGAGGAATCGCTCCGATGCCTTTGCTGACGTATCAAAACGCCCGTCCATGGGCCAAAGCGATCAAGGCCAAAGTTCTGAGCCGGGAAATGCCGCCGTGGTTTGCGGATCCGCAGTACGGAAAGTTCCGCAACGCACCGAAGCTGACGGCAACCGATATCCAAACGCTCGTCGCCTGGGCCGATAGCGGCGCCCGCGAAGGCGATGCCGCCGACAAGCCGCCGGCAATTCAGTGGGCCGATGGATGGAGAATCAAACCGGACGTTGTCGTTTCGATGCCCGCCCCCGAAGCGATTCCGGCGAAAGGCATCGGAGAGATTAAGTCGTTCTTTGTTCCGAATCCATTTAAGGAAGACACGTGGGTGTCGTCGATCGAGATCCGCCCCGGCGATCCATCCGTTGTCCATCACGTCATCGTTCAAATTCCGGAAATGAATCCGGTTCGGTTTGCCAACGTCAGCAAAGCTTCAATCACGGTGTGCGCCGATTGCAAGACCGATGCGGAAGTGAAAAAAGTAGAACAGGCTCTCGCGGCCAAGCCCGTCGTCGTCGCCGATCGCCTGGTTCAGGATGGGCCGACCTCTTATTCCGACATACTCGCCCGGCAGCGCGAACGCATCACCGGGCAAGGTGTGTTCACCACGATGGAGGCTGTCTATGCGCCCGGAAGCACCCCTCTGGATTTCAGGTTTTCCAACTCCGCGAAATTGATTCGAGGCGGACGGCCGATTCGGATTGAAGTTCACTACACACCGAACGGAAAGCCGACGTCCGACAAAACGATGGTTGGGTTCACGCTGGCGAAGGCCCCTGTACAACGCCGCTTCGTGATCATGGCGCCGGAGCATTTGGTGGATACTCGAAAACCGATTCGCGCCGGCGTCCGAAATTGGGAAACGAAGGGCGAAGTCACATTCAATCAGGATGCCGATCTCGTCTGGTTCATGCCGCACATGCACCTGCGCGGAAAGGACATGACATTCCAACTGATCTATCCAGACGGCCGGCAGGAAACTGTGCTTAGCGCGAAGTTCAATTTCCACTGGCAGCTCGGGTATGAGGTTGAAAAGCCGATTAAAGTGACGAAGGGCACGCGGATGATCATCACGGCGCACCATGATAATTCTGCAAACAATCCACTCAATCCGGCGCCTGACAAACCTGCGGAATGGGGCGAGATGACATCGCAGGAAATGATGCTCCCGTGGTTCGGCGTCGTGGTGGATCGCAATGCGCAGCCCGCGCAGATCGCATTTTACAGGCCGGGCGATTTCGATGGACGGTTAACGGGCTTCGTCGGGCAGCAAGGACAGGCGGCACACCAGGCTCAGCAAGGCGTTGTCGTCCGGCCCGCAGTCTTGCGCACGGTGAAAAAGAACGAGAAAACCCAGACACGATGAAACGACTCGTGATTGCGCTCGCATCCCGCGAAAGATTGCATCAGGCGCCGAACTTGGCTTTCAATGCCGAGAGGCCCTGCTGAAGCATCGACGATTCAGGAGAGTGTGAGTGTAGGAAATTCAAACCCAGCCGACGAAGCGATATCGACCCATACCAGGGAAGAACGTCCGCCACAGTGTAGGTCTTATGTAGCCGGAGTCGTCTTCAACCGGCGTACGGACCGTCATGGACGCCGCCGAAGCCCCCGAGGGGGTTGCGTTTCAATCCCAGCATTACAAGCAGGCGTAGCCCGATCAGTTTGAAGATCGAAGGCCTGCGCACGCGTAGCGATTGAGAGTGTGAAGATTTTTCCACGGCAATCGCGTGGATGCTGAGGCCTGCCTGCTGCCAACGGAACAGAATGTGCGCAAGGTCGGTCTGCGGTTCAAAGGACCGTTCCTGAACCAACAATACCCGCTGAATGCCACGTGCCATCAGCTTGCTTGCCGACGGGAAGTCCGACGGTAGACTCACAGAGCGATTATCGAATGTGTCCGGGTCCGGCGCCTGACCTCTGCCTTCTCGACGCCAGGCATCAAGCAAGAATGCCGGGGCGGCGCCTTCCGACAGCGTAATCGTTTGCAAGATCGGTGTAGCGACTTCGATTGCAGCGACAATCGAGTGCACGTCACACACGCTTTTGACGGTATTCGGCTGCCCCGCAGTCGGCTCGACGATAGGTCCAGGGTGCGCATTGTAGAGCGGCACAGGACGGAATCCTCTGCGCGCGAGATCGATGGCGTAGAACACCGATCTCGCTTCAGGAAGATCCAATACTAGTGCAGTGTGACCGTCGGAAACGGGAACCCACTCCGTACTCACTATCGGCAATGATATTGACGCCTCACTGCCGACATAAGAGAACAACACCGGTTTGACCCATGCGGACCAGTCGCAATCGGGAGGCGCCCAGACATTGAATATTTCTTCACGCGTCATCACTGTCCTCGAGAAGGACAGCCGTGTCGACTGCGTCGTATTTCACCACCGGCTGCGATGACAGCCGGCCGTATATGCCGCAGGCGCGCCCGTTGATCACATAGACACCGATGCAAGGGAACATCCTGCCCAACGGTGTTTCAACGGTGATTGTCTCGAAGCGCCTCTGCGCGACCCAGTGTCGGGGATGAAGCAGAACGTCGATGCGTGTCCTGAGCCATTCAAGTTTCTCCGTGGACTCGCGCAGAACCACGGTGTCGCCGTTATTGCAGAACGCGGTCTTGATCAGCCATTGCTCGTCGCTAATCCATGGCGCGTCGCGCGGATCTCGTGTTTCCGGCAGAAGTTGACGCCATAAGGGCAACGAAAGCGTCAGTCGATCCCAAATCAACGGTAGCCGTTTGGATTCGCCGAGAACAGCAATTCCCGGGTTGACGACCGGAACACAGCAGTCAAGCAATGGTTCCCATTGGATGCTTCGGGGCAGTTTCGGCAGCCACTCCGCCTGGTAAAAACGAACCACCACATCAACAGGTCCTCGATACCAGGGCGTTTCAAGTAGCGGGCGGTCCCTATTCCAACGCAGATGCTTCGGCTGAATGAGATGCGCCTGGCAGCCCCTCTGCCGAAGAAGCCGGCACAGATTCGCAACAACCTGGTAATCCTCCATAAAGCCGGGGGCGGATAACAAAGCGACCGTTCGACCAACGCGTTCCAGCGCATCGGCGTATGTTGACGAGGGATCTCCCGCAACCGTTGTTTCGGGGTAGTGTTCCTTCATCAGCAGCGGCAGAGCGGACGCTTCGCTATAACCGCCCGGCACATCGCTGTTCGCTTCCGAAATGCGCCAGCCATTTACAGTGGGATGGAAATCGAAGCGCATGGCTCGCGGCGCGGTCCGCGCAAAATTTTCCTTGTTGCAACGGGCGATCACACGCAAGAGAGTCGCCGGTATGCCGAGCGCCGCCTGTAGTTCACGACGGTCCCTCACTGCGATTTCCAGTTCAGTGAGTTCATGAGCAAGTTGCTCGGCCAACCGTGCGAGCACAGTCCACTCGTTTCTTTGCATCAGCAGCGGAAACGGGGCGATTGTGGAGACGTCGCCGACCTGAGGATCCCACTTGCAGAACTCCAAAACCATCCTGGTCCGAATAGCACGGAACACTGTGTCCGCGACCGGCGGTCCCGCGCGTAGGCTACAACCTCGGGCTAAAGTAAGCAACGAGCTTTCCCGTTTCCGGAGAGTTGTTGGCATTAACATACTTGTCGGCATTTGTGATCGTTACTTGCCAATTTGTAACATCCTTTTGCGCTCAGCGAACGCTGAACGCATGGAAGGAACCTGAAAATTGATTAGTGAACGTGTGGATAAACTCGGGTAGAAACCGAACGGGCCCGGCACGACCAACGTATTACACGGGGTGCTAAAGCTTGCTGGTCTTTAGTCTCGATGTTAGGCTCCTCCCCACATTGGGAGAGAGCCATGCGAGATCACGAATTCCCTGGCAGGTTCATCGAAATGGCCTCAGTATCCGCCCTTGCACTGTTCATGATCACGACCCTGGGAATGCTCCCGGCACTCACTGGCTCAGCCGCGCCTGCTGCTCGCCCCATGTCTACGACCGAGCGAGCTGCTGCGGTTGTAGCGGCCAGGCCGGATGAGGCCGCCCGAGTGCGCGAAGTCTACGGCAAGCTCCCCTTGTACTTTGAGGCCAATCGCGGGCAAACCGATCCCCGCGTCCAGTTTCTGACCCGCGGTTCGCGCGACACAGTCTTTCTCACCTCCACCGAAGCGGCTCTCGTCTTGAAGATGCGGGAACCGGCAGCACGCGCACCGGCGATGCGCGCCGAGCCTGCGCCGCGAAGCGCCGCAACGGAAACCGTCCTGCGCATGACGTTCGTCGGCGCCAACCCGACGGCACGTGTGACCGGGCTCGAGGAGCTTCCCGGCAAGGCCAACTACTTCATCGGCCGCGATCCGGCGACGTGGCGCACGAATGTGCCAACCTACGCGAAGGTGCGTTACGAGGACCTCTACTCCGGCGTCGACCTCATCTATTACGGCACCCACAGCCAACTCGAGTACGACTTCGTTGTTCGCGCGGGAGCTGACCCCAAGAGTATTGTGCTCAGCTTCCAGGGCGCGGACCGCCTGGAAGTCGATGCCGAGGGGGACCTCATACTCCACACGGCCGCGGGCCAGATCCGACATCGGAAGCCCGTCATCTACCAGGAGGTCAATGGTGTCCGGAGGCAGATCCCCGGCAGCTACGTGCTCCAGGACAGACATCAGGTCGGCTTTCGGTTAGCCGGCTATGACCCGAATCGACCGCTGGTCATCGACCCAGTCCTCGCCTACTCCACCTACATCGGAGGCAGCGATCAGGACATCGGCGGTCCCCTCGCCATCGACATCGATGGTAACGCTTATATAACGGGCAATATTCGCTCCACTAACTTTCCGACAACAGCAGGAGCTCTCCAGACGACCCTGCACGACGGCAGCGACGCCTTCGTCACGAAGCTCAACGCCACTGGCTCCGCGCTCCTGTACTCGACCTACTTCGGGGGCAACGGCGGTGATGAAGCCGGCGGGATTGCCGTGGACCTCGCCGGCAACGCCTACTTGACGGGTGACACCGACTCCACAGACTTCCCGACGTCAGCGGGAGCCTTCCAGACGACCTTAGCGGACATCAACGGCCTCGACGCCTTCGTCACGAAGCTCAACGCCACCGGCTCCGCGCTCCTGTACTCGACCTACCTCGGGGGCAGCACCGGTGGGGATCAGGGCCTCGGAATCACCATGGACGTCGTTGGCAACGCCTACGTGACGGGCGTTACCGGTTCCAACAATTTTCCGACGACGGGGGGCGCGTTCCAGCCAACCTTCGGCGGCGGCGCCGGTGGTGACGCGTTCGTGACGAAGCTTAACGGCACGGGCTCCGCTCTCGTCTACTCCACTTACCTCGGGGGTATTGACAGTGACAGTGGTCATGGCATCGCCATAGACCTCGGCGGCAATGCCTACGTGACGGGCTCGACCCGCTCCACCGACTTTCCGACGAC
>JACXTT010008090.1_pt1 | contig 14648 bp, 11 predicted proteins | sample 9270951 | NCBI WGS metagenome assembly JACXTT01 (sample SAMN15532306, study PRJNA645909) | rock metagenome | isolation source: weathered quartz diorite | place: Puerto Rico | collected 2017-06-21
GACACAGGAACGCCACGGAAACCTCCACGACGTGGCGAATTAACGTCGGAGAGAGTCGCAATCCGATGCGAGGAGCGGCATCTGCGCCAGCGCGCCATGCGCAAGACACACCCCCACTTAGCTAGACACGCGAGACGGGCAAAAACCTCCGACGTCGCGCGCACCGGCGCGCTTACGCCCTCAGGAGCTGGTCAGCGCTTCAAGCGCGTGTCATCGTACCTTCATGAGCGGCTGGGTGCGGTACTTCAAGAAGATGCGCGGCGTGCTGTCGCATAAGGGACGGCAACGGGAGGAGATTGAGGATTTGATGCAGGACGCGGCGGTGCGGCTTCTGGAGTACTGCGAACACGGCGGGGAGGTGCGTGAGCCAGAAGCGGTATTGGTGCGCACGGTCAGGCGCCTCGCCATGAATCGCGAGCGCGATGCACACACCGATCTCTATGTGGACGAACCCGTCGAAAAGTTGGATTTAGTCGATCCAGGCCCGAGTCCGGAGGAGCTATTAACCGGAGAACAGTGTCTATTACAGATAAGAAGGACACTCGATGCTGTCAGCCGCCGAACGAGGGAGGTCTTCTTCATGCAGCGCTTACACGGGTTCAGCTACGCGCAGATTGCGCGGCACATGGACCTGCCCGTGAGCACCGTGGAGAAGCACATGGCGCGAGCGATGACTGTTTTGGCTGAGAAGCGCCGCAGCGAGATGTTGCAACCATGACCTCGCCTGCTGAAAAGCCACCCGCATCAGATGTACCTTCGGCGGCGGCCTGCGCGGAAGCCGCGGCGTGGATTGCCCGTTTGCATGGCGAGAACCGCACTGCGATGGTGGAAGCGGGCTTCAGGCGGTGGCTTGCCGCCAGCGCTGAGAATCGGGCGGCGTTTGAAATCACGAATGATATCTGGGTGGGCATGGAGCGCTTGCCGAAGCCGCCGCCGGCCTTCGTGCGTTGGCCGCGGGTCGGACTAGTCCTGACCTGGCAGCGGGCGGTCGCGGCGGTTGCGGTGCTGGCTCTCGTCGCTGTCGGAGGGCTGCTGCAGTTCCGAGACTCCGGGCTCGCGACGCGGGTGGGCGAGCAGCGAAACCTGAGCCTGGAGGACGGTAGTCGCATTTCGTTGAACACCGCGAGTCGAATTCACGTCCGCTACGACCGAACGGCTCGGCGGGTCGAGTTGGATCGAGGGGAGGTGTACTTTGAGGTGGCCAAGCGACCGGACTGGCCCTTCATCGTGACCGCGGGTGGGAAACAGGTGGTCGCGCGGGGCACGGCCTTTCTGGTCCGGCGGGACGAGCAGAGCGTCGCGGTCACGCTGGTAGAAGGGAAGGTCACCGTGGTTCCAGCGGGAGAAGCAATCCCTCAAGGGCCTGGGCCGGTTGTCTCGCCTCAAGCCACTGTAGCTCGTAAGCGGCGCGAACAGGACGTGACCCTGTCGCCGGGGCAGCGGGTGACCTTTGCGGCCGGTGACGGCGCGACTGTGGATCAGCCGGTGTTGGAGCGGGTGACGGCGTGGCAGCGGGGCCAGGTCATTCTGGATCACACGCCCCTCAAGGATGCGGTGGCGGAGATGAATCGCTACAGCGACGTAGAGTTAAAGATTGAGCAGCCTGAGGCGGAGCGTGCCGAGGTGACGGGGATCTTCCGGGTGGGAGACTCGGAGAGCTTTGCGCAGGCGGTGGCGGAAACCTACCACCTCAAGGTGTTCAATCAGTCCGGGGAGATCGTGTTGGCTGGGCTGCCTGCAATGGGGAGGTCAGGGTTGTAAATAGGCATCAGTTGGAGGTTTTTCGAGGTGTGCCGTGTCTAGCTCTAAGGGGGAGATTTGAATAACTGCTAGGGACTGCCCTCACTTAGGGGAGACTATGCCTAACACGGTCCGCTCTGGTTTTCACACCTTCCTGTCTTTGGCGCTCTTAGCGCTCGCACCGCTCAGCTCTTTCGCGCAGTCGACTTCATCCTTCAACCTGCCGGCGCAGCCGTTGGCGGAGTCTCTGAGGGCGGTCGGGGCGCAGCTGAATCTCAATGTGATGGTGTCGCCTGCCTTGGTGGATGGGAAGCAGGCACCGGCGTTGAAGGCGCGGGCGTCGGCGAAGGATGCGTTGACACGGCTGTTGGCGGGGACGGGGCTGGAGTATCACTTCGTCAATGATCAGACGGTTGTGATTCGGGAGAAAGGGGCGGCGGTGGCGGTCAAGGATCCGCTTGCGGGACAAGTTACTGAGGGCACAGTGCAGGACACGAAGAAGGAGGATGGGAAGAAGTCTTCTCAGGACTTTCGCGTGGCTCAGGCGAGTCCTGGATCGGCTCAAGGACATGCTCAGGTAGAGAAAGAAGAGGAGCAAAAGGGGAAGAAGAAATTCGTTCTTGAAGAGATTGTAGTCACCGGGTCAAGAATTCCCACGGTTCCGGGTCGAAGTGCGCAGGATGTCAAGACATACACGCGTGAGCAAATTGATCAGAGTGGTCAGAGCACAGTCGCGACCTTCCTAGCCACTTTGCCCGACGTGTCAGTTGCAGTCGGCGAGAATGGTGTTCAGACCGCTTATGGCGGCACCACAGTTCAACTGCACGGCCTACCCCAGGGGACCACTCTCGTCTTAATCGATGGGCGCCGATTGGAGACCTCCGGGGCGCAAGTGGTTAATGGCTTCAACTTCTTTGATCTCAACAGTATTCCGGTTGCTGCTGTAGATCGAATCGAGGTCCTTTCGCAGGGTTCCTCCGCCGTCTACGGCTCAGATGCAATCGCTGGCGTAGTCAACATCATCCTCAGAAAGGACTTCGTCGGGCTCGAAGTAAACGGCAAATACGGGGGTTCGTCAGGAACCAATGAAGGTGACGCCAACCTTACCTGGGGCCAGCAGTGGAACAGGGGCGGGTTCTCGGTTACGGGCAGCTATCAAACACGGACTGAACTTCAGGGGTTTGATCGGGCGATTACAGCAACCAACGACTGGCGAGCTTTTGGAGGCGCTGATGCGCGATCGTTCGAGTGCAATCCCGGCAATGTCTTTTCCATTGATGGCAGCAACCTGCCCGGTGTCGGCGCTCCATATGCGGCGGTTCCGGTAGGCTTCACTGGTGCCCCTACTCAGCAAGAGTTTGCTACAACCGCAGGCACTCTGAATCGCTGCAGTCTTAGCGCCTTCAACTCCGTGATTCCGGCCACTCACCGAACAGGTGTCCTCGGCCAAGGCCATATTGACCTCACTTCCTCGGTGCAACTGTTTACCGAGCTCATGTGGTCATATGTGCAGGAACTGCAGGAACAAGGCCCGCCGGGGCTCGCGGGCGAACCGGGTTTTCAGAACTTCACCGTGTCGGCCTCAAACCCTTACAACCCCTTCGGCGAGAGCGTCGGCGTTACCGAATCGCTCACCAGCGTTGGCAGAGTTGGACAGCATCTCGACACAGAGTTCTTCCGTCCGTTAGTAGGGGCTAAAAGTAACGTCCACGGAGGGTGGGACTGGGAGATTGCCGCGTGGCAGTCTCAAGACAAGTCGCATCTTACGCAACCGAACTTTCCAAACAATGGTGCAATTCAAGGCGCTCTCGACGCCACGAATCCGTCAGCCGCATTGAATCCGTTTGTGTCTGGTCCCCCTGCGTCAAGTGGTTTGCTTCAGTCTCTACTGTTCAATGAACGGGAGGAGTACGTCGGAAAAACACAGGCAGTCAATGGTTTCATACGAGGGTCCGCCTTTAACTTGCCTTCGGGCCCGATTAACGTTGTCTTTGGCGCCGAGTGGGACCGCGACACTCTCTCGTCCGACTTAATTAACAACCCATTCTTCCCCCCGAACTCGCAATCGACCTTTCATCGAACCCGCTATGCGGCCTTCGGTGAGACGCGCGTGCCAATTCTAGCGAAACACTCCAGCGAGCAATCAGGGGAGACGTTAGCGGCGACAGTTGCGGCACGTTACGACCATTACAGCGATTTCGGCGATAAGACCACTCCGCAATACGGTCTTGAATGGCGCCCATTTGCAGGATTGCTAGTGCGGGGTACGTATGGCGAAGCCTTCAAGGCTCCGAGTCTTCAGTACCTGAACGCTCCAATTTTTACAGTACCTGGGTTTCCCGTAGTAGATCCATTGCGCGGTAACCAAGTAGAGAGGGTCGTTGCAACTATCGGAGGAAATCCACACCTTGGGCCAGAAGCAGGTCAGTCGCACGCGTTTGGCTTCGTTTACTCGGGGGGGGCCATACCCAATCTTGAAATCTCTGTGACAAATTGGAGCGTCACCGAAACTGCCAGCATTCAATTGCTGCTGCCACAGACACTTGTGAACAACGAAAAGCTGTTTCCTTCGGATGTAATTCGGGCTTCGAGCTGCCCAGGGGGCGCGCCATGCCCCATTACCCAGGTAAATGCTGGCTACCTCAATTTCGGCAAGATTGGTGTGGCGGGGCTGGACTATCGCGCGAAGTATACGTTTCGAACCCCGGTTGGGCAGCTAGCACCGTCGCTCAGCGTGACTCAGACATATCGCTACACCGCCGCGCTTACCCCTAACGTGGCTGCGACGAATTCCCTAAGCCAAGCGCAAGACAGTGGCAATTGGTCCCCTCGGTGGAAGGGAGCCGCAACGTTGAACTGGGAGCGCGCAGTGTATGTGGCCAGTCTTACGGGCCGATACGTTGGAAAGTATCAAGACTACGATAGCACGCATCTAATTGGGAACTTCTGGTTGTGCGACGCCAATTTCCGGTATTCGGTCGGCAACGCTTTTTCCGGCAAGGACGGCTGGTTTAAGGGCGCGTACCTAGAAGTCGGCGCAGCCAATTTGTTTAACAAGTTGCCGGAGTATTCAAACTACCTATCTGGCACCGTCGGCTACGATCCAACACAGTCGGATATCCGGGGCCGGTTCCTCTACGCCCAAATGGGTATACGAGACTAGATATAGAAATTCCAGCGATGCATGTCACATTTGTGCGTTACTCGGCGAGGCGTTCTCGTCCTGCTCGTCGCGGTGACTGCGGTAACGGCGTTCAGCCCACAGGTTGAGGCAAGACCGTTTACCGTCACCGATGACGTCGAATTCGCTCATTTCGGAGGACTCTACACATCGACGATTGCGGCCCTTACGTTCGCACCGGATCGAAGGTGGCTTGTCGTCAACACCGAGCGTGGGCGCCTTGACCTAAACCGGCCGGAGTCGACTCTCAGGATATATCGTGTAGAAGATATCCGCCGGTTCCTTTTGCGATCTGATGATGACGGCGGGTCACCACCCGTTCCGTTCTGGACAATGGTCAGATCAACGTATGAAAGTGGACCTATCGTTACGCACGTCCGATGGTTGGCAGATTCCAGCGCGTTCGCGTTCCTTGAGAAGACTTCGGCGGGCAATAGTCAACTGCTCATGGCCGACTTAAGAACTAAGACCGTCTACGCACTCAGCGGGGAGGCGCAATCCGTCTCAGCGTTCGATATCCGGGACCGAGAGCACTACGTCTATGCAGTTGAGGCCTCAAAGGGTGGTCCAGAGACCCTGCCGACGCACGAGGAGGGCGCGATAGTGGGAACTGGACGTCCGCTTCTGGAGCTCTTGTCAACGCTATTTCATGTACCGCCAGCAGCGTGGCTCGTTGATCGCTGTGAGCTATGGGCGGTTGTGAACGGCAAGCGAGTGCGAGTCACAGAGCATGCAAGTGGCCGGCCGATATTTGTCTTTTCAGAAGGGCAGCAGAAATTGGCACTGTCGCCACGAAGTGACTCGATAGTGACGGTGCTACCCGTTCCGGCCGTTCCATCTTGGTGGGAGCACGCCTATCCCCCGCCGTTCCCGGCATTTCCATACAAAATTAAGTCAGGGCAACAGGACACAGACGCGACAACTGCGCAGCAATTTGTAAGCCAATACGTTCAAATCGACATTGACTCCGGCGTTGTGCATTCGCTCACCGATGCGCCAACTAGCAACGCATCCGGTTGGTGGTCGAACGCGCCACCCTCTTGGTCTAGGGATGGCCGAGCAGTTGTGCTGCCGGGCACATTCCTCAGGGCGCCCACTGGTGCGCCGTCTCGACCGTGTATCGTGGTCGTTGAGTTTGTCTCCAATACCACAACGTGCGTTACGCAGCTGAAAGCTCAAACTGCCTCGGGCTATGAGGACGGTTATTTCATCCCCAAGGATGTTTACTTCCAATCCAGGGACAGAGGCCAGATCACGATCGAGTTGTACCACGCCGATGGCTCGGACGGTTTTGTTGCATATCGCCGCACTTTCGGCAGGTCGTGGATTCGGATTGAGCCGGCGACAACGGCGGAACAAGATGATCTTGAGGTAGGAATTAGACAGGGGCTCAACGAACCACCAGTCCTTGTTGCGACCGATACCCACACGAACGTGTCTCGGACGATCCTGGATCCCAATCCGCAGCTTAGAGAAATCGACCTTGGAGCGGCAACCTCATATACCTGGGCAGACGGTAGCGGGCGCAATTCTACCGGAGGGCTATACAAGCCACCGCATTTTGAAAGCGGACGTCGATATCCCCTCGTGATCCAGACACATGGATTCGTTCCGACCGAATTTAGGCCTCCAGGTATCTTTCCAACTGCATTCGCTGCGAGGGAGTTGGCCGCGAGCGATATCTTGGTGCTACAAGTCAGCGATTGTCCGTACTCGATTGTGGCGGACGAAGGTTCTTGCAACGAGAGAGCTTACGAGTCGGCGGCGACGGCGTTGATTGCTGAAGGCTTGGTGGACGCTGAGCGCATCGGCATTGTTGGCTTCAGTCGAACTTGTTTCTTTGTCATGCGAACGCTCGTAGCAGGATCATTACGGTTGCGGGCTGCGTCTATAACAGACGGGCTGATGGCAGACTACTTTCAATACTTATCCTTGGTCGATGTACGGGAAAACGCGCTCACCGCCGAAGCGGATGCAATGATCGGCGCGCGGCCCTTCGGCGACGGGCTCGAACAATGGCTTAAGCGTTCGCCGCTATTCAGTGTGGACCGCGTCAGCGCCCCCTTGCAGGTTGTGTCGGCGGAGAGAACCGGTTTGAGCCTTATGTGGGGCCCCTATGCCGCTCTCCGACATCTCCAGAAACCGGTGGACCTAACTCTCTTGAATTCTGCTGAGCACTTGCTCACGAATCCGGCAGCGAGATTGGCCTCCCAAGGTGGTACGGTTGATTGGTTTCGTTTTTGGCTGCAAGGCTACGAGGATCCCGCTCAAACAAAGGTTGAGCAGTATCGTCGGTGGGAGAATTTGTGCGACATGCAGATCACCCAACATCCCGATCAAGCTGCATTTTGCGTCCGCTCTAAGACGCACTGAAATTCAAGGAATGCGGAACCCGGAGTCGGGAATTTGGAGATCAGCACTCCTTGGACGGGGTGACGCTCGCGGCTGCAGACAACAGGAGCCCGCGCGCGGCGGTCGCGGGGGATATCGTGCTGAAAGGAGATCGGACCGCCGGTTGGGTCCTTGGTTCTGGCTTGTAGAGCCGTAATGCTCGCGGCGAAAGGAGGACGAATCCATTGGACCGACGCATGGTTGTTGTCGTTGTCGAGAGGTTGACCTTACTACTACGTACCGTGGAGGATAGCTCGATGAGCCTAAGACGAAAGCTGCAATTGGTGTCAACGGGAATGATTTTCGCCGCCGCGATTGGCCTGCTCACGCTGGCGCCGCCCTCTGCGCACGGCACAACCTGCAACCCAGCGCACGAGTGCTTCCAAAACTTTGGTTACGACGAGTGCATTACACTGACCAATGGTCAGCTACTGCAGATTTGTAACGCTATCCCTCATGATTCGGGATGCACCGCATTTTCGGCGACGTGCGAGCGCTCGATCACGGGATGCACCAACGGCGGGGTGGTGTGCCTTTACCATTGATTGACGGCAGTGATCACAGATAGGTTGTTGTGGTGAGAAGTCCATTGCCCAGCGGTCTGCTTTGTTGGTAGGTCAGACAGGTGGCTCGCGATTGGCAAGAATGGCCCAACTTACGCATGACTCGGTTGCCACGGCGATACTGGTCATCTGCGCGCTTGTAGTCACGACCTTATTGGTGCGCAGGGAGTTTGATACGCGGGTGACGGTGACGGGTGTAGCCGAGCGGACGCCTGTCTATGTCAATGAATGGCACACTGATCTCTCGAAAGGAGTTCACATGGGATCGCTAGGCGCGCCCGTGCAGTTGGTTGAATTCGCAGACTTCGAATGTCCGTTCTGCGCACAGTTTCACAAAACCCTGGCGGCACTACGAGAGAGGTACCCCACACAGGTGGGCTTGACCTACATGCACTTCCCGATTCTGGGACATCGGTTCGCGATACCGGCGGCGCGGGTTGCGGAGTGCGCGGGGGAGCAAGGTCGGTTTGAGGTAATGCATGACCAGCTCTTCGAGGGGCAGGGTGAGTTTGGGTTGAAGCCTTGGGATGACTATGCGACCGCTGCAGGTGTGCCAGACTTGGCCGCTTTCGATTCGTGCATCAAGAGGACGGATCCGATTCCCAGAGTGGAAGAGGGCAAGGCGCTCGGTGCCAAGCTCGACGTTCAGGGGACACCCACGATCGTCATCAATGGCTGGAAGTTGGGGCACCCGCCAAACGCCGAGGAGCTTGACGGCATGGTGAAAGCGATCTTGGCGGGACGAAGTCCGGTGACCTCCGATGGAGAGCTTGCGAAGTAGTCTCATTGCCGCCGAGCGCCTCGTGCGCAATCCCGCGCCAGTGGCGCGCGAGGCAGACGAGCGCCTTAACCGAGGAACGTCTCTCTGGATCGGCGTGACTCTGGTTATGGCGGCTCTCAGCGTCACGAACGTGATGATGTGGCGAGCGCTCGAGAGGGAACGTGCCCGACGCGTCGTGGCGGAGCGCTCACCCAGGCAGTCCGTACGACTGTCACCGCTCATCTTGGATTCAGTAACATCTCAGTTGCTACGGCAGGCCAACAGTCGAGCCACCAGCGCGGCATCTGGCCCGATGGCAATCAGCCCGGTTGCGGCGGCCTCGGCTAGCCGCGCGCCTGCCACATCGCTTGATAGCGCTCAGCTGGCGAAGAGGCTCGCCGATCCGGCCGCCCGCGACGCGCTGCGGGAGCAACTGAAGGGCACAGCGCTCCTGCTCTACGGCGACCTCTTGAAGCGCTGGCATCTGTCGGGAGCGGCGGCCGAGCCGGCGCTCGACGCCCTCGCGGATCATCAATCTCGTCAGCTCGTCGACGCCCTGGGGGGTCGCGCCGCGAGTCAAGCACCAGAGGCCAATGCCGCGGATAACGACACCGTGCGGGCAGCGCTCAACGCAAAGCAGTTGGACGAGCTGCGCGCCTATGAGAGCACCTTGCCGGACCGGCAGACTATTGCGCCGCTCCTCAACGAGCTCGAGCTCGCGCAGACGCCGTTGCCTAAGGACACGGCAGAGCAATTGATCAACATCATGCATGACGAACGGGTTGCTGTGCCGCAGCCTACTGCGGCGGGCGTGCAAGCACCTGGCGCGTTCGCCCAGGCGATGGATCAGTGGCAGACGGATCTGGATCAGCGAATTCGCGATCGCGCGGAATTAATTTTGTCTTCAGCCGCTCTCGCCAGACTGGAGGCCTTCCAGACCGCGCAGCGGACCGCAGCGTCTGTGTTCTCGTCTGCCATAACGGTCGCCTCGGACGCAGGCACGCCATCGGCAGGATCAACGTCGAATTGACCGGGAGCGAAGCAAGACCAATTCAGAAAGTGAAACATCACAGCGCGCGCCGAGTTGAATTTCCAGCTTGCAGGGCGCGGTACAAATTCTGGCTAAAGCGGACGCGGTTAGACCCGTTCAGGCTTTGCCGGCGGGTCTTTTCCGTTTGTGGGACCCGCCCGGCACGTCCTCCGGTCTTCTCGTCTTGAGCAAGAAGGAGGGAGAGGAGACCGTGAAGCCCATCGTCGTACTAAAACTAGGAAGTTCGGTGCTGCGATCGGGCGCAGACCTGCCGAACGTCGTTTCTGAGATCTATCGCCATGTCCGCTTGGGTGAGCGCGTGGTCGCGGTCGTGTCGGCGTTCGCTGGCGTCACCGACAGAATTAGTTTGGAGGCGCGGCGCTGGGTCGCGCAGCCGAATCCGCCGGCGTTCGCGGCTGCCTTAGCCACGGGTGAAATGGAGTCCGCCACTCAGCTCGTGTTCGCATTGGAGTGCAGCGGTGTGCCCGTGACGTTCTTGGAGCCTCGCGATGTGAGCTTTCGTACTCGCGGGGATCGGTTGAACGGCGAACCGGCTTCCCTCGATGCGATTCGCCTGAGCCACGTGGTGGACCAAGCGCCCGTGACGGTCATGCCGGGCTTCTATGCTCTGGCCGAGGGCTCAGGGATCGCTTTGCTAGGAAGAGGGGGTTCGGACCTCACAGCTGTCTACCTTGCAGAACGCCTCCAGGCCCGTTGCATCCTGTTGAAGGACGTAGATGGGCTCTACGAGGCCGATCCGGCCCGGGCTGGTAAGCGGCCGCGGCGTTTCGAACGGGCGCACTACGACGATGCTCTGCGCTTAGGCGGAGAGTTAATCCAGGGCAAGGCGATCGAGCACGCGCGGGCTGTTAGTCAAGCGGTCGAGATTCGCGCGATTGGCGAGCGCGCCGGTACCTGCGTGGGACCGGACCCTTCGACTCTGATCGCCTCTCGGGCGCCGAAGCCTCTGAGGGTCTTCCTGTGTGGCCTCGGCACCGTCGGACGCGGTGTGTATGAGTTTCTCGCCGCAAATCCGGAGCGATATCAGCTCACCGGAATCCTGGTCAGACATCCCCTGAGGCACTTGAAGTCCGGAATTCCCGAGGAACACCTGATCCTCGATCCCGTTGAGGCAGTGGAGCGGCTGCTGGCACAGAAGTCTGACGTGGTGATCGAAACGTTAGGCGGACTCGATCCCGCCTACCGCATCACCCTCGCTGCACTCGCGGGGGGCCGCAGCGTGATCACTGCCAACAAGGAGCTCGTCAGTACCTATTGGGACAAATTGGCCCCTCAGCTCGGCGGCGAAAGCCCGCGACTGCGCTGCTCGGCTGCCGTCGGCGGTGCCGTGCCCATGACGGAGCTTGTACAACGTCTTGTAGCGGCTGCGCAGACGATTGAATCGATCCGGGGCGTCGTGAATGGCACCAGCAACTTCGTCCTGGACCTTCTTGCGGCCGGGCAGTCGCTCGAGGAGGCGGCGCGCGAAGCGCAGGTGAAGGGCTTCGCGGAAGCCGATCCCAGCGCCGATGTCGATGGGGTGGACGCCGCACGCAAGCTCGAAATCCTGGCGAGACTCGCGTGGGGCCAACGGCCGCCCGCGATGATCGTGACCGGCATCCGCGATCTTCCGCGGGCCCCGCAGCCGGGACTCACCTGTCGACTGGTTGCCAGCGCCGAGCGCAACGGTGGCGCACAGGTGAGTCCCGAATGGCTTGCCGAGTCCGACTACCTTGCCCACGCCCGCGGCGCTGAGAACCGCCTCGAAGTGACTACCACCGACGGCCAGGTGCATCGTGTGTCCGGCCTCGGTGCCGGCCGCTACCCGACCACCACGGCCATCGTGGCGGACCTGCTGGATGTGTCCATGGCGGCCAGAGAAGAACGAAACGCGAAGCAGATTCCGTCCACGTAACGAAGCCCCGGTGTCACCCGGTCCCTGGACTAAACGTTACCGACTCCCTGAACCGTACGCCGGCGTCCTTCCCTCGAGCAGAACATGTGGGCCGGCTCGTCTCGTGGAAGGTCACATTGTCACGCCGTCAAGGGGAGGGTTGGCTATGAAACCTGCCGTCGGATACTTGAGAGTTAGCACGCAGGAGCAGGGCCGCAGCGGGCTTTCGCTCGCCGCGCAGCGCTTTGAGATCGAAGCCTTCGCGGCGCGCGAAGGCTTCCGTATCCGATCCTGGTATCAGGATGTTCAGACCGGTGCAGGAAAGGACCCGTTGCCCCTTCGACCGGGGCTCGCGAACGCGCTCGAAGAGGCCAAGATTGCTCGCTGCGCACTCATCGTCTCGAGGCTCGACCGTTTGTCGCGCAATGTGCATTTCATCGCCACTCTTATGGAGCACAAGGTGCATTTTGTCGTCGCGCAGCTCGGTCGCGACTGCGATGAGTTCACGCTCCATATCTATGCCTCGCTCGCCGAGCAGGAGCGCAAGCTGATTTCGGAGCGCGCCAAGGCCGCCGCGGACGTGGCCAAGGGCCGAGGGAGGAAATTCGGGGTGCAACTGCGCGGAAAGAGCTGGCAGCGGCGCGTCAGCGCCCTGGGCCGGGCCGCGATCGTTCGGGAGGCGATGGAGCGCGCCCAGGCCAATCGCGTGCACATCGAGTGGGCCCTGCGGCACCCGGGCCTCGATGGGGGGCCCATCTCCTATCGCGCGGCAGCCGCCAAGTTGAATGCGCGCGACATTGCATCGCCGACGGGTCGGCGTTGGCGGGGGCACGCACTACAGAGAATGTCGCGCCGCCTCGGACTTCACCACCCGCCCGGCTATCTCAAGGACGACGTCGTGTACGCGCGCATTCAGGCCATTTGGCGCGAGCATCCAGACTGCACCGCGAAGCAAGTGGTCGCAGGCGTTGGGCTCGAGCACCCGTTAGGTGTCCGGCGGGCGGGGCTGATGCTCAACAGAATTCGCAGGGTCTCAGCGTCACACAGCTCGGTGCAGAAGGGCGTGGGATGGCATGTGGATCGGTGGACGTCAATGCGGATCCGCATCGGCAAAATCTTGAAGCGCCACCCGGAGTTCACCGGCAAGCAGGTGATCGAGAGACTTGGAGGCGGCTCCGCGCCCCGACTGAAGTGGGTGTGGCAGGTCATGAGCGAGTATCACTGGGCCGCGAAGCGCCCCGCTCCGCAGGCGCTCCGGAAGGGTCGGCGCTTTTACAACCTCTGGCGCCCTAAGTCGAGTCGCAAGTCCGACTCAGTCACTGGAGCGCGGCGGGCGGCGCGATGAAGGACGCGATAGGGTACCTGCGAGTCAGTACGCAAGAACAGGGTCGTAGCGGGCTAGGGCTTGCGGCCCAGCGCCACGACATTGAAACCTTCGGCGTGAAGGAAGGCCTGTCCGTCGCGAGCTGGTTTCAGGATATTCAGACGGGCGCCGGACGGGATGCGCTCTTGATGCGCCCCGGCCTTGCGGCGGCGCTGAAGGAAGCCCGCGTCCTGCGTTGCCCGGTGATCGTCTCCAGGCTCGACCGCCTCTCGCGCAACGTCCACTTCATCACGTCTCTCATGGAACACAAGGTGCCTTTCGTCGTAGCCGCGTTGGGGCGCGACTGCGACAAGTTCACGCTGCATATCTACGCCTCTCTTGCGGAAGCCGAGCGACGGATGATCTCGGAGCGCACCAAGGCCGGTCTCGCCCGGTCGAAGAAGGCGCTAGGCCTCAAGAGTCCCACGAAACGCAGGAAGGCCTTCCTCCGCCGACTTAGGTTTCGCGCTGCCGCAGCGCAACGCCAGGCAGCGATGGAGCGGGCGGAAGCCTACCGCGTGCACATCGAGTGGGCGCTTAGCAACCCGGGAAGAGAGGGCAACCCGATCACATTCCACGGGGCCGCCGAGAAGCTCAACCAGCAACAGCTGCCCTCACCGATGGGGGGCCGTTGGAGTTCGACGACCGTTCGCACCAACGCGCTGCGGCTGGGGTTGAGCGATCGTTGGGCGTACGTGCCCACCGACGTATTGCAAGCTCGAGTCGATGCCGCGTTCAGGCAATATCCCGGATGGACCACCCCGCAACTGGTGGCGAGTCTGGGACTTGAATACCGCGTGGGCATCGTGCGGGCGATGACGGTGGTCAGGCGAGCTCGGGAATCGGTCGCCAAGAAAAACTCAACGCAGCGGCGGCTGGGGTGGCCGGTGGATCGCTTCACGACGACGCGGATCCGCATCAGTGAGATCTGGAAGCGCCACCCGGAATGGAGTGCTCGAGAGGTCATCGAGCGACTGAAGCCCGACCGTCCGGTGCGCCAGCAATGGGTTCACAAGATCCTCGCCGACTGTTTTCAGGCCTCCGCCCGGCTCAACCCCGAGCAGCGGCGCATCGGACGGCGCTTCTATGTTTCTGTGCGTGCTCGGCGAGCGACCTAAGTCGGCCTAACTCCAGGCGATCATGGTCTCTTGGGGATCGCCGGCACGCGGCTGTCCGACCTGCGACCACTGAGCGCTTGAGCACCGCTCTCGCGCGCACCTGCCGTCCGGCGTATCGTGCGGCGCATGAGCGCCCCGGACCCGCCGCCGCGAATCTTCAATATCGAAGGCCAGGAAGTGAAGTGCTACGAGAGCGGTGGCCACCGCCTCTGGCATTGCGAGTGCGCCTACTTTCAGCGCACCCTCGCGCAATCCCGCGAAGGCTTCTGCCCGCATACCGCCGCCGCCATCATGCGCGCCCTCGAGGACCGCTCCCTGTAGGTCACCGTCGTAAGACCCACGACTTAGGGACACCACCGCGCGCGCCGCATCGCGGCTCGCCCGCGATCGAGGTCACGCAGCGCTCGCTGTCGGTTTCCCGAATATCCCGGACTGGCGAGTGCGCCGGAACAATGACTTAAGGGTGTTGCGCGTAACGCCCATTGAGTCAAATTCACCCTCAATAGGTGGACTGAGCTCCCTACTCCACGACCACGGCCACAGCCGCCAGCTCTTCGGGCGCACTCGCTAACCTGCGGCTCTGACTGGAGAAGTCCCACGCCGGGAGA
>JACXTT010008091.1_pt1 | contig 14648 bp, 4 predicted proteins | sample 9270951 | NCBI WGS metagenome assembly JACXTT01 (sample SAMN15532306, study PRJNA645909) | rock metagenome | isolation source: weathered quartz diorite | place: Puerto Rico | collected 2017-06-21
AAATGGACTTGTAATAATATTCCATCCCGGGTGCAGTGCGATCTGCGCGCAAAAGCTCCAATCAAGTTGTGCGCTGATCCGGTTGGGGCGTTGATGGACCATGAAGTTGCCTTTGTTGATAATCCAGAATCCCCTTCCGACCGAGTCTCTAAACCTATTATCCGATCCGTCGTATCGGACGAGGTGATTTGAATCGGGACCGCCGTTATCCCATAGGAGGTCCCAGTCGAGTCCCTGCGTCCCAGTTGGAGAGATTATCGTTCTCATCAATTCATTCTCTGACCCCGGAAGGCCAAACAGCTTGTACTCGGTAGCCTTGTAATCTTTGGCCCTTGGGTGAGAAGCAAAATCCAGCTCCTGGGGTTGGCTCGCGAAAGTGGAGTCATAGTCCAGAGTCTTGAACTGTCTGGTTGCGGCGAGGCTAGTTCCGGCCACATTTCTACTCCGCACAGACCAGTTATACACCGTATTGACATCGAGGTGACTGATCACAAGTGAATCGGAGAATAGTGTATCAAGCAGAACCCGCGTGACGCCTTTGTCCAATTCCACCACAGAGGATGTAGCGCCAGATGAAGGGTTCCATCGTAAGACAACGGTCGCTTCTTGCGAGGTTGCGTTATCGGGTGGAAAAACTAGAGAGGGAACGGCAGGTATGGCAACAATAGTCCTAAAACTTCTCGCAGCGGAATAGCTGCTCGTCCCCGCTACGTTCTTTGCGTTCACACGCCAGTAGTAGGAGATGTCGTTGACCAGGCCACCGACGGCACGTGATGTGCCCGTGATTGTGGAGTCATCCACGTCCGGAGAAGTGAAATCCGGGTTCCGAGCGAGCTGGACGTGGTAGGTCTCGGCGTCAGTGGATGGTGCCCACACAAGCGAATCGGCGATCGAGAGGTTGGTCGCGCCGTCGGGTGGAAACGTCAGTTCGGGCACGAGAGGCAATGAAACGATCGTCGTGAAATTCCACGGCCCGGAATAGACACTACTATCTGCAATATTCGCAGCTTTCACGTGCCAAAAGTATTTTGTCCTGTTCCTGAGGCCTGATATAGCCTGGCTGGTATCGTTAAGGCGGAAGGTATCGACGAGAACGGTGTCGAATGTGACATGCTCCGAGAGCTGCAGGTGATATTTCTCTGCATCCAGAGAAGGATGCCATTTCAACACCAGTGTGACATGTTGATTGATAAAATTGCTTTCCGGAGATGCCACAAACGGCGTGAGCGGCTTGGCTACAATTGTCGTAAAAGACCATGTGATTGAAAAGGGTCCTTCCCCCGCGTCATTCATGCCGCTCACTCGCCAAAAGTATTCTGTCTTATTCTGGAGCGATCCGAGGGAAAAAGTCGTCGTTCCGACCGTGTCGTCGTGAACGAGGGAATCGAAAATGGATGATCGTGAAAGCTGCACATGATACAGCTGGGCACCGGCGGATGAATCCCATTGCAGTCTTACTGGGAGCCGCTGATTGAGCGCATCGCTATCGGGCAAGAGAAGCTGAGGCGCCGATGCAAGTCTCCCCACCGAGCCTCTGACAGCCACAACAGCAGGCGCCCCAGGTCCGTTATGTTTGAAGAGGATGTCGCCGGATTTCTTCCCCAGAGTCGAATCGCTGAACGTAACGAGAAACTTTCCTGATGACAGCGGTGGAATCAAAGTGTTAGAAGGAGTAACACTGAACGCCGGAGCAGTCGACTGAACCGATTGAATAAACAGGGTGTCCAGACCAGTATTTATGGCAGAAAGGCTGACGCTTCGCGTGTTGCCGGGGGTAATGGTACCACACTGGAGCGAGTTCTTGTCAAAGGATAGAATACCCATCATCTCCTTCAGAGGACGAAGCCAAACTCCGCGACTGGAGCTATCATCCGAGATCGCCGAGGCGTAGAGGAGTGAGTCTGTGGCAAACAGCGCGCTCACATTGAGCTCGGTCAGGCTGGGGCTATTCTCCTGAACCCATCCCTTGAACGAGGGTTTCCACTTCCATACTCCGCTGGGAGAAGTTCCTGCAAACACCTCTGTGCCGACTCGCAGGAGCGCGTAATCATGACGGGTACGCAATCCCATACGAGGGGGAGGTAAGCGTGATATCTCGTCCCATCTAGCCCCATTATTGTATGAGAGGTAGATTTGTGCCACATCATCCCGGTCACCAGGTTCATAGTATCCGTAATACAGCGTGTCCTCAACTATTGCCGTACAGGACCCAGGGGCAGTCCCACCATAAGGGATAGTTCTGATCCAACTTGCGCCCAGATCTGTTGACGCATAGGCCGCTGAATTGCATGCAGACACGAGGACCCGCGATCCATGTGATGTGACGGACTCAATTTTGCACGTCGTGTCCGGAGAGATGTCCGTCCAATTGACACCGATATCTGTAGACCTAAGTAAGTGACTTCCGAACGCAGCGAAGACTGTACTTCCACTCGCGGCAATCGCTGTCACAGAAGCATCGGCTGGAGGACCAAGCAAGACCGCGTGCCAGGAATTCCCACTGTCACCTGAAAAATACATCCCGTTCCCATTCGTGCCTGCATAAAGAAGCGTCCCAAGAGCACCAAGCGACAAAAGATCCGAACTTGGTAGCCCATACACTCTGGTTTCCCAGTCGGCACTCCCGGCTTTTGAGTGGAGGATTCCGTTGCCATGCGTTCCCACAAACACATCAGTTCCAAATCCCGCCAAGCACGAGGGCTCGTAGTATTTCAGACCGGGGAGGGAGGGATACCACCTCTCAGATAGGCTCGTATCCATCTCAAAAACCCCTTCGTCTAGGGTGGGGGCTATCAAGATCGATCCGGATGTTTCCACAGCCCCGGCCACTCGATGCCCGCTGAGTCCTACGCCGAATTGACTCCAACTTATGCCATGATCAGTTGTTCGGAAAACACCGTCCGACGTCGAAATGAAGAGTTTTCCTCGCGGATCGTTGGCGAGTCCCGTTACTCCTAAATTGGTCAGGCCAGAGTCTGCTGCCTTCCAGGAAGAAAAGTCTCGAAATTCATGGACAAACAGTCCACTATCTGTCCCCGCATATTCAAACTGAAGACCGGTGACTATACGACCTTTCAAACCGGCCTGCACCCACCCCGCCGTCCCATCGCCCTCGAACCCACCCCCGCCCCCCGTCCCCACCCTTAGGACGATGATACCTGAAAAGCCTTCCGAGCCCCCGCTCGTTACAATTTTAACCGTCAATCCGCCGCTCCTGTCTACCCAACTCCGTGAGCTGTCGACATAGGCAAACAGTCCGTCTTGCGTTCCTGCGAAGAGCGTTATTCGTGAGTAGTATCCGGGCAGCCTAGCTTCTGACAATGTGTTCACGGAGTCATTGCCCAGCCCAGAATTGACGGGCTGCCATGAAGACCCGTCATCACTCGAGATAAAAACGCCTCCTCGTGTTCCGGCGAAAAGGCTTCCGTCATGAACCGCAAGGGCCCGGACATCGAGATTTGTCAATCCCTTAACAACCCTCACCCAGTTCGCACCCTGATTAGTTGATAGAAAGACACCTCCCTTTCTTGATCCCGCGAAGATCTTGGCATCTTTGACTAATAAACAGGCTACGCTGTCCCCGTTCGGCCCCGACGTTTTGATCCATTGCGCATCCGAGACAGCGCACGACAAGAGCACAGTCACGACAATTCCGCTTAGCCTACTCATAATAGCTCCCATGACGCTCCTCCACATTTAGCATGAAGCCAACAAAAGATATTTCTCCATCCTGTTGAGAACTGGCTTCGATTCGAGCATGCCGGTCTGCAAAAACCTTTCCCATTCTCCCTGAAGACAGTTTTCACCCGTCGCTGGTACCAATCGAAGGTCCGGGGCACTCATGTGCATTAAGGTGCTTTCAACAGCCGCTTATCCATCTCGAAGGCCAGGATCCCTGTCTCAATTCGAGCATGCTAGGTCCCACAGAATCCGCTATTTCAACAATGCCATTCTGCCGACAAACATTTTGCCTTTCTCCACCTGCAGCCGATAGAAATACACACCGCTTGAGACCGTTCCGCCATGATCGTCCTGTGCATTCCACGAGAACCAGGAGCGTCCGGCATCAACCACACCCTGGAACAAGGTCTTCACCCGTGCCCCCAGCACATTGTACACTTCCAGCTCGACTGTCGATTTTTGTGGTATATCCACAGAAAAGCTCGTGGACAGATTGAACGGGTTCGGAAAATTTCTGCCGAGGGAAAACTGCCTCGGGACGACTCCCTCCAGTTCCTTCTTCACCCATTCATCCCTCCCGACTGCAATACTTAGGCGGGAGATCGGTTCGACCGCATCGAAGACGTATGTGGAATCTTTCCTCAGATCCGAATACCGGCCGCGTACGCGATCGATCAGTATAACGCTAAACCACGGGGGGACCGATCTGAGACCGGAGAAACTCAACAACGAATGTTGCCCCTTGCGGGTCTGTGCGGAAAGCTCCCAGACTGAGAGCGTCTCGAACTCAGTTCGGATATCAGTGACAAAATCAGGGTAATTCCCATCCCATGAGGGCCTGTTGAAAAGGACAGTCGAGAGACCCCCCACTGATCGGGGTTTGTGCAAATTATACTTGTCAGGGTTCGCCAGGATTTCCCCCGAAACACCGAAAGCCGCCGTTGGATCGATCTCCGACCCGGCGATCAGGGAGACATTCACCCGCCACCCGGCCGGCGTCCCGGAGGTAGTCTGTTCCATCCCGGGGGGATTACCCAACGGGATGCGGAGCAGCTGCCGGTTATCCACATTAAAAAAGTAATATCCCTTGTACGGTTCCAGCGACTGCGTCGAATCGAAATGATTCACGAACGACCATATCGGCTCCGAGATTCCATTGAATGCCCGGACGACGTTCCAGGAAACGATCTTCGGAGGAGGGAAGGGGCTGGTGATGATATTCCAGCCAGGGTGCAGAGTGATCAGAGCCGAAAATGTCGAATCGAGGGGCGCGCTCGGGCGGTTATTGAGTTGCGGGACGGTAATATCACGTCGGTTAATAAACCAGAATCCCCGTCCGACCGAGTCCAAAAACAATCCGCTCCCGTCGAAGCGGACCAGATAATCTGCGGCACCACCGTTATCCCATAGCAGGTCCCAGTCGAAGCGTTGCTTGCCGGCGGGAGAAATTAAGGTACTCATGAGCTCATTCTTAGTGCCGGGAAGTCCGAGGAGCCGGTAATCTGCAGCGGTATACTCATCGGCCCTGTCGTGGGAGATGAAGTTGAGCTGGTAGGCTAGGCTCTGGAAGGTGGGTGCATAGTCCAGAGTCCTGAACTGTCTGGTTGCCGCGAGGCTACTTCCGGCCACGTTGCTACTCCGCACAGACCAGTTATACACCGTATTGACATCGAGGCGACTGATCCCGAGCGTATCGGCGGATGTTGTATCTCGCCGTACCGGCGTGACGCCTTTGTCCAATTCCACCTCATAGGATGTTGCGCCGGCCGAAGCGCTCCATCGTAAGACCACCTTAGCTTCTTGCGAGGTTGCGTTATCGGGTGGAAAAACTAAAGAGGGATCTGCAGGTATCGCGACAATTGTCCTAAAACTTCTCGCAGTGGAATAGCTGCTCGTCCCCGCTGCGTTCTTGGCGCTTACACGCCAGTAATAGAAGACGTCATTGACCAGGCCACCGACGGCTCGTGATGTGCGGGTGAGTGTGGAATCATCGAGTTCCGGAGAAGTGAAGGCCGGGTTCTGAGCGAGCTGGACGTGGTAGGTCTCGGCGTCAGTGGATGGTGTCCACACAAGCGAATCGGCATTTGGCAGATTGGTGGCTCCGTCCGGCGGAAAAACCAATTGGGGTACGAGAGGAAGTGAAACAATCGTGGTAAAACTCCAGGGCCCTGAAAAGCCGCTCGTTCCGGCGACATTTGCAGCGCTCACCCTCCAGAAGTACTGTTGCTTATTAAAAAGTCCCGACTCAAGCCGAAACGTATCGGTGAGGGCAGCATTATCGACCAGAGGAACAAAGCCAGAATTTGTCGATAACTCGAGGGTGTAACTCGCCGCATCTGTAGAGGGATGCCATGCAAGAGACAGAGCGACCGGCAGGCCGCCCGAATTATCGCCCGGTGACGCCTGCACAGGTGCGGACGGCACAGCGACAATGGTAGCGAACGACCGGGTGCCAGAGAACCCGCTTTCTCCCACCGAATTACGGGAGCTAACCCGCCAGTAATATGTCGTCTTATTCGAAAGAGAGCTGACGGCCCGAGTGGTGTCTGTTAACGTCGTGTCATCCAGAATAATTGAATTGAATGTTGAGGATGTCGCCAGCTCCAGATGATAAGTTGTGGCTCCGGAGGATGCATTCCAGCGGAGGGTCACGGTTACTTGCTGGTTTGTTGCTCCGCTGTCGGGATAGAGAAGTCCTGGGGGCAGGGCGAGAGGAACAACGGAGCCGCTCAGACCCACAGAGTAAGGCAACCCCGCACCGCTGTGAGTTAATACTATTTGACCGGTTCTTTTTCCAGGGTTGTGAGAGCTGAAGGTAACAAAAAACCTCGTGGAGTCCGTCGGACCAAGAACGGCCCCTAAAGGATGAACTGTAAAGGACGGATCGCTCGACCGGGCCGATTCAACAAAAAGTGTGTCGGCGCCGATATTCGTAATGAGGAAGGTTCTCGTTAGGTTACTATCCGGACGGATAGCGCCGAATGAGAGGGAATCTCTATCGACCGAGAGCACCCCCACCATTTCGAAGAGCGGACGACGCCACACATCGCGATTGGACGAACTCGAGGCCGATACATAAAGAAAGGAGTCGGTAGCAAACATCGCCCCGATATTCAGCCCGGTCAGACCCTCGGGCGTCCACCCTCCCCCGGAAGGCCTCCATTTCCAGACCCCATCGCTCAACGTGGCCGCGAAGACCTCCGATCCGACGGCTTGGAGAGCCGTGACACGATATGTAATCAAAGGAGAAGATTGACCATACTGGGCGATATCTTCCCACGTCCGGCCGCTGTCCACTGACCGAGAAACTACGGCGTATAACCCCCCCGACGATTCATAAACACTGGAGGTGTAGAGTGTATCTTCCACGATGGTCCCGCAGAGCTCGATAAAAGACGTAGGTTCGGATTCGGTCCACGTATCGCCCAGATCCGTCGAATAGAAAACCCTACTCGACCCAGATACCATGATCCGCGATTTCTGCACCGCGATGAATTGAAAGTAAACAGAGTTTGTATCAGGGGATATGTCAGTCCAGCCGTTGAGACCATCAGGGGATCGGATAATATGGCTATGGTCCGCGGCGTAAAGCACGCTCCCATTACTTGCGATTGCCGTAACGACCGCGGTTCCCGGCAGCCCTGTCGTCACCGGATGCCAGGAATTCCCCCGGTCGCTCGTGAAGAACATCCCGCTCCCGTTTGTGCCCGCGAAGAGAAGAGAGTTATGGACGCAAAGCGCCGTCACGTCCGACTTCGGGAGGCTTGCGCCTACCGAACTCCATTCGATACCATTATTGGTGGAACGAAGAATACCATTTCCCTGCGTGCCGACGTATAGATCTGTCCCTGATTCGGCAAAGCAGACCGCGTCATAGTACCTCAGGCCCGACTGGTACTGATACCAATCGGGCCCATGCCTCGTGTCTGTTCCGAAAACCCCTTCCGAGAGTGAGGGTACGTAAAGAAGGGAATCGGAGATCAGACCGGCTCCCTGGATCGCATGCCCGGCGAGACCGAACTGCTTCCAGCTAGCACCCCGATCAGTTGATTGGAAGACGTCAGCTGCTGTCGAGATGAAGTAACTGTCGGATCCCTCCGAGGTGAACCCGGTAATATCGAGGTTGGTAAGCCCGGAATCGGCCTCAACCCACGGACCGGAGTAGCCCTGTGCGAACTCTGATAAAAACATGCCGCTGTCGGTGCCGGCGTAGAAGAAGCCGGATCCGGCACCTTCGTAGTCGAGAGTTCGGACGGTTCTCTGTGACAATCCGGCCGGTGACCAGGTTCCCCCCTGGTTTGTCGACTCGAAGACACCACCCTTCTCGGTTCCGACACGAAGTATAGAGAACCGAATCGGCGGATCTGCAGATGCTCTTGAGACGGCGCTCGTCACGGATGCGCCTGAGAGTCCAGCGCTCCGGTCGATCCATGTCCTTGAATTGTCATCGTAGCGGTAAAGTCCGCTCTGGGTCCCCGCATAGAGAAAACCCTCAGCCTCCGAGAGGGTGTTTACAGAGAGATTGCCAAGGCCCGTATTAACGGAGGACCACGAAACTCCGCTATCGGCCGAGATAAAAACCCCTCCGGCCGTCCCAGCGAAGAGGCTTCCGCCGTGGACCGAGAGTGATCTGACAGAGAGACTTCCCATTCCATTTATGGTCTGCATCCAGTGTTGCCCTTGGCTGGAGCTGACAAAGACCCCACCGTGCCTCGTTCCGGCGAATATATTTCTCCCATTCACGGCAAGACATGTGACGCTATCACCATTTGGCCCGGCTGTCTTAACCCAACCGCCGTGTGTCGTTGCGGCCAAACACAGCAATGTCGTCAGAACCTGAGCGACCCTTCCATGCCACACCATCATGAGATTCCTCCTCGATCCTTACTTATGTTCCAGATGGTCAGTTACGATGAATCTCGAACTTCTCCAGGGCTTCGCAGTATGAGCCTTTCGGTACCTTCACACGTTCTCGAAGCAGACAGAGCAAGGCATCTGCCCGCGGATTTCCGACGGCAAGCGCAACGGGATTAAGCGACGAAAAATCCGCCTCGCCCGCCGTGGCAATGACCATGACCATCTCCTCGGCGCGGTCCCAGCCGTTCGGGATTGAAACGGGAAATGTTATTCCCTCGGAACCGAGCGACAGTTTCGTCCCCGCCTTGAAAAAATTTCTCTTTTGATATGAATTCGGAAATAATACGTGGACCCCATCGGCTGAAATGTCGAGTACCGTGAAGTAAGCGTCTTTGGTGCAGGACACAACCATGGTAAGCTTTTCGTCCGGCGTGAACTGGGTTTTGTTTAGCGCAAGGGAGGCGTTGAACGTCGGATCTCCGGCACCACTCCGTCGGGTTATCTTTGCATCAAAACTCGTCCGATAGACAAACTTCGGACCCGAGAAACTCGAATCTATAGTGCGAGTGCGTACGTTCCTCAGTTCGCTAACAAAACCCGCGGAAGCGGACTTGAGCACGCCTTGAAAAGCCCTGTTCGCCTCGTAGAGAGCATCGGAAGACGAATTCGCCCGCAATTGAGCCTCAAAGTCTTGCGCCCGCACATTAATCTTCTCGACCGATAGTGCCCGGGAGAGAGCCCGGAGCTTAGACTGCGCTCTTGCTTCCTGGGACGACTCATCCGCCGAGACGAACTTGCCCACGACATTTGAGACCCACCCGCCCGTTGATATGAAGGGATCATCCTCACCCTTTTCGTGGTTGCGCGGGCTAGGGGCGGGAGGTTGTGGGACCTTCATCAATTTGAACGAGTATGCAGCCTTCCCCGCTTCCAATGCGAAAGAAGAGTCCCTCCCGAAATAATCAGGGTGACGGACCTTCAGCGTGACCGGACCTGGTTTCTGCTCAAGGGCCGTGATGGGGGTGCGACCTGCAGGCCTGTTATTGATCAGAACGTCGCATGATTCCGGGTCGGATGTGATCGTCATAAATGCTATAGGATCCGGAACGACCGGGGGCTGGCGATTCACGAAGACCTTCGCGGCGTACGCGATGACCGTCAGAGCGACTACGGAGCTGATCACGAGCCAGCTAGATTTTCGCAGGGATGAGGGACGCGGGGTGGACAACGGCAGTGTGCCGTCGATAGTGATCGTTTGATCACCACCCATGTTTTGCTCCACCTGCTTCAGGTCCTTCAGAATCTCGGAGGCGTCCTGGTAGCGTTTCGAGAGGTCCTTTTCAAGACATTTCAAGAGAATATCCGCGAGTCCCTCCGGAAGGTAAACATCGTCTGGAATCGGGTTGGGGGGGAGGTTCAATGTTGCATAGTAGATCGCCTCCTGTGGTCCAGGGAATGGCAGATGTCCGGTAAGCATCTGATAGAAAACGGTGCCCATCGACCAGATATCAGATTGACGGCCAGCGCTTTTCCCCAGCAATTGTTCCGGAGACATGTAGCCGTATGTGCCGAGCGCTCGGCCCGTTCTTGTGAGCCCTGTGGAATCCTTCAATTTCGCAATGCCAAAGTCCATGACCTTCACCTCGCCATCGGGTGTGATCATGATGTTTTCCGGCTTAATGTCGCGGTGGATGACCGGAAACGGAGCGTTGTGCGCGTGCTGGATTGCGCTCGCAACCTGCATCATGATGGGAAATGCTTCTTTTACAGGGAGTCGCCTCTGGTCCCTCAACTTTCGGGCGAGGGTAACTCCCTCGACAAACTCCATGACGATGAAATCGGAATCACCGAAGGTCCGGTAATCGGACACCCCGACAATGTTGCGGTTATTGAGCCTCGCCAGAGCTTTTCCCTCATTCTGGAACATCTTCAGAAGGACCGATTCCTCCGCAATCGTAGAGTCTATCATCTTCAGCGCATAGAGCTTGTCGAGCGTGACATGCCGCGCTTTGTAGACGATACCCATCCCTCCCTTTCCGAGCACGCTCACGATCTCATAATTGTCAATTCTTTTCCCGACCAGCGGATCCATATTTTGACGAACTTCTGAAGACATCAAGATTTGCCTTGTGAACTAATTCCCCGATCCTTCGGGACGACCGAAGGGATCATTGGCCGCATAAGCGCACGCCGAGATTGCCCCGGAGAGGTAGCCGCGCCGCGAGATCACGTGACGTGACCCCAGAAAACGAGGGTACGCACCCATGCGCAAAAGTGAATAGAAGCGGTTGGAAAACCAGAGAGTGGGAGTGAGTCCGCCAAACTCCCGAGAACTCAGCCCCCGATGATCAAACGAATGTCAAAATATAAACAACGGGACAGGAATTGTCAAGAATGCGATTAAGTTACGGGAGAACCTCCCATATTGCTTAAAACAATTGGATTTTACAGGGGGGGAGGGATCTATCTGTGCGGGGAGACCGCCTGGGCCGACAATCATGGATTCGCCACACAACGGGCCGGTATCAAGAATCAGGACACGTAAACTAAAAGAGGCGGTCAATCGACCGCCTCTTCAATTAAACGCAGGGCCGGACTTCACGATTGCTTCTGCGTATTTGCCTCGATATTCAGAAGCAGATTCACGACGCCTCCTGCGGCGTAGAGAAGAAGGATTGGAACGATGGCCGCGATGAGCCCGCCGCCGTAGTTGTCAATCACGGCGCGAAAATCTGGGAGCCTCATGCCGGCCGAAAAATACTGCCAGAAAAACACCAAAGCGTTGACGAGCCAGAGGACTCCGCCGATGACGGCGAGTTTCTGGCAAACATATGCCGCGTTCCGCAAACCCTTGTATTTATCCACAAATCAACCCTCCGATTGTGAAAGAGTATTAATTATGGCTAGTTTTTGCCGGTGAAAAGTTAATTGATTTGTCAAGCACAGTCAATACAATATGTGACGCGGACGGCATGCGATTTCGCCTGTTTTTCGCTCAAAAGCCGTTTTATGGTCAGAATCCCGGATTCCGGATCGAGTCGAGGGTAAGCCTGAGGTGAGCACTCCGGGTTGAGAACCGGGGACTCTACAGAAACGGTCAGTTTCCCGAGTACATCTTTTCAATAATCTCGCGGAATTTTTCCTCCACAACTTTTCGGCGCACTTTCATCGTAGGAGTCAGCTCGTTATTCTCGAGCGTCAGAGGCCGGCTGAGGAGGGTGAATTTTCTCACCCTTTCATACCCGGCGAGATCCTTCTGGATGCGTGCTATTTCGTCCTCAAAAAGCTCGCGGAGGCCGGGATCGTCGACAAGATGTGTCTCATTGTCACTGGAAGCATCCGGCGTCCTTACAAAATCTTTCACCTGAGCAAAGTCGGGAACAATCAGCGCCGCAAGGAACATGCGCCCGTCCCCGATAAGGACGAACTGGTCTATGAAGCTGCTCTGGAGAAAAAGGTCCTCGATGTGCTGGGGGGCGATATTCTTCCCTCCGGACGTGACGAACAGATGTTTCTTCCTGTCGGTTATTTTTAAGAAACCATCCGCGTCGAGGTCTCCGATATCGCCCGTATGGAGCCAGCCCTCGGAGTCGATCGTCTTACAGGTTTCATCGGGATTCTTCCAGTATCCTTTCATCACATTTGGGCCTTTGACGAGGATCTCCCCATCGGGCGCGATCCGGACCTGGACATTGGGGATCGGTTTGCCCACGGTCCCGGGTTTTTGTTCGCCGAGCCGGTTCACGGAGATAACCGGGGACGATTCCGTCATCCCATAGCCCTCAATGATCTGAATCCCGACAGCCTCAAAAAACCGGCAGAGATCGGGAGAAAGGGCAGCGCCGCCCGAGACCATGAATCGAAGCCTCCCCCCTGTTCGCTCACGGATTTTTGAAAAAACCAGTTTATCGGCGACAAAATTCTGGAGTGCCAGATCCGGCCGGAATCTTTTCATCCTTCGTGCGTCGGCATATCTTTTCCCCACCCCTGTAGCCCACGCAAATAGTCCCTGTCTGCTTTTGGGGGACGCTTTCACCTGGGCGACGATGCGGGAATGCATTTTTTCGAGAAGGCGCGGGACGGTAGTGACGACGGTCGGCTGGACCTCCAGAAAATTATCACGCACAGTATCTATGCTATCGGCATAGGCGATTGTTGCACCCTGAGAGAAGGCCGTATAATACCCTGCCATCCGTTCGTATGAATGACAAATGGGGAGATAGGAAAGCAGGACATCGCTCGTCGTGAAGGGAATGCAGGCGGCGGATGCAAGAATATTGCTCACCAGATTTGCGTGCGTCAACACGACCCCTCGCGGGGAGCCCGTAGTTCCGGAGGTATAGATAATTGTCAGGATTTCCTCGGGTTTCGAGAGGGCAGTTTCTTCATCGACATATCGGGGGCTTTGGGATGAAAAATCCTCCCCCATTTTCATGAGCGATTCAAAAGACACCAGGCGCGGGTCCGTTTCGCCCCGGGGCGACATGACAATGACCTTTTCGAGCTGAGGGATGGGCCAGACTTTCAAAATCTTTGCAAGCTGGAGCTGGTTGGAGACGATCGTGAAGCGAGCTCCGGAGTCATTCAGCCCATATTCCAGCTGTTTTGGGGTTTGCGATGGAAAAAGCGAGACGTTGATTGCTCCCAGCTTCATCATCCCCATATCTGCGACGACCCATTCGGGCCGGTTTTCGGAGATCATCGCGATCCGGTCGGCCCGTCTGGCCCCAAGGGCGGCGAGGCCAGCCGCAAACCTTTTTACGGAATCCCTCAAATCAGGGTAGGAGATGCCCTTGTACGATCCCTCTTTTTTATAGAGAAGCGAGGGCCGACTGTCGTGCGAGAATTTTCGAGTCACCATCTCGAACATTTCGGTGATCGTCGAGAATTCACTCATGCCGCAAGTTGTGGAAAGTGAGCGGGTTGGAGGGTCGCGAACGGATAAAACGTTTCTCTGAAAAATTTATGTCACGGAAAAAACGGAGTCTCACAAAATTTTAATAATTTTTTCCTTGACTTCTTCTCCACAACTGCATATATTCCACACCACTGTTGCTCTACTTCGGGGGCAGGTCGACAGTCCGATGTAATTCCCTTCGTTGTTCAGGCACGCAGGCTGAAATTGAGCGTTATAGAAAATAGGAGGTCGTTCAATTCCAGTGGGTATGGATTTTTTTCAGTTCTCGTCTTTTTCACGCAATAGGGGAGAAATTCTGTGCGCCGGGACAGTTCATTTTATCAAAGTTTTCGTTCTTAATCAACAAGGAGGATAAGATGGCAAATCCGGAAATGGCCATTCTTGGTGGCCTGGAAGGACAGGAGACGGCAACACCTGTTCAAAGGGCTGAGGGAGTGGCAAAAAAGCGCGGGTTGACCTTCAGGAGGTATTACACGAAGCCCGGCGTCCATCCATTCGATGCGATCGAGTGGGAGTTTCGCACGGCGGTCATCACTAATGAAAAGGGGGAGACGATTTTCGAGCAGAAGAACGTGGAGATCCCGAAATCGTGGTCTGTGACTGCCGGAAATGTCGTCGTTTCGAAGTATTTTCACGGAAAAATCGGCAGTCCGGAACGTGAGATAAGCGTCCGTCAATTGGTCGACCGGGTTTCCCGGACGATGACGGAGTGGGGCAAAAAGGGGGGATATTTCGCCTCCGACGAGGATGCCGACACTTTCTACGCCGAACTGACCCACATGCTGGTGAACCAGTATGTCGCCTTCAACAGCCCCGTCTGGTTCAATGTGGGAGTTGAGGAAAGGCCGCAATGCTCGGCATGCTTCATCAATTCGGTGGAAGACACGATGGAGTCCATTCTCGAACTCGCACGGACTGAAGGACGTCTGTTCAAGTGGGGTTCGGGAACGGGTTCCAATCTTTCGAGTCTGCGGTCTTCCCGTGAAAGTCTCTCGGCGGGGGGAACGGCTTCGGGCCCAGTTTCATTCATGAAGGGATATGATGCATTTGCCGGAGTCATCAAATCAGGCGGCAAGACCCGGCGAGCGGCGAAGATGGTCATCCTCAATTCGGACCATCCGGACATCATGGAGTTCATCCGTTGCAAGGCCGAGGAAGAGAAGAAAGCGTGGGCGTTGATCGACGCCGGGTA
>JACXTT010008092.1_pt1 | contig 14648 bp, 10 predicted proteins | sample 9270951 | NCBI WGS metagenome assembly JACXTT01 (sample SAMN15532306, study PRJNA645909) | rock metagenome | isolation source: weathered quartz diorite | place: Puerto Rico | collected 2017-06-21
GGGGGGCTGCCGGATCGTTGAAGTTGCTCAGAGGCAAAGCCGTAATGGGTAAGGACCTCGTCGCCGCGAAGGTCGCTGTCGATCACCTGCTGTTCGGTGTAGCCGATCTCGAGCGAGGAATTGCCTGGGTTGAGAGAATGACAGGAGTCAGGCCCGTCCTGGGTGGTAGCCATCCCGGCGTTGGCACTCGTAACGCGCTCATCTCCCTGGGCAACAGGCAGTATCTCGAGCTGATCGGTCCTGATCCGCTTCAGGCGGCCTACAACCACCCCATCGATGTTCGCGTGTTCCCTGTGCCTCGATTGCTCACTTGGGCTGCCGCGGCTGGCGACATCGCTCTGAGCGCGAAAAATGCCCGCGAGGCCGGCTACCAACTTTTCGGTCCTCGGGATGGATCCCGCGCGAGGCCGGATGGATCGCTACTCAGGTGGAAGAGCCTGGGAGTAGTGAACAAACTTGGCTCAGGAGGAGTGGAGCCGATCCCGTTCTTCATCCAGTGGGCTGCCGATTCATTGCATCCATCGGAAGATTCCCCGCGAGGCTGCGAGCTCCTGACGTTCAAGTTCGAGCACCCGGATCGCGCAGATGTGATCAGCGCACTGAGAAGGCTCGGGATCGAAGGCAAGGTAAAGCAGGCAAGCACCGCCCGACTGATCGCCACGCTCAAAACCCCGAAAGGGAGAGTGGAATTGAGCTGAATGAGACATGATTCCTTCGTCACGAGGTCAGTCGCGATAAGGAGGTTGCCGATCGGGAATCGGGTGAAAAGTGAAGTCGCTGCTATTCAGCGCTCGTGCTCGTGTACCTGCAACTCTTAGGAGCACCTCGAACTGCGCCACTGTCATTGGCGTGGCGGTTGAAATCAACAGTTTCTGACCTCGCTCTTGCCGCTGCCCCTTATCGACCGCACCTGGGGGTCCGGCCGCAATCAGGGCGTTGGTTTCAATCGTGGTCCTTATCTCTTTCGGCGCCGCCACATCCACCAACAGGCTTTCCGCCGATCCGCTGATCCTGAACCGATTGGCAGTTTCTCTCGAAATCGGGCCGTCGGCGTGCAATAGCGTCGTCGAGATCGCGGGTCTCGCGCTCTCCACCAGGTCGTGGATCGCAAAACCATTAGGAGGGTCGTAGTTGAATTCGCGTCTGAATTTCTTTACATCCAGCCCCGGCTCGTAAGCCGCCGTCGCGTCGCCGCGCACGATCACGCGGTTCTTTTCGACCTTCAGCTCCTCGATTCTTATCTGGTTCAACTGTTCGTAAGCCACGCCGGCAAACGCATCGTGACCGTGCCCCTCCTTTGCTTGGCCCATGCCGTTCACCAACAAACTATTATGATGCTCGGTCATCGGTACGCCCGCGTATCCCGAATCACCGGTGAGATACTCTCCGCGTACGAAAATGATGAAGCTATTCGCGTCAGGATGCGCATGCCCCATCGATAGACGCCAATCAGGAAACCGCTGGAGCAAGGTGGTCGTGTGGTGGCCCTCGGGCGGACCGCACTTGAATGCGAACGCGGTTGCCCCATTGGTCCAGCCGCTGCGCCAGTAGAGCACGTCATGATCGGGAAAGTGATGCCATGTTTCCTGCCGTTCGATCGGCACAGGCTGCAAATTGGGGTCATACCAGGCGAGCGACCAAAAATCCTCCGCGTTGACTTGTCCGAAACCCCGGAGCCAATCTCCAACCCCCTGCGGCTCGCCGGCGTGAAAACGCTGAGCCAGTCGGTACAATAGATTGTAGTTGGTGTAAAAGTGGCCCCCAGGATGCGATCGTTTGTAATCTTCGCCTCTGGCTGTGCGGGTCAGCGGGCCCTCGAAGACGTCGCCGAAGTCAAACACATATTGCCCAGTCGGCAACATCGAGTGGGCAACGTACTCGTGCATGTGGCGGAGGCCGGGGCGCTCGTAGAGGTCTTCACCCACTGCGTGGGCCTGGGCGTCAAGATAGTGAATCAGCCAAGGGGTTGAGAAGATCCAATACTCGAAGCCCTCGTAGTAGTAGCCATCCTGCGAATAGGTCTCGAGCACGCGGTCATAGATCGCGCGCGCCAATTTGGCCCACTCCGTCGCTTCCGGTATCTCCCCGTAGAGCGCATAGGCGGCCACACCCAGACCAGCGATGGGGATGAAGACGTGATTTTGGCTATAAGCGAAGGTTCGTCCCGGTTTTGGTTTGTAATAGTCGGCGAGTAGCCGCGCCTGTTTGATGAGCTTGTCCCGGTAGCCGGCACGCTCTTGTTCGTTGAGATCGTGATAGAGTAGATCGTACCCCCAACCCAAGCCATACAGTAGATGCCCGGCCGCAAGGTCAACGTTCGGCTTGTCAGTGGCATATCCCCACATGTCATAGCTAACTGCGGCATCCATATACTTCTTCGCCGCGTCAAGGTATTTCTTATCGCCTTCGATCTTATAGACGAAGGCAGCCTCAGCGATTGCGATGCCTACTGCATTCTGAGCGCGCCGTTCCTGAGCGGGCGGGGGGGGTGGATCTGCTCTGAGAGCGCGTACTCCTTGTAGGACTCGCTGCCACAATTCACGGTGGGTTGTTCGGGCCCGCCCACGCAGCGTGCCCAGCTCTCGATCCGTCATGTAAACGCGCGGATGGATGCCCATCAGCTCCGGGCGCAGACTGGCCCTGCGCTCGGCCATCAGCTTGACCAGCGGGTGTTCGGCTTCCTGCTTCCGGCTGATAACCTTCTCCGCCCTCGGGTCTCTCGCGTCCTGGGCTTGGGCCCAGTGAACAACCGGCGCCAAAATCATGGAGATGAGGATTATTGAGGAGAGTATCAAATTATGGCGAAGGTTAACTCCACCGCCGCTTGACGTCCCTTGGTCCAAATGCGAAGGGTCCAAAACTCCAGAAGTGCGCGCCATGCCGCTTAGCGCGACTGGGGCGTGAGCTCCAGGAAGCCGGCAACCATGAACCCCTCCAGCACGCTTAGTGGGCGACAGTGGTCCCATGTGATTTAACAAGATCGACTGAAGCGTTATCGTCACGGCATCGAGCCATCAGAAGATGAGTTTGAGTGCAAATTGCCACTCGCGGCCCTCTTCGACCGCAGTTAGTTGGCCCGCATTCGGAAAGTCGAGCCTGAACTCAGGGATGTGGAAGTTGGGATGATTTAGCGCATTGAAGACCTCGGCGCGGAATTGGAGCTTGGCCATCTCGGTCAACGAAAAATTCTTCAGCAGGGAGAGATCGACATCTCGAAAGCCAGGGCCAATCAGCGTGTTGCGCCCGAGGTTACCCCAGAGGTTCAGGTCCGAGGCAGTCGCTACCGGCGGCCTGAATGCTGCGGGATTGAAATAGAGCCCGCGTGGGACATTGGCCAAAGGATCGCCGATAAGGTCGGGACGCTGGTTACCCGCATTCGACGCGTTCGAGTTGTATTGAGGTGTAAAAGGGCGCCCGGATAGAACGGTAACGATCCCGTTGATCTGCCATCCGCCCAAGACCGCGTCAGTCAAGCCGCGGGTATCTGGGAGAAAGGCGCGGCCTTTCCCAAATGGCAGCTCGTAATTGAAGCTGGAGGAGAACTGATGCTTGCGGTGGAAGTCCGCCAGACCCTTCTCGGCGCGAATATCGCGCGGGTTTTGAGGGAACTTTTGCGTGCCGGAAGTCGAATCGTTGGTCGAAGATGCCTGGTCGACGGCACGAGAAAAGGTGTAAGACATGAGCAGCGTGAGGCCTCTCGTACTCCGCCGGCGCACCACGGTTTGCAGGGCGTTGTAGCTGGAGTTCGCGATCTGGGCCTGATATTGGATATCGCCGAATGAAGGATAGGGTCTGATGAATTGAGTCGTCGATGTGCAGGGTGCGACCGTACAGATCGGCAAATTTATGTTGTAACGCACGCCCAGAAATCGCCCTTGCGATCCTACATAGCCCACTTCGAGCGCGAGGTCCTTCGTGAGCTCACGTTCGATCGTTAGGTTGTATTGATAAAACTCGGGCGTGTTGTAGTTGGTTGGCGTTCCGGTCGGTGTGCTGATCCCTTGGACCTCGGTGCCGACAACCATCCCGCCTCCGGTCCCCTCGCCGGGGAAAGGTGTGCTGGCCGGCGCTAGGGAATTCGGGAATCCGAGCAGAAGAATGTTACTTGACGAGCGGCTGTAGGAGAGTCGCTGGACGAAAGGAAAACCAACGGCGAGTTGCTGACGAATCGGGTTGAAAGTTTCCAGACTGTAATAAATTCCCGCGCCGCCGCGAACAACCGTTTTGTCTCCACCGAATGGGCGAACCGCAAAGCCCAAACGCGGCGCCCAATTGTTCTTGTCCGTTCGTAGGAGCGATTTCGGATAGCGCGGATCGCCGCTAAGCACGATGATGCCAAGCTCAGGAATAAAGTTTGAGAGACGATTTGTCGCCTCGGTGAGGGGTAATTGCAGTTCGTAGCGCAACCCAACATTCAGCGTGAGCCACGGCCGCACCCGCCAGTCGTCCTGCGCGAAGAATGCGTCCTGCCAGCCCGTCAGATCGGAAGGCTTGGAGCCGATCTGGCGCTGTGTTGAATCGGGCAGACCGTAGAGAAAATCGGCAAAGTTATAATAAGCGGGGCCGCCCGTCGTGCCCGCCGGGCTCGTGTTTCGCCCGCGGAATCGGAAATCGCCGCGCACATTTCGAATGTCATTCTCGACGTAATTCGAGCGAATGAGGTCCGCCCCGATCTTCAAGTTGTGATTGCCGGCGACGACGTTCAGCATGTCGAACACCTGGGCATTGTTGATGTCGTAGATGAACGGATCGTTGGGTCGATCGCCTAATTCGGAGAATGTATCAATCCGAATCGCGGGAAAGCCCTGCAGCGCAGGCGTCCGACCCGTTTCCAGTCCCGGAATGCCAAATTTGCCGATGTAATCCAAGGCTCGGTTCTGACCGAGGTTCTCGTTGTGTTGCCAGTAGTAGCCGAACCGAACTTCGTTAATAAGTTTGGGCGAGAAGATCTGCATATCGCTCACGGCCAGGGTGTTGTATCGAGTACGCTGGTCTCGGCCGAAGCCGGGGTAGAAATTGCGGTCGGAGGGGAACGGATCGAACCCTTCTCTCTGTTGTCGGGCGTAACGCAAATAGAAGTTGTTATTTTGTCCGAACCGGTGATCGACCCTGCCTAGGATCTGATTGCGGTCACTTCTATTGAGACCCGCTGCGGCATAGCTGGTTAGCGATCCGGGAACATTTGCCGCTGGGATGAATGGCAGGATTTGCAGTGAGATGGGATTGGCCGCAAGTATATCTGGAAATCCCGCCACAGGTGCGAACGGGATGACATTTTGAACCGGACACTCGACTTTGGTGATGGTCCCCGCCGGCGTCCTCGAAATGCACAGCACGCGGCCGGTATCGTCCGAGTCCCCTAGCCTACCGTTCGCGCCTGGTCCGCGCACATTGCGGAAGTCGCCACGCAGCCAGTTGGTGTCTGGCGCGTTACTCAGGCGAGACTCCGAACGGCGTTCGCGCGTGCCTTCGTAGCTCACGAAGAAGAAGCTGCGATCTTTCCCGACATTCGGCAGCGGCAATGGACCTCCGAGGGTTCCTCCGAACTGGTTGCGGCGCAGATGCTTGGGTTCGTCCGGTGCGGCAAGCGCGTTGTTCGCGTCAAAGATGTCATTGCGCAAAAACTCGAATAGTGTGCCGTGGAAATTCTTCGTGCCAGACTTGGAGACGACGTTGATCTGTCCCCCGGCATTGCGTCCGTATTCCGCTGAGTAGGTCGAGGTTGCCACTTTGAACTCCCGTATTGAGTCAACGGAAGTGTTCACGCCCACGGAGCCATTTCGGTCCGAGCGGTTGACCACGCCATCAAGAATGAAGTTGGTTGCGTCCGTGCGCGTGCCATTGGTCGCCAGGCCCTCGCCCTGGTCGTCATCAGCCGGTCGGCGGTACACGCCTGGCGTTAAGAGCGCCAGATCCGTGAAGTCGCGACCATTCAATGGCAGCTCCTGCACCTGGCGCTGCGTGATGACTTCACCTTTGTCGGAAGTGTCGGTATTCAGTGCAGGCGCCTCAGCCGTCACGGTTATTGCCTCGCTGATCGCTCCCGGTTCCAGGGTGATGTTGACACGCTGCGTCTTGTCCGTCTCCAGCACCAGATTCCTTTCCACTACCGGCTTGAAACCTGGCGCCTCGACTCTGAGATCGTAGCGGCCGGGCGGAAGTTGCGGAATCGTATAGCTACCGTCGTTATTGGCGCGGGCGCTTTGCGTCCGCCCCGTGCCTTGTTCGGTGATCGTGACTGCGGCGCCGGGAACAACTGCGCCCCTCAGGTCTGTGATCTGGCCAACGACAGTCGCATGAAAGGTCTGGGTGAATGCGGGCGTGCAAAGAAGCGTTATTTGAAGTAACAAGCATGCCCACGGGACTACATTAAAAGCTGGATCCTTCCAGGCTGCGGGTTTGCCAACGTCGGGGGAGTGTCTCATTGTCGTGACTCCAGATGAATCGTGCTGGTCTTCAGGCCGTGTGCGTGCGTGCCACGCTCCGTCTAGAGCATGAGCATGCCGCCGTTGATCTCGATCGTCTCGCCGCATAGGTAGCCACCGGCGTCCGAGGCAATGAACGCGATCACGGAGGCGACCTCCGCGGGCGTGCCGACCCGACCGAGAGGTATACCGCTCAGATAACCCTTCATGGCTTCGGGAGTCGAGAATTGAACGTGATATGGGGTGTCAATGACACCGGGTGAGATCCCGTTGACGCGGATGCCATGAGGGGCGAGCTCCTTCGCCAGGCCCTTGGTGAAAGTGATCAGGCCCCCCTTGGCCGTGGAATAGGGAATCGAGCCAAGCGCTCCGCCGTTACGTCCTGCTATCGAAGAAACATTGATGATTACACCGCGCTTTCGCTCCACCATCGAAGGAACGACCGCCTGCGAGCAAAGAAACGCGCTCTTGAGGTTCAGATTCATGACCTCGTCCCAGCGGTCTTCCGTCACATTGAGGAAACCCAAGCGTTCGACGAGCGACCCTGCGTTGTTGACCAGTATGTCGATGGGCCCGAACCGATCAAGCGTCCGTTTGATGAGCGCTTTGATCTCTGCTGGACGTCTCACATCCGCTTGGATGACGATGGCACTTCCTCCGGCGGCCGTGATGCTCGAACCCGCAGCTTCGGCTCCCGCTTCATTGTTGTGATAGTTGATGGCAACCTTAGCTCCATGCTCGCCGAAGAATTCGGCCGTTGCGCGGCCGATGCCGCTCGAAGCGCCGGTGATCAGCGCCACTTTGTCCCGGAAGTCAAAAAAGTCAGACATATTCCAAATCCAGTTCTCGAGTTGACGTTAACGGACAATAAGGCTGACCCACCCGCTGCTCAGTACCGCCTCATCGGAACAGCCGTTGATTGGCGCACGACGAGCTTGCATTCCAAAACTTGCTCATCACGCGGCCGCTCGCCATCTTGTTCAATGCGCTGCAAGAGAAACTCCGCAGCCACGCGTCCCAGCTCACGCGCCGGTTGGCAGACCGTTGTGAGCGGTGGGGAAGTGTGTGCCGCCAGCGGTATGTCGTCGTATCCGACGACGGATATGTCCTGGGGCACACGTAGACCAGCCTGTTCGATGGCGTTTAGCGCCCCTACTGCCGTAAAGTCGTTGCGAGCGAATACTGCACTCGGTCTCTTCCTCAGAGCCAACAGCTTCTTCATACCGTCATAGCCCATCTCTTCGGTCGAGTAGCCGGGCATTTGGTCATTGCCATTGCGTCCTCCCACAATCAGCTTCGCTTCAACCGAAAGGCCATGTTCGTTCAGGGCGTCCAAATAACCCCGAAAGCGTCTAAGCCTTGGGCTCTGTTTCAAGGAGACTCCGATAAAACCGATGCGGGTATGACCGAGCTCGATCAAATGCTGGGTAATTTCATACCCGCCCTTGAGATTGTTTGCCATTACGAGGTCCGCTCGCTGATGCCGAAATTCTCTGCCAATTAGAGAAAGAGGCACCCCTGCATCAATCAGGTTCTGGAGCCGCTCGTTCCCGAGCTTGGATGCGCGGGTGGCCACGATGATGCCGTCGGCGCGGTGATCGGTGAGCGCATCGAGGGCCTTCACGTCTTCCTTTGCCGTGTGTTCGCTGATACAGATGAACAGCGTATAGCCCCGATTCTCGAGAACCTCCCGCACTCCCCGACTAAGTTCTGCGGCAAACGGGTTGGCGATGTCGCCGAGCACCAAGCCGATGGTTTCTGTGCGCTGGCGTTTGAGGCCGCGCGCCAGACCATTGCGCCGATAGTTCATCTCGCGTGCGACTCGGAGAACGCGCTCGCGAGTGGCAGCGTGAACGTATCCACTCTGGTTCATCGCGCGCGACACGGTCATAGGGGTAACGCCGGCCGAGGCGGCGATATCCACCAGAGTGGCGACCCTTCTTGACTGTCTCTTCATGCCGAATTTAGGTTAACGATAACATAGTCTGGATCGCATCGTCTATCACGTGTTAACAAGCGCCGCCGGGTGCCGAGACGAAGGCCACTTATTGCCCAGAGGTGAATGGCCGAAGCATTCATCCGGGCAGTGGTCAAGGTAACATGAATCGGTATCGGATGCCGGGAGCGCCAATTGGCTGTCAAGATTCCAGTACCACAGACCACTGTTCATCGAATCGAAACAGACGATCCGGTGGGCGTGGCCGCACACTGGCACAGGCGCTTGGAAGAAAAGCGCGGAGAGGTTGAATCGTTTGAGCTATCGCCGGAGGATGTGAAGGCCTTCAAGCGGTAGCGCAAGATTGTGTAACTCTGCCGAGCATCGTGCTGGACTCGACGAGGTATTGAGTCAAGCACAGGGGTGGAGTAGGGTAACGCTATGGCGGAGCCGATCGTGGCAGCCTTGCCAGACCTCCTAAACGGTATACCTGTCTTCGTCGGAACCCGTGTTCCGGTCCGAGTGCTTATCGACCATCTAGAGGGCGAGGAAACGATCGACGACTTCTTGGCCGGGTTTCCGACTGTCAATCGGAAGCAGGTCCTCGCATTCCTTGAGCGGGGCAGGGCACAGCTGAGCTCCAAGCCGTTGTGAAGAGTGCTTCTCGACGAGTACGTCCTTCTGCTCCATGATACCCGCGCTCGATCACGTTTTCATCTGCTGCGCCGATGGGGCGCCCGAGGCGGAGCGGTTGTTGCGGCTGGGGATAAAAGAGGGACTACCCAACACTCACCCGGGTCAGGGTACGAAATGCAGGCGATTCTTCTTCGAGAATGAATACCTGGAGTTGCTCTGGATCAGCGATCCGAGAGAAGCTCAAAGCGAGACGGTGCGGCGCACACGGCTGTGGGAACGTTGGTCAATGCGGCACTCCGGGGCGTGTCCATTCGGAATCGTGCTTCGGCCGGGGGCAAGGGCTACAGAATGCGATCCCCCATTCCCGACGTGGTCCTACCATCCGAAGTACCTAGCTCCGAATCTCGCGATCGAATTGGCTCTCGATACGCCGCTCTGTGAGCCGGAATTCTTTTTCCTTCCGTTCGCCAAGCAGAACGACAGACTAGCGAGAGCGGTTCGGGAACATACGATCGAGGCCAGCGAAATCACCGCGCTGAGGATCGGCATTCCTACGCCTGGCGCCCACTCGGCTCCGGCGGCGATGCTCGAATCCGCCGGCATCGTCACCTTCGACGTGGCCGACCAGTACCTGATGACGATGGTGTTCGACTGTAATACGTCGGGGAAAATAGCGGATCTTCGCCCGGAGCTTCCGCTGGTTCTCAGATGGTAGGGCTACCGGCCGAGACTCACTTCGCCCCCGCAGGGATCCACTTCCTAAACCAATCGAGATTTCGCTTCATCGCATCGCGCACGAGTTTTGGTTCCGTGAGGCCGTGACCTTGTCGTGGGTAAACGACAAATTCTGTCGGCACGTTCAATCCCCGGAGCGCGAGGTAGAGTTCCTGCCCTTGTGGCAGTGGAACGCGCCGGTCCTCTCTCCCGTGTTGAATTAGTGTTGGTGTCTTAATCTGGCTTGCATGGAACATCGCGGAATGGCGGATATACTCCTGCGGGTCGTCCCAGGGCATCGCGCCATAGTAAGCCACCATGAAATCAGGGATGTCGGTCTGACCATAGAAGCTGTAGGCATTGGTTACGCCGGCGCCGACTGAGGCTGCCTTGAACCGGTTCGTTTGTGTGATAACCCAGGAGGTCATGTAACCTCCGTAGCTCCAACCCATGATCCCAAGCCGATCCGGATCGGCGATACCCTGAGCGATTACGTAGTCGACGCCGGCCATGATGTCCTGGTAATCTCCAATACCCCAATCCTTGATGTTCGCCTTTCGGAAGGCTTCCCCATATGCGCCGCTGCCCCGCGGATTCGGCATGAAGACGGCGTACCCTTCTGCCGCGAAAACCTGTATCGGGTAAGCGCCTCTGCGGGCGCTGAAAGTGTTGCTGAACACTCCCGCCGGCCCACCATGGACCACGAGTAGTAATGGATATCGCTTTCCTGCCGAAAACCCCAACGGCTTGACCAGCAAACCCTCGAGCGAGAATTTCCCGTCTTTGCTCTTCCATTTGATCACTTCTGACGGTCCCAGGGCCATCGACTTTATCTGAGGGTTCAAATCCGTAACCTGGTTCAGTTGAGTGACATCAGGGTCGGCGACGAAGACCTGTGGCAACTGCGAGGCCGACTGTCGTATGAAAGCGAACATTCTGGATTTCGTGCTCAAGCTTAGGGAGGTATAGACGTCGTCTCCCGTGGTCAGTTTCGCTGGTGTTCCACCCTTCGCCTCTATTCGGAAAATCGGCTGACTTACGCCCTGAGCGGCCGAGAAATAGAGAGCGCTTGAATCAAGAGACCAGACGAGGTTGACTACCTCTTCGTCGAATGACTTGGTGAGATTGATCACCGATTTTCCCTCGGGATCGGTCAGACAAAGATACCGATTTCCCGTCCAGTCACGCTTGCCGTCGTTGGAGATGAAGGCGATCCACTTTCCGTCGGGTGACCAGCGCGGAGAGCTATCGGCTCCATCGCGCTCCACAATTTTCTTGGCGAGTCCGCCCGTCCTTGGGACAACGTAGAGATCAGCATTGAACGAATCAGGAACCTTGGGAGTGGGCTGAGCAGAGAAGGCGATCCTTTCACCGTCCGGGGACCAGGTGAACGAGTCAACATGATAGTTATCGGTTGTGAGTTGAATCGCCATGCGAGTGTTGGTTTCGATAACCCAAAGCCGAGAAAGTTTGAAGTTGCTGTCGATGACCTCGGCATCGTCCTTGTCCTTCTTCCTTTTTTCTTCCTCATCACTGGGCGGGTCTGGCGCAAGAAAGGCAATCGCATCCCCCCGCGGGGACCACTCGAGGGCGGTTATGCCGGACTTTTGATTGGTCAACTGTTCTGCCTCCCCGCCGTCCAACGGAATCAACCAGATCTGATTCTTGTCCTCCTTCCGGTTGGACAGAAAGGCGATACGGTCTCCGTTAGGCGACCATCTTGGCGTCTCATCGCGCTTCGGGCCGTTGGTCAATCGGCGTGCCGACCGGGTAGCGACCTCGGAGAGCCAGATATCCGTATTGTTCGCGTTCTCTGAAAAATCCGCCTCAGCAAGAGTATAGGCCACTCTCGTTCCGCCCGGGGAAGCCTGCACATCGCTCAGGGTTACCATGGAGAGAATGTCCTCGATACTCATGCCGGGGGATGGGGTGAAATGAGTGGCATTTACCCATGGCACGATCGTCATGAAGCTACATACGAAAATCGCAAGCACCGTCCTAGGCGATGAGTGAGTCATTGTTCGTCCGTCCTTCTTTCTTTGCGTCTCGGCGCGCCTCGATACCTCAGCACTCGGCGGCCATTCGTCTTGCTGTCGCCTGAGCTGCGGCGATCCAGTCTTGCGAGCGAGGAGCCTCGCGAATCTCGAGCAAATAGATGCCGGGGTAGTTTTGGCCCTTCAGGGCCCGCATGACTTTGCTCCATGGTACGGTGCCGTCGTATGGCATGCGGTGCTCATCGCTTTGACCCGAATTGTCGTGTAAATGTGTAGTCCTTATCCTCGGGCCCAAGGTCGTTACCGTGCGCTCTGGATTTCCTTCCATATTGGCGTGGCCCGAATCAAAGCAGAAAAGCAGGTCAGGAATTTGCTCGCCGAGTCTTGCCAAGGATTCGGTAGTCGAGAACGAGTTGGGTATGTTCTCCACTGCAACTCCCACGCCGATCGAGGAGCAATATTCGAGCAGTTCGTGGAGACTGCGTTTACCTTGTTCTAGATCGTCTAGCCGGTGCCGCTCTCCGGTCGGCCCTAGATGTACCACCAAGTAGCTATACTCGAAAACCGAGCGCAGCGCGGCAGCCGATTTGATCTCGGATAAGGCATGGCGACGTTCCGTCTCATCGGAAGAAGAGATTGAATAATAAGCACGCTCACCGGATGAATCGAGCGTGTAGAACGGCGAGTGGAGCGAATTGACTTTCAAGCCTGAGCTGTGAAGGCCTTCCACAACCTCTCGAATCTGATTCTGATCGTGAAAATCGAAGTGATGGAGCGCACAGAAGAGCTCGACGTGGGTGAAAGGCTCGCACCGAAGCTTTTTCAGGTGATCTGCCGACAGCCGTTGACCGTAAAAAACGTGCGTGGAGACTCCGAACGGCATCGCCATCTTCACGCTCGCTCCTCCTCACCTAAGATCGATTGGACCGCCGAGAACTTGTTGATGGTCATCATCGCCTTCAGCGCTCGCTGTCGGGCCAACGGCAGATAGGGAACATAGACATCGTTGTGCAGCACCGCGCTTTGGTAGGAGTAAGTGCCCATTACTTTGAGCAGCCGCTGAACGGCCATGAGCTGGTATTCGTGAGCGAATGACGTTTGCCAGTCGGAATTCAATTGCGTGATAGGCGTCGCATTCCGCGTTGCGACGAAGAAGTCCTGCAGCCTTCGAATCAATTCTTCTCCCAGTTCCACATATGGATCCTCGAGCAAGGAGACTAGGTCGTAGCTCACGGGCCCAAGCCGCGCATCTTGATGGTCAATGATGAAGAGTTGGCCCTCATGCAACATCAGATTGCGAGCATGAAAGTCCCGATGGCACAGCAACCGGGGGCGCGAGGCGAGTTCCTGCACCAGATCTTTTAGCTCCGTTCTGATTCCCATCATTCGCTCTTCCTTCAACGAGCGGCGAAGGTAGCTCTCGAAGTAGTGGCGGAGGAAGAATTCCATCTCCCAGGTTAACTTCTCTTCATCAAAGGCGAGTGCACTCGCAATTGAATTGCAGCCCTGAGCGATTTCGGTTGCGTCTTGGATCCGGACGATCAGTTCAATGGCACGCCGGTAGACGGCTTCGACCTGCTCTTGGGAAGCGCGTGGAATCCATTCTTGTAAACGCAGGTCGCCCAAATCTTCTTGGATGATCATCGCGCGCGTGCCCGAAGCCCCATAGAGTTGGGGGATTGGAAGACCCGCCATCTGGAAGACCTTGGTTACATCGCAGTAATTCAAGGTCTCAGGATCGAAGGGCTCGGGGTATCGGGCTATCACGAAAGTACGGCCGTCTCGAAGTGCGGCCCGGAAATACTGACGGGTCGAGGCATCGCCGGAAACCGGTTGGACAGATACTTCTGCGGGCGGACGGTCGCAGAAATCGGCCACGTATTCCTGTACGGAGATGGCCGGATTCACTATGTTCGTGCTGCTCATCTTGAATTTCGCGTTAGCGGTCCCAAGACGCTCAGGTGATCTCCACAACCAGGTTTCCATCGACAACTCGTCCGCGCGGGTCATCCATTTTCGGCGAAGCGGGAACAATCGCCACGCGGGTAAAGGCGGAGCCGTCGGGTATTCGGGCGTGATCCCCGAGGATGCAGTCCTTGATATGCGTGTCAGGACCGATATGGATGTCATCCCACAGCACACTCCGCTCGACGCGGGCAGTCGGGTGGATCCGACAATTCTTCCCCATGATGAAGGACCGGCCTGTCTTCTCGAGGAATGTCAAGCTTGCACGGAGATAACGATCCAGTGTACTCAGCTCGAACCACGGGGCATCGCTCACATGGGCCGCGAGGCATCGACCCGCACGGATTGCCTGGGGGTAGGCCGATGTTGTCGTGTGTGAGAACTTTCCTTTGGGAATGAACTCAAGAATGGTGGGCTCGAGGATCTGTACGCCGGTGAACATGAGCGGAGGGTTGTTCGCCGAAGGTTGGACGCCTTCCCCCCAGGGCGGGGGAAAGCCGGCGAAATGGGTCACTCGATCGTGTCCCTTGGTCTCCACGATGCTGAACCGTTCGAGAGTTCGGTTGTGCCTTAGCACCAACGTCGCAATCGCGGAATTTTCGCGATGGGTTTGAAAGGCCGCTTGCAGGTCAATCTCCGTCAGGATCTTCCCGTTCATCACGACGAACGTTTCGTCTGACAACAGGTGCCTTACCCGGTCGAGCGCGCCGCCAGTCCCAAGAATCTCTTCTTCGTAACTCGTCATGATGTGGAGATCGCGCGGGGTCTTCTCCTTCAGCACACGGCGAATGGAGTCGACCTGGTGATGAAGGTTGATGATCACCTCGCGAATGCCGAAACTGTAGAGGTAGTCGATGCAATACTCGATCAACGGCCGGTTCAGGAACGGAACGGCCGGCTTCGCCCGGTCCAGGGTGAGGGGCCATAGTCGTGTGCCCAACCCCGCCGCCAAGATCACGCCTTTCATGAGTCTTTTCC
>JACXTT010008093.1_pt1 | contig 14646 bp, 10 predicted proteins | sample 9270951 | NCBI WGS metagenome assembly JACXTT01 (sample SAMN15532306, study PRJNA645909) | rock metagenome | isolation source: weathered quartz diorite | place: Puerto Rico | collected 2017-06-21
GGGGCGGGCGCGGTGGGGCTCCCGGTTCTCTGCGGCGCCCCCCCCCCCCCGCCCCCCCCCCCCCCTCCCCCCCTCCGCCGGCTGGGGGGCGGGCCCGGTTTCGCCGTGGAGGACGGGCGCGCCATTCACCCGTTCCCCGAGGGGAACCGCTTCGCTTCGTCCGAGGACGACGCGTCCGCCGTGCGCGCGCTGGTCGATGCGCTCAACGCGCGTCTGTTCGGCGGGCAGGACCTGCGGCTGATTCTGCGGAAGGAGTAAGGCCCTCACCCGGCCCTTCGCTGTGCTCAGGGCCACCCTCTCGCGCTCACGCGTGAGCGGGCCATATGCGTCCTTCTCCGGCGTGAGCGGGAGAGGGTGCCCCTGAGCGAAGCGAAGGGGCGGACGAGGGTCGCGCGGTTAGTAATTCAACTTCGGGTACCAGTCCTCCCCGCGACCCTCCGGAGTCATGTCGAACAGGTTCCACAGCGGCCAGATCATGTCGATGTGACGCGAGTCTTCCCCCTCGTCGGTCGGCGCGAAGAGCAGCTCGCTGTTCCAGAAGTGCTGAATGCGGCCGTCCCGCCGGGTGAAGACGTTCATCGACGGCGTCTGATCGGCGTTCTCGTCCTCCCCCTGGTAGTCGTGGTTGTACGTGTTGCGCGACGAGGAGAGCAGACGCATGTTCTTCCAGCCGCGGGGGCGGGCGAACTTCTCGATGCGCTCCGCCGGAGACTTCGCCGCCACCGCCAGGTTCACGCGCTGCACGACGTGCGGCGCTTCGCCGTCGAGCGCGTCGAGCATGGAGGTGCACATCACGCACGGCGCCTTCATCTCCGGCCCGTACATGAAGCTGTAGAGCAGTAGCGTGTCCTTGCCGTCGGCGAACAACTGCGAGAGGCGCACTGCTCCGCCGCCGACTTCGTCGAATTCGTAGTCTTCCTTCACCACGCCGCCGAGCGGCAAGCGTCTGCGCAGCGCGGCCACCTCTTCCACCTGCCGGCGCAGCGCCATCTCCGCCTCGAGCAGCTCGTCGCGTGCGCCGCGGTACGCCGCGCTCTCATTGGGGAAACGAACGGTATGAATGCTCATGGGCTCCTCCGTCTTCATAGGGCTGCACTTCGATGACTGACCGGCCGGGTGGTGGCGGGGGGATGCGGTGGGGAATGAGTCCGAGAAGCAGACCGGCGACGAGGCCGCCGATGTGCGCCACGTTGTCGATGAGCGTAACGCGGGATCCGATGTAGAGATTGACGCCGATCCAGAAGAGGAGCTGCCCCAGCAAGCTCCTCGTCCACGGCTGATGGCGATACTGCGGCGAGCGCCAGATGGAGAAGATGAAAGCGCCGAGGATGCCGAAGATGGCACCGCTGGCGCCGACCGCCGGGCCGTGACTGTAGAGCGAGCTGGCGATGCCGGCGCAGATCCCGGTGGCGAAGTAGACCAGCGTGAAGCGCTTCGATCCGAAGAGCACTTCGTAAAGCGTTCCCAACTGGTACAGCGCCCATGAGTTGGTGGCCCAATGCAGCCAACCGAGCGGGGAGCCCGGCGGGGCGTGCAAGAACATCGAGGTGAGCAAACGCCAGTACTCGCCGTGCTGCAGCATTCCGGGGATGAGCGCTCCGAACTGGAGCATCTCGTCGGCCTTGAAGAACTCGAGGGCGTAAACCACGGCGATCGCCACCAGGAGGATTCTCGTCACCGGCGCGCGGCGGAGCATCAGCGCTTCTCCAACATCGAGGACGCCTTGCGAAATACGGCGTGCGCGAAGCGCGGCGCCAGCTCTTTGAGTCTCATGAAGGCTGCGGCGCCGAGGGGCACGATGCGCCGGAACTTGCCGTCCTCCGCCGCGTCGGCGATGGCGCGTGCCACCCGCCCCGGCTTGATGGCCAGGATCAGCCGCGACGCCCCCGGCATCTTTCCGCGCTCCGCCTTGACGAAAAAGTTCGTGTCCGTGGTGCCGGGGCAGACCAGCGCCACGCGCACGCCACGCCCGAGCACCTCGTCGCGCAGCGCTTCGCTGAAACCGATCATGGCGAACTTCGTTGCACAATATCCGCCCATCCGCGCGTATCCCATCAGCCCGGCGATCGAAGAGACGTTGACGATGGTCCCCTCGCCGCGCTCCAACATGCGCGGCAGCGCGGCCTGCGCGCACCACACCGCGCCGAAGTAGTTGGTCTGCATCATCGATTCGAGATCGTCCGGCCGCGCCGACTCGATGGCCTCGAACACGGCGAAGCCGGCATTGTTCACCAGCACGTCGATACGTGGCGCGGCGGCGATGAGTTTCGCGCAGTCGTCGCGTCGGGTCACGTCGGCGATGACCGTCGCGCACTCCACGCCGAGCGCGCGGCACTGCGCCGCCAGCTCTTCCAGCAGCTCGCCGCGCCGCGCGCCGATCACCAAGTTCGCGCCGCGGCGGGCAAGCTCGACGGCCGCCGCCCGCCCGATGCCCGACGAGGCGCCGGTGACGACGATAGTTTTCCCGCGGAGCGAGGACATCGCGCGGAGCAATATCACAGTTGTTGGCCGTTGGCCGTTGACCGTTGGCCGTTGACCGAAGCGAATCTGTCACGGCCAACGGCTAACGGCCAACGGCGAACGCCGTGGCAGGTTTGTCGCATTGACCTCCCCGCAACGGACCCCTATACTCCGGCCATCCTCGGCTCCGGCTCGAAGGTGCCCGTCCAGAGCAGCAATCCACCGAACCAGGAGGCCTCCGAATGCCGTTCGAAGAAGTCAAAAAGATCTGGATGAACGGACGGCTCGTCGACTTCGCTGACGCGAAGATCCACGTGCTCACCCACGCCATCCACTACGGATCGGGTCTCTTCGAGGGCATCCGCTGCTACAACACGCGCAACCAGGGTCCCGCCATCTTCCGCCTCGAAGAGCACGCACGCCGTCTCTTCGACAGTTGCAAGATCTATCGGATGGACATTCCATTCACCGCCGAGGAGTTCAAGCGCGCCTGCGTGGATACCGTAGCCGCGAACGAGTTCGACGACTGCTACCTCCGCCCGATCGTCTATCGCGGCTTTCACTCCCTCGGCGTCTACCCCGCCTCCTGCCCGGTCGACGTGGTCATCGCCGCCTGGCATTGGGGGAAGTACCTCGGGCCCGAGGCGATCGAGAACGGCGTCGACGTCCGCGTCTCTTCGTGGAACCGCATGGCGCCGAACACGTTCCCCGCGCTGGCCAAAGCCACCGGCAACTACATGAACTCCATTCTCATCCGGCAGGAAGCGGCCATCGACGGCTACGCCGAGGGAATCGCGCTCGACGTCAACGGGTACGTCAGCGAAGGGTCGGGCGAGAACGTCTTCATCGTCCGCGACGGCCGCGTCATGACGCCGCCGCTCGGCGCGTCCATCCTGGCCGGCATCACGCGCGCCAGCATCATCAAAATCGCACGCGAGCTCGGCTTCGAGGTGGTGGAGACGCTCATCCCGCGAGAGATGCTCTACGTCGCCGACGAGGTCTTCTTCAGCGGCACAGCCGCCGAAGTGACGCCCATCCGCTCCATCGACCGCATCGCCGTCGGCAACGGCCGCCGCGGCCCCATCACCGAGCGGATCCAGAAAGAGTTCTTCGCCTACATCGCCGGCGATATCCCCGACCGCTACAAGTGGTTCACACCGGTGTACGCCGAGCGCGCCGCCGAGTCGCGCAAGCCGGCGCTGGTGGCCGGGCGATAAAGTCTTAGAACAGCCCCTTCCTCTTCATCGAAAAGAACCCGTGCCTGCCGATCACCAGGTGCTCCACCAGCTCGATCTCTGCGAGCCCGAGGCCGTCGCGCAGCCTGCTGGTGTACTCGATGTCGTAGGCGGAGGGCGTCGGATCTCCCGACGGATGATTGTGATAGAGGGCGATGGCCACGGCGTTCTCCTCCAGCGCGGCGCGAATGACGTCGCGCGTGGAGACGGCGGCGTGGGTGACGGTGCCGATGAAGATCTCGCGCTGGCGAAGGATGTGATGGCGCGAGTCGAGCAAGTACGCGCCGACGCGCTCCTGCCACAGCCGCGACATGGTGCGCACCAGCCCCGCGCCGGTGATCTCCGTGTCGAACTGCGGATGCTCGATCGGCTTCTCCGCCAATAGGCGACGGGCGATCTCGAACGTGGCGGCCACGCGCGCCGCCTTCGCGTTCCCCATGCCGTACAGGCGCGCCATCTGCGCGGGCTCGCGCGAAGCCAGCGCCTTGAAGCCGCCGGAGAGCAGCTCGCGCGCGAGATGCAGCGCATTCTTCCCCAGCGTGCCGCTGCCGAGGATGAGGGCGATCAGCTCGGTGTCGGAGAGCGTGCGCGCGCCGTGCGCCAGCAACTTCTCGCGCGGGCGATCGTCGAGCGGCATGTCGCTGATGATGTCGGTGATGTCGACGCTCCAGAGTGGCCGCGGAGATCGCGGGCGTAGCGCCGGACGCCGGCGCCGCGCCGGCAAAGGGAGAGGTTGAACCGACATTGCTTGCCTCCTGACACTGGGGAAGCAGCTTATGGGAGTCTGGCGCCGGAGGAGTGAAACTCTACCGGGGTTGGGATGACAGGATGACGGGATGACCGGACGTAGAGGCGGGCGGCGGGGACCTCCCGTCGTCCTAACATTCTGTCATCCCGTCCTTTACGAGATCGGAACGTTCTGCTCGTTGATCTGGATGAAGGCGTCCTTGCGCAGGCGGTCGATATACGCCTTGTAGTCTCGCTGCCAGGCGTCGTCGCTGGCGTCCTTGCGCAGTTTGTCCTTGACCGACTCGAAGGCCGGCACTTCGGATGGCAGGCGCGTCTCGACCTTCAGGATGTGCCACGCCGACTTCGATTCGAGCGAACCGATGACCGTACCGGCAGGCGAGTTGAAGACTGCTTTGTCGAGATCGGGAAGCAGCTCGCCGCGCGCGACGTCGCCGAGGTCGCCGCCTTTGCTCTTGGTGCCCGATTCGGAAAGCGTGGAGGCGAGATTGGCGAAGTCCTCGCCGCTGCGCGCGCGCAGGGCGATGTCCTCGGCGCGCTTGCGCGCCGCCTCCACCTGCGCGGCATTCTCGGGCCGCAGGATGACGATCTCGCGCAGGCGTGCGCGCTCGGGGAGGCGGTAACGCTCCTTCTCGCGGTCGTAGCGCTCGCGCAGCTCCTTGTCCGTCGCCTCTTCACGGCCGCGCAGCTCGCGTCCGAAGACTTTGTTCATCAGCAGCGTCTCGCGCAGGCGGGCTTCCATGTCGGCGCGCGTCATCCCCGACTTGCGCAGCGAGTCGTCGAACTCTTCCTGCGTCTTCAGCCCGTACTGCGCCATCAGGCGGGCGGTGGCGTCCTTCACCTCGTCGTTGGTGATGGAGAGGCCGAGCCGGTCTGCGCGATCCTTGATGAGCAGCTCGGCGATCAGCTCGTTGGTCATGTTCCTCTGGGTCTCGGCCTTCTTCGCCGCGACGTCCGCGGGCGGCACGGTCTGCTCCACCTCCACCAGCGCGTCGTGGAGTTTCTTGGAGTATTGCGAACGGGTGATGATGCGATCGCCGACGCGGATGACGATGGCTTCGACGACCTGGGCGGCCGTTAGGGTGGTGGCGCTGGCCGCGAGCGCAAGGATGATCAATGTTTTCTTCATGTTCGTTCGACGGGTTAACGAGGGAAAAGCAACGGTTTATTCATTCTCCGATTTCGGGAACGTCCCGGTGTAACGGAAGGGGAGGCGCTTGGTGAGGATGGCGATGGTCATTTCGCCGCGGGCGCGGGCCACGATCTGCGCGATGCGCTCGCGGATGCCCTCGTCGCGGAGCCGCGCGCGGATGACCGGCGCGGCCGTGGGGAGGTCGATCACGCCGGGTGGGCGGCGCTCATCGACCTGGAAAATGTGGAAGCTGTTCTCGGTACGAAGGACCCCGCTGACGGCACCGGGCTTGAGGGCGAAGATCTCGTCCTCGAACATCTTCGGCAGCTCGCCGCGGCTGACGTAGCCGATCTCGCCCCCTCTCTTAGCGTTCGGAGCGAGCGAGTACTGCCGCGAGAGGTCCTGAAAGGAGGCACCCTTCTTCAGTTCGGCGGCGATTTCGTTGGCTGTCGATTCGTCGTGCACCAGGATCTGGCGCGCGTGCACCTCCTCGCCGCTGCGGAACTCCGACGGGTGCTGCTCATAGTAGGCGCGGACCTCGGCGTCGGCCGGCTGCGGCAGGTTCTCGGAGAGATCGGCGATCAGCTTTTGCCGGCGCATCTCGTCGCGTTTCTCGATGACGGTGGCGCCGGCGTCATTGCGCACCGCGGAGGCGATCTTCTCCGCCGGGATCTCCACGCTGTGCGCGGCCGCGTACTCGGAGAGGACGATCTCCTCGACGTACTGATCCAGCATCGCGCTGGCCACCTCGGGGCCGACCTGCGCCAGGTCGGTGCCGGCGTTGCGGTCGAGGTAGCGCTTGAAGTCGGAGAGGGTGATCATCCGCTCGCCGACGCGTGCGATGACGTCGGGGGGAGAGGGCGGCTTGCGGTGACAGGCGACGGCGGCGAGGACGCCGAGCAGGAGAAGGAGACGGCGCACGGAGCAAATGGAGTCTAACATGGCGCAACTGCTCCGCACCTCAGGAGGACATCGATGAAACGAGCCACTGTCATTCTCAGCGCGTTGCTGCTTGCTTCACCCATTTTCGCGCGCCCCGCGGTGCCACACCACGGGCTGATTCGCTCCGAGATCGCCACGTCCGTAGTCACGCAGCCGGCCGATCCGCAGCTGGTGGCCAGCCTCTGGGACGATGCCGTGCGCGCCGCGGCCGTAGGCGACAACCGCTCCGCGCGCTATTTCGTCATCCCCGCCGCCGGCAGCACGGCCGGGGCGAACGGCACTTTCTTCCGCTCCGACGTCACGCTCATCAACTACGCCTCGGCGCCCGAGGACGTGGTGGCCATCTTCTGGCCCGCGGGGCAGTCGACGCCGCCGGCGGTCACGGCAGGCGTACGCCTGACCCTCCCCGCCGCCCATGCCGTCACGTACATCGACTTCGTGGCTACGGTGCTGGGGAGGAGCGGGCTGGGCGCGATCTTCATTGTGCCGGTGCTCGGATCGTCGTTCGATTTCACCGCGGCCATCGACGGACAGTCGCGGATCTACAGCAAGCAGCCCGGCGCGGATGGGACGGTCTCACAGGAGTTCCCCCCCATCGACGTCGACAACCTCCTGGTTGCCGATACCTCCGCCTCGCTCGGCCTGCGGCAGGACAGCAGCTACCGGACGAACTTCGGTATCGTCAACGCGGACCGCATCCCGCACAACGTGCGCGTCACCGCGGTCGGCGAGCGTGCGACGAACCAGACCACCATCACCGTTCCCGCGTACGGCATGGTGCAGACGAACATCCCGCCGGGTGATTACGGCGCGCTGACGGTGACCTTCGCCATCACCGACTCGGGCGGCGCGTCGGTCAGTTGGGTGGCCTATGCCACCAGCACCGACAACATCACCGGCGACGGCTGGGTCTCCATCGCCTCGGCCGACCTGACGCCGGGGGATCTCACCTTCATCGGGTACGAGAAGTAGGGATATCCCTCATCCGGCCCTTCGCTGCGCTCAGGGCCACCTTCTCCCGCTGACGCGGGAGAAGGCCCACATGCGCCCCTCTCCCGCGACGCGGGAGAGGGTGGCCCTGAGCGAAGCGAAGGGCCGGGTGAGGGCGTGAGACGGAGGCTGCATCAGATTGCGTCGTTGCGTCGGAGGATGAGCTCTTCGACGACGCGGCCTCACGCCGCGATCTCCTGCAGCAGCCCTTCGATGGCGTCGATGACCGCCGGGCCGTGCTCCTTGAGCGGGAACGACAGCACGCCGGAGGGTGAAAACTTCGCCTGCGGGTTGGCGGCGATGAGCTGCAGGAGCTTGTTCGGGTCGACGCGCGCATGCTGCGTGAGCTTGAGCACGGCTCGAGCCCCCTCGCGGACGATGGAGACCACGCCGAGCTGCTGCGCGAATTTCTTCACCCGCACGAAGTGCAGCAGGTTCTCCACGTTGGCCGGGACGGCGCCGAAGCGGTCGCGCAGCTCGTTGCGGATCTGCTCGAGCCGGTGGTCGTCGCGCGCGGAGGCGATCTTCTTGTAGAAAGTCATGCGGAGGTTCTCGTCGCCGATGTAGGTCTTGGGGATGTAGATGTCGACGCCGAGGTTCATCGACGTCTCCACCTCCTCCTCGATCCTCTCTCCCTTCATCTCGCGGATGGTCTCCTCGAGCAGCTTGGTGTACATCTCGAGGCCGACCGCGGCGATCTCCCCCGACTGCTCGCCGCCGAGGAGGTTGCCCGCACCGCGGATCTCCAGATCCTTTGCCGCGATGCGGAATCCGGCGCCGAGGTCGGAGAACTCCTGGATGGCCGCCAGGCGCTTGCGCGCGTCGGAGGAGAGAATGCGGTCGCTCGGTACCAGCAGATAGCAGAACGCCAGCCGGTCACTGCGCCCCACCCGCCCGCGGAGCTGGTAGAGCTGTGAGAGGCCGAAGCGCTCGGCATGATTGATGAGGATGGTGTTGCACGCCGGGATGTCGATGCCGTTCTCGATGATGGTGGTGGCCAGCAGCACGTCGTACTCGCGGTCGATGAAGGCCAGCATGGCCCTCTCCAGCTCGCGCTCATCCATCTGCCCATGCCCCACGATCACGCGCAGCCCGGGGACGATCTTCTCCAGATACTCCTTCATGGCGTAGATCGACTCGACGCGGTTGTGCACGAAGAAGATCTGCCCGCCGCGGCCGCACTCGAACTCGATGGCCTCGCGGATGAAGTCGTCGCTGAACGACACCACCGCGGTCTGAATGGCCAGCCGGTCCTTCGGCGGCGTCTCGATGACCGAGATGTCGCGGATGCCGACCAGCGACATGTGCAGTGTGCGCGGGATCGGCGTGGCGGACATGGCCAGCACGTCGATCGCTTTCTTCAGTTGTTTGAGGCGCTCTTTCTGCCCGACGCCGAAGCGCTGCTCCTCGTCGATGATCAACAGGCCGAGATCCTTGAAGTTGATGTCCTTGGAGAGCAGGCGGTGCGTGCCGACCACCATGTCGATCTCGCCGCTCTCCAGCTTGCGGACGATCTCTTTCTGCTCCTTGGGCGAGTAGTAGCGGGTCAGCAACTCGATGGTGACCGGGAAGCTGGCGAAGCGGCGCAAAAACGTACGGTGGTGCTGGAAGGCGAGGATGGTGGTCGGCGCCAGCACCGCCACCTGCTTGCCGTCCATCACCGCCTTGAACGCCGCGCGCATGGCCACCTCGGTCTTGCCGTAGCCGACGTCGCCGCACAGCAGGCGGTCCATCGGCTTGCGCGACTCCATGTCCGATTTCACGTCGTCGATGGCCGCGGCCTGATCTTCGGTCTCGTCGAACTCGAAGGTCTCCTCGAACTCGAACTGCCACGGCGAGTCCTTGCTGAAGGCGTGGCCGGCCACCATCTGCCGCGTGGCGTAGAGCTTGAGCAGCTCATCGGCCATGTCGCGCATGGCTTTCTTCACCGACGCCTTGGTGCGCGCCCACGCCGTGCCGCCGAGCTTGTCGAGCTTCGGCGCGGTGTCGGCGCCCCCCGAGTATTTCTGGATGAGATTGAGGTTCTCCATCGGCATGAGCAGCTTGCCGCCGCCGGCGTACTCGATCTGCATCACCTCGCGCTCGGTCTCGCCGAAGGGAATTCGCTGCAGGCCGAGGAAGCGGCCCACGCCGTGGTCGACGTGCACGATGTGGTCGCCGACTTTGAGGTCGCGCAGATCGGTGACGAACGCTTCACTCGCCCGCCTCTTGCCGCCGACGCGTGTGGAGGTCGGCGGCTCGAAGAGGTCCCATTCGGAGTAGAGCGTGGTGTTGATCTCGGCGAGCTCGAAGCCGCGCGGCAGCGCCCCGGCGGCGATCTCCACCCGCCCCGTCGCCCCGAATTCCGCGAGCAGGCGCTCGACTTTCTCGCCGCCGCCCTTGGTGGCGGCGAAGAAGATCTGGCGCCGCTCGCTTCGCGCCACCTCCTCGACGAACTTCGGAAGGCGGTTGGTGTAGCGGTCGGTCTGCGGCGCGAGCAACGCTGTCATCCCGAGCGTAGCGAGGGACCTGTGTGGGCGGGCGGTGCCTGAATCGCCGTTCTGCGCGCCGCCCGCTCCCCCAGGTCCCTCCCCTTCGCCTCCGCTCAGGGTCGGGATGACGGTCATATGCACTTCCGAAAAGCTCAGCCGCGCCCTCCCCAGAAACTCCAGCATCTCTGCCCCCGGCGTGGTCACCTTCTCTGGCGGATAGACGGCGCGTCCCTTCTCCGCCGCGGCGTCGTACTCGCTGCGCAGCAGCGACTCGAACTTGGCCACGCTGGCGGTGATTTGATCGGGCTCGATGAGCACCAGCTCCCAATCGGCGAGATAGTCGGCGAAGGAGACGGCGTTGCCGGCCAGCGGCAGGTAGTGCTCCACGCCGGGGAAGGTGCCGTGCTCGCTGAGGCGATCGATCTTATCGGCCATGTCGCGCTTGAAATGCGGATCCATGAAGTCGAGCGAGAGCCGCCGGGCCAGCGCGCCGCGCCGCTCGCGCGTTAGGGGGAAGTGTGTCATCGGCAGCACCGCCACGCGGCCGGCCGCCTCTTCGGAGCGCTGCGTCTCCACCTCGAACCAGCGCAGCGACTCGACGGTGTCGCCGAACAGCTCGATGCGCACCGGCTTCGCCGCGTTCGGCGGAAAGAGATCGAGGATGCCGCCGCGGAAGGCGAGCTCCCCCGCCTCGCCGACCAGATCGGCGCGCACGAAGCCGTTCTCCACCAGCCGCGCCAGCAGCTCGCGCGTGTCGAGCTCGTCGCCCTCGGCGATGCGGATCACGCGCGACGCAAACTCGTCCGCGCGCGGCAGCCGCGAGAAGAGCGCGCGGGCGGGGACGATGAGCACGTCGACGTCCCCGTCGATGAGCATGCCGAGCGCGCCGATCTCGTTGCGCACCACGCCGAGGGAGGGGGAGAGGTCCTGGTACGGCGAGAGCGAGGGCGAAGGGTAGAGAGAGACGCGGTCGGGATCGCTGTGGAAGAGGCTGAGCGCGGCCTGAAAATCGTCGATTGCCGCGTCGCCCGGCACGACGATGGCCAGCCGCCGCCGCAGCGTCTCCTGCAGCGTGGCCAGCACCAGCGCGCGCGCCCCCGGCGCGGCGCCGGTGATGTCAAGGCGCTGCTCGCCTTCGACGAGGCGCTTGAATGCCGACGCGCGCGCCAGATCGGCGCGGAGGGAGGCGATGAGGTTCATCGGTTGGAGTGCGAGCGTCCCGCTCGCGCTCGCCGGGCGTCTCGCCCGGCGATTGGTCCGCGATGCGGAAGCGCGATTCTAACGGCATTGCAACCGGCCGGGATGGCCGTTGCCGCGGGCAGGAGGCCCGCACTCCACTCACTACTGCGCGAAGTACCCGCGGATCGTCCGCGCCACGAGCTGCGGCGACTTGAGCTGCACGTTCACGCGCCGCCACTGGTTGCGCTTCGCCAGATCGCTGATCTGGTAGAGGATGGCGTACTGCGCGCGGAGGTCCTTCTCGATGTCGCCGTATTTCGCCTGCAGGTTCTGTGACGAGGCCTCGGCCACGAAGCCGCCGGTCTCGCCGGCAAGATAGCGCAGGCGGCTCACTTCCTGCGGATCGACCGCGGTGTCTTCCCCATAGGCGACGAAGTAGATCGGGATGCCGGTCTCCTTCGTCAGGCGGTCGATCTCGTCGAACGAGGTGATGGAGGAGGTATCGCCGCCGTCAGTGAGGGCCACGATGGCGCGGCGGTTCTTCTCCTCGCGCAGCTCGCGCTCGGCGGTGGAAATGGCGTCCCACAGCGAGGTGCGTCCCGCCGCGCGGATTCCGCTGATGGCCTTCTCGATCGAGGCGCGGTCGGTGGTCAGCGGCACTTCGCGTCGCACCGTCTCGCGCACGGAGAAGACCACGCAGCGGTCGCCGTCCTTCAGCGTGTGCTGCACGAAGCTCACCGCAGCCTGCGTGGCCTTCTTCATCGAAAAGGTCATGCTCGACGACGCGTCGATCAGAAGGGCGATGGAGATCGGCTGCTGGAAGGCCTTGCTCACCTCGAGAATCTTCCCCTCGGTGCCGTTGTCGATGATGCGGAAGAGCGAGGCGTCGACGTTGTCCTTCGTCGTGCCGTTGTCGCGGTCCACCACGGAGACGAACAGCGGCACGGTGCGCACGTCGAGCGTCTCGGCGTGCACGTCGCCCCCGCCGCTCCAGAAGTCCGCCACCTCCTCGCCCGACCTCGTCTTCGCCGTCACCTGCACGAACTGTTGCGCGAACTGCTCGGTCGAGAGCGTGAAACGGTACGGCGGTTCCGTCAGCGAGGTGACCGCCTTGCCGGCGTCCCACAATGTGACGCTGGTCACCGGATCGTTCTCTGGCGCGCTCACTTTCGCTTCGAAGACGCGATTGGGGAAGTCGGCCGGAGTGACCTTAATCGTCAACGGCTGATGACCTTGATTGATCGTCGTATGCCACTGCACGCGCTTGCGGTCGGAGGTGACGGCCACGACGGTGATCTTGTGCTCCATCGGCAGCGCACCGAAGTCGATGGGGATGTGGTACGGCGCCACCACGCCGTCCGCGATTCCCTGGCCGTCGACGGTGACGCTGATGCGCGCGTCGTCGAATCCCGGGCTGATCACCACGTCGACCAGACCCTTCAGCTCGCCCGGAGGCGTGCCGTCGCGCGAGAGGATGACCTGCTGCGGTGTCGCGGCGCTCGCGGCGTATGCGCTCGCGAGGAGGAGGATTGCGGGGAGGAGACTACGGCCTGCTTTGCTGCGAATAACTTCCAACGCCTTCATAAATCCGCCGATACTCGAATCGGTTCCGACTGACGCTCTTCACATAGAGTCGTGTTTCGGCATACGGAATCGTTTCGACGAATAAGTCAATGTCATCGACGGGCGTTTGAGCAATCCATTTGCCAACGATTTCGGTCCCCGCATTATAGGCCGCGATCGCAAGGATGGGGTTGCTATTGAGCTGCGCGAGCTTCTGCGCGTATTCGGCCACGCCAACCGCGATGTTCACTTTCGGATCGAACAGCTCCTCGCGCGTGGGCGGCGGCAGCGCGCCGGCGAGCGCGATCCTCGCTGCCTCCTGCGGCATGATCTGCATGATGCCGACGGCGCCGGCGTTGGAGACGGTGGTCGGCTCGAAGCCGCTCTCCTGCCGGATGATCGAGGCGATGAGGTACGGATCGATCTGCCGCCGCTCCGCTTCCGCCTTGATCGCATCCCAGTAGTTGAGCGGGAAGAGGATCTCCCAGAAGCGATGCGGCACGTTCGATCCGCCGTGACGGACGAAGGGGCGGAACTTGCGCTGCAGCACGCCGTTGGCCTTGAACGGCTCGCCTCCCTGCACGTAGAGATCGGCGAGCATGAACTGCACGCCGAGGTTGTCGGGATAGGCGGCGGCGATGATTTTCATCTCGCGCGTGGCGTCGCGGGTGAGGCCGAGACCCATCAGCTCGCGGACCGAGGCGATGCGCGGGTTGGCGATGGCAGCGATCTGCCCGTCTACGTCTGGAAAGATGTTGCCGTTCAGGACCTGCGACGGCGCGACCGCCGGCTCGCCCATCAGCTCGCGCGCGCGATAGCTGAACCAACTGTACGGGTACTTCGACTCCAGCTCCCGCCACGCCGCGTCACGCTCGGCGCGCTGGCCGAGGCGCTCGTAAACCTTGCCCGACCAGAAGAGCGAGTTGCTCAGGTAGTTGCCGTCGGGAAAGGTGAGCGCGTAGGTCTTGAAGGTGCGGAGCGCTTCGTCGTAACGCTGCGCGAGGTAATAGGCCCAGCCGAGGGTCCAGAGGTTCTCGCCTTCGGCGCCGATGGCGCCGGCGTCGACGGCGCGCTCGAGATTGAGGATGGCCAGCTCATAGTTGATGTCGTCGGTCGAGTAGTACTTCGCCCGCAGCAGCTCCGCGTCGATCGCTTCGGGGGTCTTGGAGAACTCCCGGGTTACGCGGTCGAGGCCGGCCAGGAAGTCTTTCGGTCTGCCGTAGCGCCACGCCGCGCGCGCGCGAAGGAGGATGAAGGCCGGATCGTCGAGCGCCGACGGATCGGTCTCCGCCAGCAGGCGGTCGTACTGCCGCGAGTTGAAGAGCGATCGATAGCGGACGCTGCGCACCTCCTTCGACGTTCCCGCCGGGGGGAACCGCTGGTTGATGCGCCGCAGCAGGTCGAGCTCGCGGTCGTAGCGGTCGAAGCGGCCGAGCTGCGCGGCGATGCGCAGCGACTCCTCGAGCGACAGCGCGTCGAGCGGCGACGGCGTGGCGCGCACGAGGAAGTCGTAGGTCTGCTCCGTGAAGCGCCCCTGCGGGAACTGCGCGAGAAGACGCATGCGCACGGCGTTGGCCAGATCGTCGCGGCCCGCCGCCGCGAGGTCCTTTGCCATGGCCACGAAGTCCTCCTCGGTCAGCTCATCGATGGCGATCGATTCGGTGGCCTTCAGCGCCGCGTCCGTCCCCTCACCCGGCCCTACTTTGCGCTCAGGGCCGCCCTCTCCCGCTGATGCGGGAGAGGGGACAAGACGTTGTTGCGCATATAGGGCCGGCAGGCGTAGCCGCGCGATCGTGGCCGCGGAGCTGGCGGGAGTCTGCTGCACGATCTCGTTGAGCGCAGCGATGCCGCCGATGCGCAGTTTCAGCCAAGGCGCGACCTCCGGATAAGCGGCCGCCGCCTGCGTGAGGACCACGACCGCCTCGGC
>JACXTT010008094.1_pt1 | contig 14645 bp, 5 predicted proteins | sample 9270951 | NCBI WGS metagenome assembly JACXTT01 (sample SAMN15532306, study PRJNA645909) | rock metagenome | isolation source: weathered quartz diorite | place: Puerto Rico | collected 2017-06-21
TCCAGGCGGGGCAAGTTTTGTAGAAACCTCTATCAGAGCTTCAGGCTGCTGCTCCGCAAGAGTTGGTAGTCCGCACGCCACAGCGCCGAGAAGAGGCACCTCGACCGTCTTTTCCCCGACGTCGTCACTGGGAATAGCCCGAAGCGTGATGGTCCCGTTGGAATAACTGATCCATCCTTTCCGGTCAAGGCGTTCCAGGATCTGTTGTCCCGACCGGGGAGAGGCATAGCCCACGAATCTCCCGATGCATCTTCCAGAAGGCATGCGCCCCGTTCGAGCGAATTCCTTTCGGATGAACGAATAGGCCATGAGGTCCTTCTGGTCTTTCGTTGTCATGTATACGCGAGTATACAGTGGTGTTCACCTCTATTCAATACCTCGATTTCATGACCCGTGTCGTTCGGCGGCGAGGCGAAAAGAGGTTCCGAATATCGGCTCTTTAAGGGAGGCGGAATCGGTCTACATCATTTCTACATCATTAAGAGAGGATGCGAAGGAAGACCGCGAAGAAATCGGAGAATTCATTGACTCAAAATGAAGACCATAGGCGCCAATGCTCTTTGTTTTCAATTGAACGCCAATTTCCCAAGCTGGACGTCGCGGGTTCGATCCCCGTCTCCCGCTCTTTCAGTCCAACAACTTAGCGAAGCTGCTTAACGGTTGTACTCCGTTGTACTCCATTAAGCATTTCAGTTAACACGGACGGCCGACTCCAGCGCGTTCACTGCTTCAATCCGGCGCGGGAGTGATGCGAGGGTACAGACGTTCTGATTCACGTCGACCGTGTGACCGAGCTGGTCGGCTACGGTCTTAGGATCAATCTTCAATTCATTCATCAATGAAGAATGCGTTCTGCGCATTACCTGAAATGTAACCCATTCCAGACCGACGGCTTTCAGGTGCGGAGCAATATGCCGACGCCAAACGTTGTCTTTACCAACGGGCGTTAACAATTTCTCCGATGGAAAAACCCAAGCATCGGCGCTCGTATTTTGAGAGATCATCTTCCACGCCTGAACATCTTCTCCAACTCCATCCGGTAAAGCTACGGTACGGAGCGAATGGACTGTTTTCGGCGTATCGATTTCTCCGCGATACAAACGTTGTTTTACTTCAGCAAGCTTTTCGTTCAACGCATTCCATTTCAGAGCGACGATTTCTCCCGGTCGCATACCTCCGAGAATCGCAAGTTTTACGATCAAGCGTTCTCGGATGCCAACAACCGACAAAGCTGTTCTGACCTCGTCGATTGTCATAATCCGTTTTGCAAATCGTTTGGCGTGACGAGGCGTGAAAAGCAACATGGCCGGATTCCGTCTGATGATACCTTCGGCAACCGCCATTTCGAATATTTGGGACAGGTCCCATCGGAGATGGTCAACCGTGCTGAACGACAGACCGCTCTTGGCCTTTCGGTCCAGCAACTCTTGCAAATCATCTCGCGTAAAACCGTGAAGCGGACGTGAAGACAACTCCGAGCGAAAACCTGCAACATTTCGTCGCTAAAATCGAGAAACTTATCGTCTTCGAATTCCTGCAACATTTTCCAAAGCTTCGCGATTTCTGAACGGAATGATTCTTTATCTGCATGCGCAATAGCTCGCCGAGATCGAGTTTTAGATGTTCTATTTGTGATACGGCCATTTTTTCGCGATCCGTGAGAGACAAAGTCGAGATTAAAAGCGATTTCTTTTTAGGTTTTCCGGCCATATTTCAAATTCAAAAAAAATGACCCTTAGAAGTTCGACCGACTGAAATTTATCCGTGGCACCAGTATTCTCTGCCTGCGGACAAGACTGGTCCGTTACATACGTAACGTTAGGCGTCGCGCCCAAGAATCTCCAGATAAGGTCCGCAGGCTACAGTCTTACTCTCCGGGGAGCGAAGGGAAATATTGTGAAGTGAGTTCTTTCGTGAATCACGAGTTTATTTTCGAATGCGATTTTCCATCAGGAAGTTAAATCCGCCCTAATAATTCTCAGTTAAGCGGCAGCGGCATCTCCGAACCGTCCTGCGATCGCAACGACACCGTTCCTTCGGAACCTGCTCCCCGGCTCATCAGCAGAAATTCCGTCGTATAGCCGCCACCGGAGACGATGTGCGGAAATATCAGTTCGCTTGTTGTCGTCGCGGCATTTTCCGCAACGGCAGGGGTGGTCGAAACAAGGAAGTCGCCGCGCTCGTTATATCGCCCTCTCAAGCCCAGCACCGATATCGCATTGTTACTCGTGACGCGCAGCACGCCGCGGAAGGACGCCGGCAGATTCTGGAATCCGGGGATCTCTCCGAGAAACAGCGAGCGATGCCCGTTTGCGGGAAGCGTCAGCGAGCCTACGCGTCCGGTGGACTGTCCTGCAAGGTCGAACAGCTGGAATTGCACGGTGGCCGCGGCCGCGCCGGTGTTCGCAATGCCGACTCCGGTCTGCATGCCGGACGAGTATTCCGCGAAGACGCGGAACGATGACGCGATGCCGGTGGATGCGGCTCCGCTCTCCGTGACCGTCACTCCCCTTTCGACGAACGAAAACACGGTGGACGCGACGGGCGCCTTGCTGCCCGCCGCGGGCAAAACGCGAACGGAACCGACGCGAATCGCCGTGTCGGTTCCCGGCGTCACGATCCGCGCGGAAGAGCGAGGGGCGATCGAATAGCTATAGGTTCCGCCGATCTCCACGGTGCCGCTGATCGGTTCGGCCGTCGGGTTGACCAGGAGCAGCTGGGTGCGCCATCCGCCACCGTCTGCGAAATGCGGCAGCACGATCGCCTCTGTCGATGACGATGAGATGGGAGCAACCGGCAGCGTCGTCATCAGGAATTCCGACCGCTCGTTGACGAAGCCGCGCAGTGCCACAGCACCGACCGGGACAGAAGACGTGAACGTAAAGGTTCGCGCATTCGGCGTCACTGCAAACGGAGCCTCATCCAGGAATGCGGCGATCTGGTTGTTTGCGGGAATCACGATGGTCCTGGTCGAGGCCGACAGCCCTTCGGCGTCCGTATAAGTGAAGGAAATCAGCGCTTCCTGATCATTCGGATTCGCCAGCGCGATACCCGTCCGCGTGGTAGCGTCGATCTGCGCATAGATACGGCCTTCCTGGACGAGACTCGACGCCGGCACGGCCGCTTCACTGACTAGTGTCCCGTTCGAGCGGAAACTGTAGATCGCGACGCCATCGGCGGCGGCATCTCCGGGCGCCGGCATCATGCGGCCATAGCCGATCGATATCGGACCGGGCGCCGACGCTGTCCAGTACGCGCCCCCGGAAGTTCCGATGCTGTATTTCTGGACCGCGGCGGCGAAGGAAATTTTGCGAATGGGAATATCGACGACGTACAGGTTGACGCCGTCACTCGTCAGTTGCGTGGGCGGAAGAAACCGCGCATCGAAGGCGGATCCGTTTTCCGTTCCCACAACGGCAACGTTCCCGGCGATCGTCTTGACTTCCCCGGAAATCAGGTCGATGGTGCGTATCGTCCGAAGGTCCGCGACCATCATGAGACTGCCGTTTCCCCAGATATCGCTGATCGTATTGTAGCGGGCATCCGCCAGCGGACCGTCACGCTGCTCACATTCGTCGATGTTTCCCGCGAAGGTCGTGACCGCCGCAGTTGCCTTGTCCACTCTGCGAATGGTGCACGCGTCCCTGACGTACAGATTCGAACCATCTCCCCAGATTGCAGTGAGGTTTTGAAAACGAGCGGCAGTGCCGATGCCGTCCCGGTAATACGGCGGTCCATTCTTGAAGCCGTTGCCGGCGAAAATCGTCGCCTCGCGCGTGGCGATCGAGACCCGATATATTCGGCCCAGACCATCGGTCACATAGAGGTAGCGCACGTCACCCCAGATGTCCCTGAGAAACGGAACCTGGTCTCCTGACACAGGCGGAATGCTCGCGAAGGTCGTGACTTCGCGTGTGGCGAGGTTCACGCGGCGGACTGCGTCATAGCCTTCCTGTAAGACATAGAGGTACGTCCCATCACCCCACAGGCTGCGGATCAATGGGAATCTTGCAGCGGTGCCTGTGCCGTCGGTCCTGCCTGAAATATCGACGGCGCCAGCGATATGCGTCGTCTCTCCGTCGGCGATTCGCACCTTGTAGATGGCGTTTCCCGAGTATCCGTAAATGAATTCCCCATCGTTCCAGTCGCCCGATACAGGCAGGCGATCTCTTGAGATGACACCTTCGGATGGAACGGGCGGCGGAGGCGGCGAATACTGGCCGGCAACAAGACTGACCGTTCCGGCAGGGATGTTGACGCGGCTCACGATCGAAGCCTTCGCATCGGTGATGTAAAGATTGTCTCCGACTCCCCAGACGCTGCTGGGATTGTTCAAAGCCGCGGCCGCGGGCAGTGTCGCGATGGATGACAGCGCGCCGGTAGCGAGCACGAGTCTTCGAACCGTCAGGTTCTCGAGAAAGTAGAAATTGCCATTGCCGTCATACCACGGTCCGACGGGAATGAACGTGCGGCCGTTGCTGTTGTCCCTGGAGTTGAAAAGAAACTCGTGCTGCCGCGTGGCGAGGTTGAGCCGTCCGATCGTCAGTTTTCCCTCCACGCTGTCCCAGAACGTGTAGAGATATCCATCGAGGCTCCATAGCGATCTCAAGAAGCCCACTGAAGGGCCCGGCGGCCATTGGATCGATGACGTTTCTCCGGTCGCAAGTGAAATGGGGCGAATGTAGCCCGGGAGAAGCGGTACTCCGATGCAGGATGACGGCGTGTTCGGAAGTGGACAAGCCGGCCCGTCGAGGACGTAGAGAGACTGGCTGTCACCTCCCATGAATTCCATGCTGACCCGGAGTTGAGCGACACCCCGGGGACCATCGACGATATTCGGGTTTGCACACTTGCCGAATGTTCCGGCGAACGGCGTGATTTCCCGCGTCGCGAGGGAAATCCTGCGAATCGAACAACCGTCGATCGTGTACAGGTTCGCGCCGTCGCTCCAGGTCACCGGGGGAGATCCGAAGCCACCGGTTGATCCCACTCCATCCACGTGGGTGTTCTGCATCGGCGAACCGGTGAAAGTCGAGACATCTCCGGTAGCAATCGCGATCTTCCGAATGGTCCCCATCACATTGTCGGTGACGTAGAGGCTCGTTCCATCGGACGCGATCCCTCTGGGCTCAAAAAGGCGCGCATTCACGCTCTGGCCATCGCGGCTTCCGACGAAAGTTTGATACCCGGCAAAATAACTGACCATCGCGCTTTCCGCATTCGACAGCGGACTGGGAAGAATCTCGAAAGAAGCGGTGGCGGTGGTTCCACCGGTGATGATCGAAATCGTCTGCGGACCGGGCACGGCGAGAAGCGTGACATTCGCCACAAGCGACGACGAACTGACCACGCGAACGCCGTTGACGAGGACTCGCGTGTCGCTGAAGGCAACCTGCATTTGATCCTGGACGAACCCGGAGCCAGAGATCGTGAGGTTCAGGGTTGCGCCCTGGTAGCCCGAAGCGGGTGAGACATCCAGTGAAGATGCCGCAAAAGCCGCATGAGAAAAAATTGCGAGAAGAAAGTAAACACAAAATCGGAGTCGCACCTATAAATCCTTGCCGGGCTGAAACTCAGGCCCGGCCTGATTTTCAAGCTAGCACGCACCGGTCCCTTTTCGCTGAACCCGGTTGGAGCGCCAAGATTTTTCATAGACATAAGCAAAGATCCGCGTGGGACCGCCGGTTCACAAAAATTGAAACGACATGGCCGAAGTGCGGATGCTCGCACTCCGGGATATCCCTGCCCAACGACCGTTGGTTCAAAAACCCAACGATTTTCTGATTTAGGTCGCCCTTGTTACACGGTTTTCAGTGCTGTTCTACGCTGTTTTGTTCTCGATTTGTTTCGGTTCTTGCCTTGGATTCTTAACCGACCTCATCCATCGATCGCACGCGCGCGACAGGAAGTCCGCTCGTCTGACGTAACTGACTCTCAACCTGCGGGGCCACAATTTCGTTTATGCTCGCGACGGTGGGTGGTTCAAGGTTCTGACAAAGACCAACGACCTGCCGTCCTTTTTAATTCGGCATTAATGCCGCTTTCAAACTGGCAGCGACTCACGAAAAGACGTCCTCGTCGGGTTTTTACACACAACGCGGCCGAAGTATGGATCCCGATTTTCAGATTCCCTGGGATATTAACGATCAGTTTTTCAGTTGTTGCATGGTATAAGCTCGGCCTTAGACAATCACTCGATTCGTTGTTTCGCAAACAGGAAATCTATTTCTCGATCACGGAGGTTTAGCGCGATGCGAAAACATTATCTCTCGTTCCTATCTTTGCTCTTGCCAGCCTTTTTAATTCTCAGCGGACATGCCGTCGTTAAGGCTCAACAAGGAAGTTCTTCGGCGCTCAAAGGGGGGCGCTGGTCTGATTCAGCCACCTGGGCAGACAAGAAGGTCCCAGGCGAAGGCGCCATTGTCACCATCGACAAGGGCATGGATGTTGTCCTCGATGTCAATACGCCGCCGCTGCACGGTTTAACGATCAACGGCAAACTGAGCTTCGCAGACAATAAGGATCTTGAACTGACCACCGAGTGGATCATGTTGCACGGGACGTTGGAGATTGGTACTGAAGCCAAACCCCACACGCGCAATGCGACAATTACCCTGACCAATAACGTCCCGGGTGAAGACATCGACACAATGGGTGACCGCGGGATCATGATCATGGGCGGAACCCTGAGCCTGCACGGTAATCGGAAAGACTCCTGGACCAGGCTGACAAAAACAGCCGCCGCGGGTAGCAACACAATCGAAGTCTTGAATGCCGGTGACTGGAAAAAGGGTGACGTGATTGTTGTCGCGTCAACGGATTTCGATCCCCACCAGGCAGAGAGACGAACCATCTCCAGCATCTCTGGAAAAGTGATTACGCTGGATCAGAAACTTGACTATATGCACTACGGTCAAGTCACCTTCGGCGTGGATGAGCGTGGTGAAGTCGGCATGCTGTCACGCAATATCCATATCCAGGCTTCAGCCGACGCAGAAAAATCGTTCAGTGGCGGGCATGTGATGGCGATGGCCGGGTCAACAATGCAAGTCTCTGGTGTCGAGTTCTTTCGAATGGGTCAGCACGAGAACCTTGCGAGGTATCCGATCCATTGGCATCTGGTTGGCGATACGCAGAAGCAATACATCGAGAACTCTGCGATTCACGACACCTACAGCCGCTGTGTGACGGTGCATGGAACGAACAATGTGCGGGTTGAGAACAATGTGGCGTACAACAACGTCGGTCACTGCTACTTCCTCGAAGATGGCGTGGAACACGGCAACCAGTATCTGAACAACCTGGGGATACTGACCAAGTGCAATACCACCCGGGCCTGTAATTCGACAAATGCAGTAGTCGGAGTCTACGGAGGGGGCGGTCAAGGTCAAAGTGCCACCGACCAGTTGATTCCTTCCGACAACACGGCGTCCACTTTCTGGATCACGAACCCCGACAATACCTACCGCGGGAATGTGTCCGCAGGTTCTGAGGCAACAGGCTTCTGGCTAGCTTTTCCAGAACATCCAACAGGTAAGTTTGAAGGCACGGAGATCGCCGCGAAGACCTGGCCCCGTCGAACGCAAATTCGGGAGTTTTCCGGCAACGTCGCCCACTCCAACGTCGAAGGGCTGATGTTCGATCGCGGACCCAATGCGCAGGGCAAATTCAACCTTGGCGGGAACACGCATATGGCCTATGCGGACCCTAGTGACAGGAACAGCAAGCAGCTGGAGGCAGTGATCAAAGACATTACCATCTACAAGAGCAGGGGCGCTGCCATCTGGGCCCGTGGCGAGAATCATGTCTTCGACGGCCTGAAGATTGCCGACAGCGCTATCGGCTACACGCATGCGTACCCTGGCGTGGCCCCGGGCGGCGGCGACTATACTTCGAAAGTCGTGAACTCCCTGTTCGTGGGCGAAAGCGACAATAAAGGTACCCCCAAAACCGCAGCGGAAGTCGCGTATGGTCGAACCCTGCCTCGCAATGACGCGGATTATCCGGTCCGTGGCTACGAGTATTACGATTTCCTCCACCATGTTGTGAACACCAAGTTCGTCAATTTTCAGGACAATGCCACTCGCAAGTCCGGAGCGATCTCGTACCTGCTGTACTCCAGCTTTCCCATCAGCACCAACAACGATGTCGAAGGCCTGAAATTCGAAAATGCCAAGCCGGTGTATTTCCCACCTACAGATCAACGATGGTCCTTCTCCGGTGAATTCGGACGTTTTACAGGCTGGAATGGCGCGGTGTTCCACGATATCGACGGGTCGGTCGGCGGCGTTCCCGATTCCTATGTCGTTATCGACAACGGAATCGCGAACGATGACAAAGCGTGCCAGATCAAACCGGACTGGAACGCTGCCGTGTGTAAGGGTGATTTCGGGCGCATGGGGATTACCGGCGGCGCCGGCGGTCGTGGCGGTGGCGGCGGTGCGCCGAGAGGCGCGGCTCCTGCTCCCGGTGCTGCTGCAGGTCCCGGCGCGGCTGCCCCGAGAGGGGGAGGTGCTGGCGCTAGAGGAGCTGCTGCTCCACCGATCGTTCTCAGCCGCAACGGTAGGAAGTTAAACGTCAGCGGGAATACCACGGTACGCGCCGGTACCGAGATCAAGGCGGAAACCGAACAGTCGCCCGTGAACATTAGCGTGAGCGAATTGGAGAGCGGCTCATGGGTGATTTTCGAGCTGCCGGGATTCGCCATTGCGAATGCCGGTACGCCGCAAAACAGCCTGGATGCACTGCGCAACGCCACCGCCACCTCGTACTACAAAGGCGATGGCTCGCTTTGGGTCAAGCTTGTCTCAGCGGGCGTTACCGGCCGCGGCGGTCGTGGCGTTACCCCTGGAAACACTATCCAAGTCAGCAGGTAAGCTGAGCTCTGCTGTATAAGGAAGAGCCCTCGGCGCAGGCCGAGGGCTCTCTATCACGATCGCTTTGCGATCGCAGTCGAGATGTCGCCGCTCTTTTCCGCTTCGATTGCGGACGTGATCAACGCGCTGAACGGCTTTCCCGAAGTTGGTTTCATGGTGGCGATTGTACGTCTGGTCCGTGGTAGAGTACGTCCAAAGATGAGCGAACTGCACGAAAGACCTGACGACTTACCTACATTTGTTACGTCGGGCGGCGAAGGGACTCCCGGCGCACCGCTGCAGATATCGAAGATCGGCCGTTACACGATTACGCGGCTGATCGGCGAAGGCGGCATGGGCGCAGTCTATGAAGCAGAGCAGGATCAGCCGCGCCGCACTGTTGCATTGAAAGTCATCAAGCCGGGGCTTGCAAGTCCGGAACTGCTGCGTCGATTCGCACAGGAGTCGCAGGCGCTCGGCCGGCTCCAGCACCCCGGCATTGCGCAGATCTACGAAGCGGGCACGGCAGATGCCGGATACGGTCCGCAGCCTTACTTCGCGATGGAATTCATTCGAGGCGAGACGCTGCGCGACTATGTGGAAAAGCATCATCTGAATACGCGCCAGCGTCTGGAGATCGTGGCGAAGATCTGCGACGCGGTCCATAACGCCCACCAGCGCGGGTTGATTCATCGCGACCTCAAACCGGGAAACATCCTCGTCGACGAAAATGGGCAGCCGAAGATTCTCGATTTTGGAGTCGCTCGAGTTACCGACAGCGACGCGCAAGCAACGATGCAGACCGATGTCGGACAACTTGTCGGAACGCTCGCCTACATGAGTCCGGAGCAGGTTCTTGCCGATCCGCTCGAGCTCGACACGCGCAGCGACGTCTATGCGCTCGGCGTGATCCTGTACGAACTTCTGGCCGGACGTCTGCCATACAGCATCAGCCGCAAAATTCACGAAGCGCTCAATGCGATCCGCGAAGAAGATCCCGCGAAGCTGAGCTCGATCAATCGCAGCTATCGCGGTGATATCGAGACGATCGTCGCGAAGGCCCTCGAAAAAGACAAGACGCGCCGGTACGCATCTGCTGCTGAGCTTGCGGCGGACATACGGCATTACCTGCAGGATGAACCGATCGTGGCGCGGCCTCCCAGCACGAGGTATCAACTGGAGAAGTTCGCGCGGAGGCATAAGGCGCTGGTCATCGGCCTCGCCGCAGTATTCGTTGTGCTGATTGCGGGCTTCGTCGTCAGCTCATGGGAAGCGTTACTGGCGAAGCGCGCGGCCGAGCGGGCGAACCTCGCGGAGAAAGCCGCAGTGCAGGATCGCGATCGTGCCGCCGCAGCGGAACAATCAGCAACGATCGAACGAGATAAAGCGGTAGAGGCTCAAGCGCTGGCTGTCGAGTCGGAGAAACAGGCGAAGCAGGAGCGCAACAAAGCTGTTGCCGAAAAAGAGCGCGCGGATACGGAGTCCGCGACGGCGAAAGCGGTAAGCGATTTTCTGCGAAAGAATCTTTTCGAACAGGTCTCCGGTCAGCGCGGCGCGGCCACATCCGATGTGGGCGTCAGCGCAGCACTTGATCGCGCCGCCGCGAAAATCGACGGCACATTCGATAAACAACCTTTGGTTGAAGCCGGTGTTCGGGAAGCCGTTGCCGATGCCTATATCAGTCTTGCCTTATCCGACAAGGGGCAGGCGAAGTCGGAACGCGCCATTGCGACGCGGCGGCGCGTCCAGGGGGTCGAGAATGCCGCCACTCTGAGCGCCCTGTATAACCTGGCGAACATCTACGCGAATCAAAGAAAGAATAAAGAAGCGGAGGATCTATTTGTCCAGGTTCTGGGGTTGCAAAGAACCGCGCTCGGCAGAGAACACCCGGACACTTTGAAATCCGCGTTTGATCTCGCCGCCATTTACGTGCTCGATGGAAAGGCGGAAAAGGCCGAGCCTCTCGGCCTCGAGGTCCTTGAAAGCCGGAAGCGCAAACTCGGTCCCGGCCACAAAGACACGCTGACCTCCATGATCGCCGTGACCAGGACTTATGCGGTCGAGAAAAAGTTCGCGCAGGCGGCCGCGATGGCCACGAGTGCGTATGAGACTGCGCGACGATCGTTGGGTGAGGGTGATTCCTTTATTGCCGCAACCAGGGCCCTGTCTCAGGCCATGAATACCGCTCTCAGTGCCAATGACGCTAGTAAAACCCCTCCCGACGCTATTGACAGTGACCTCGCGAAGGCTCTGGAGAACAGACAGGCATCGTCATTGCCCGACATGATCAACGCGGCCCTGGGTCTCGCGGCCCTCTCAGCTTCTCAAGGCCACCCGGAGCGGGCAGAGCGGTCTCTGGCGGCCGCGTTGGATGCGGTACACCGCGCTGGAGGCGAGGATTTGCTCTTGATGAGTTTCCTGGTGGCAGCTCAAGCGGGCGGCGGAAAATATGCCGACGCCGAAGCGACTCTGCGCAAGCTTGCCGAAAATCCCGCCGCCTCGAACCAGACGCAGGCCACCATTGGCATTAGCCAAAGACCTTTGCCGTTTGCGCTGCGAAACCTCGGAGCCGCGTACCGGCGCGACGGCAAGTTCGCCCAAGCCGAACTCCACCTCTTGAAGTTGGTCCCCCTCGATCGCGAGCTGGACGGCGTTAGCGTTCAACAGACTCGCGTAGATATCAGCACTCTTGCTGAAAACTATGCGAACCAACAAAAGTACCCGCAGTCGGAAGAACTCCTTAGCGAACTGCTCAAGCTTCAGCGTCAGTTCAACACGCCTCAGGGCAATGTGTTCCTCACTGTTGCGAATCTTGGCTGGGTGCGTTTTCAGCAAAAGAAGTATCCGGAAGCTGAAACCACTTTGCGGGAAGCAGCGGACGGTCTTCGCCGCGTCGCGCCCAACGCCATGGAGCGTTATTACGCTGAGTGCATGCTCGGCATCGGCCTTGCCGCTCAAAAGCGATTTGAACAAGCCGAGTCGCTGTTGATTTCCAGTTACGAAGGTTTGGGCAAAAGCCAGCGGGTGTTTCCCGCCGCAAGCGTGTTTGGCGCATCAACGCAGGCTCAGGCGGGAGAGGCGATCGTTAAACTCTACGCCGATTGGATGAAGTCCGATAAGCAGGCCGAGTGGGTGGAACGCATCAAGGCGAAAAAGTAAAGGAAACCAGAGCGATTTGCGGACATCCCCAGGTCGGATTGCGCCGCTTCATCTCAATGATCGCCTGGATCAAATCTGCAGTTGGCCCCTTCGGACCTGGCTTCGTTCGCCTCTTTGGCGAAAACAGCAGGCGATACTTTCGCTGAACCATCGCGCGATGAAAATTCATGAGTGTCGACGGCCGGAGTACGATTGCCACGCGACGAAGCCTCGTCGGCGTAATCCAAAGAAAACAGAGCCCAGCGAGCAGACGATCCAGGGGCCTCAGATTTGGTGCACGCTGGGGCGAACGATTGAGGAGCAACAATTGATGTTTGGTGAGAACGGATTCTGCGATCACAGCACGAACACCCGGGCCGAACGACGCGCACAACGGTAGTGATCATATGGACAAAGAGGATGATCAGATCACGCATGCCAGATTCTAGCAGCGGTTAAAGTCCGTGGATTTCAGGCTAATTTGGAATTCGCCAGGGACAGGACATTACGACAGACTACTACCGATATCCCTGGGACATTCCACTAGTGAGGTTTTGTCGCAGCGTTCTGGAGCATCGTGCGGATCTCCTGAACGACCGGGCTGTTAGGAGCGGCACCTCTTGCACCGACACCACCTCTTCCCGCAATAGTAGCGGGAGCGTTCGGCGCGACTGTGGCGAGGGCCTCCCGTGGGATCAATCCTTCCGACTCGGCGCCCACCGCGGGCGGAAGGGCGGGAACCCCATTCAGGACATCGAGAGGAGTCCTCCCCGATGCATCGATAATGTTCGTACTCGCCCCGTGATCCAGCAGGTATCGAACAAGAGTCGAATTCTGGGATCGAACGGCGACGTGGAGCGCAGTCATTCCTTCGTTGGATTGTGTGAAATTGGGGTCGCGCTGCGCATAGGAGACGCGTCCGGAATACTTATTGGCGCCGTTCACCTGGGCGTTAACGTCGGCTCCATGCTTCATCATGACATCCAGAAACTCAGTATTGACGGTGCCGCCGCCTCCTCCACCGCCAGGGCCGCCGCCTCGGCCTGTACTCAGAACCCCACTCGTAAGACCGGCAGCATACAGCCACGGCGAAATCCCCATGCCATAGATGTTCGGATTCGCACCGTTGTCCAACAGCAGCCGCGCAACTTCAATATTGTTACCGATCAGGGCGCGCAGCAGCGGCGTCGTGCCCGAACTGAGGAGCGGATCTGCAAAACGGCCTCCACTACCGGCTTCCGGGCGGCGCTGGTTCAGTTCCGTATTCGGATTAACGCCGGCAGCCAGCAACAAGTTGATGATCTCCATGCTCGACACTTGAGGACCCGTGGCCACCGCACCGCCTCCGTCCCCGCGGCCGGCACCACCACCAGGAGCACCACCGCCGCCCCCTCGACCACCAGCAGCGCCACCGCCGCCTCTACCACCTTGACCGCCTGCACCGCGTCCATCATTTGGGGCTGCGCCCTGTCGGGCTTGCGCTCCGCGCGCACCGAAGGCACCGCCGCCACCGCCGGCCGCTGCTGCACCAGGCGCATGATCGATGGCAACGTAGAGCGCCGTGCGCCCATAGATATCCCAGACCTTCGGATTGGCGCCATGATCCAGAAACAACTTCGCGACGCCATTCTGGCTGTTGTCGAGGGCAATCATCATGGGCGTCATGCCTTCATTGTTGGGCAGATTGACATCTGCGCCCGCACTTACCAGAGCTTCAACGCAGGCGTAGCAACCGCCGCGAGCCGCGTACAGAAGCGGGGTCAGACCGCCATAGGTATGATACTGGGCGCGAGGTTCCGAAGTGATCTGGCCGGGCCAGTCGTTGAACTTAGCGCGCGCATTCACATTGGCGCCCTTTGCAATAAGGACTTTTACCATCTCCGGAGCATTGCGAGCGGCTACGGCGGCCCACATCAGCGGCGTCTGATCCTGCACCTTTTCGACGGCGTTGACCTTCGCTCCGGCATCGATCAGCAGGTTGAAGACCGGCAGGTCGCCGTTCTTGATGGCGATCATCAATGCGGTCTGACCGTCAGCGTTCGCGCCTTCGGTTCCGGATCCGGCAGCCAGGAGCGTCTTCACCATGCGTGCATCGCCCTGTTTCGTCGCTTCAGCGAGAGGCGTCGAACCAAACTCGTTGGTGACGTCCACCTTCGCTTTTTTCGCGATCAACGCATCTATGAGGTCATAGTCGAAGCGGTAAACCGCCCAGTGAATCGGACGCGTCCCGTCGGGCTGCGCCTCATTCACGTCGGCTCCCGCCCGAATCATCTCCAATGCCGCTGCGCGTTTGCCATCTTGAATCGCGGTGGCCAGCTGCCCGGTCTTACCCTGGGGCAGGGATGGTGCAACCAAGGCAACCATCAAAACAATGCTGACAATGAAACGCTTCACTCGTGCCTCCAACTTTTCTTGGGCTTCGCCCTATCGGGCTCGCGCTCCGCGCTTTCTGTGCGGGCCGCTTCGCTTGAGTGCTTCGCCCTCCTAAACAACGTCCGGGTCCAGCTTGTTATTGTTTCCCCACGTACCTTTTGCGGCGGAATACAGGAACTTATACGGATCCTCCCAGGTACGCGTGAGGCCATTCAACACCCCCGCCTCCAACATATCCTTGGGACCGTCTCCGGCGCGGGTTTGCTTGAAGAGCCGCTC
>JACXTT010008095.1_pt1 | contig 14645 bp, 12 predicted proteins | sample 9270951 | NCBI WGS metagenome assembly JACXTT01 (sample SAMN15532306, study PRJNA645909) | rock metagenome | isolation source: weathered quartz diorite | place: Puerto Rico | collected 2017-06-21
GGCCTGGTTGTGGGGGCCAACAAAGGCGACTTGCTCAACCTGGCCGCTCTGGGAGGGGTTTTTGGCGGCGAAAGGCAAGGCAAACAAAGCTACAAGATCCTCGATACCAGCGTCATTATTGACGGCCGCATCGCCGACATCGCGGAAACCGGATTTCTCGACGGCACCATCGTGACGCCCCAGTTCGTCTTGCGAGAATTGCAACTGGTCGCTGACTCCGCCGACTCGCTGAAACGAAATCGCGGCCGGCGCGGCCTCGACATCCTGCAACGCCTGCAGAAAATCGCTTCCCTGCAGATTCAGATCGTCGAAGACGATTTTCCTGCCATTCGCGAAGTGGATCTGAAACTGATCGAACTGGCCAAACTGTACGAAGGCAAAATCATCACCAACGATTTCAATCTCAACAAAGTCGCGCAGCTGCAAGGCGTGGCCGTGCTCAATATCAACGAACTGGCCAATTCCCTGAAGCCGATCGTGTTGCCCGGCGAGATCATGAAGGTCTTCATCCTGAAGGAGGGCAAAGAGTACAACCAGGGCGTGGCTTATCTGGACGATGGAACCATGGTGGTGGTCGACAACGCCAGAAAAATGATCGGCAAGACCGTCGATATTTCGGTAACCTCGGTGCTACAGACCACGGCGGGAAAGATGATCTTCGGAAAATGGGACGAGCGCAACGGAGTACGCGTCGACTCAAGGCCGGCGGTCAATGCGGTTCCTGCCGTCACTTCGGTGTCGGCCGTTTCGTCGAGCCAAAGCGGGGAAATAAAGAAGCCACAGCCGGTCATGGCGGAACGGCCGGCGGAGTAAGCGCAAAGCAACCGTCCGATGAGGTGGCGGATGCCTCCGTTCACCTCGAAGCCAGCGTTTTTACCTTGATGGTGTCACCTTCGAGCAGGCCCACAACTTCCACCCTCTCGCCCGCGCGTTCCTCGAACAGGCTGGCATCACCATCCAGCAAATGATTCTTCTCACCGTCCACCAGGATGTAGTGTGCTCCATTGCGCGCGCAGGCGCGGGCGCACTCTGCCGGAGACTTGCCCGACTTCATGGAGTGCCTGGCGCCGCACCGGGTGTCCGTAATGATCCCGGCAAACGTCGCCATCGATGCGTTACCCTCGTAAACCTGCCGCAGTCGTGCTGGCCGTGAACCTTGGGCGTCGCGATGCTCGTCACCCGCGGCATGGGAGAAATTAGCTGGGTCTGGCTGGTTTTCAGAGAACACCTGCGATTGCGCGCCAGCGAACGCCAGGGAACCCCCTGCAAACAAGACGCCGAGCCCGAGCGCCAGAGTCAAGGTCGTCGCCGCGCAAAAGCCGACTAGTGCCAGCCAGGAACCGGGTTTGCTTCTCATGGTCGCCCCCTAACTCTCTGCTCTCGTTGTCTAGCATTTCGAGGGCCGATCAGAACACTCTGTTGTCTGGACCGTTCAATTGCCCTGATTGCAGTGAAGTGCCGCCCGTAAATCCCGGGCAGCAGTCGAGATCGGGCCACCAGAGGCCTGTTGCGGATGCAGCATGGCGGGCAAAAACTTCCCCAAGCAGGCAAAATGGCGTACCCTAAACACCCTAGAAAGCCCCGGGAAGACAGGAAGGAAAGAGATGAAACGCGTCACCGGTATCGGTGGTATTTTCTTCAAGTCCGAAAATCCCGACACACTGTATCGATGGTACGAAACTCACTTGGGAATTCGCCGCTCTGCTGACGGCGCGGGTGCGGTCTTTGAATGGCGCGAACGGCAAGACTCGGGGGACGATGATGCCGCGACAAATGGCATGACGGTGTGGTCGATTTTTCCCCGCAGCACAAAATACTTCGATCCCAGCGCCTCCGCCTTCATGATCAACTACCGCGTGGATGATTTAGACGCCCTGCTGGCGGCACTGGCAAGCGAGGGTGTGCAGATCGATCCACACCGTGAAGATTACGACTACGGCCGCTTCGCCTGGATCATGGATCCGGAAGGGAATCGCATCGAGTTGTGGGAGCCACCGAAGGCGAAAACCCCGTAGTGCAAGCCACCTCCCATCGGGGCGCGAGTCCATTTTGGGTGTCGGACCGCATTTGAAACCCTCTCTCGCTACGCCGTATACTTGCAAACCGCAATGAAGGTGGTTGTCATCATTCCCGCCGCCGGACTGGGGACACGCATGTCCCCTGGGCCCGACGCCAAGGGCAGAAAGACAGCCGCATCCAAACAGTTTTTCGAGCTGGGCGGAACCCCCATCCTGGTTCACACCTTGCGCAAGTTCGCGGCCAACCCTGAAGTCTCGGAGATTTGCGTAGCCCTGCGCGCCAACGAGATGACCTCCTTCCGCGCCCGCCTCGAAAAAGAAGCCAAAGAATTCTGCGGCAAGAAAATCGACCTGGTGGAAGGCGGCGAACACCGTCAGCAATCCGTCGCCAGGGCGCTGGCCATCGTCAACGGAGTCGCCGATGATATTGTCCTGGTTCACGATGCCGTGCGTCCGTTCGTGACCCAGCAAGTCATTCATGATGTCATCCTAGCGGCCGCAAAATACGGCGCAGCCATCGCCGGAATGCCGGCGATGGACACGATCAAGCAGGTGGAACGCAACACGGAAGGCGCCGTCATTACCGCAACCGTGCCCCGCGAGCGTGTGGTTATGGCCCAAACTCCACAGGGGTTTCGCTATGACGTGCTGAAGAAGGCGTTCGACGAAGCCACGACCGACGGATTTCTGGGAACCGATGAAGCCTCTTTGGTCGAGCGTTCCGGACACCGGGTGATGGTCGTGATGGGCTCGCCGCGAAACATCAAGATCACCACTCCCGCGGATATGGAACTGGCGGAGTTTTTCCTGAAACGTTAGGAGAGTTGCGGATTTCCACGGATCGTAGGCACGACTATTTTCAATCCGCACCGGCCCACGACTGGGGACCAACGGACGAAACGACCAACGACAAAGCATCAGACTGGAAACCCGAAACTTGAAACCGGAAACTCGCATCGGCTATGGCTGGGACTCTCACGAATTCAAGCGCGGCATTCCGCTTAAGATTGGCGGCCTGACGCTATCGCACCCCAAAGGTCTGGGGGGGCATTCGGATGGTGACGTCCTTCTGCACGCGCTTACCGACGCCTTGCTGGGCGCGGTGGCCGCACCCGACATCGGCACTCTTTTTTCGCCGTCTGACCCGCGCTGGAAAGGCGCCGACTCCGCCGTGTTTCTGGCGGAAGCACTCAAACGAGTGCGGGCAGCCGGCTATACCCTTGTCAATGTGGATTCGACCCTGATCCTCGCCGCCCCGAAAATTGGCCCGCATACCGCCTCGCTCCGCGCTCACCTTGCCGGCTTGCTGGGGATTCCGTCAGATTGTGTCGGCTTAAAGGCCAAGACTCCCGAGGGCATGGGGACCGACAACGCGGCGATTGCGCATGCGGTTGTGTTGCTGGAGAAAAAAGCAGTCAAGGCAGGGCAACGGAGAGGAACTGGCAAATAATGCTCCGCCGAAGCGGCGGCATCTTACTGCGCGCTCCCTTGAGCCACGATTTCACCGCCTCTTCGCTGGGCCGCATGAACCAGCGCCCGAAAGATCGCCCTCGAGACCCCGTCGGCTTCGAGCGAGCGTTCGGGGTGCCATTGCACGGCCACGACAAAGTGATCGTCAGAAGTGCCTTCCAGCGCCTCAATGATTCCATCGTCCGGGCAGCGGGCTACGACGCGAAGTCCCTCCCCGGCGACTTCTGCCGCCTGATGGTGACTTGAATTCACCGCAATCGAAAGCCCTTGATTTTCTGGCGCCTTCGCATTGGCGGCAACGATGGCCCCTAGTTTTGAGGTCGAATCCACTTCGACCCGATGGGCAATCGGCACGCTCTTTCCGGCCTCGTGATTGGTCGGCGACGCAATGTGCTGCAACAGCGTTCCGCCGCGAAACACATTCAGAATCTGCAAACCGTAGCAGATGCCGAGCACGGGCTTGCGCCTGGTGTATGCGTCTTGCAGAAGCAGCTGGTCCACGATATCGCGCCGGGAATCGGACGGCGCGGTCTTCAGACCTCGGGCAGCGCCATATTTCGCCGGATCCACGTCAGCCTTGCTTCCCGGCAGCACCACGGCGTCGCAGCTTTCGATCAACTTCCTGACTTCTCCGCCAGAGCAGTCGAGGGGAACGCAAACCGGCTTTCCGCCAGCCCCCTCGATCGCATGAATATATTGTGGCAAGGCCCGCTCGGCGTACTCCGCGTCTTCCGAATGGGGAACCGGAATGGCGATGCGTGGCGGCATGAAGTGATTGTAATGTAGGCGGGAGCGTCCGGCGCCTTTTCCGACTGCAGACTCTCGCAGACAGATTGAATCGGGGAATTTGAAAGCAACGGCCGCCACCGCCGCCACGCAATCTGGAATGTGCCCTCTGTTCCCGTCACCCGGCCAGTTCGCGCAACGCCCGGCTCACCACTTCATCCTGTTCAGGAAACACGGTTCGCAAATCCAGTAGTACCCGGCTCTCTTCCACCCGCGTGACGATCGGCGGATCCCAGGTCCGCAGCCGGGCGGAGAGCTCGCCGGCGGTGACATCATCCAAGCTCAGCGCCAGCAAACGAGTGGGCAGCACCGCCGAAGGCGCCGCGCCGCCGCCAAGCACCGATTCGCCGTCGATGATTTCCATTCGTAAGCTCAACGATCGAGCCTGATCGGCCAGCGCCTCTGCGCGCTTGCCGATTTCGTCCTTCGACAAACGCATCATCCGCAGCACCGGAATTGCGCCGTGATCCTGCCTCACGTAGGCCAGCAGTGAAGCCTCCAGCGCCGCATAGGTCAGTTTGTCCACCCGAAGCGCGCGAAACAGCGAATTGGATCGCATCCGGGCAACCAGGTCGCTACGCCCACTAAGCATTCCCGCCTGCGGTCCTCCCAGCAACTTGTCTCCGCTATAGCTGACCACATCGACGCCAGCGCGAAGACTGTCGAGAATGCCCGGTTCGCCATCGACTCCCACGGAGCGCAGGTCGAACAGCGATCCGCTGCCCAGGTCTTCCACGAGCGGAATTCCCCGCGTTCGCGCAAGTGCGGCCAGCTCAGCGATGGCGGGCTGCCCGGTGAATCCCGTCATCTCGAAATTCGAGCGGTGCACGCGCAACAACAGCCGCGTCTTCTCACTGATGGCGGCCTCATAGTCCCCCACCCGGGTGCGATTGGTGGTGCCCACTTCCCTTAGTGTCGCGTGCGACTTGGCCATCACGTCGGGGATACGAAACGACCCGCCGATCTCAAGCAACTCACCGCGCGAGACGATCACCTCACCGTCTTCAGCGAGCGTGTTCAGCGCCAGCAGAACCGCCGCGGCATTATTGTTGACCACAATCGTGGAGATCTCTGGTGTGGCGCGTCCGGAGCGCCCGTTGAAAGAGCCCCCACTGGCCAGCCCTTGACTAAGCAGCTTGCGAAACAACCGGTCAACGTGTACATCGCGCTTGCCGCGCCCCCCGGTCTCGACCTCGAATTCCAGATTCGAATAGGCAGAGGCGATGTCTCGAATATGATCGAGGGCGGAAGCCGCCAGCGGTGCGCGTCCCAGGTTGGTATGCAGAACCACTCCCGTCGCGTTGATAACCGAGCGCAGCGAATGCGTCGCCAACTGACGAACCTGGCGTTCGATCGCAGCCAAGATTCCGGAGCGCGCGAGGTCGACCTCACTAGCCCCTAACCGTGCGGAGGCGATTTCGGCTCGCAATTTGGCTAGCACAGCGCGGGCCGCATCGGTGACCGCGGCCTGGCCTTCGCTGGAAATTAGGCGCGTCAGGTCGTGGCTTTGCAGCAACTCATCGACGGACGGAAGCCTTCTGTATAGTTCGGCTTTGGATGGAACCGGCACTGGTGAAGATTATCCCATCGGGCGTGCGGGAAGCCAAAGGGCCGGAAGTGTGGCGCGGATCTCGCCAAAGCAGCCGAAGTCAAAGACCGCGGGCGAGGGGCCCGCGTCACACGGGCTCGCTCTCCCAACGCTTCTACCTGCCTACGATCTTGCTCTTCAGTCCTGCGATCGCGCCGATCACCTCTCCCTGTTCACGCGCCGGTACCTTGAACTTGTTCAGCGTGTCGGTCAGCGCCTTGACGGAAATGGTCCAGTCATCTTCGGTAATATTAAGGCCGGTGTGCGCCGTTTCCATGTCGCGCCCGGTGTATTTGCAGGGACCACCGGTGGCCACACAGAGAAAGTCCACGACATGTTGCCGCACCCGAACCTTGGAATCGGTGCTCAAGCCGACAAAAAAGCGGCCTTCCTTGGGGTCCGTAGCCAGGCGGCCAATGAAGTCATCGGTTACGGCCGCCAGCGCGTCATAGCCCCCCAGCCGCTTGTACAGCGAGTCCTGAGCGGCCGCCTGGGGCGCCGCCCCGGGCGAGGGAACCGCAAGACTGTTCAGCACGCCTGCGGGAATAAATCCCAACATCAACGCCAAAATCAGGGAACTTCTAAAATTCCTTGCCATGGTGAGTCTTCTCCTTACTTTAGTGTGGATTTATTGGGCCCACCTCAAATACGAGCCGGAACCGATCCCGGATTTCGACAAAGCTTGTTAATGGGAAAAGCCGGGCGGCTGCTCCCGCCGCCTTTGCAATGGTCTTGGTTGCCTTTTGAGGTTTGGCCTGGCAGTTGACCGTGTCCGGCCCCTGCGCGTTTGGCCCCCGCCCGCGTGAGTGCCGGCACGGAAAAAGGCGAAAAAGCACGGGCGAGGGCGCCCGGCACCACACCAACTCAGCCTACCTCCACCAGCCCATAGGTCTTCTGCCAGTGCATCCGCATGTGGCGCAGCGCCCGATCGATCTCTTCCTTCGACACTTCTTCGTTGGGGCCCGAGAGCACCGCGGACGCTTCCCGCTTGGCGGCCTCCAACAACTGCCGGTCGCGGATCAGGTTGGCGACCTGAAAATTCGGTATCCCTGCCTGGCGGGTGCCGAAAAACTCGCCCGGTCCGCGCAACTCCAGATCAAGTTCGGCAATCTGGAAACCGTCGGTCGTGCGCACCATGGCGTCCAGGCGACGTTCCCCGTCTTCGGAAATCTTCCCCCCGGTCATCAAAATGCAGAAGGACTTCGCCGCACCGCGGCCAATGCGCCCGCGAAGCTGATGCAACTGGGCCAGGCCAAAGCGCTCCGCGTGCTCCACCACCATCACGGTGGCGTTGGCCACGTCCACTCCCACCTCGATTACGGTCGTGGACACCAGAATATCGAGCTCGCCCTTCTGGAAGTTCCGCATCACGTCTTCCTTTTCATCCGCGCTCATGCGTCCGTGCAGCAGCCCGACCTGCAAATCGGGGAATACTCGCTTTTCCAATTCCCTGGACATCTTGATGGCCGCTTTGAGTTCCCTTTCTTCGTTCTCTTCGATTACGGGATAGACCACGTATGCCTGATGCCCGGCCGCGACCTGCTTGCCCACAAACTGCCAAACCTGGTCCGCCCGGTCGCCGCTGATGCGGCGGGTAACGATGGGCGTGCGGCCGGGCGGCATTTCGTCGAGCACGCTCACGTCGAGATCGCCATAGAGAGTCAGGGCGAGAGTGCGCGGAATGGGCGTAGCCGTCATCACCAGAACGTCGGGTTCGCCGGGGGAGTCTGCCGAGTTTTGCTCGGCCTGAGCGGGTCGAGACTTGCCCTGAGCAAAGTCGAAAGAATCCGTCCGCATCCGGTCATGGCCACTTCCATCGGCGGATTTTTTCATCAGTTTGAAGCGTTGCATCACGCCGAAGCGGTGTTGCTCGTCCACAATCACCAGACCCAATTTTGCGAACTCTACTTTTTGCTCGATGAGCGCGTGAGTTCCAATCACCAACTGGGCATTTCCCTGGGCGACGTGGCGGCGAATTTCGCGTTTGCGGTCTCCTTCCAAGGAGCCGGTCAGCAGCGTCACCCGGTACCCGGCATTCTCCAGGATTCGCCGGGCGGAGAAATAATGTTGCTGGGCAAGGATTTCAGTCGGCGCCATCAACGCCACCTGATATCCGTTCTCCATTGCGATGATGGCCGCCTCGAAAGCCACGATGGTCTTGCCCGATCCCACGTCGCCTTGCAGCAAACGCCGCATGGGGAATGGTTTTTCCATGTCCCGGGCGATTTCCTTGAGCACCCGCTTCTGTGCCACCGTGGGATGAAACGGGAGAATCTTCTTGATCGCCTCTCGCACTCGCTCTTCCAGAGTGAAGGCGATCCCAACCTGCGCCTTTTGCTCCTGCCGCTTCAGTTCCAGGCCCAGCTCCAAAAAAAACAGTTCTTCAAAGATCAGGCGGATGTGAGCGGGTGTACGCGAGGTCTGAAGATCCCGCATACTTTCACCCGGATCGGGCCAGTGCACCCGCCAGAGCGCCTCCCGGGGAGCAATCAGACTCATCCGGCTGCGCACCACGGCGGGCAGCGGATCCGGAAGCTCCGGCGGAAGCCGCTCCAGGACGCTGTTGATGATGCGCCGAAACCATCGGGGCGTAAGCCGGCCCTGCCCGGCCGATTCGTAGATGGGTACAATCCTTCCCACTTCCAACGATGAGGCCACCTTCTGCTCTCCCGCTTCTTGGTCCGCGTCCTCGCTCGAGGACGCCTCGCCCAGAATCTCGAACTGCGGTTGCATCAATTGCAGAGTGCCGCCAAAGCGGTCTTCCTCCACCTTGCCGTACAGCGCGACGAGTTGCCCTGGCTTGAAGCGGTCGCGCAGATACGCCGCGTTGAACCAGGTGCATTTCAGTCGGCTTCGGCCCTGACCCGCCGTCATTTGAAAAATCGCCATCCGGCGCGCCCGGAACACCCCAGACGTGCGCACTTCGGCGATCACAGTCGCCATTTCCCACACTCGCAACTCGGCGATTCCGCGGGGATTGACCCGATCTTCGTAGCGGAAAGGCAGGTAGTGCAGCAGGTCGTCCACGGTGTGAATGCCTTTGGCCCCCAACACATCCGCCAGGCGAGGCCCAATGCCCTTTACGAATTGAACGGAAGTAGTCGGCTCCAGCATGGCAAAGGAATGTTAGCAGGAGGCCAGCAACAGGAATCTGCACCCCGGGCATGGCGCCAGCAATAGGCGGGAGATGCAAGAGTGGAGAATGGCGGGGACAGGCCAGAAGCCCACCGGTAATCGCCAACCGCGTGCCATACATTACCTTCGGTACTTCGGTAGGCCGCCGGAAAAAGCTACAATCCCGCTGGCAACATGCAAAAAATCGCCATCCTCTACGACGCCAGCCAGGCGGTGCTGTCCACCTTTGATCTGGATGAAGTATTGCAACGCATCCTGGTCATCGCGCGCGACTATTTCCATCTGCAGAATGTCGCTATCTTATTGCTGGATAAGGACACTAATCAGCTTTGTACACGATCGCAGCTGGGCGGGGACCAGAGTTTTGACGATGTCCGCGTAACCATCGGAACCGGACTGATCGGCAGCGCGGCCAAGGAGAAGCGCCCGTTGTATGTACCGGATTTTACAAAAGATACGCGCTACACTCCACGCGGAAAAAAAACCCGCTCGGAGCTCGCGGTTCCGCTAATGGTGCGTGACGAAGTGGTGGGTGTTCTTGCCTGCCAGAGCGAAAACCCGGACCATTTCGACCGTGAAACTGTCGACTTGTTGACTCTGTTCTCAACCCAGGCCTCCATGGCGTTGCAGAATGCCCATCTGTACTCGCTGGAGCGCCGACGCGCCTCGCAGTTGGAAGCCATCAATGCCATCGCCCGGGAAACCACCGTCGTTCTGGACATCAAGAACCTACTGGCAAAAGCCAGCGAGAAGATTCAGAGGGCCTTCCAGGTCTCGCACGTATCCATGCTCTTGAAGGATGACGACGAGCTGGTGCTGCGCGCTCATCATGGCGATCTGACCTTGCGCATTCCAGAAAGCGGAAGAATACCTGCCAGCGAAGGACTCCTCGGTCGAGCCCTGTCAGAAAACAAAACTCTGATCGAAAACGACATCAAGGCGGTTTCTGACTACCTTGGGATCTATCTCGAAACCGGCTCCTGCATGTGCATTCCCCTGATTTCCTTCGGGCAAACCCTGGGCGTGCTGGTTCTGGACAGCGACCGGGCCGGTGCATTTAGTGTGAGCGACATCCAGTCCCTTGAATCGGTCGCCGATATCTGCGCCACGGCGATTCAGAACGCCCACTACGTCGAGCGCGTCAAACAACTGGCTTACCTTGATGGCCTGACCGGAATCTTCAATCGCCGTTTCTTCGAACTGCGCATCGCGGAAGAAATCGAGCGAGCCCGCCGCTTCGAGTCCGGGATGGCGGTCATCATGGTGGATATCGACCAGTTCAAACGCTTGAATGACGAATTCGGACATTTGCTGGGTGACGAGGTTTTGCGCCAGGTGTCGTCGATCTTCTCGCAACAGTTGCGGAAAATCGATGTTGTCTGCCGTTATGGCGGAGAGGAGTTTGCCATCCTGCTCTCTCAGACCACGCATGAGCACGCCGTCGGTGTGGCCGAGAAGCTGAGGCGAATGGTCGATACCTGGCAATTTCCCGGCGTACCCCGGCCGGTCACGATCAGCTCCGGAGTGGCCACCTACCCCGACCATGGAACGACACGCGACGAACTGGTGAAAGCCGCCGACGCCGGCTTGTACGCCGCCAAACAAGCGGGAAGAAACTGCGTGAAGGTGGCTGCGGCAATTCAGTATGTCAGGGACCAAAGCGTCGGCCAGTCCCTGTAGGACTTAGATATCTGCTGGGGTGTTGTGCATCTTGTTCTTCCGTATATCGTTTCTCTGAATCTTGATTTCCTCGTCTTGCAACTGGCGCTGTAGTTCGCGCATTTCCTCTCTTAGCTCCTCCTGGTGGCTGCGTATTTCTCGCGTGGCTTCCTCCAGATCAGGTTTGACCTCCACCACCATCTGCTGCAGTTCAGGCATGACGCGCGCTACTTCCGACTGAGCGTCGCTGAGCTCCATCTCAGCATCCACATCAATCTCCGGTGCTTCCAAACTCTCATCCAACACTTCCGACTGGTTGCGCTCTGGCAAAGGCAGCGTCAGGTTCTGCTCCCGCTTCTCGCGAATGATGCTGACGTTCACGCTACTGCTCTTGCGGACGTGCATGGCATGAGAGAAATCGCCACTGTCGCTGATGGATTCCCCGTTCACTTTCACAATTACGTCCCCGGCGCGGAATCCCGCCTTTTCGGCGCGACTGCCTTTCTCTACCGAGCGCACCAGGACGCCCCGGCCGTCTTTCGCGCCGAAGAAATCTCCCAGTTGAGGTGTCAGATTCTCCACCATCAAACCGCTGCGCGTCGAGGAATGCACCACCACAATAGAGACGGGCGCATCCATCTCGGGCATTGCCGGCAACAAGGGCATTGCCGGCACCGCAGGAATTGACGGGATACTAGGCATGCTGAAGGCAAAGGCCTTGCCGGGAGCCATCGCAAAGGTCTTCTTGCGATCGGCCAGTTGCGCCTTGAGCGTCATCGCCTGCCCATCCCGGCTGATGCCCAACGTCACCACGCGTCCCGGAGGAATCTCGTGAATCATGCGGCGCAATTGTTCCACACTCTCCACCTGACTTCCGTTAAGGTTCAGGATGACGTCGCGTTCCTTCAGCCCCGCTTTGCCTGCGGGCGCATCCTGATCGACCATGGTTACCTCTACCCCGTGCTCTTCCTTGAGCTTCAGTTCGCTCAGACGATCCGGCGTAATGTCGCGCGTGTCGACACCGAGATAGGCTCCTCCGCCGAAGTCTTCGCTGGAGTATCCAAAGGTCTCGCTGAACGGTTCCTGCGAACACAGCTGCTCCCCGTAGGCTGTCGCCAGAAACAACCGGACAACGACCGCCGGAACAATCAGCACACCGAGCATCGCTTTACGCATACTCGTTCCCCCTTGTAGAACGTGCTAACGGCTTGCCCGGATAAAATTGATATTGCCGGTCGTCGTGCGAACTTTCAGCACCGGGCCACCGCCGTTCAAGTTTCCTTCTGCCGTAGCGCTGCCGGGACCCCATTCGCCTCCCTGCGTGACCACGCGAATCTCGGAAAAATCCGATCGGATGCGGTGGCCATTCGCCAGGTCAATGGATGCCCGGATGGTCATGCTCAAATTCGGCGCCAAGTACACCGTGATATCCCCGGCGGAAGTCTCGAGCACCGAATCGCTGCGTTCCGTGCCCGACACGAATTTTGCCACAATTCCACCCGCCGCCGTCTCAGCCCGCGCCGCAGGCACACCGTTCAGCGCAATGCTGCCCCCACCGGTTTGGGCTCGCACCAGTCCCGTTGCCGAGCTCAGGCGGATGCTTCCTCCCCCGGTCTCAATTTCGGCCGGTCCTCCGATCTCGCCCAGATCGATGCTGCCCCCACCGGTTGTGACCTTCAACGGCCCGGCACAACGCTGTACCTCAATGCTGCCGCCGCCGGTTTCAAGCACCGCGCCCTGCAGACCGGAGACCACAACCACGCTGCCCCCGCCGCTTTCGGCGTTGATCTTGCCCTTGGCTTCCTTCACCTTGATGCTGCCGCCGCCGGTGCGCACGTTGACTTCACTTCCTACGGCGCCAACGTCGATGCTTCCGCCGCCGGTCTCGGCGCCGATCGCCCCCCCGATGTCATCGAGGTGGATGCTGCCTCCGCCGCTTTCTGCTTCCACCCGCCCAGAGACGCCCGTAGCCACCAGATCGCCACCATCGGTTGCGACCTTGACCAGTTCCGTGTTGCGGGGAACATTAATGACAAATTCGCTGGATGACCGCCGCGGCCTGCTTCCTTGCCATTCCCCTACCACCCAGGCGGTGTCGCCACGAAGGTAGACGCTGATCTTGTAGCTCTCGAATTCCCGCCGCGCCTTCTCTTCCGACGAGGCATAGGAGTGATTGCTGATGGAATAGCTGATGTTCGGTTGCGAACCGCCCTCAACCCGCACCGATCCTGCATCCACTTTCACCCGTAAATTCTTGGCCGCCGGCACGGACCCGGTGATTTGCCGGGTCCATCGGCCACCATCTTGAAAAACCCGGGTCTGTTCGTCCGGGCGTGTTTCTTGCGCCACCGCCAGCGGGACCAGCAACAGCAGGACCGCAGCCAGCTTAGAAAACGTTTTCACCTGTCACCTTCCGATTTCTTTACCTCAACCTTGTCCATCGAAAAACCCGCTTTACCTCACGCTGGCTCGATCCGTGCTGAGCCGCCCCAGCTCAATCCATCCCCGCCGTCTGCGCCAGCACATTGCGGGCTTGTTCCTGGATGAACTGGTTCGAATCCTTCTCCGCCAGCTTCTGCAGCACGACGCGCACGCTGCTGTCGGCCCGCACCGGTTCCAGCAGGCGCAAGGCCTGGGCCCGCAAACCCGGATTGGAGTCGTGCACCAGCGCTTCGAGCACGGCATCGCGCACCCGGATGTCATCCTTTACGTAAGAGCCCAGGCTCTCGATTGCCTTCAACCGCACTCCCGGATTCGAGTCATAGCGCAGGGCATACAGCAAGGCCTCGCGCACGTGGACGTCGTTGGGCGTCTGGGTCAGCAGATCCACGGAATCCATCCGTACCCCGGAGTTGTAATTGTTTCGCGTGGCAAACAGAAGCAACTGCTGGATGCGCTGGTCGTTCAACGACCCTTGCGCTTCCTGGGTGGAAACCGTGTCGTATCGGATGCTGACCTGGGAGGATCCCGGCTGTTGCGTTACCGAGCGAATGAAGGAAATGGAGGATTCTACGGGAGTAGCGTGTGGAATCTCGACCGGAGGTCGGCCGCTCATCACTTGAAAGGGTGCCACAATCCCGCCACCCAACCCCAAAATGAAAATTGCAGCGGTCAGAGCCGGAGCCAGTTTGATCGGCCTGTGCCACGAGCCGGGATCGAAGATCAACCGCTGCCAGAAGCCGCCCTGCTCGGCGGTTTCCAAAGCCTCCTGCAAGCGCATGCGGGAACCCGCCACCAGATTGGGCGACGGGTCGCTCACGGGAAACTGCGAGATCGCGGCATGGAATTGTCGTGTCGATTTCAGCTCCGCCGCGCAATCGGTACAGCGCGCGACGTGCTGCTCCAGTTCGTAACGGGCATCGTCGGGCAGCTCGTTATAGATGTGCAGCAGAATATTTTCCTGTACCCATTCGCATTTCATGGTTGCACCCCCAGGCAGGGGAGGCCTGTCTTGTTCATCGCATGTCCGCCAAAGAGCCACGCAGCTTCTGAGTGGCCCGGAATAAAGTATTTTTTGCCGTTTCTTCGGTGGTATTCAAAATCTCGCCCACCGTCCGCAATTTCAATCCCTGATAATGCTTCAACTCAAACACCATCCGTTCACGGGGAGTAAGTTTCTCAAGAGCGTGGTTAATCCGCGTTCCCAACTCGCGCCGCATCAGATCCCGCTCCGGGTTGGCGCCGGAGCGCCCGTCTGGGACCTGGGAGAGAACATCGTAGGTCTCGCCCTGTGCATCCACCGCAACCGGAGCATCTTCCTTGCGAACCTGTTTCTTGCGCAAGTGGTCCAAGCAAAGATTGGTCACGATGCGGTAGATCCAGGTGTAGAACGAGCACTCGAAGCGGAAGTTCCCCACGCTCTTGTAGGCTTTCAAAAACGCGTCCTGATAAATGTCCTGCGCTTCGTGCTCCGACCCCGTCAGATGCATGGCCAGACGCAGCACCGCCTGATCGTAATGCCGCACCAGCTCCTCGAAGGCGGCGCGGTT
>JACXTT010008096.1_pt1 | contig 14645 bp, 11 predicted proteins | sample 9270951 | NCBI WGS metagenome assembly JACXTT01 (sample SAMN15532306, study PRJNA645909) | rock metagenome | isolation source: weathered quartz diorite | place: Puerto Rico | collected 2017-06-21
GTAATGGTGGTGCTGAGCAGGGCGGAGTCCTTACAGGTGGTTTCGACTATTTGTACCTGGTAGGTGGTGGAAACGGCGGGGGTGGCCGTGGGAGTGGCTGAGGAGGCATTGTCCAGCCCGGTAGCGGGGCTCCAGGAATAGGAATTGCCGCCGGTAGCGGTTAGTTGCACCGGGGTACCCAGGCAGGTGGGGGTATCGGGTGTGACCGTAAAAGAAGGTTTGATACGCACTGTTATCTCTACCGAGTCGGTATTGGTACAATGATTGGCGTCGGTAACGGTTATATAATAGGTAGTGCTGGCCACCGGTGAAGCTACCGGGTTGGCGATGGAGACATTGTTGAGTGAACCGGCCGGCGACCAGGCATAAGTATAATTGGGGCCGCCACCGGCATTGAGCTGCGCGGAATTATCGTGACAGATGCTGGTATCGGCACTGGTGGTAAGGGCAGGTTGGGGATAGATAGTAATTTTTATGGTATCCGACTGTGTACATATACCTGCATTGGTAGCGGCTACATAATAGGTACCGCTACTGCCGACAGTATAGGTTTGAGCGGTGGAATTGTCCTGCCATTTGTACGTGGCGCCTGCATTGCCGGCATTTAACAGCACGGTACCCGGGCTGCAAAAACTGCTGTCGTTGCCCAGGTTGACAAGGGGATATTGTACCAGCTTCAGGCTAAAACTGTCCTTATTGGAACACCCGTACAGGCTGGATTGCACCCAGTAGGTGCCGGTGGCTTTTAAGAAAACGGAGTCGGTAGTGGCGCCGCTGTTCCATATATATGTTGCATTTCTAATACCTGTACCGGTTTTGATACTATCGCCCTGGCATAAACTAAAATTTTGCAAGGGGGTATGCTGGGGTGGCGGCAGCACCATCACTTCTTTACAAAACGCGTCCTGGGTGGGCAGGCCATCGTCTACCGTAAGGTTTATATGATAGGCGCCGGGTGTATTGTAAATGACCGGCGCCGGGTTTTGCAAGGTTGAGCTGGGGTTATTGGTATTCGTGCAGCCGGTAAATTGCAGGCGGATAAGTGAATTGGTATTAACATCGGTAATAAAGCCGTACAGGTTCTCATTAACCCGGAACAGACGGGAAATGGAATGTGGAAAATTAAACATACCATAATTGCCCAGTGAACTGCCAACGGGTGTTCCTGCAAGATTGCCCTGGAAATCGAGTTTCACGAGGTCATACGGCGCATAGGCATCAACTACAAAGCCAAAAATCTGTCCGCAGGATTTTATAATAGTGAGATCCCGGGGGCCCCTGAGGCTGTTGTTGATATTGCCCAGGTTGACGGCCGTAGGCGGGTTAAGTAAAGAGGAACCGAAATCCAGCCTTGTCAGTGTGGATGGGCCGGCGATGCCCTGGTTGGTGATAAATACCCGCCAGAAGCCATTGTCGTTAATAGCATAAATGCCGGTCGGGTAGTCGAGCCCGCCGGTATTGCCCAGGTTGACGGCCGTAGGCGTATTGTTGAAACTATTGGTAAAGTTGAAGCGGGTGATAGTATTGTTAAGCGCATTGACGGTAAACCCGTACCAGTTGTTGTTGAGCGTGTCTTTAAAAACATACAGGTCGATGGGTTGATACATATTCCCAAGGTTGCCCCAGCTGGTGGCGGTGGGGGTGGGATTGGTAATGGTTGCACCAAAATCCACTTTTATAACCTGGGAGGGCGCGGCCGCCGGAATATAGGCGTTTACTATAATCACATACCAATGACCTTCATTGAACACTAATTGCATTCCCTCCGTTCCATAATTGGACGTAATTAATCCGCCTAAGCTGCCAAGGTTGGTTGCCGTGGGGGTGTTTAACAGGCTATTGCCAAAATCGAGGCGTATTAATCCCCCGATGGTATGATTGGTCAGGAAGCCATAATAATTACCGTTGACGAGGGCATAATCCATAAATACAGGTCCGCTTAAGGTTCCGGAAACATTTCCCAGGTTGGTCACCGTGGGGGCTGTATTTAAATCGGCTACGCAAAAATTCCAGAAATAGCTGCTGGCGTTTTTGGAGGTGTTGGTAAGCGTAAGCGGCACGTTGATGCAAATACTATCAGGTGCGTTAAATCCGGCTGTTACCTGGGCAAAATCCAGGATAGGTAATAAAAGAAATACGATAAGGGTTACTTTCATTTCAGGAGATAGATAGAATAACCCTGAAAATACTGTTTTTTTATACGCCGGTATAATTATGAGGGGTGATTTTCTTTAGCTCTTTTTTTACGGTAGCCGCAATCTTGAGCCCGTCTATAAACCGGTGAATGCTTTCCTTGTTGATGGTGCCGTTGCCCCTGGTCAGCTCTTTCAGCGCTTCGTAAGGGCGGGGATAATTTTCCCGGCGCAGGATGGTTTGAATGGCTTCCGCCACTACCGCCCAGTTGCTTTCCAGGTCTTCGTAGAGTTTCTTTTCGTTCAGCACCAGTTTGCCAAGCCCTTTTTCAATCGATTTTATAGCGAGAATGGTATGCGCTACCGGTACCCCGATATTGCGCAATACGGTAGAATCGGTTAAGTCGCGTTGCAGGCGTGATACGGGCAGCTTGGCGGAAAAATGTTCCAGCAGCGCATTGGCTACGCCAAAATTGCCTTCCGCATTTTCAAAATCGATGGGGTTTACTTTATGCGGCATGGCCGAAGAGCCCACTTCTCCTTTTTTAACCTTTTGCTTGAAATAATCCATGGAGATATAGGTCCATATATCGCGGCAAAAATCAACCAGTATATTGTTGATGCGCTTCATGGCATCAAAATGTGCGGCCAGGTTATCGTAGTGCTCCACCTGCGTAGTGTATTGCTGGCGGTGAAGGCCCAGCACATCCTGTACAAAGGTATTGCTGAGAGCTACCCAGTTTTTGTGCGGGAAGGCTACCTGGTGCGCATTCAGGTTGCCGGTAGCGCCGCCAAACTTGGCGCTGAAGGGTACATTGATAAACTGTTCCACCTGGTCCTGCAGGCGTTCTACAAATACCATGATCTCCTTGCCCAGGCGGGTAGGGCTGGCGGGCTGGCCATGTGTGCGGGCCAGCATGGGAATGTCTTCCCATTGTTCTGCCAGGAGCCGGAATTCCTGGGTGAGGTTTAATATGGCGGGCAGGTATTCAAACTCTACCGCATGCTTCCATAAAAGCGGGATGGCGGTATTGTTCACGTCCTGCGAAGTAAGGCCAAAATGCACCCATTCCTTTTCCTGGTCCAGCCCCATGCTATCCAGTTTGGACTTAATAAAATATTCTACTGCTTTTACGTCGTGGTTGGTAATGCGTTCGGTGGCTTTTATTTCCTGTGCATCGGCCAGGCTGAAATCGGTGGCAATGGCGCGCAACTGGCTGGCTGCCTTTGCCGGAACGGAAAAGAATTTGCGGCTGGCCAGGAAGAGATAATATTCAATTTCCACGAGTACACGGTATTTCATCAGCGCGTATTCAGAAAAATATTCTCCCAGGTGCTGTACCTGTTTTTGATAGCGGCCGTCAATGGGTGATATGGCATTTAGGGCGTTCGATTCCATCGGCATAATTAAGAGTGAATCTGTAACGGGTAACTTATATTTGCGCCAAAATTAACTCAATTCTGGTTATAAACCGTTGATAATATGTGGCTGAAAGCCGGATTGGACAAATTATTCAACAGATGAAGAAAATTAAAGCAGGGGCCGTAAGTTATTTGAATACAAAGCCATTGATTTACGGGTTTGAACAGGGCATGATGCAGGATTCGGTGGAGTTGTTATTACATTACCCTTCGCGTATAGCCGGTATGCTGCTGGATGATGAAATAGACCTGGGCCTGGTGCCTGTGGCTATTATCCCGCGCATGCGGGAATCGTATATTATCAGTGATTATTGTATCGGCGCGGAAGGTGCGGTAGCTTCGGTGTGTTTGTTCAGCGATGTGCCGGTGACCGAAATAAAAGAAGTATTGCTGGATTATCAAAGCCGTACATCGGTACGCCTCGCCAAAGTATTGCTGAAAGAATACTGGAAGTTAAACCCGGTGCTTACCGATGCCAAAGAAGATTTTCGGGATCATATCAAAGGTACTACCGCCGGGCTGGTCATTGGCGACCGTGCGTTTGAGCAGCGCAGGATATCGCCGTATTATTATGACCTGGGCGAGGCCTGGAAACTGCATACCGGCCTGCCGTTTGTATTTGCCGCCTGGATAAGCAATAAGAAACTGGATACCGGTTTTATTAAAGCTTTTAATGAAGCTACCAGTGCCGGGCTGCAGCAACTGGACAAGGTGATTGAGCAAAACCCAACCGATCTCTTTGATCTCCGCAAATACTATACACAGCATATCAGCTATGCGCTGACCGCTGAAAAACGCAGGGGGCTGAGCTTGTTTCTCGATAAAATAAGCAAGAACAGTATCGTGTAAATTATTTCATCAACCTTCCCTTCAGCGTTTTTAATAATTCCGCCATATCTGGTGTTAGCTGCAGCCACCAGGCGCCGGCAATAAAAACGGCCGAAAACAGCAGCGACCGCAGTACAATGCCGGCAAGGCCATGCAGCCCGCCCAGCAGCAGGAAAACACCCATATAGAGCAGCAGGGAAAAGATAAGCGCATACAGTGTTTTGATGGAAAAAGGCCACATGTTAAACCGACGTTTGATAAATATCAACCGTACGGCATTGTAGATGGTAAAGGTAACCAGGGTAGCAAGGGCTACGCCAATCGTGCCTGCCCAACGCCCCATAAAAATATTTAAGGGAATGGAAAGGGCCAGCAGGATAACGCCCGAGTAAAAATCAAACCGCCATGCCGGCGAAGTAACCAGCAGGCTGGCATTGAGGCCGGTACCCAGTTCAAGTATATTGTAAATGCTGAGGATAAGAAAGACGGTTTTGCCGCTGGCGAACTTCTCGTAGAGATGCAGAAATTTAAGCCCGTCGTCGTAATTCAGCCAGATATTAAAAAACAAAAACAGGCACATCAGGAGCAGGTTGATGGCGGAGCGTTTATAAATCCGTTCAATCTCCGCCAGGTTTTTATCTCTCCAGTGTGCGGCAATGGAAACACCGCCGATGGCCTGCAGGCTGCGGTAAGGTACCTGCAGGATGGCCGCCGTGTATTGGTTGAGCGCAAAAATGCCTGTATCGCCAAGGGATTTGGTGCTCGCCACCACCAGCGTGGAAATCTGGGAGGCAATGGCATGAATAACGATAGAGCCGTATACAAAGCCGGTATAGGTGGCGATTCTTTTTTTGAACCGCAGGGTAACGGGACTAAACCTCAGCGGCAGAAATAATTGCCTGCTGGCAATTAAATAGACTACCAGTATGCATACCAGCAGGAAATAAACGCAGCAAAATAAAATCACAAAAGTCCGGAACGAAATGAGCCGGATAGCATAAAGCCCTATCAGGATCATTACAAAGGCCCGGTACGCCGTTTCACGCATAAAGCCCGGCAATACGGTTTTGCGAAGCGTGCCCAGGTAGCTTTCCAGCACCATAAACCAGGCATAGAAAAAAGAAAATACGAGCGACCAGTAGTAATACTTTACCACCAGGATCGAGTTTGCTGAAAATTTTCTTACCACCAGCGGCTCAAATACAATACAACCCGTAAATACGATCAGGCAGCCAGCCAGCGCTACAATAACCGACACCGTAAGCAGATCGTTTTTTTTATCGGGCAGGTTGCTTTTGTAATACGGAAAGAACCGGTACATATAGGACGACATGCCGAATATGGCCAGGGGGGCTATTACCTGCGAAATGCTGATGATAACCTGTGTGAGGCCGTATTCCTGCGTCGTAAAAAGGCGGGCAAAGAAATAGGTATTGATAGCCCCGATAATAAAACCAATATAAGTAAGAAAAGATGACTGTATGGTTTGCTTCCGTATCTGCCCCATGAAAATTAAAATTTGTTCATCGTTTCCACCAGTTTGTGTATAGCTGCCTCCGTGTGAAAATACGAGATAGGCAAACTTAGTGTAGTTTGATGAATTTCGGCGGCAATAGGCGTAGGCTGATCGCTGAGTATGCCCTGCATGGCTTTTTGTTCGTTGGGGGGGATGGGATAATGTATTTCTGTTTGAATGCCGTTTTCCAAAAGCCAGGCTTTGAGCCGGTCTCTTTGCGGGTGGCGTATATTGAAGATATGATACACATCGAAATAACCGGCCTCGACCACGGGTTTGATATAATCTTCTTTTAACCCCTCCAGGTAGATGGCGGCGAGCTTTCTTTTGTGCGCAGTAATGGCATCGAGGTGTTTCAGTTTTACAGAGAGAAATGCGGCCTGTATTTCATCCAGCCTTGAATTGTATCCCACCACTTCGTTATAATACTTTTGGCGCGAGCCATAATTGCGTAGCGCCAGCAGTTTTTCTTTTATGGCTTCATCGGCGCAGGTAATGGCCCCGGCATCCGCCAGCGCTCCCAGGTTTTTAGTTGGGTAGAAGCTGTGTGCGGCGGCATGGCCCCAGCTGCCTGCTTTCCTGCCGTTGAAGGCAGCGCCATGAGCCTGTGCGCAGTCTTCCACTAAAAAAAGCCCCTGTTTATCCGCAATGGCTGTTATGCGTTCCATTTCGCAGAGCTTACCATACAGGTGTACCACGATGATGGCTTTGGTGCGTGGGCCAACCTGTGCTTCTATAAGGGCGGGGTCAATATTATAGGTGGCGGGGTGGGGCTCTACCAGCACGGGTTTAAGCCCGTTGTGCAAAATGGCGAGTATGGTGGCAATATAGGTATTGGAGGGTACCAGCACCTCGCTGCCCGGCGCTATGCCGGCTGCTTTGAGGGAAAGTACCAGGGCATCCAGCCCGTTGGCCACGCCAATACAATGGGGGCTATTGCACCATGCGGCGTATTGCTGCTCAAAATTTCTTACGCTGTTGCCGAGAATATACCAGCCGCTTTGCAGTACCTGTTCAAAGGCAGCGCGGTATTCGTTGAAAAAGGGTTCATTTACTTTTCCCAGGTTTTCGTATTCAATGATCGGCATAAGGGTCAAAAATGTAGTCGTTCTTATCAAAGTATTCGGAAGCCAGCACCATCAATATGGCGTCGGGGGTAAAGTTATCCATTGTATGCCAATCGGAGGGTTCAAGAATCAGGCATTTGTTGGGCTGGTCGAGAATAAACTCTGTATTCCCATTGCCGTCGTTGTTTTGAATATGGCAGGCGCCACGAAGACAGATGGCCGCCTGCACGGTTTTTTTATGACGGTGGCCGCCACGGGCGGAGCCATCTACCCCATAAATATAAAATATACGGTTAATGGTAAATGGAATAATATTTTCTATAACGGTAAGGTTGCCTCTTTTATCGGTGTAGGTGGCAAGATCCAGCAAATAAGCCATGCTGTTAAGTCACTTATGTATTGTAAAATAATGATACCGGTTAAAGATATTGTTTTTTACATGGAATTACCGTCTAACGCACATTAAAATACGTTAAACGGAACAGTTTCATCTGCGAGCGGGGCATTGTATTGATGATTGCCAATGCGGGTCGGGCAATACGTTAGATACGCAGCTTCATTATAAAGCCACGGTAGTTGATTTTTTCCCCGTACAGGTAAAGAAACTGGTCGTTGGTATATTCCTCCACCAGGTCATACCGGGCAAGCAATAGGGTCTTTACATTGTTATAATCAAGAAACCATGCAGGGTAGGTGGCCTCGTAATAAAACGGGGGCACTTTCTGAATGGTGAGCCTGTCGCCGGGTAACGGGTTGAAATACGTGTTTTCAATGATTATATACGGAAAAGCTTTAGCGGCGGTTTCCTCCAAAAAAGAATAGGGTTTTTCCAGGTAGGGCAAAACGCAGGACAGGAGCAGTACATCGTGCCTGCCCCGGGCCTCCTCCGCTGCTGCTATGCTGTAAAAAAAGTCCAGCCCGTTGCCGGCTATCTGTTCACGACCGGCGCTTACAACACTTTCCTGCTCTATAACGCTCCATTGCAGGGCATCGAGCCCGGCCAGGTAGGCCCGGTTCTGGAAAAAGGTGCTGCCCAGCGAACCCCCGAAATCCAACACGGAAAGCCGGTTTCCCTTTTCGCGGGCTATCCATAGCAGGTTGGCCAGCAGGGGCCAGGAGTATTCCACCCGGGGATAGAGTACCCCATCTCTTTCATACGCCGCCTGGCCGTTTTTTACTTTTAGCGCCGCGGGCAGTACTTTTTGCAGGATAAGGGCCGACTCATAGCCACCGCATTGCTGTTTTGCCTGCTGCCAGCCGGGGTAGTGGCCAAACCAGCCATACCGCGCGTACTGCCATCGCCTGTAGAGCCTGATGAGCTTTTTAACCATGCATTGCCAATTGATTCCTAACCAGTTAATAATAAATATACCCGGCAAAGACAGCAAGAATCCTGCCACGGCGGGCGCTTCCAAAATTGCTGTGTTTATTCCATCAGAATACAATAAATTCGTCGCTCATTTAAAGTTATATATGGCAGAAACTCTTGGAATGCTGTGCGATAAGCTGACGATTGTTAAACTGAAAGAATTTCATACCGAAGACCCCGTACGCCTGCAAAGCCTGCAAAAACAGGCTGTTTTACTGCAACAGGAAATAGATGAATATATCGGGCAGGCCATTAAGGGAGATATTCCTCCCGAACGTCTTACTTTTGCGTCCAATAAAGTGTTCAAAAAGGAAGGCAATGAAGTGAGCGAGGTAACCGGCCGGATAGGAGATGTATTTTACCAGCTGGCCGATGTAAACTGCCGCCTCTGGCACGAACAGGAAAAAGTATATGAGTTTGAACAGGTGCCGGCGGAGGAAAAAGACAAGGTGGTAAAGCAGCTGGCTGTGCTCAACTTATCCCGGAATAAATGTATTGATTCCATCAACGAACAATTTGCCGCCATGGTACGGCAGCTGAATCACTAAACCCGGTTCAGCCATCCTGTTGGGAAACCTGTTGCCGGGTTTCCTTCCCGCTCAAAATTGAAATTTATAAAAACCAGATCATTTGGATAAGCGAATTCTCTTTGTTTCACACCGGCAAAAGCAATGCGGGGTACATGAGTTTGGAAAGAATGTGGCAGAAGCTATAGCGCCATCCACCCGGTATGCGTTTATATACGTGGAATGCGGGGGACTGGCCGATTTGCACAAGGCTATTGCCCAACACCAGCCTTCGCTCATCATTTATAATTATCACCCTTCCACCATGCCCTGGATAACCCAAAAGGTTATCCATACCTGGTACCGCTCACTGATAAAAGACATCAAACTGCCCCAGGCAGGTATTATACACGAGGTAACGCAGGAAAAGGCCGATATGGCTACCGATGCCCTGTTTGATTATTATATAGCCGCTGATCCCACCCTGTTGCTGAAAAACACGCTGGTATTTAAAACAGGACGGCTGATACCCGTTTATAATAACAGCTATCCATTGCCGGAAGTGCCGGTCATTGGCAGCTTTGGCTTTGCCACACCTAATAAAGGATTTGAAGCTATTGTAACAGCCGTGCAGGAAGATTTTGACCGCGCCGTATTGCGTTTTAATATTCCTTCGGCCGATTTTGGCGATAAAGACGGGAGCAGGGCGCAGCAGCTGGCCGATGCCTGCCGCCGGCTGGTTACCAAACCCGGTATTGAACTGAAAGTGACGCACGATTTCCTGTCGCGTGAACAGGTGCTTGATTTCCTGGCGCAGAATACGGCCAATGTATTTTTATACCAGGATAAAGGAGGCCGCGGCCTGTCGAGCACGGTCGACTATGCGCTGGCGGTAGAAAGACCCATCGTGGTGTCGGATAGTCCCATGTTCCGCCATTTGCATACCGTAGAACCTTCCGTGGTATATGGCCGTAATTCCATAAAGCAGGTCATTCAGAATGGTTTTGGGCCCCTGCGCCCCCTGCGCAATGAATGGGATGCGGCACACCTGGTATGGGAATATGAGCGTATTGCCGATGCCATTTTAAAAAGAGAGGAACAGGAAAAAAATGGCCCGCAGCCCGGGGCGTGGAAGCAATTTAAAACACGGGTCAGGAAACTGCTGGGCAAGGGCCAGCCCCATTCGGTATGGCTGAGCAATTCGAACGCCGTGACGGAAGATGCGCTTTCGGTAGATCGCGCCATCACATATACTCCGGTTGATATGCCGGCGGCCAGCCCGCTGAACCGGATACTCGACAATAAGGCCCGGGCATTGTATCGCCCGGCTATCGATAAACTGGTGCAACTGGTGCCGCTCACTATGGCTAAAAAGATACCGGAGGCTAATGTACAGCAGGCCTTTATTTTTGATACGGTATACCGTTTCAGCCGGCAGTATGCGCAACCGCGTATGCTTTGCGTGGGCAGTTATGAAGACACGGCCGCCATGAGCCTCCGGCGCATGGGGTTTTCGGTGGAAGAAATAGACCCGGTGATCAATTATTATCTGCAGGAATATTACTCCAAACCCGGGGTGGCGAAGCAGTCGTTCGATATCATCTTCTCCACCTCTGTTATTGAGCACGACCCCGACGATGTTTCTTTTGCACAATGCATAGCCGGCCTGCTGGCGCCGGGCGGCGTTGCGGTTATCACCTGCGATTTTAAGGAGGGCTGGAAGCCCGGTGATCCCAAGCCGGCCGTGGATGCACGCCTGTATACACAGGACGACCTGTTGAAGCGCCTGCTGCCCAATATGCCGGGATGCGTGCTGGTGGATACACCCCAATGGGATTGCCCGGAACCCGATTTTATATTCGAAACCTACCGGTATACCTTTGCCAGCCTGGTAGTAAAGAAATCAAAATAACAGCAAGCATGCCAGCATTAATTTTCGGTGCTAACGGGCAGGACGGGTTCTATCTCTCGGAACTGCTGCGGCAGGCAAACATGGACGTGATTGCCGTGTCCAGGAGCGCAGGAGGTATACAGGCCGACGTGGCCGATTATGCCACTGTAGAACAATTGATCAAAACCCATCGCCCCGCCTATATATTTCACCTGGCGGCCAATTCCACTACACGGCACGATGTGTTGTTTGAAAACCACGCTACCATCAGCACGGGTACACTCAATATACTGGAATCGGTAAAAAAGCATTCTCCTGCCAGCAAAGTATTTATTTCGGGCAGCGGGCTCCAGTTTAAAAACGACAATAAACCGATAAAGGAATCCGATCCTTTTGAAGCAAGAGACCCGTATTCGGTCAGCCGGATACAATCGGTGTATGCTGCCAGGTATTACCGCCGGCTGGGCATTCAAACCTATGTGGGGTATTTCTTTAACCACGATAGCCCGCGGCGCTCCGAGCGCCACATGGCCAAAATGATATCGGAAGCCGCCCGGCGCATTGGCGCAGGCAGCGCCGAAAAACTGGAGATAGGCGATCTTGCCGCGGTAAAGGAATGGACCTATGCGGGCGACGTGGTAAAAGGGGTATGGGCGCTGGTACAGCAGGATGCGGTGACCGAAGCCAATATCGGCTCGGGCCTCGGCTATTCTATTGAAGACTGGCTGGAAGCCTGTTTCGGGCTCGTGCATAAAGACTGGAAGCAATCCGTCATTAAAAGAGAAAACTTTATTGCCGAATACCGGCTGCTGGTATCCGATTCTTCGCGGATGCTTTCACTGGGATGGAAACCCGAAGTTTCATTAGCCGGCCTGGCTGCTATGATGATGCGGTAACAATAACATGCAAATGCCTAAAAAAATATTACTTGTTCAGCCTTTCTCCAATGGCGATTGCCTGTATGCTACTGCCATTGCCCGGCAGATAAAGGAAGATTACCCCGGCTGCCGCTTAACCTGGGCCATTGCTCCTTTTTGCCGGGCTATCATAGCCAATAACCCGTATGTAGACGAGGTGATGGACCTGGACTCGGTGCCCAAAAACGATGTGAAGGCGTTTCGCCGGTTCAAACAAAAGGTGTTGGCGCAAAAAGCAGCAGGGGTATTTGATGAAGTATTCGTGACCAGCAATATGGATACCAACCAGGCTTACTACGACGGGAGCATCCGGAGCTGTATTTTCAGGGCCTACCCGCACCCGGTTACCGTACCGGTTACTCCTGTACTGCGTTTAACCGCGGGCGAAAAAGAACAGGCGCGGGGTTTTGCCGCCCGGCATCGCCTGCAGGAATACGAGCGGGTAGTATTGTTTGAATATGCTCCCCAGAGCGGCCAGCTGGTCATAACGGCCGAAAAGGCCATCGCCCTGGCGGAGGGAATTATTAAAAACGGCAATACGGCCATTATCCTATCTTCCGCTAACCAGGTTATACATCCTTCGCCTGCCATTATTGACGGCAGCGCCTTAAGCATTCGTGAAACGGCAGCAATAACACCGTATTGCAGCCTGCTAATAGGTTGTTCTTCGGGCATCAGCTGGATAACGACTTCTGATGCAGCCAAACTATTGCCGATGGTGCAACTGGTAGATGCCGCCACAAGATGGGCCAACCCGGTGTCAAGGGATTTTGAACGGTTTAAGCTACCTGTTGACCGCGTTATTGACCTGGTCAGCTTTAATGAACAGCTGGTGACGGCATGCGTTGCAGAGGCGATGGATAATTTTGAGGCGGCGCGGAAAAAATACAACCAACCCATTCCCCTTCACTTTAAATCCACCCGTTATATTGTCTATAACCTGTTATGCTACCTGGAGTTTCGCGCCATCAGGACGCATATCCGCGTAAACCGGGAAGTGTATGGAAATAACCCGGCTTTTTATGCCGAAGTGCTGATGGGCTTCCTCGTGTTTCCCTTCTGGCTGCTGCGGAATACTATTGTAAAGCGATCGTTTTTTTCTTCGCCAAACCAACCGGGCAAGGCCCTGTAATGTTCCCCTGGTTATAAAATTGGTTTATTTTCTCCTTTTTTTTGTTTCTGGATTCCTTTCAGTAACCTTGCCGGATGAAAATTGTTGTTAATGCCAGGTTGCTCCGGAAAAACAAGATGGATGGCATCGGCTGGCTTACTTATAATACCCTGAAGTATATAACGCAGTGGCATCCCGAGGTGGAGTTTCACTTCCTGTTTGATTCCGGTGTAGAGGAAGAATTCCTGTTTTCGAAGAATGTTATCGGGCATAATCTTTTTCCCCCTGCCAAACACGCAGTGCTGAATGTAATATGGTTTGAATGGAGCGTGCGGCGATACCTGGAAAAAGTAAAGCCGGACCTGTTTCTTTCCATCGACGGAGCGTTATGCCTCGGCTGGCCGGGAAAGCAATATGGTGTTATATGCGATATTAATTTTGTGCATATCCCGCAGGACCTGAAATGGACCAACCGCAAATACTATAATTATTTTTTCCCTAAATATGCCCGAAAGGCCACCCGCCTGGGAACGATATCAGAATACAGTAAAAATGATATTGTAAAAAACTTCGGCATAGCCGATAATAAGATTGATAATATTTATTGCGGTATTAATCCCTTTTATGAGCCGGTGGAGGAGCAAACCAAACAGGAAATAAAAGCGAAGTATACCCGGGGGGCGGATTATTTCTTTTTTATAGGCACGCTGCATCCCAGGAAGAACATTATACGGCTTATGCAGGCTTTTGAACTGTTTAAAGAAACTACCGGGTCTGACATGAAACTGCTGTTGTCGGGTAAAGAAATGTACCGGACACAGGAAATGCATGAATTGAAAGACCACCTGACGCACGGGAGCGATATTATTTTTACCGGTCCTTTGCTGAGCGAAGAGTTGAAAAAGGTCTTTGGTTCCGCCTTCTGCCTGACGTTTGTTCCTTATTTTGAAGGGTTTGGCCTTCCCCCGGTAGAAGCGATGCAATGCGATGTACCGGTGATAGCCGCCAATGCTACCTCGATACCGGAGGTGACGGGAGACGCGGCATTGCTGGTAGACCCTTATAATGTAAATGATATCGCTTTGGCGATGACAAGAATATACCGTGAACCATTACTGCGGCAGGAGTTGATTGAAAAAGGAAGGATAAGAAAGCATTTCTTTTCCTGGGATAAAACGGCTGCATTATTATGGGAGAGCATCAGCAAAATATGGTAGTAAAGTGATCAGCTTTTTATAAAGTTTGCCGCCTGTTGGGTGATTTTATTCCAGGAAAAATGATCGAAGTATTCCTGCCCGATAGCTTTTTTGCACGAGGCCGCTGTCATGATATTGGTGGCAAAGCTTTCCCAATCATTGTCTTTGCTGATAAATAACTTACCGTTGCACCATTCCGGCGCTACGCCGGTTGCCCCGCTTACCGTAGATACCGCATTGCTGTTGTAGCCAAGGGCTTCCACAAGCTTGGTTTTGATACCTCCCCCGTCAACTAACGGGTTCAGGAATACGTCGGCCGCTTTAAAGTACCGGCTGATGTCTTCCGCAAACCCCACTATAATGATATTGCGAAGGTTAAGGCTGCTGATATCGGCCGGGATGTGGAGCCCGCAGATAATGATTTTATACCGGAAATGCTCCTGCTGTTGCAATAAGGGGTCAATGACGTTGATGATGGTTTTTAGCGCATCCAGGTTGGGACTGTAATTGAAAGAGCCGTTAAAAAGGAGGATATGTTCTTCTTCGGAAATGTGGTGTTGCTGCCGTATTTGTTTTTTTGTTTCCGTGCATGCTGCCCCGTCGGGGGCTGTTTCCCATCCTATACCATAAGTGGCTACCATACACCTGGAAGGCTCCAGGCCATAGGTAGTAATGGCATATTGACGGTCG
>JACXTT010008097.1_pt1 | contig 14642 bp, 12 predicted proteins | sample 9270951 | NCBI WGS metagenome assembly JACXTT01 (sample SAMN15532306, study PRJNA645909) | rock metagenome | isolation source: weathered quartz diorite | place: Puerto Rico | collected 2017-06-21
GGCGCAGCGGTGCATGCGCCAGAACAGCATGCCTACGCGGTCTTCGGGCGATTGCGGGAATTTCAAATCCCACAACAACATTTCCCAGTACAGGGCCCAGCCTTCGATATAAAACGGCGTATCAAAGTGGCGGTAAGCTTTGTAACGATCGCTCATAAACCCCTGCAGGTGGTGGCCGGCTATCAGCTCATGGTGTACCGTAGCCCGCGAAAAATGCGGGTTATTGCCGCGCATGCTCATGAGCCGGTCGTCTTCGCTCATGGTATTGGTAGGATAAGAAATGATCAGCTCTTCGCCGCCAAGGAAAAAGGGATTTACCAGCTGGCGCTGGGGCGACATCATGCTCATACGCCAGGTTTCTTCCGCCAGCGGCGGTATGGTAATGAGATCATTCTTTTTAAGAAAATCCACCGATTCATTGTACAGCTTCAGCATGGCCTCCGGCTGTTGTGAAGGCGGTACATAACTATTCTTTACTTTTTCCAGCGCCGCTTTCCAATTGTCGCCAAAGCCCATCTCGCGGGAGGCTTTGAGCATCTCCTGGTCGCACCAGGCAAATTCTTTATTAGCCAGCTCTATCAGCTCTTCGGGCGTATAGGGGATCATTTCTACCTGGAACTGGCGGATGACCTCTTCCCGCCCAATGGGGTTGCCCACGATGCCGCTGTTGTCGGCCGCCTGCAGGCTGCCCGCCAATGCTTTTTTATGCAGCAGGTCGCCGTACACTTCCAGCAGGCTGTCCAGCCGTTTATACGGCACGGGTATCCACCAGGTAAACAGGGGGTCGTAGCCGTTATAAAAATCATACACGCTTTTCAATGCTTCCTGCAATCCTTTTACCGTGCCTTCGGCATAGCGCCCCGGCTGGTAGGCAATACTTTTTTGCTGTTCCAGCCCGTTTTTGCTTTGCAGTACTTCTTTATACAGGCTGTTCATTTCCAGGGAAAGCTTTTCCGCATCGGGCGCGGTACCGCGGCGGCGGGGCCGCTCAATGGCATATATCTTCTCGGCAAAGGGAACCCAGGCTGCCGACTGGTTGTATTCTTTCTCTGCTGTTTCCTGCTTTCTTATCTCTTCCTGCAGGTTGCGGGAAAACAGGATATAGTCTACCCTGGTGCCGGTATTCAGCGGTTCAAACGGCAGCTGTTCCAGCCGTGCGCGGTAATCGAGCGCCAGTTTTTTGAGCCGTTCCCTGCGCTCGGGGGAGTTGCTGATAAAATAAAACCGCTGCAGGCTGCCGCGGTCGGCGTCGTACTCTACCATCAGGTTGTTGACTTCGCTGGTTTGCCGGTACAGATCGGTAACGACCGATTGCGCCAGCAGCACCTGCGTGCTGCATGCCAGGCAAACGATAAACAGGAACCATCTTTTTGGACGAAGGACAAGAGCGATCATAAGCAGCCGGTGTTTTTAATATAATGGAATATCAATTTTTCATTTATACTACCGTAAATCCATAGGCGTAGGGGTCATCTTCCGGGTCTATTGATATGGTATTTTGTCCGTAAATCCTGGCCCATCCTTCAATACCGGGCCGGATGGCCGGTTTGCCACCTACGGTGGTTTCTGCTTCGATGGTGCCGGTAAACGCAGAGCCGATAATACTTTCATGTACAAAGCGATCGCCTTTTTTCAGCTTTCCTTTGGCATACCATTGCGCCATCCGGGCAGAGGTGCCGGTGCCGCAGGGTGAGCGGTCGATAGCCTTGTCGCCATAAAACACGGCATTGCGGGCCGTGGACGCGGGGTTGATAACGGCGCCGGTCCACAGTATATGCGAGCAGCCGCTGATGGTAGCATTTTCAGGATGCACAAAATCATATTGTTCGTTGATGCGCCGCCGCATGATGCGGCTCCAGGCCACCAGCTCGGAGGCAGTATGATGCTCCAGCCCTTTAAAATGCTCCTGCACATCTACAATAGCATAGAAATTGCCGCCGTAGGCTACGTCTACCAGCAATTGACCCAGGCCGGGGCATTCTACGGTAAGGCCTTCGGCGGCCAGGTAAGAAGCCACGTTGGTGAGCTTTACGCTTTTTACTTTATCGCCTTCCTGTTTGTATTCTACCTGTACCAGGCCGGCGGGGGCTTCCATACGCACATGGCCGGGGCGGTGCGGGGCAATCAACCCGTGCTCTATGGCAATGGTAATGGTGCCGATGGTGCCGTGCCCGCACATGGGCAGGCAGCCGCTGGTTTCGATAAAGAGTACGGCCACATCGTTTTGCGGGTCGTGCGGCGGGTAGAGAATGCTGCCGCTCATCATATCGTGGCCGCGGGGTTCAAACATGAGGCCCCGGCGTATCCAGTCGTATTCCTGCAAAAAATGCTGGCGTTTTTCGCTCATGGAATTGCCGTGCAGGTAAGGGCCGCCCTGTTTTACAAGGCGAACGGGGTTACCGCAGGTGTGGGCGTCGATGCAATGAAATACATGGTTCATAGTCTATTATTTAAGGCACCTTCGGTGCCTGTTTTTTTAACCACAGAGGACACAGAGGTTTTTGCACAGAGGACACCAAGACCTGTTCTTCGTTTTCCGTTTAAGGGAACACAGAGGAACACTTGCTGCGCAAGCGAAGCCGTTTGCGTAGCAAACCCTTTGTGTCCCTTAAAGGGTAGGTTCCTCAAAAGCCCTTTTCATAGCAAAAGCTCTGTGGCCTCTGTGCAAAAACCTCTGTGTCCTCTGTGGTTAAAACATGTGCCGCAGGCGCATTATTTTATTTACTAACTTTATAAAGAACGATTGTTATAACAAAAGTCAACATGGAAGCCTACGGTAAAATACTCCTTATTGCTATGCCCGCATTCCTGGCGCTGGTATTGCTGGAAAAATGGTGGGGCTGGCGCAGGGGCCGGGATACCGTACGGAATATGGATATGATTTCCAGCCTCAGCTCCGGCATTACCAATGTGACCAAAGATGTACTGGGCCTCAGCATTGCCATTATCAGCTACGAATGGCTGGTAGGTAAAATAGCCCTGGTGCATATCCACTCTTCGGTCCTCACTTATATCATCGCGTTTATAGCACTTGACTTTGCCGGCTATTGGGTACACCGCATTTCGCATGTGTACAACCTGTTCTGGAACAACCATATCGTTCACCACAGCAGCGAGGAGTTTAACCTGGCCTGCGCGCTGCGGCAAAGCATTTCTTCCATCGTGCGCATCTTTGCCATCTTCCTGCTGCCTGCCGCCCTGCTGGGCGTGCCCGCGCAGGTGGTGGCGGTTGTAGCGCCCCTGCAATTGTTTGCCCAGTTCTGGTACCATACACAGCATATTGACAAGATGGGGTTCCTGGAAAACATCATTGTAACGCCATCGCATCACCGCGTACACCATGCTATCAACCCGGAGTATATCGATAAAAATTATTCGCAAATCTTTATCGTCTGGGATAAATGGTTTGGCACCTTCCAGCAGGAGCTGCCCGGGGTACCGCCGGTATACGGCATTACACGCCCGGTACGTACCTGGAACCCGGTGAAGATAAACTTCATGCATCTCTGGCTACTGATCAAAGACGCGTGGCGGGCGGCCAGCTGGAAAGACAAACTGCGCATCTGGTTTATGCCTACCGGCTGGCGGCCGGCCGATGTAGCCGCCCGGTACCCGGTGTATAAAATAGATGATGTGTACCATTTTGAAAAGTACAGCACAACAACACCGGCACTGCTGGCCACCTGGTGCTGGATACAGCTTACGGTATTGCTGATAGCCATCAGCTACCTGTTTGGCCATATTGCCACTATAGGCAGCCCGGGCATTTTTATCTACGGCGGTTTTGTTTTCCTAAGCGTATACAGCTATACCGAATTAATGGACGGCAATGCGTATAGTCTTGCCTGGGAGATCGTAAAAAACGTTTATGGCGCCGGCATTCTTTATTACCAGGGCGACTGGTTTGGCGCCGGCGCGTATATACCGTGGATCAATTACCTGCTCATTGCCTGGTTCATTCTTTCCACGGCGGCAACCGCCTGGCTTGTTTTTACCCGGCCTCCCGGCAAAGGGTCTTTACCGTATTCCGTGTCAAAGAGCTAGTTCGGAAGCCACGAGCTTTTATTCGAGGCCCGGTTTATTATTCACCGTTCTCCATATTTTCAACGGGTTCCCGTCTTTTAGTTCATCGGGCAGCAGGTCATTGCTCCAGTTCTGGAAGGCTACCGGCCGTGCAAAGCGTTTGATGCCGTCGGCCCCTACCGAGGTAAAGCGGGAGTCGGTGCTGGCGGGGTATGGTCCGCCATGCTGCATAGACAGGCATACTTCCACACCCGTGGGCACGCCGTTCATAATAATGCGCCCGCAGATATTCTTTACCGCTTCCAGCAGCTCGTCGTGCCGGCGCACATCATTATCCGTTGCCATAAGGGTGGCCGTTAGCTGTCCTTCGGTATGGGTGGCCACCGCAATCATTTCTGCCATATCCTTACAGCGTATTACGATGGAATAAGGGCCAAATACTTCCTGGTGCAGCACAGGGTTATCCAGGAAAGCCTGCCCGCTGGCTGAGGCCACGGTAGGCAGCCCCTGGTTTTGCGCGGGGGCGGTAGCCGATTCGGCTACCAGCGCCACCTGCTCCTGCGCCAGGGCGGTGCTTCTTTTTTCGGTAAAGGCTTTGGCAATGCCGGGGTGCAGCATGGTGCCCGGCGCTATATGTTTTATTTCATCCGCCAGCGTGGCAATAAATTGCTGCAGGCCGGGGCTTTCTATACCAATGATCAAACCGGGGTTGGTGCAAAACTGGCCAACGCCCAGGGTGATAGAACCGGCATAGGCCTTCGCCAGCCCGGGGGCTGATTGCTCCAGTTTTTCGGGCAATAAAAACACGGGATTGATACTGCCCATTTCTGAAAATACCGGGATGGGTACTGCGCGCTGGTTGCCCCAGTCGAACAATTGCTTACCGCCCGCAAAGGAACCGGTAAAGCCAACCGCTTTGGTATGCGGGTGGGTAACCAGGGCTTTGCCCACTTCAATGCCGGCGCCATGTACATGCGTAAAGATGCCTTTGGGCATATTGCATTTGGCCGCCGCCGCCAGTATGGCGTTGCCCACCAGTTCGGAGGTTTGGGCATGGGCAGGGTGCGCTTTTACTATAACCGGGCAGCCGGCGGCAAAAGCACAGGCGGTATCGCCACCCGCGGTGGAATAGGCAAAGGGAAAATTACTGGCGCCAAATACCACTACCGGGCCCAGCGGTACCAGCATTTTGCGGATATCCGGTTTGGGAGGTGTTTTAGCAGGGTTGGCCTCATCTATACGGGCTTCCAGCCACGCGCCTTCCTCGCAGGCGGCGGCATAGCTGGTAAGCTGGAAAATGGTGCGGGCCCTTTCCGAACGCAGCCTTGCCTCGGGCAGGTTGGTTTCGCGCATGGCGGTAAAAAGCAGCTCATCGCCGCAGTTTTCCAGTTCGGTGGCAATGGCGCGCATAAAAGTAGCGCGCTGCCGCAGCGATAATTTCCTGTATTGATGAAAGGCCTTCCAGGCCTGCTCCATAAGAAGGTCGATTTCAGGTATTGTAGCCTCCGGGAATTGCATGGTTAAGTAATTTTTTCGGTAAAGGTAAAGGTCGGCAATAAAAAACTACCGCAGGAACCTCACTGCGGTAGTACTTCAAATGTTGACCGATAAGTAATCCGGCAGTGCGGGGCGGGAAATAATTCCACGGTTGATGATCTCAAGAAGTCTCTCCCGCTCCTCGCCTGTCAGAGCTAGCCGCGGTGCGCGGACGTATTCAGAACCTAAACCCGCCTGCATTTCTGCAAGCTTAATATATTGTACCAGCTTGGAATGAAGGTCCAGTTCCAGCAGGGGCATAAACCAGCGGTGTATTTGCAGCGCCTCTGCTATCCTGCCGGCTTTTACCAGCCGGTAGATGGCTACCGTTTCGGCCGGGAATGCACATACCAGGCCTCCTACCCATCCCTCGGCGCCCATACACATGGCTTCCATAGCAATGGTATCTACCCCGCAAAGAACTTTTAACCGGCTTCCAAACCGGTTTTTCAGCCGTGTTACATTACTTATATCCCGGGTAGATTCTTTTACCGCCCCAATGTTGGTACAGTCCAGCAGTTCCTCCAGCATATCGGGGGTAACGTCTGTTTTATAATCTACCGGGTTATTATAGATCATAACCGGCAGGTCCGTGGATTGCGCAATCGTTTTAAAAAAGGCTACTGTTTCCCTGTCATCTGCCTTATACCGCATGGGTGGCAAAATCATTAAACCATCTGCGCCCCAGGCTTTGGCATCCGCCACCTGTTTTACCGCTTCGGAAGTGGAGCCTTCGGCAATATTGAGGATAACAGGGATTTTCTGTTGGAGGTTTTCGAGGGCGGTTTTTACGAGTCGTTCTTTTTCCGGTTGAGCCAGCGTACTTGCCTCACCGAGAGAGCCACCAATAATAATACCGTCAATGCCTGCGGCTGTTTGAGCTGCCAGGTGGCGTTCAAAAAGCGGTATATCCAATTCGTCGTTTGCAGTAAATTTGGTCGTAAGCGCCGGAAAAACCCCTTTCCATTCAAATAGCATGTCCATGTTTCTATCAAAATTATCGGCATAGCTTCGCTTGGGACTATATGCGATTAATAAAAACCGGTACTATTTTAACCAGTTTTGGACGCTTAATTTGGGATAATGGCTAACTTTGAGAAATGCGCGTTGTCCCGTTTCGGATACCGAAGTCGACCCAGGAAGCCTTCCGCGTTCAGGTGGATGATATTCCTTATTTGTATAATCATCTGCATCAGCACCCCGAGTTGCAGATTACCCTTATACAACAAAGCGAAGGCACCCTTATGGCAGGCGATTACCTGGGGAGGTTTGGCGCGGGAGATGTATTTATTATTGGCTCCGGCCAGCCGCATGTGTTCCGGAACGATGAAAAGTACTTCCGGGGCGAAGGCCGGGCCTTGTCCATTTCCATTTTTTTTGACGATACCACCCTGGGGGAATATTTCTGGCAATTACCCGAATTAAGTTTTTTGAGGCAATTTCTCCACAATAGTTATGGCGGTTTTAAAGTAACCCGGGAAAAGCGGAAGCTGCTGGAAGAAAAGCTGCTGGAGCTGACTACGCATGAGGGGATTGATAAACTCATTATTTTCCTGGAAATCCTCCGGCTGCTGGCCGACCAGGAAGACCTGCAACCCCTGAGCCTGCAATTGTTTCAGCGCAGTATTAAGACATTCGATGGCAGCCGCCTGAACCAGGTGCTGGAATTTACGTTCCGGGAATACCACCGCCCCATTAAGCTGGAAGAAGCCGCGGCCGTGGCCAACCTGACCGTGGAGGCTTTTTGCAAATACTTTAAAACCCGCACCCGCAAAACCTATATCAATTTCCTGAACGAAATACGCATTAACAATGCCTGTCGTATGCTCACGGAAAACGATGACCCCGTGGCCGGCATCTGCTTCAGCGCCGGGTTCAACAACCTGTCGCATTTTAACCGGCTGTTCAAAAAGGTGAACGGCCTTACGCCGGTGGAATACCGGAAAAAACATACCCTGTAACCCTGCTGCTGTGCGGGTTTAGAGGATCATTATTTTTCCAAACTGCGTGGTATTGTTACCGCTTAATTTAATTAAATAGGTACCGGGCGATAACACCCTGTCGAGCGTAACGCCGATAAGATTATTGACAGATTGGTAGGTATTATGATAAACGGGCTTGCCGGAAAGATCGCTTACCACCAGTTCATAGGGCCGATTTCCGGCGCCGCTTACCTGTACTACAAATTGCTGGCGCGCGGGATTGGGATACGCTACCAATGCGCTTTGTACTTCGCCGGCATTTACCGCTACCGTTGCAGAATAATCTTTATTGTCAAACAGGTCAATCATTTCCAGGCGGTAAAACCGTTTGCCGGCAAGGATGCTGTTATCGGTAAAGGAATAATTGCGGGTAGTCATGTCCGTACTGGTGCCCGTTACGCTGCCGATGGTTGTAAATGACTGCCCGTCGGCCGAGCGTTGTATATTGAAAAGCTGGTTTTGGTATTGGCCGGAAGTGCTCCAGTTAACCGGCACGGCTTTCTCTTTTACCGCCGCTGTAAAGGCCACCAGGGTAACCGGCAACGCAGACATGACGCCCGATACTACACCCGTATTGGATACCCCTGTACCATTGCCGGCTGTGGTAGCTCCCGCCGCACTGCTGTTGGTACCGCCGGTACCGTTGGCCGTAGTGGCGGTAACATTGGCGACCGAAAGGGATACCGAAGAATATATAGCTCCCTGGCCACCACCGCCGCCGCCGCCATGCGCAGCGGTGTTTCCCACATCGCCGCCATCGCCGCCGCTGGCCTGTACCGCCAGGGGGCAGGCAGCTATAGCACTCACGGTGGCGGCCTGCAATACAATGGTGCCACCTGCGCCGCCGCCGCCGGCGCCATCGTTGCCCGAAACAGCCGCCGCCACACCATTGGCCGTAATGGATACAGAGCCGGTGCAACTGGTGGTAATAGCATTGGCTTTTATTAATACAATACCGCCACCGTTGCCGCCGGCAGTACCTACATCATTGTTTTGCTGGCCACCGCCGCCACCGCCACCCATATATATCCTGGTGGCCAGGCTGTACCCCAGCAGGGCAATGCCTCCCAGGCCGCCCGATGCAGTAGAAGGTGTTACGACATCGCTGCAGGTCCATCCCGGTCCGCCATCTCCCCCGCCGGTAAGATTGCCGCCACCGCCACCGCCGCCATTATCATCACTGCCACCACCGCCACCGGTTAATATGCGCGCACGGCCATTGGTGTAACCAGTATTGGTACTTAAATAAATTCCTTCTCCTTTATAAGCATAGTTGGATGAACTGCTGGTATACACGCCCGGCTCGCAACTCACTTCATAATCGGCCGATACCGCACCCCCGCGAAAACCCAGCCCGCTGGCGGTAATAGAATTCTTTAAAGTAAGCGTACCGCCTACCTGTATGGCTACCACGCCGCCTATATTTCCATCCCAGGCCAGGGCCGTGATATTGGCCGTTGTGCTGTAATTGGTGGTGCTGAGGCTTCGGAAGCTGATAACCTGCACGCGGCTATTGGCGCCAATAGTATATGTTTTCTTTAAGGCAGCCGTGAGTACCATGGAAGTGGGCACGCCGGCGGTGAAGCCAACGGAACTGATGGTAGCTACTTCATAAAAACCCACGTTGGCAATAGCCGATAAAGCGCCGAAAGCGGTGGTATTGGCAGTATTGCTGCCGATGGTATTGTCCTGCATTTGCATAACGATAACCTGGTTGCCGGCAGTAAACGTATGATAGGTGGTGTTAGCATTGGCAAGGGTCAGCGTGGTGCCGGATATGGCGCTTACTCTTGCATAGGCATTTACCTGGGCATTGACAGCGGGCACAATAAATAATAATAGAAGCAGCAGCAGGAAAAGAGCAGCAGGAAAACCGTTGCAGAAACGGCGGGTACTGCCTGCTATAAACTGGCAGATGGTCTTCATGGGGTTGGATTTTGTACCAGCAAGTTAATCCTGAATAACGAAAGAACGAAAGAAAAAAATTACATATACTATTTTTTAAAACATGATCTAGTTATTATATCACTATACATAAAGCAAGAATCTATATATCGTAGTTATACTAATATTTTATAATAACAACTAAGTGTACACGTAGTTTAAAAACCTACCGGGAGAGATGTATTATGGTTGCTATATTGCAGCAGCGGCTATTAACATGCCGCCCCAATGGGGCTTGCAGCTTGCGGCTTCTCTCACCGGGACTTCCTGAACACGATAAAATCCCGGTAGCCCAGGATGGCGATTAAAAAAGCCAGCATGGCAAATACCCAGGCAGTAGCGGTAGAGACATGCCCAATCCACCTGCTGGCAAAATACGCCAGTATGGCCCAGCCAAAAACGGCTACGACGGAGAATACCGAGCGGAATGTTTTGTTTTTTAAAAACAGGAGATAGCATATTACGTAAGCGGCAATAAAAAGCAGGAGCGCCACCGCAGGATGCAGCCGGAACAAACGGTAGGCCAGCAAGGTAACCAGCAATGCCACTGCCAGGAATTCGGTATATACAGTAGCTTTTTTATGCTTCATAATTGCGTTATTACTTTCGGGCGCTTCCCTCTTCTCCCCGCCCTGTAGAACAATTTCCCCCTTTTCAGCCTCCCGGCCAAAAGAACCGCTTCAAAAATACGGTATGATGTTTTAATTACACGCTTCTGCAAGTAATACTAAAACGAATGTATGCCCGATGAATATCCGCTCAGCCGGCCACTGGCAACGATTGGTGATGCCGCCGGTTTCTTTGGCTCCTTTTTCCGCAATACATTCAAAAAAGGCTTTGAATGGAATGAGCTGTTACGCCAGGCCTATATGATCGGGTATAAATCCATTGGCATTGTACTGCTCACCGGGTTTATTCTTGGTTTTGTGCTTACGCTCCAGTCGCTGCCCACCTTAAAACAATTTGGTACCAGCAGTTTTGCTCCGGGCATGGCAGCGGTATCGATGATACGCGAAATAGGCCCGGTTATCATTGCCCTCATCTGCGCCGGCAGGATTGCTTCCGGTATCGGGGCCGAACTGGGTAGTATGAATGTAACAAAGCAGATAGACGCCATGGAAGTATCGGGGGCCAATCCCATCCAGTTCCTGGTAGTGACCCGCATACTGGTATGCACGCTGATGATACCCTTGCTTACCATTGTGGCCGATGGCATTGGCATGGCAGGCGGTTATATGGGCATGAACGTAACGGGTGATATGACCGCGCAACTGTATTTTTCGAAGGCATTTGCAGCATTGCATTTCTCCAACCTGTTTCCCTCGCTTATCAAAACCATGCTCTTTGGTTTTACGATTGGCTTTGTGGGTTGCTACAAAGGGTTCCGTTCCAAGTTAACAAAATAAACTCCGGCCAGGGATCACTGGGGCGGCTGATGAGCAGCGATAAGCTGGCCAAACAACTGGAAAGCACGGTATCCAGCACGCAGGCCACCGTAAACACTATCAATAAAACGGCCGGAAGCGTAAATGAAAATATGCAGGCCGCGAAGCATAGCATCCTGTTTCGCGGTTATTTCAGGAAGAAAGAAAAAAAGCCGGTAGCGGATTCTATCAGCAATGCCAAAAAGAATATCCCTGATTCGGCGCCCGGCAAGAAAAATTAGGATTTAAACCACTTCTCCCTCTAAATCATAATCGTAGGCCTTTGTGATCTTTACCTGTACAAATTCGCCTACAGCCAGTTTTTTATCGCTATGGATGACTACTTCATTGTCTACTTCCACGCTGTCAAACTCGGTACGGCCCAGGTAGCGGCCGGCTTCTTTTTTATCAATAAGCACTTTAAAGGTGCTGCCAATTTTTTCCTGGTTTTTTTCGTACGAGATTTCCTGCTGCACTTCCATGATTTCCTGCGCACGGCTTTCTTTTTCGGCGGCCGGTATATTGTCTGCCAGGTCGTGCGCCGAAGTGCCTTCTTCGTGCGAATAGGGGAAGATGCCTACACGGTCAAAGCGCTGCTGCAGCAGGAACTGTTTCAGGTCTTCCACATCATCGGGTGTTTCGCCGGGAAAACCGGCTATCAGCGTGGTGCGCAGGCAAAGGCCGGGCACTTTTTCGCGTACAGCTGCCATTAAGTCTTCCATCTCTGCTTTGGTTATCTGGCGGCGCATGGCTTTGAGCATGGGGTCGCTGGCATGCTGCAGGGGCATATCGAGGTAATTGCAGATATTATCCCGCTCGCGCATTACGTCCAGTATTTCCAGCGGAAATTTGCTGGGGTAGGCATAATGCAGCCGTATCCATTCCAGCCCCTTTATATCGGCCAGGCGGTGCATGAGGTCGGGCAGCATTCTTTTTTTATAAATGTCGAGGCCGTAATAAGTCAGCTCCTGTGCAATGAGCATGATTTCCTTTACGCCTTTTTTTACCAGCCCTTCAGCTTCTTTTACCAGGTCGTCCATCGTGCGGCTCACGTGTTGCCCGCGCATAAGCGGGATGGCGCAGAACGCGCAGGTACGGTTGCAGCCTTCGGAAATTTTCAGGTACGCATAATGGCGGGGGGTAGCCAGCATGCGCTCACCCAGCAGCTCGGCTTTATAATCGGCATTGAATTGTTTGAGCATCAGCGGCAGTTCCATGGTGCCAAACCAGGCATCCACTTCGGGAATTTCCTTTTCGAGATCATCGCGGTAGCGCTGGCTCAGGCAGCCGGTTACATATACCTTGTCGAGCTTGCCCCGGCGCTTCAATTCCAGCTGGTCGAGTATGGTGTTAACGCTTTCTTCTTTTGCTTTGTCAATAAACCCGCAGGTATTTACCACCACGATATTATGGTCCAGCTTTGCATTTTCATGCACGGCGTCAATATCATTGGCTTTCAGCTGCCCGCTCAGCACTTCACTGTCCACCATATTTTTGCTGCAGCCCAGCGTAATGATGTTTACCTTATCTTTTTTGATGGTTCTTGTCTTCATAATTCAGCCGGCAAAGGTAACGAGAAAATGCCACCTCTTTGGCGTTTGAAGGGAAAATGAAGGGCAATGTCAGCCTGCTATAATCATGACAGCTTTTCAGGCTTGTAACCCTTCTACATTCCTGCAAATCAACCTACAAGGAAAATTAATTGAAGCATACAGAAGGGTTGGCACAATTTTTTCACGGGGTACCGGAAAATAACAGATATGAAACGACTCCTGACCGTATTACTGATTTCGGGTGCTTTTATGGTGACATCCGGTCATGCCGGCGCGCAATCGATGGGCTCTGATTACCAAACTGCACTGGGCGTAAAATTTTTCCCGGGTGCTATTACCGTTAAACATTTTATACAAAGCGATAGGGCAATTGAAGGGCTGGGCTATTTCTGGGACCATGGTTTCCGGCTTACCGGCCTTTATGAAATACATGGCGATATTAATGGTGCCGAAGGATTGAAATGGTATGTAGGTCCGGGTGCGCATATTGGTGTGTACAGCGATGCATGGTACTATAACAGCCACTATTACAATAGCGGTTCGTTGTCGCTGGGGCTTGACGGTGTGCTGGGGCTCGATTATAAAATAAACCAGGCGCCGATAGACCTGAGCCTTGACTTCCAACCTTCACTGGAACTGCTCAGTCATCCTTATTTTTCCGGATGGGGCGGCCTGGCGGTGCGGTATACGTTTTAACCCGCGGCTGATAAAGGTATTATTATAATAAAAGGGATGCTTTCTTTCGTAAGAGAGCATCCCTTTTTAATTGTTTAACCGCCTGGGTAAAGATGAAACAAATGCTTCCCTTAACGGGTACTTGTGGAAGAAAAACGCTGCTCATATTATCATAAAACAAACTACAAACGCACTGGTTAGCCAGTCGTTGCCCCTGTTTTGTGTGCGTTTGGTGCGCGTTTGATCTCTGTTTGTCCTCTGTTTAGGGGGAATAAGGAGGCCACGAAACGGCCAGGTGCCGTTAAGGTCAATGTCAATAAATGCCGGGGAGAGCCTGTTACGTTTAGTCCTTCTTTTCCAGGTTAAACAGGCTGTCTACAAATTCGTGTTTGTCGAAAACCAGCAGGTCTTCCATTTTCTCGCCCATGCCAATAAACTTGACGGGGATTTTAAACTGGTTGGCGATGGCCAGCACCACGCCGCCCTTGGCGGTACCATCCAGTTTGGTAATGGTGAGGGCAGTGACATCGGTAGCTGCGGTAAAATGACGGGCCTGCTCCAGGGCGTTTTGCCCGGTAGAGCCGTCCAGCACCAGCATGACTTCGTGCGGTGCATCGGGGATCACTTTCTGGATAACCCTTTTTATCTTACCCAGTTCCTCCATTAAATGCGTCTTGTTGTGCAGGCGGCCGGCGGTATCAATAATAATGACATCGCTGCCTCTTGCCACACCGCTTTGCACGGTGTCGAAGGCCACAGCGGCGGGGTCGGAGCCCATGTCCTGTTTTACAATCGGCACGCCCACCCGTTCGCTCCAGATGGTAAGCTGGTCTACCGCTGCGGCGCGAAAGGTATCGGCGGCGCCGAGCAGCACCTCGCGGCCGGCTTTTTTGAAATTATAGGCCAGTTTGCCGATGGTGGTGGTTTTACCTACCCCGTTTACCCCAACTACCAGGATAACAAAGGGTTTGGACGGGAGCGGCGAATTGAAGGTATAGTGATTGGAATTGGGAGTGTCTACCAGTACGGCTTCAATTTCTTCCTGCAGCAGGCGGTTGAGTTCGCCGGTATTGAGGTATTTGTCTTTCGACACGCGTTTTTCGATGCGGTCGATGATCTGAACGGTGGTATCGATGCCTACATCGGCGCTTACAAGGGCTTCTTCCAGGTTGTCCAGCACTTCGTCATCCACGGTGCTTTTGCCGGCGATGGCCTTGGTTATTTTGGACAGGAAGCTTTCCTTGGTCTTTTGCAGGCCCTGGTCGAGCGTTTCCTTTTCTTTTTTCCCAAAGAGTTTATCGAATATGCCCATAGTTGAAGTATGAGGTCTGAAGTCGGAAGCCTGAGGTCAGATGTCGGAAGCCTGGGGGCCCGGAAACGGGCAGCGGGTAAGTAAAGCAGAAAGTCTGAAGCAAAAGGGCTTGCTTCAGACCTCTTACTTCAGACTTCCAACTTCGTTTCTTTCCACGTTATTTAGCGGCGAGGTATTCCTTGATTTTATCTTT
>JACXTT010008098.1_pt1 | contig 14642 bp, 13 predicted proteins | sample 9270951 | NCBI WGS metagenome assembly JACXTT01 (sample SAMN15532306, study PRJNA645909) | rock metagenome | isolation source: weathered quartz diorite | place: Puerto Rico | collected 2017-06-21
GCCTGAGCGTGGCCGACCAGTACGACGTGCAGGTGGCGATCCACACCGACACCCTCAACGAATCCGGCTTCGTCGAAACCACCCTCGGCGCGTTCAAGGGCCGCACCATCCACACCTATCACACCGAAGGCGCGGGTGGCGGCCATGCGCCGGATATCATCAAGGCCTGCGGCTTTGCCAACGTGCTGCCCAGCTCGACCAACCCGACCCGGCCGTTCACTCGCAACACCATCGACGAACACCTGGACATGCTGATGGTCTGCCATCACCTCGACCCGAGCATCGCCGAGGACGTGGCCTTTGCCGAAAGCCGCATCCGTCGGGAAACCATCGCCGCCGAAGACATCCTCCACGACCTCGGCGCGTTCTCGATGATCAGCTCCGACAGCCAGGCCATGGGCCGGGTCGGTGAAGTCATCACGCGCACCTGGCAGACCGCCGACAAGATGCAGAAACAGCGCGGCCCGCTGCCGGGCGACGGTGACGGCAACAGCAATTTCCGGGTCAAGCGCTACATCGCCAAATACACCATCAACCCGGCGATCACCCATGGCATCAGCCATGAAGTGGGCTCGATCGAAGTGGGCAAATGGGCCGACCTGGTGCTCTGGCGCCCGGCGTTCTTCGGTGTGAAACCGACGCTGATCCTCAAGGGCGGGGCAATTGCCGCCAGCCTGATGGGCGATGCCAACGCGTCGATCCCGACACCGCAGCCGGTGCATTACCGGCCGATGTTCGCCAGCTTCGGCGGCTCGCTGCATGCCACCAGCCTGACCTTCATCAGCCAGGCCGCACGGGACGCGGGGATCCCCCAGAGCCTGGGCCTGAAGAAAAAGATCGCGGTGGTGAAGGGCTGTCGCGACGTGCAGAAAACCGACCTGATCCACAACGACTACCTGCCGCAGATCGATGTCGATCCGCAGACCTACCAGGTCAAGGCCGATGGCGTACTGCTGTGGTGCGAGCCGGCGGAAGTGCTACCGATGGCGCAACGCTATTTCCTCTTCTAAGCCTCCGCAAGCCATGGACGGCCAGCCCTTGCTTACCTTCAGGGTTGAATGGCGGAAAAGAAGGTTTTCGAAGCATCGACCAGCCCCAACTGCTGCAAGCAGTCGTTAACCCCATCCATCATGCCAAAGTCTCCTGGATGGGGCTTGCCGTCCAACACCCGATGCAAGGCACAGAGGAACAGCAACTTGCCGACGGCATTGTCATTGGCCGTGTCCTTTTTTCCGTCGGCAATGCTCACTGCCGCCAGGTTGATCTGGCCTTCCGTGTAGCTCAGCAGGTCCGTTTTGTTCATGACATCCGCTCCTTTGAAAATGCGGCGTTTTGAATGAAAACATCACGAACTCACACTAAGCCCATCGGGGAAATAGCGTCTACTGTCAGAAATGACAGGTACATACGAGCCACGCAGCCTGAAACCCGTTTAGCTACTCCATTGCTCTCTCGGGTCGAAGGCAGCCTTTTTCGCCAACTCCTGCCACAACGCCTTGACGGCCTCGTCGTTCTGCCGCGGCATCACCGCCTTGAGTTGCACGAACAGATAACCGCGATGCCCGGCCTTGTTCATCAGGCCGTGGCCCTTGGCCCGCATGCGCTGGCCGTTCTGGCTGCCCGCCGGGACCTTGAGGTTGATCTTGCCGGTCAGGGTCGGCACCGCGACCTCGGTTCCCAGCGCCAACTCCCACGGTGCCAGCGGCAAGGTGATGATCAGGTTCTCGCCTTCGACCTCGAATTTGGGGTGAGGCGCGAAGCGAATCGTCAGGTACAGGTCGCCATTCGCTCCACCGCCGACGCCCGGCGCGCCCTGGCCCTTGAGGCGGATACGCTCGCCATCGGTGACACCGGCCGGAATCTTCACGTTCAGGCTCTTGCTGGTGTTGCTGACATGCTGCCCGGCCGCATTGTGCTGCGGGACGTGGAAGCTGACCTTCTTCGACTCGTTCGAGAGGCTTTCTTCCAGGAAGATCGGTAGTTCCAGTTCCACGTCCTGCCCTCGCCGGCCGGCGCTGCGGCCTGCCTGTCCACCGCCGAAACCGGCACCGCGCGAGCCGAAGATCGAACTGAAGAAATCCGAGAAGTCGCCCGTGTCCGCACCACCGCCACCAAAACCGCCGCGCCCCTGCCAACCCGGCGGGCCCTGGAACGGCTGGCCATGCTGGCCGTATTTGCGCAGGTTGTCGTATTCGGCGCGCTTGTCGGCGCTTTTCAGCGCTTCATAGGCTTCGGAGGCATCCTTGAATTTCGTCTCGGCGTCCTTTTCCTTGCTGACATCCGGGTGGTACTTGCGTGCCAGCTTGCGGTACGCGGCCTTGATGGTCTTGTCGTCCGCCGTCGGCTCTACACCCAGGATCTTGTAATAGTCTTTGAAGTCCATCTAAGGATCACCATCCATTATCGATATCGCGCCGCTCGGCAAGACACAGCATGCGCGCATCGGCGCGACAAAGATTGACTGATCTCAAGGCTGTGACTCAGGGGCGCTGCAGAAACTTATCGGCCGTTGCTGCGATTTCTTGTCACCAACCAGGCAGGGGCCGAACCATGACTGCAAGATTGGGGACGATTGCCGGTCTTTCAAGGGCCAGACCGTGCAAGAACCGCCATTTAACGGATCATCGGCCTTCGAATCCGCGCGCGACTGGCATACACTGCGCGGCCGTTTTTTCAACCGGAACCCGAACACCATGAACAACGCCTCTCCGGCCCGTGCCTGCGGTATCGACTTCGGCACGTCCAACTCCACCGTCGGCTGGTTGCGCCCCGGCATGGAAACGCTGATCGCGCTGGAAGACGACAAGATCACCCTGCCCTCGGTGGTCTTCTTCAATATCGAGGAACGCCGCCCGGTCTATGGCCGACTGGCCCTGCACGAGTACCTGGAAGGCTACGAAGGCCGGCTGATGCGCTCGCTCAAGAGCCTGTTGGGCTCCAAGCTGATCAAGCACGACACCAGCGTGCTGGGCACGGCCATGCCGTTCAAGGACCTGCTGGGGCTGTTCATCGGCCAGTTGAAGCAGCGCGCGGAAACGGCTGCCGGTCGCGAGTTCGAGCAGGTGGTACTGGGCCGTCCGGTGTTCTTCGTCGACGAAGACCCGGCCGCCGACCAGGAAGCCGAAGACACCCTCGCCGAAGTGGCGAAGAAGCTCGGTTTCAAGGACGTGTCCTTCCAGTACGAGCCCATCGCGGCGGCCTTCGACTACGAGTCGACACTGGACCGTGAAGAGCTGGTATTGATCGTCGACATCGGCGGCGGTACCTCGGACTTCTCCCTGGTGCGCCTGTCGCCCGAGCGCCGGGGCCTGGACAACCGTCACGAGGATATCCTCGCCACCGGCGGTGTCCACGTCGGCGGGACCGACTTCGACAAGCAACTGAGTCTGCAAGGCGTGATGCCGCTGTTCGGCTACGGCAGCCGGATGAAGAGCGGTGCCTATATGCCCACCAGCCATCACATGAACCTGGCGACCTGGCACACCATCAACTCGGTGTACTCGCAGAAATCCCAGCTGGCCCTGGGCAGCATGCGCTACGACATCGAGGACACGGGGGGCATCGATCGCCTGTTCAAGCTGATCGAACAGCGCGCCGGGCACTGGCTGGCAATGGAGATCGAGGAAACCAAGATCCAGCTGACCCACGCCGAACAGCGCCATGTGCCGATGGATCGCATCGAGCCGGGCTTGAGCGTGGCGTTGAGCCGGGAGTTGTTCGAGTCGGCCATCGACAGCCTGCTGGAGCGTATCCGCAACAGCGTCACCCAGTTGCTCGGCGATGCCGGCGTGGGTGTCGGACAGGTCGACACGGTGTTCTTCACCGGCGGTTCCAGCGCCATTCCGGCACTGCGCCAGAGCGTGGCGGCGATGCTGCCCAACGCCCGGCATGTGGAAGGCAACATCTTCGGCAGCATCGGCAGCGGCCTGGCGATCGAGGCGAAGAAGCGCTACGGCTGAAACCCGCTTGAACGCGCGGTTATTGTAGGAGCTGTCGAGCCTTGGCGAGGCGGCGATAGCGATCGGTCAGGCAACATCAATATTGACTGGACTGCCGTCATCGCAGCCTCGCCAAGGCTCGACAGCTCCTACAAGGTTAACGGTGTTTTTAATGCTGGGGTCAGACCAACTGCGCCAGCTTCAACTCGCTCTTGATGTACGCATAATAGATCGGCCCCGCCACCACCCCCGGCAGGCCGAACGCGGCCTCGAACACCAGCATGGCCATGAGCAGTTCCCAGGATTTGGCACTGATCTGCCCGCCGACGATCCGCGCGTTGAGGAAGTATTCCAGCTTGTGGATAAACATCAGGTAGCCCAACGCCGCCGCCGCGACCCAGATCGACAGCGACAGGCCGACGATGGTGATCAGGGTGTTGGACATCAGGTTGCCGATCACCGGCAACAGCCCCAGCAGGAAGGTCAGTACGATCAGGGTCTTGGTCAGTGGCAACTTGATCCCGCACAGCGGCAGGATCACCGCCAGGAAGATCGCAGTGAACGTGGTGTTGAGCGCCGAGATCTTGATCTGCGCAAAGACGATATTGCGAAACGCCTGTACCAGCAGCCGCAAACGGTCGAACAGCGCCGCCGCCAGGGGCTTGCGCAGGTGGACGTCCGACACATGCTGCAAGGCCACGATCGCCCCCAGCACCATGCCGATCAGCAGGGTCACGAACATATGCGCCGCGTCCTTGCCTACCAATTGCAGTTCGCTCAGGTGCTTGCTCAGCCACTCGCCGATGGCGACCTGGAACTCGGCGGCACTGGCCGGCAGATACGCGTCGATGAAGGGCGGCAACTGCCCACGCGCCTTGTCCACCACCACCATGAATTTTCCAAGGGACGCACCGGGGTTTTCCGCTTCGTGCAGCAGAAAACTGATGGCCCCGGCAAAGATCAGGCTCAGCACACTGACGATCAAGGTACCCAGCAACGCCACTGCCAGCCAGCGCGCACGCCGCCCCGCAATCAGGTGCTCAAGCTTGGGCGTGAGCATGTTGACCAGCTCGAATACCAACAAGCCGGCCAACAGGCTGGGGAGTAACCGCAACGGCAATGCCAGCAACAACCCACCGAAAACAAGGATCAAACTGGCCAGGACTACATAACGCGAGGAAAACGCTGACATACAGCCTCAAAAAGAACGGCGCTAAAAGATGGGCAGTCTGCCAGCCTTCTCCAGCGAGGACCAGCGGCACGCGCCAGAAGGATGACGGCCCGACAAACCTTAATAGCATTCAACTAAGCGAGCAGTGCACCCTGTAGGAGCGAGCTTGCTCGCGATGGTAGCCCAGGCGCCGCAGGGTATCAGATGCCCCGCGTTATCGTTGACGTCCATCGCGAGCAAGCTCGCTCCTACCTGGCATTACGACAAGCCCGCTCGGCACAATACCGTGCTCGACTTCAAACCTCCTTACAGGTCCGAAACTACTTCTTCTTCAGGCAATTGCTCATGAAGGCCTTGTGCGCATCGCCCTTGGGCGCCTGGGTCTTGGCGGCGGCGTTGCAGTCCTTCATCTTCTGCTGCTGCGGTGTCAGCACCTTGGCTGGCATGGCCGCAGCCGCCGGCTTGGCCGCAGGCGTGGCCGGCGTGGCGGCGGGCGTGGTGGCAGGCATAGCCGGTGTGGCCGCAGGCGTGGCAGCGGGCATAGCCGATGTGGTCGCAGGCGTGGCAGCGGGCATAGCCGATGTGGTCGCAGGCGTGGCTTTCAGGCAATTGGTCATAAAAGCCTGGCGCTTGTCGCCCGTAAGGTTCTGGGTCTTGGCGTCCGCGTTACAGGTGGTCATCTTGTTTTGCTGAGCCGTCGCGGCAAAGCCCTGCGAGCAAAGTAACAAGCCGATCAACAACAATGGGATACGGAGCATCTTCATGGAGTTTTCTCCTTGTTACCGCACCGAAGGGCACGGCATGCCTTGAGTGTAGACAAACGCAGTTACACATCCAGCGATGCCAGGCTAGGTCGTACGCGCCTGCCGCCGGTACTGCTCCGGCGAACAACCGGCCTGGCGCTGAATTCACACTCGGCTGGACGAAGCCGCCGAGGATTGCCTTGATCATCAACGCCGGGGGGCAGGATCAAGGTAGAGGTTTCATCCAGGGATGGGGATAATCCCCGCTCATTGGCGACTCTGGTTACACCCCCCCATGCAATACGCTTTCCCCCTGCTGGCGATCTTTATCTGGGCCGGCAACACCGTGATCAACAAAATGGCAGTTGGCGCGATCTTCCCGGCGGAGATCGGCTTCTACCGCTGGTTGCTGGCGGGCCTGCTGTTCACCCCGTTCATGTTCAAGTCCGTCGTGGCCCACTGGAGCCAGATCCGCCCGAACCTGGGCCGGATCTTCGTGCTCGGGGTGCTCGGCATGGCGGTCTACCAGAGCCTGGCGTACTTCGCCGCGACCCTGACCTCGGCCACCAACATGGGCATCATCCTGTCGTTGATGCCGCTGATGTCATTGACCCTGGCCATCCTCAGCCTCGGCCAACGCCTGACGGCCGGGGCGCTGGCCGGCGCGCTGCTGTCGTTTGCCGGGGTGCTGGTGGTGGTCTCGTCCGGCAGCCTGGCGACGCTGCTGGACCACGGCATGAACCTGGGCGACGCGATGATGCTGATCGCCACCCTGGCCTATGCGATCTACAGTACCCTGCTGAAAAAATGGCAACTGAGCCTGCCACCGCTGGTACTGCTGTACCTGCAGGTGCTGGTGGCGGTGGTGGTGCTGTTCCCGCTGTTCTGGCTGTCGCCGAAGGTCGGGCCGAACCTGCACAACGTCGGGCTGGTGCTGTATGCCTGCCTGCTGGCCTCGATGCTGGCGCCGCTGGCGTGGATGAGATCGGTGGCGACACTCGGACCGAGCCGCACCACGCTGTTTTTCAACCTGCTGCCGCTGATCACCGCGCTGATCGCCGCCGTGGTCCTGCATGAGCAGTTGGCGCTGTATCACCTGCTGGGCGGAGCACTGACCCTCGGCGGGGTGATCCTGTCGGAACGCTGGACCACGGCATTGCGACGCGTCTGAGCAGGGTCAGGCGCCTACTGCTCCTCGGCCATCGCCTGCAGGTCCGGGTCCAGGCTTTGCAAGGTAATGCTCTTGGCCACCGCGCCGAAGACGCGATGCAGCAACGGGTTGCGATGACGGCAATAGCAATCCAGCGCGACCAGTTGATGACCGAGTTCGCGCTTGACCCGGTAGCCTGTCTGGCCACTGTCCAGGCGCGTGGCACCGACACTGTAGGACCACTTCACCGCCTGTTCCCATAGCTGGAAATACAGGTGTGCCTGTTTGCCCACCCGGTAATCGATGCCGATGAATTTGTTGATCGCCTTTTCACCGAGCAGAAAACACAGCATGAACGCCACCATCTTGCCGGTCTTTTCGTCGCTCAGCAGAATGAAATGAGACTCGGGCTTGAGGGCAATCTGTCGGAAGAACTCAAAGGTCAGCCGTTCGAATTTGGTCTTGCCCTTCTCGTAGGTTTGCAGAAAGAGGCTGTACAACGCTTGCAACGTTTCCTCGTCCGGCTGCTGCACGACCTGTACCCTCAACGCTCCCGGCACAAGGCCGTGCTTGAGTTTCTTCTTCAGCAAATAACGATGGCGGCTCTTGAGCGTCTTGAGATAACCCTCGAAACCACCCGCGGCCAACTCGACCGCCGTGCCCGGAAAGCTCACCATGGGAAACAACCCCCGCGCCTGGCACAACCCTTCAAGCGCCGGCTTCTGCGATTCGCCAAAGTCCTTCCAGACGGTCATCGCGGCGTTCTTGGCTTTCGCCCTCTGGGTCAGCGCATCTTGCAGCGGCACCACGATATCCGCCAGCGAATAACCTGGCAGCAAACCGATGGAGCCTTCGTCGGAACAGGGTGAGCCGACAAACAGGGTGCGCTGGTAACGCAGCGCCGGGATCACTTTCAGCACCTTGGCAATCAAGGGCGGGATCACCAATTCCATCGGGACGTTCATGATGAACGTGGGGGCCAGCCCGATCGGCTGTCCCTCTTTCTCCAGAATGGCGTAGGCAAATTCAAACTGGTCCTCAAGCCCGCCGTCTTCCAGGGCTTCATACCACCAACGGCCTTCCACACCAGTAAAACAGCTTTCCCACAATGTTGCGGGTATAGACGCAGCGCGGCTGGCCCATTGAACGTTGACCATTCAAACTTCCTCTCAGTCGGCGCCCTCCTGAGAGGGACCCTACTTATACGCGCATGCAGGTCCATCGAGAAAGAAGAGAAAGAGAATTATTGCTATAAATATCGCGCTGCTCACAATTTCGATACAAACAGTGCCCACACAAGCGTCACTGGGGATAGCGGCTCAGTCCGCGATCACCACAATCGACACCCGGCGATTCTCCGTGCGCCCGGCGACCGTGCCGTTGTTGGCGACCGGCTCGCGACTGCCAAGGCCGCGCAGCTGGATATTCTCGCGTTTCATACCGGTCTGTTCGAGCACCGTCGCCACGCTTTCGGCGCGCCGCACGGAAAGCTGTTCGTTGTAGGGCTCCTTGCCCGACGCATCGGTATGCCCGTCCACCCGTACCCGCGCGATACCCACGCCCAACAAGGCCTTGGCAATGCGCTCGACGATGTCGTGGCTCTCCTTGTTCAACCCGTCCAGATCGCTGCCGAACAGCACCTTGCCCGACAGTCCGAAGGCCCAGCCCTCGTCCGTCAGCTCAAAGCCCTGTTGCTGAAGCACGGCGATCTGCGCCGCGCTCAGGCCCTTGGGGGGCGCGGTCTGGCAGCCGCCCAGCACCAGCAACGCCGTGAACAGGGCCAAGGTGAAAAAGCGCAGGGTCCGTCGGGTCAATGTGTGCAAAGGTTCAACTCCTGGTTTGAACAATGACGGCGGAGGGCTCCGACTCCGCCGTGTGCTGCCCGCCTCGGGCGAGGCGTTTGGCGTGGTACATCGCCGTATCGGCAGCGTTGAGTAGGCTGCCCGGGGTCGCGCCATGGTCGGGATAAACCGCGATCCCGATGCTCAGGGAGGTCAGCACCTGGGCCTGGCCAGGCACTGCAATGGGCGCGTCCATGCTGGCGATGATCTTGTCGGCAATGCGCTGGGCGTCTTCGATCCTGTGCACGGGCGTCAGCAGTACCGCGAACTCGTCACCGCCCAGGCGCGCCACCAGGTCCTCTTCGCGCAGTTGCGCACGCACCCGCGTCGCCACGGCGACCAACACCGCATCGCCCGCCGCATGACCGAAGTTGTCGTTGATCTGCTTGAAGCGATCGCTGTCGAGAAACAGCACGCCGACCCGCTCGCCCTGCTTACCGGCATTACGCAGGGCACGCATCAGGCGGCCTTCGAAGAAGGCGCGGTTCGGCAGGCCGGTCAGGCTGTCGTGGCTGGCCTGGTGGGCGAGGGATTCGTTTTCGCTCCGCAGGTGGGTCTGCCAGGCTTCCAACTCATCGAGCAGGGCGTTGAAGTCGGTCCCCAGGTTATCCAGCTCGGCAATTTGCGCCGAGGGTACGCGCCGGTCGAACGCCCGCTCGCTACGCACGGCGTGGGCCACGTCGGCCAGGCGGCGCAACGGGCCGATAATACCCCGCAGCAGACGCCGGGCCAGGTACAGCCCGAGCCACGCCGCCAGGGCGCTGCACACCACGATCCCGATCAGACCGCTGAGCAGGTAGCGCAGCAGGCTGCCGCCCTGCCCGGTCAGGTGGACGCTGCCGACTTCGCGATCCTGATGGATGATCGGCAGGTTGATGGGCTGTTCGAGCAGGGTTCGCGCCAGTTGCATCTCCACCTTGGACAGCAAGCCGGTTTCCGGCCGCTGCCAGCGCGCCAACAGTTGACCGCGGGCGTCGAAGACTTCGGCATCGGCCACTTCCTCGGTCTCGGCGATCAGGGCCAGGGCCTCGGTGGCCGCGCCGCTGTCGTTGAACACCACCGCCGCTTCCACGGTGTAGCTGATGGAGCGGGCGATCAGGTGCAGGTTGTGATCGGCGTAGACCCGCAGGGCCAGCACCCCGAGAAGGGTCAGCGACACACTCACCAGGCCCACGGCGGCCATGGCCGCCAGCAGGTGCCCACGCCCCAGCACCGAGCGCAGGCTGGGGCGCGTGCCGGACTTGATCCGACCGATCATGGCTGGGCACTCCGGCGGCGCGAGAGTTGCAATACGCTGGGGTGAATGCGCACGCCACTGCGGGCGACCGAGTCGAGGTTGACGTCGAACGACACCTGGCTATCCGTCACCCGCAGGCAGAAGAGACTGCCGACCGTGCATTGATCGCCGCCTTCGCTGATGCTCAGTACCGCGTGGCCGTTCAGGCTGGCGAAGAGCTGGCTGCGCTCGTCGCTGCTCAGCTTGCCGATATAGACCGCGTCACAGGCACTGCCGAGGGTCGGGCTGCTCGCCAGCAGGCGCTGGACCAGCACCGGTCGCCCGGTGGCCTGGGTGGTGCCCTTGAGCAGATCGTCGGTGTACTCGGTGGGGCCGACGATACACAGGCGCAGTTGTGCGGGTTCCACCGGCCAGCGCGCATAACTGAGAATTCCCAGCACCACCTGGGTGACCGCCTGGGCACGTTGATCGACCGCGGCGGTGGGCGCGGCGTCCTCGGCAAAGCTTATGTGCGTCGACAAACAGAGAAGGGCAGACAGGCAGAACTGTCTCCAACCCCAAAATCGCCCTGTCATCGAGACAGCCACGTTCATGAAGGAATTCTCTTAAAACACCATAGGAAGAGTGCCGCAACGATAGCACACCGCTTGGATCGCAAGGACGGATCTGCAGCACTAGATAGCCAACTATTGGTTTATGAATCTCTGAAGTATGGATTTGAGCTTTCCTATTCTTCTGTGTGCCATGGGCTGTCTAAGATCGACGCCATGCTCCAGCAGGGGGAAGACTCTCCCCTGATCTGATGTCAGACCGGCTCCGCAGAGAACTGGCTAGACGAACGCCCTCTGTTACTGCCGTAACCGCTCGTCCCGGCCCAACACCGTGACGCGTATCGAACCGTTCAAGGCTTCGTTGAGGCGCACCGATGAAACTGGAGATTTTCCGTACCCTTTGGGGCTACACCGCGAGCAAGGCCCAGGCACTCGACGAGTTGCTGACCGCGGGCTTCGACGGCATGGAGGCGCGCCTGCCCCTGCAGGCCGCCGAGCGCACCGAGTTCGCCGCCTTTCTGCGCGCCAACCGCCTGGGCTATATCAGCACGCTCTTCACCGCCTACGACGTACTCCCCGAACAGGCCGCCGCGCCCGCCGAACACCTGCGGGACCTGGACTGCAAACTGGCCTGGGCCGCCGAACTGGAGCCGCGCTTCGTCAATGTGCTGGCCGGCAACGACCGCTGGCCCCTGGCGCAGCAAGTGGAGTTCTTCGGCCAGGCGATGGCCCTGGCGAAACGCCACGGTCAGTTCTGCACGTTCGAAACCCATCGCTCGCGCTCGCTGTTCAATCCCTGGCTGACCCTGGAACTGATCCGGCAACTGCCCGACCTGCGTTTCACCAGCGACATCAGTCACTGGGTCGTCACCTGCGAACGCCTGCTCGACGATCCCGCCGACGACCTGAGTGCCTTCGTCGAGCGCGTTCACCATATCCAGGCGCGGGTCGGCTACGACCAGGGCCCGCAGGTGCCGCACCCCGGCGCCCCGGAATACGCCCGCGAACTGGCCTTCCACCAGGCCCACTGGGAAAGCATCTGGCGGGCCCAGCAGGCACGCGGCTACACGGTCACCACGCTGACCCCGGAGTTCGGTGCCGACGGCTACCTGCATCACCTGCCCTTCACCAACGTGCCGGTCGCCGACCTGTGGTCGCTGAATGTCTGGATGGCCCGGACCGAGCGCGAACATTTCCAGCGTTTCAGCCAATCAACCCATTCGTGAGGTGTTTGCGTCATGCCTGAGAACAACCACAACAGCCCGGCCGAGGCCAACTTCAAGAGCATTCCGGTGGTGAACATCGCCGGGCTGTTCAGCGTCGAGCTCGAACACCGGTTGGCGGTGGCCGAGCAATTGGGCACCGCCGCCAGCGAAGTGGGCTTTCTGTACATCACCGAGCATGGCATCGACCAGCAGTTGATCGACAACCTGCGCCAAGCGGCCAAGGATTATTTCGCCCAGCCGTTCGAAACCAAGATGCAGCACTACATCGGCACCTCGAAATCCCACAAGGGTTTCGTCCCGGAAGGCGAAGAGGTGTACGCCAAGGGCAAGCCGGATCACAAGGAAGCCTTCGATATCGGCTTCGAAGTGCCGGAGGACGATCCGCTGGTGCTGGCCGGCACGCCACTGCTGGGACCGAACGACTGGCCGCCGCTGGCGGGCTTCAAGGAGTCGGTACAGGCCTATTACGCCGCGGTGTTCGCCCTGGGTCGAAAGCTGTTCGGTGGTTTCGCCCTGGCCCTGGGACTGGAGGAGAACACCTTCGATGCCCTGGTTACCCGGCCGCCATCGAAGCTGCGGCTGATCCACTACCCCTTCGACGATACCGCCCAGGATGCCCCGGGCATTGGCGCCCACACCGACTACGAGTGCTTCACCATCCTGATGGCGGACAAGCCCGGCCTGGAAGTGATGAACGACCTCGGCCAGTGGATCGACGCGCCACCCCTGCCCGGGGCCTTCGTGGTGAATATCGGCGACATGCTCGAAGTGATGAGCGCCGGGGCCTTCGTCGCCACGGCCCACCGGGTGCGCACGGTGAGCGAGGAGCGTTATTCCTTCCCGCTGTTCTATGCCTGCGACTTCCACACCTTGATCCAGCCGCTGCCGGGTTTCGTCCAGGCCGGCCAGGACTATGAGCAGATCGCCATTGGCGAGCACATGTACGGCCAGGCCTTGCAGACCTACCAGTACCTGCGCAAGCGCGTGGAAAACGGCGAGATCGCCTTACCCGAGAAAGCCCGCAAGCCGTCGAGTTTCGGCCATTTGAAAAACCAGTCGCAGCCGTCCTGAACCCAGCCCTCACACCCCAGCCTTCACATCGGAGCCACCGAATATGTACAAGAATACAAAGCGCCTGACCCTGATCGCCGCCGGCCTGCTCTGCACCAGCGCCGCCCTTGCCTCGACGGCCACCCCCGGCCAATTGAAAATCGGGATGGAAATCACCTACCCGCCGTTCGAGTCCTATGACGCCGACAAGAACGTGGTCGGCTCCGATCCGGAGTTGTCCCAGGCCCTGGCCAAGCACCTGGAGGCCAAGGCGCAGTTCGTCGACACCAAGTTCCCGAACCTGATCCTCGGCCTCAATGCCGGGCACTATGACGCGATCATTTCCGGCATGTACATCACTCCCGAGCGCCAGACCCAGGCCATGACCATTCCCTATGCCATGACTGGCGCGGCGATCATGGTATCCAGTTCCAGCACGCTGAAACCGGGTACGCCGGAGGATCTGTGCGGGTTGAAAGTCGGCCTTGAGCAAGGCACCACCTGGGTGGCGCAACTCCAGAAGCTGTCGACCGATTACTGCGTGCCCAAGGGCAAGGGTGCGATCACGGTGAATGAGTACCCTTCGGCACCGGAAGTCACCCAGGCACTGCTGTCGAACAACATCCAGGCCCAGGTGGAAATTGCCGGCGCGGCGAAGCTGATCGCCGAGAAGACCAAGGGCCGGGTGGTGGTGAGCAGCGAACACCTGGTCTATCCGCAGACCCTCGGGATCTTTGTGAAGAAGGGCAACGACGCGCTGTACCAGGCATTGCTCAAGGCGGTGGAGGAAACGAAGAAGAGCGGCGAGTACGCGACCATTCTGAGCAAGTACAACCTGGAAGCGGTGCAGTAAGGACTGCCACTGGGTTTGAGTCGCACCTGGTTAATGTGGGAGCGGAGCTTGCCCGCGAAGAACGATGACGCGGTCTGTCTGAAAAACCATGGCGACTTCTTCGCGGGCAAGCTCCGCTCCCACAAAAAACCGCGCACCCACAAGAGTGTCGTCGCTCAGTAATCGCCCCATCGCAACACCGAGGTCTCTATGCAATTCGATTGGCCCTATTTCTTTTCACTGTTCTCGGCGCCGGACTTCTGGAAAGCCTGTGTCACGGTGGTCGAACTCAGTGCCCTGGCCTGGTTCATCGGCATGTTGCTGGGCTTCTTCCTGGCCTCGGCCAAGCTGTCCACCTCGGCCTGGCTGCGCCTGCCGGCGACGGCCTATATCTGGTTCTTTCGCAGTATCCCGCTGCTGGTGCTGGTGGTGTTCGTCTACAACCTGCCGCAGCTATTCCCGGCAACCGGCAGTGTGCTGTCCAACCCGTTCTATTCAGGGTTGTTCGCGCTGGTGGTCACCGAGGCTGCGTACATGGCCGAGATTCATCGCGGCGGGTTGATCTCGGTCGCCAGGGGCCAGCGGGAAGCCGGCCGCGCCCTCGGTATCGGCGTACTCGGGCTACAACGGCTGATCGTGATCCCCCAGGCCTTTCGTATTTCGTTGCCAACCCTGATCAACGAATACATCACCGTGGTGAAACTGACCTCTCTGATTTCGGTGATTTCCCTCACCGAGCTGCTCACCGTCGGCCAGCGCCTCTACGCGCAGAACTTCCTGGTGATGGAAACCCTCGGCGCGGTGGCCGTGTACTACGTGCTGATCGTCAGCCTGTTCGGCTGGTTCCTGCAGCGCCTGGAGCGCTACCTGGACCTGGGCCAGCGCACGCCGCAAACCCTCGAC
>JACXTT010008099.1_pt1 | contig 14640 bp, 9 predicted proteins | sample 9270951 | NCBI WGS metagenome assembly JACXTT01 (sample SAMN15532306, study PRJNA645909) | rock metagenome | isolation source: weathered quartz diorite | place: Puerto Rico | collected 2017-06-21
AAGTGCGGGTGCTGCTTCTCGCCCTGCTGCGGACCGCTCGAGATCCAGCACTGCTTGCCGCCGGGATACCGGTGGAAGCGGCGATAGCCGAAGTCCAGCCCGAGCAGGCCGAACTTCCAGAGGTGGTAGGCGATGTCCTTGCCGACGTAGGTCACGGTGCCGTTGGAACGCACGATGACCTTCTGGCCCTCCTCGTCATCGGCGGGCGCGCCCTCGCGCAGCATCACCCAGCATCCCTGGTTCTTGCCGGCAGTGATCTTGGTGAGGACTTTGCGCTCTTTGAGCAGCTCGAAGGCCCGCTCCCAGAACTTCAGGTGGAGGATCTCGCTCTCGCGCGGCAGGAAGTCGTATTCGATGTCCAGCCGCTCCATCGTCTCCAGGTGCCGGTGCAGGATAGCGGTGGAGATGAGCTCGGCGATCTCGGCGGTGGCGCTGCCGCCCTGCTCGATCTGGTGCAGCGTTGAATTGCGCGCCTCGAGGTGCTGCTTGTCCTCCTCGTACCACTGCGAGACGCGGGCGTAGAGGTCCCAGCAATAGAAGTCGAAGTGGGGCTCGCGCGCGAGCTTCTCGATCTCGGCGCGCGATTTCTTTTCCAACTGCAGCAGGCCGACCACCACGTCGGCCACCTGCACGCCGGTGTTGTCAATGTAGTTCTGCACGTCCACGGGGTGGCCGGCGTGGCGCAGCAAACGGACGAAGGTATCGCCCAGGATGGCGTTACGCAGGTGGCCGACGTGCGCCGCTTTGTTGGGATTGATGCTGGTGTGCTCGACCAAGACCTTGGGCTGGTCGGCCTTGGCTGCGCCTTCAGCGGCGGCCATCGCGCGCGCCATCTCGCCGCGATCCGCGCGGGCGTTGATGTATCCCGCACCGGCGACCTCGAATCCGGCAAATCCGGGAACCGAGCCGAGCGAGGCGATGATCTCCTCCGCGATCTTGCGCGGCGGCTTCTTGAGCTGCTTGGCCAGCTCGAAGGCCAGCGGCAGCGCGTACTCGCCCAGGTGCACGCCCGGCGGCTGCTGCACCACGATGTTCCCGACCTCGACGCCGTAGTTCTGGCGCAAGAGTCCGCGCACCTGATGGGCCAGCCGATGCTGAAGTGAACGATACATGATGGAAAACGCTCGATTGTAACAAAGCGCGGGCTTGCCCTTTCCTTCGCCATCTTCCTGAGTCGCGCAGTCGAGGCCTTCAGGCCGAGCCCTGAGCGAAGGCGAAGGGAGTGCGGACTGAGCGCGCGGATGAGACTTAAATCGTTCGACTATCGAGGTCTGGGTCTTGGAGAACGCTCAACGGTGACAATAGCTGAGGCGCTGCCTGCAATGACGCCGTCGCCCACATAGAACGCCTGTAGCTTGTGTTCACCTATAGGGAGTCGGGCAGTGGTGCTAGCCTGGCCCGAACTCAAAGTGAGTATCGGGCCCAGTTGGGTAAGTCCGTCGAAGAGGACAACACTGCCAATGGCGGTGTTGGGATCCACGGTTACCACAATACCTGCGCCATCAACCCCTGCCACCACACCGGAATAAACGTTCGTCAGATCGGTTGCGCCGTTGACCGAAAGTGACGTCGTACCGCCGGCACCAGGCGCGTAGACAACCTCCATGAAGGGGGGCGCTAAGCTCGGCGCAAACGTGGGATCGCCTTGATAGTCCGCAGTGATGAGATGAGTGCCGCTCGATTCATTGATGAAAATATTGCAGCTCGGAGTGGACAAGGCACAGTAGTAAAGAAAGTTGCCGTTGTCCCGGACCGCCACAAGGCCGCCTGGGTTGCCGTTGTAGGGTGCGAACTGAGAAGTTATGGTAATGCGAAAATCGATTGTGCCCGGGGTCGAAGGGTTTGTGCCCGAGGTGAGTTCCAAACTCGTTGTCGTCGGATAGCGATTCACAACCTGGTACAAGGTATTCGACAAACCGGGCAACCGCAGTCCATCACCTCCATACAAGACTGTAATCACGTGTGTACCCGTACCCAGAGAAGCCGTACCGAACCTGAAAACTCCAGCGCTATCCACCGGTCCTGAACTGAAGACCTGGTACCCGTCATAAACCGTAACCGTGCCTGTAGGTGTGCCTGCATTGCTGGTGACCGTAGCGGTGAAGTCCACCTCCTGGTTCAGGAGTGCCGGGTTCTGGTTTGAGGACAAAGTAATGGATGTAGCTGCACTGGATGGAAGAACGATGAAAGCGTATGCCGCGATGTTGCCCAGCGTGGGGCTCCCATCCACCGGTGAAGTAGCCTCTTGCCCGTCGGTCGCATAGGCATACAGCACGTGCCGGCCCGGCTGCAATACAGGAGTAGTGGCGCTGAAGCCACTCCCCGAGCGTGCAGCGGCCCGCCAGAGACCCTGCCGAGTATCAACTTGGTAGTAGACGTTTTGCACGATTGGATTGATAGGCGCGAAGAAGCTTAAGGCGCTAAAGCTGAATGTGGGCTGCGGAATGGAAGTCCGATCCCCGGGGAGCGGTTCAATCAGAGTAATGAGTGGAAGTATCTGCGCCGGCTGTTCGGAAAGCACCGCAAGGTCATTGCTGTCTCGGTCGGCTACGTAGGCCCGGTTGGTGACCGGGTTTACCGCCACTGCGGAAGGTGCTGTACCTGCTGGCATCCGGCTGGCGCTATCGCTGGATCCCTCGATGACTGTCACGTCGTTGCTGCCCTGATTCGCGACGAAGACCTTGCTGGTTGCGGGGTCTATGGAAACCGCATTCGGAGCGATTCCGGCAGCCACCGTCTTTGTAAGATTGGTTGCGCCATCGATGACTGTGACATTGTTGCTGCTCTGGTTGGCTACATAGATCTTGTTGATCGCTGGGTTGACGGCAAGCGCCACTGGATTCTTTCCTGCAATGACCGTCGTTGTAACATTAGTTTCCCCATCGATCACGGTCACGTCGTCACTGAAGCGGTTCGCTGTATAAATCTTGTTGCTAATCGGGTTTACCGCCACGGCCACCGGACCGGTTCCGGCTCCAGCGGAAGTCGTAGCGTTGCTCGCGCCATCGATCACCGTCACATTGTTGCTGCCTTCATTGGCGACGTAGATCTTGTCGCTGACCGGATTCACATCCAGCGCCGCCGGATTGATCCCGGCACTCACCGTCGAGGTCGCGTTGGTCGCACCGTCTATCACGGTGACGTTGTTACTGTTGGAATTGGCGGTATAGACTCTGTTTGTGACCGGATTCACCGCAACTGCGATAGGGGCCGATCCGGTAGCAATGGTCGTCGTGGCATCGGTTGCGCCATCAATCACCGTGAGATTGTTGCTGACAGTGTTGGGCACGTAGACCTTGTTGTTGAACGTGTTAACGGCAACCGCCGCCGGCCCCGTCCCTGCTGCTACTGTTTTCGTCGCTGTTGTGTCGCCGTCGGCCACGGTGACAGAATTGCTGCTGGAATTGGCGGTGTAAACCTTGTTGGTTAGCGGGTTCACCGCGACGGCACTAGGCCCTGGGTCGTTCGCAATCGTGCTTGTGCCTAATATTTCCCCATCAATGACGGCAACGTGATAGCGATTGAGAAGGTTGCTGCTCAAGTACAGGATGTAGACCTTTCTGGTCGCTGGATTCACGGCAATCGCCTGGGTACTACCCGCCACCGGCAGGGTTACTGTGCTCTGCGTCGCCCCGTCGATCACAGTCACATCGTTGTAACTAACGACATACACCTTATTGTTCAGCGTATCCACCGCCAAATTGAAGGGGTTGGTCGGATAGGCTTAACGTAAAGGTTTTTTTGTTGCCCCCTGCAATAACCGTTCCCTTGCGTTCACAATTGGCCAGGTAGATCTTGTTTGTTGCCGGATTCACGGCCAACGCGGGGGGCGCTTGTCCCACGCCGATGGCCGACGTGGCGTTGGTTGCCCCATCAATCACCGTCACGGTGGTGCTGGGCACGGGATGGCTATGATTGGTCACGTAAATCTTGTTGGTGATGGGATTGAGAGCCAATGCAATCGGCTGCGTAGCCGGAATGTTGGCTATGGCGTGGGTATCACCATCGACTACCGAGACGGTACTTGTGTTGACAGAGGTAGTGTAAATCCGATTGGTCACCGAGTTGACCGCGATGAATTTCGAGCTGCCTCCCACAGCAAAACTGGTTGTGGCTCCGGTAGTTCCGTCTAGAGCAATCACGAAACCGCCACAGGCCAGATAGATCGTGTTGGTGACTGTGTTGACGGCAAGACCTTCGGGTCCGCAGCCCACATTCACTGGTGTGGTGGCGTTGGTGGTCCCGTCGATCGCCAGCAGGGTCGGCAACCCGAAGTTCACATAGATCGTGTTTGTGACCGGATTCACCACCACCTGTTCGTTCCCGCTGTTCATCGGTATCCGAGTGGTGCGATTCGTTGCTCCGTCAATGACGGTCACCCCATTACTATTCGCGTTCGTTACGTAGATCTTATTAGTCACCGTGTTGACTGCGAGGCCCATGGGAAAGTTTTCAACCGGCACGGTCGCGACCACTCTCTGGGCATCGACTCGCGGGCTAGAAGTCACCAGCGCAGCTGTCAAACTGATAGACAGCAGAGTCTGGCAAGACCAACCCAGCAACTTCTTGGAATCAATCATTACTGTCATGCGGTACTTGGAAACCTAACCTTCGATGGTGCCTCCGAAAGGTGGAATGGAGATTGTATGCATAGGTTGGCTGCAGGAGTCGAGAACTTTCTACCATCTACCGTGCACGCCCGTTTGACGCCCATCTGCCCGGAACCTAGAATGAAATTTTCCATGCGCATCGCCTACCTCGACTGTTTCTCCGGCATCAGCGGCGACATGTTCCTCGGCGCCCTGGTGGACGCCGGGCTTGCGACTCAGGTCCTCAAGGAGACGGTCACGGCACTGAACCGTGCCGGCGATCTGGATGCGCGGATCGACATCAGTCGCGTGATGCGCGGCGGCATCAGCGCCACCAAGGTGGATGTCTGGGCCGGCAAGGAAAAAGACAGGCCGCGGACGATGCTCTCATATGCTCCGGAACATCATCACGAGCACAGCCATCAGCATTCCCATGAGCACCGTGGCCTGAAGGAGATCAAGCGGATCATCGCCGCAGCCACACTCAGCGAACCCGTCAAGAGCAAAGCCGTGGCCATCTTTGAGGCGCTGGGCGCGGCCGAGGCCAAGCTGCACAACACCGATATCGAGAAGATCCACTTCCACGAGGTCGGCGCGGCCGATGCCATGGTGGACATCGTGGGCGCGGCCGCCGGCAGCGAGGCGCTGGGCATCGAGGCGTGGGTCTGCTCGCCTCTGAATCTGGGCAGCGGCAGCGTGGAATGCGCTCACGGAACGCTGCCTGTGCCCGCGCCGGCGACGGTGGAGCTGCTGCGCGATGCGCCGGTGTACTCATCGGGGATCCAAGCCGAGCTGGTGACGCCGACCGGCGCCGCCATCGTGCGCGGGCTGGGAGCGCACTTCGCTTCCCTGCCGGAGATCAAACTCTCCTCGAGCGGATACGGCGCCGGCTCACGTGATTTCCACGGCCACGCCAACGTGCTGCGCATCGTGATCGGCGAAAGCGCCGAAGCTGCTGCCACGCTCGACCACGGATCAGCGACCGAGATCGTGACCGTGCTCGAAGCCACGCTCGACGATCTGAATCCGCAGGTCTTCGGATACGTGCTGGAGCGCGCGCTGGCCGAGGGGGCGCTGGAGGTCTTCACCACGCCGGTACACATGAAGAAGAACCGGCCGGGGATGCTGCTGACCGTGCTGGCGCAGCCGCGCGACGCCGCCCGCCTGGCCAAGCTGATCTTCTCCGAGACCACCACGCTGGGGGTGCGCGCGCGCGAGGAGAAGCGCCACGTCCTGCCGCGCCGCTGGGACTCGGTGCACACCGCCTGGGGCGAGGTGCGCATGAAGGTGGCGAGCCTGAACGGGGGCATCGCCAACTACGCGCCGGAATATGAAGACTGCCGCCGCATCGCCACGGCACACCACGTCCCGCTCAAGCGCGTGATGCAGGAGGCCGTGCGTCTCTACCTGGAAAGAAAGAATGCCTGACGCCCGCAAATCCAAACCGCCAGCGGAAAAAGCGCCCGCGAAATCCGCGGAAGCCACGGCAGAAAAACCGGCGGAAGCGACCGCGCAAAAGTCCGTGGAAAAGTTCTACATCACCACCCCCATTTATTACGTGAATGCGAGACCGCACATCGGGCACGCGTACACGACCATCGTGTGCGACGCCATCGCGCGGCGCAAGCGCATGCTGGGCTGCGACACCTGGTTCCTCACCGGCACCGACGAGCACGGGCAGAAGATCGAGCGCTCGGCACAGGCGGCGGGGGTGACGCCGCTGGCGCTGGTGGACGAGGTCTCGGCCGTCTATCGCGCGCTGTGGGACCGCATGGGCATCACCTACGACGACTTCATCCGCACCACCGAGGCGCGGCACCAGCGCGGGGCGCAGGAGATCTTCCGGCGGATGCGCGCGAACGGCGCGGTCTACAAGGGCACGTACACGGGACAGTATTGCGTCTTCGACGAACTCTACGTGGACGCGGCCGAGGCGGGCGCGCCCTGCCCGGTGTGCGGGCGTCCGACGGAGACGGTGCGCGAAGAGAATTATTTCTTCAAGCTCTCGGCCTTCGAGGACAAGCTGCTGAAGTTGTATGCCGAGCAGCCGGGGTTCATCCGTCCGGAGACGCGGCGCAACGAGGTGGTCTCGTTCGTGCGCAGCGGGCTGCGCGATCTTTCCGTCAGCCGCAGCACCTTCAAGTGGGGCGTGCCGGTGCCCGACGACCCGGGGCACGTGATCTACGTGTGGCTGGACGCGCTGAGCAACTACGCCACGGCGGTGGGCTTCGGCTCGCCCCTGGCCAAGGACCAGAAGCGCTACGAGCGATACTGGCCGGCCGACCTGCACATGATCGGCAAGGAGATCGTGCGCTTCCACTGCGTCTACTGGCCGGCGTTCCTGATGGCGGCGGGACTGCCGCTGCCGCGCTCCATCCACGCGCACGGCTGGCTGCTGTTCGAGGAGAACAAGATGTCGAAGTCGCGCGGCAACATCGTGCGGGCGGAGACCATCCTCGACGTGCTGGGCAACGACGCGCTGCGCTACTTCCTGCTGCGCGAGATCGTCTTGGGGCAGGACGGCTCGTTCAGCTTCGACGCCCTGGTGCAGCGCTACAACGCCGACCTGGCCAACGACCTGGGCAATCTGGCCAGCCGCACGCTCACCATGATCCAGAAATACTTCCAGGGCAATCTGCCCTATCCCTCGAAGACCGCGGCCGAGCCCTCCGAGCAGGCACTGGCCGAGCAGGGCCAGCGGACCATCCGCGAGTTCGGAGCGCTTTTTGACGACTACCAGTTCTCGCGCGCCCTGGAGACAGCGTGGGGACTGGTGGGGGCGGTGAACAAATACCTGGTGGAGAACCAGCCTTGGGCCATCGCGGAGAACGCCGACGAGGCGGCGCGGGCGCGGCTGGCCACCATCCTGTTCACGGCGGCGGAGGCGCTGCGCGTGGTGTGCCTGCTGGCGCATCCGGTGATCCCGGAGTCCACGGCGCGCATCTGGCAGCAGTTGGGGCTGGGCGACATCGCCAAGGCCGACCTGAAGAACCTGACGTGGGGCGGGCTGACGCTGGGCGCGAAGCTGGGCGCCATCGAGGGCGTCTTCCCGCGCGCCGAGAAGAGCGAGATCGAAAGGATGCAGAAGATGGAAGAGGAGCGCAACGCGCCGGCGGCTGCGAGCGAGGCCCCGGCCCAACCGGAAGCCAAGCCGGCTGCTCCGGCGGCTTTGCCCGCGACTGGGGTGGCAGGCGGCGACGGGAAGATCGGCATCGAGGATTTCGCCAAAGTCGAGATGCGGGTGGGACAGGTGAAGACGGCCGAGAAGGTGAAGGGCGCCGACAAGCTGCTGCGGCTGGAGGTGGACATCGGGAGCGAGGTGCGGCAGGTGGTGGCCGGAATCGCCGAGGCCTACAAGCCGGAGACGCTGGTGGGACGCAAGGTGATCGTGGTGGTGAACCTGGCGCCGCGCAAGCTGCGCGGCATCGAATCGAACGGCATGATCGTGGCGGCCTCGGTGGGCGAAAAAGGCTCGCCGGTCCTGGCCGGATTCCTCGAAGACGTGCCGGTGGGCTCGCGGCTGAAGTGATCCCGAACCTTGCAATTGACTGAGAGTTCAGATAGCAATAATCCACTCATGGATTCGATCTCTGTTTCAGGAACCGAACTCCCAGAGCGCCCAGCCGTTCCTGAATACGGTAAGCGCCAGCGGTGGATTGACCTGGTTCTCGTGATGTTGGTCGGCTTCACGATACCGATTCTCAACAGTACCTTTCTTCTGTTGCATCCCGAGGGGTTGGCTTTCACGCAGTCCTTCGTGAACTTCCGCTTATCAATTGGGCTTACACAGGAAGGTCTTGCATTAGCGGTGTTCGCATATGTACTGTCGCGTCAAGGCCGAACTTTAAAAAGCATCGGACTCGACTTTAGATGGCATGATCCTTTCACAGCTGTCTTGTTGGCGATCGGCGGTCTTGGGTTGTACTACCTCACTGGAATCTTGATCTGGTCTATAAGTTATGCATTGACTGGAAGATTCCCAGAAGCAAGAAATATCGTCGTTACTGCAGGCGCCAGCATGGGACTCACGGTGGCTTATATCCTCATGTCACCAATCTTTGAAGAAGTGCTTATAAGGGGCTTCTTCATCAATGAACTAACAACTCTCGGGAAGCCTGTATGGCTGGCTGCTGTCACGAGCGTATTGATACAAACCAGCTATCACTTCTACTATGGGGTTCCAGGAGCCTTGACTGTTTCCTGCTTTTTTATCGTTTTTACAGCGTATTTCTGCCTTACACGCCGCCTTTTCCCCGTGATTCTCGCTCACTTTTTTCTCGATTCGATTGGAATTTTTTTCCTGCGTCATCATTGAGAGCGAAGAGTTGCATTCAAAGAACTGACTGAGCTGATGCGCACATTATTAAATCCGGAGCACTAGTTGTTCATCGATTCCCACGCGCACCTGGAGATGCCGCAGTTCGATGAGGACCGCGCGGCGATGCTGGCGCGGGCGCGCGAGCGGGGCGTGGAGGCGGTGCTCGCCATCGGCAGCGGCACCGGACCGGGATCGCTGGACTGCGCTATCCGATTGGCACAGGAATACGCGGGCAAGGAAGCGCCGCGGATCTTCGCCAGCATCGGCATCCATCCGCACGAGGCGAAGCTGGCGACGGAGAACGACTTCCACGAACTGGAGCGATTGGCGGGCGACGAGCGCGTGATCGCCTGGGGCGAGATCGGGCTCGATTACTACTACGACCACTCGCCACGCGATATCCAGCACAGTGTGTTCATCCGGCAGATGGAGCAGGCGCGCGCCGCCAAGCTGCCCATCATCATCCACTGCCGGCCGTCGGAGAACAGCGACAACGCCTGGGAGGATTGCCTGGCGCTCATCCGGCAGCACTGGGCGGCGACCGGGCTGGGCGGGGTCCTGCACTGCTTCACCGGCTCGCTCGCGCATGCGCGGGCGGCGCTGGAGATGGGCTTCATGATCTCGTTCGCCGGCAATGTGACCTTCCCTAAAGCGCAGAGCGTCCGGGATGCCGCGAAGGAAGTAGCGCTCGAGAGGATGCTCATCGAGACTGATTCGCCCTTTCTGGCGCCGGTGCCCAATCGAGGCAAGAGAAACGAGCCGGCGTTCGTGGCGGAGGTGGCAAGGAAGGTGGCTGAGGTGAGGGGCGCGGAGGTGGAGGAGGTGGCGGAGAGGACGAGAGCGAACTTCTACAGGTTCTTCGGGGTTTCACTTTAGTCCTTAGTCGTTTCTCGTTTCTCGTTTCTCGTTTCTCGTTTCTCGTTTCTCGTTTCTCGTTTCTCGGGCGCGCTCAGTCCGCGCTGCTCCCTCGCGCGCCGAGGTCACTGCAACGCACTTTTCGGCGCGGCTGAAGCCGCACCCCTCCGAAAGATTCTTGTCAGAGTAGGGATGCTTCGCTGCGCTCAGCATGACAAGGCGGAATGGCGGGCTCCCGAGGGCGACTGTGCCACACGAAGAGAATTTGGAATACACTTAATCCCTGGATTTTTATGGCCGAGAACACATTCGATATCGTGAGCCGGGTGGACCTGCAGGAGGCGGCGAACGCCATTCAGAACGCGCTCAAGGAGATCCACACGCGCTTCGACCTGAAGGACTCGAAATCGAACATCGTGCTGGAGGGCAAGGACGCCATCATCCTGACCTCCATTGACGAGTACAAGCTGAAGGCGGTGAACGACATCCTGCAGGCCAAGCTGGTGAAGCGCGGAGTGCCGCTGAAGGCGCTGACCTACGGCGCCATCGAGCCGGCGGCGGGCGGGACGGCGCGGCAGAAGATCAGCCTGCAGCAGGGCATCCCGGTGGAGAAGGCGCGCGAGATCGTGAAGCGCATCAAGGACTCGAAGAAGAAAGTGCAGGCCGCCATCCAGGGCGACACGGTGCGGGTGAGCGGGCGCGACCGCGACACCCTGCAGGAGATCATCGCCCTGCTGCGGGCCAGCGATTTCGGCATTGACATGCAGTTCACCAACTACCGGGGCACCTAGTGAGCCTGCCGGCCATCATCAGCGGCAAAGAGGTCTTCGAGCTGCTGCGCGACGACCTTTCGGCCATCGAGCGCGAGTTCGGGCGCGACACGGTCTCCAACGTGCGCGCCATCAGCGACATCGGCGAGCACCTGCGGGCGGGCGGCGGCAAGCGCATCCGGCCGGCGCTGGTGCTGCTCTCTGCGAGGCTGTTCGATTACCAGGGGCGCGGCGCCGTCCAGCTGGGCGCGGTGGTGGAGATCATCCACACCGCCACCCTGGTGCACGACGACATCATTGACGAGGCGCAGACGCGGCGCGGGCGTCCCGCGGCCAACACCCAGTGGGGCAACGCCAAGTGCGTGCTGGCCGGCGACTGGCTCTACATGCAGGCCTTCAAGATCGCGGTGCAGGAGCGCAACTTCCGCCTGCTCGACGTCCTCATCGAACTCACCCAGCAGATGGTGGAAGGCGAGCTGCTGCAGATCGAGAAGCTGGGGCGCTGCATCTCGCTGGAGGAGCACAACGACCTCATCTACCGCAAGACGGCTTGCCTGTTCTCGGTGTGCATGCGCATGGGCGCCATCCTGGCGCGCGCGCCGGAGGAGGCGGAGAAGAAGCTGGGCGAGTACGGACGCAGCCTGGGCATGGCCTTCCAGCTCACCGACGACGTGCTCGACCTGACGGCGTCGGAGGAGGTGCTGGGCAAGCCGGTGGCCAGCGACCTGCGCGAGGGCAAGGTGACCATGGCGGTGATCCATGGCCTGGAGCGCTGCACGCCGCCGGAGCGCGAGCTCATCGAGACGGTTCTGCGCGAGCGGGCGTTCAAGTCCGTCAGCCATCCCCAGATCCTGAGCATCCTGGAAAAATACGGTTCGCTGACGGCGGCGCTGGCGCGCGCCCATGAGTTCGCGGAGGCGGCGCGCAACGCGCTGGCGATGTTTCCCGATTCCGACAGCAAGCGCGCCCTGCTGTGGGCGCCGGACTTCGTGGTGGCGCGCGAGAAGTAATGGCGGCGCACTGGGAAGTCGAGATCAAGTTCGCGGTCTCTAGACCGGCCGCACTCGCCCGGCAGCTTCGCGCCGCAGGCTTCAAGAAGGTCTCATCTCGAAAGCTCGAGGTAAACACCCTCTACGACTTGCCCGGCAGCCCCTTGCGCCGGCGCGGCGAGATCCTGCGGCTCCGCAGGTACGGCAGCGAGTGGACGCTGACTCACAAAAGCAAGGGCACGGTGGGACGCCACAAAACGAGGGTCGAGACTGAGACCGGTGTTTCCCAAGGGCAGCAGCTTGATGGCATCCTGCGGGCGCTGGGGTTCGCGCCGGTGGTCAGCTACGAGAAATACCGCACGGTGTGGGAGGACGGGAAGGGCCAGGTGGCCGTGGATGAGACGCCGATCGGCGGTTACGGGGAGATCGAAGGCACGCCTCGATGGATCGACAAGACAGCGCGAGCGCTCGGCTTGAGCCCGGGGCACTACATCACCGCCACCTATCTCGGTCTGTTCGCGGCCTGGAAGCAGCGTAACCGCAGCCGGGCCAGCAACATGACGTTCCGGGAGGTGGGGCGGAAGTGGCCAGTGGCTTGTGGCTAGTGGCCAGTCCGCAAGACGTCAGAATCGGGTCAAAACGGCCCCAGAAGCCGGATTTTTCCTTGACTTGGGGGCGGTTGCGACATAGCATCAACCGAGAAATCGGTTCAAAGACTGGTACCGCGAACGACCCTCCTCCCCCGAACGCGGACCGGCGCCCAGGCCCCCACCGGGTAGTCCGCCAACGGGTTCGCTTCCGCAGAGTAACGCCAATGGGCGCGCGACAAGTTTGTGTTCTCAAAATCTGTGAGTTGCTAGACCCAGGCCCGATCGCCTGAGCTGGAAAATCATGCTCGTGGAGGAAGTCTGATGTCACGGTCCGCAATGTCCCTAGGTCCCTCGGTTCGACTTTTTCTGTGCATGCTGGCCCTCGCGGCGTTGGCCGGCGCGCCGCCGGCGCAGGCGGCCAATCCCGGCGTCAACGCGACTTCGATCCAAGGAAGCGTGCTGCTGGCGGGAGAGAGCACGGGCAACGTCATCATCCAGAACAACGGGATGCTGGCCGGCCCGGGCTCAGCGGGCACGATCCTGGTGCAGAGCGGCGGACACCTCCAGCCGGGCGCCGGCAGCGGGCTGGGAAACCTGAAGACCGGAGACGTGACCTTCAGCGCGGGCTCGTACTTCGACGTGGCGCTGAATGGCGAGATCGCGGGCAGTGGCTATGACCAGCTGAACTCGAGCGGTACCGTTAACCTGGGCGGCGCGACGTTGAATGCGTGGATGGGATTCCGCTCTCCTGCCTACACCTACACCATCATCCAGGCAGCGTCGGTGGTGGGAACCTTCAACGGGCTGCCCAACGGATCGCAGCTCATGATGGATGGGCAGCAGTTCACCATCAACTATCTGCCCACGAGCGTGACCCTGAGCACGGGCGGCGGACCGAGACCGCTGGCGGGCATCTTTATCTGGACCGGTGGCAGCGGCGTCGACAGCAACTGGACGACGGACGCGAACTGGACTCCTCCGGGGGTGATCCTGCACCCCGCCGGCGATGGAACTGAAGACCTTTCATTCCCCGCAGTCGCAGCCCGAAAGACCAACACCAACAACCTGCCAACCCGCAACTTTACATCCGTCGCCATCTCCGGCAACGGATACAACCTGCAGGGCGCAGGCCTGAGCCTGACTGGCGGCATCAGCACATCAAACGCAACGGGGACGAACATCATCTCCCAGGGCGTGGGCATTACCATGGCCACGTCCCTCACATCAGGCACCAGCGGGACGACCATCACCTACAGCGGCGGTGTGGACAACGGCGGCAACACGCTGACCATCAACGGTTCGGGAGACACGGTCGTGGACACCATCGCCCTCTCCGGGGCCGGCAGCGTCTCCAAGTCGGGCACCGGCACGCTGACGCTCAACTTCACCAATACCTATACCGGCGGCACCAGCCTGACGGCCGGGACCTTGGAAGGCACGGGCAGCATCGGCAGCGGCGCCAATGCGGGCGGCGCAATCACGGCCACGGGAGGTAAGCTGAGGCCAGGACAGGGGGGCACCGGCACACTGGCCAGCGGCAACGTCTCGCTGAACTCCTCCACGACCTTCGAGGTCAATGTGGATGCGGCCACCTCGACACAACTCAACGTGACCGGAACCGTTAGCCTGGGCAATGCCGCGCTGGTGGTGACCCAGAGCGGGTTTCCCGGCGCGGGCAACTCGCGCACCATCATCAATAACGACCTGGCGGATCCGGTGGTTGGGACCTTTAACGGATTGGCCGAAGGCGCGTCGTTCTCAGTGGGCACGCACGCATTCACCGTCAGCTACGTGGGCGGAAGCGGCAATGACGTGGTGATCACCGACCACGGCGTGAACACTCCGCCCAGCGGCGTGACCATCACCGGCAACGGCACCATCAACGAGAACCAGGTGGCGAACATCACCGTCACCTTCACCGACCCGGATGCCACCGACACCCACACCGTGGTGATCAACTGGGGCGATGGGACCGCGAACACCACGGTCAACCTGGCGGCGGGCGTGCTGACCACCGGCTCGCAGCCGCACACGTATCTGAACAACAACACCCCGCCGGCCACCCCGTTCACCATCACCGCGACGGTGACCGACGTGGTGAATCAAATGGCCTCGAACACGGCGAGCGAGACGGTGAACAACGTGGCGCCGTCGGGCATCGCGACCACGCCGGCGTCCCCCACCTGCACGCCGGGATCGAACGAAGGCTGCTCGGTCACGCTGACCGACATCAGCTTCACCGACCCGGGCACGCTGGACGCGCACCAGGTGACCATCGCCTGGGGCGACGGCAACACCACCGGGCCCATCGGCCTGGCTGCGGGAGTCTTGACCACAGGCGCCATCCCCGCGCACACGTATCTGAATAACCGCCCGGCGAACGCGCCGTACACCATAACCATCACGGTGGCGGATGACGTGACCAGCACTCCCTTCAACCCGCCGACGGTGGCGGTGAACAACGTGGCGCCGACGCTGAGCAACGTGACTGCGACCTTCCCGGGAGTCTGCTACGTCCAGGGCTTCTTC
>JACXTT010008100.1_pt1 | contig 14638 bp, 10 predicted proteins | sample 9270951 | NCBI WGS metagenome assembly JACXTT01 (sample SAMN15532306, study PRJNA645909) | rock metagenome | isolation source: weathered quartz diorite | place: Puerto Rico | collected 2017-06-21
GACTCGGACTTCGGACCGTCTTATCGTAGCTCGATACGATATTCACCCGGTCGAGGAAGACGGCCTTAATCGAATCCTGCCATGACCAAAGGGAAAGCGGATAATAGCTCAACGGCCGGAAGTCGGCGTTGAGGACGAGCGCCGGACAGGCCTCGGGCGAGACCCTTGGTTGGGAATGAATCGTCACCTCAGCTTCCTCGCCCAGCGGCCTGCCAGCGAAACGGACGCGCCGCTACTCCAATTATTTCGCTCTTTGAGCTTTTATATCGGCTAGGATTCGAACGCTAGCCCCGTAATTCGTCTTTCCTGGCCTCGATGACACCCGTATGAAGCGGCCATGAAAAAACGGTTTGCGCGGCGAGGAATTAGCGTGTGGGAACCGGCGTGCCGCTGCGGTAATCGTAGAATCCGCGCTGGGATTTGCGCCCGAGCCAGCCCGCTTCGACATATTTCACGAGCAAGGGGCAGGGCCGGTATTTCGGGTCGGCCATGCCATCATGAAGAAACTGCATGACCGAAAGCACCGTATCAAGCCCGATAAAATCGGCGAGCTGCAAGGGACCCATCGGGTGATTTGCGCCAAGCCGCATCGCGGTGTCGATCGATTCGACGGAGCCCACACCCTCATAAAGCGTATAGATCGCTTCGTTGATCATTGGCAGCAAAATCCGATTGACAATGAAACCTGGAAAATCTTCGGAAACGGTAAAGATTTTACCGAGGCGGCGAACGAACACCTTGGCCGATTCGAATGTTGCGTTATCGGTCACGATGCCGCGAATCAGTTCGACGAGCTGCATCTTCGGGACAGGATTCATAAAATGTATGCCGATGAAGCGTTCGGGCCTATCGGTGATCGAGCCAAGCCGCGTGATCGGAATCGATGACGTGTTCGTGGCCAAGAGCGCCGACGGCTTCAACGACGGGCAGAGCTTTGCAAAAATCTTGCGTTTGACTTCCTCATTTTCTGTCGCCGCTTCGATAACCAGATCGCAGTCCCCAAGGGCCTCGAAGTCGCGCGCGGTCTTGATGAGGTTCATCGCCGCGTCGCGCGCGTTCTGTTCCAACTGATTTCGTTCGACCTGGCGTGCGAGATTGCCGGCGATCGTGGCAAGACCGGCGTTGATACGCGCTTCGGTAATATCGTTGAGAGCCACTTCGATGCCACACTGAATACAGACCTGGGCTATTCCCGTGCCCATCTGGCCGGCCCCAACTATCCCGATTTTATTGATGTCCATTTCATTCGTCCGCGGCGGCAAAGACGCTCAAAGGTCATATATGGATCGACTTTATCTTTCACTCGCCGAGGCAAATTCGCGCGAGCCCGGCGGATTTCTAAACGAAAGAAAAAGATATTTCCACCGCGTTGATTTCTCCGCCAGAGAACGATTGGATCAACGCCGAACAGCTTTCGTCAATACTCAAGCGTGAGCGAGAACCGATGCATGAAATTCAACGGCAAGAGTAGCCTCCCCGGCGGGCCACTCGCCAGCGCAGCGGCAGCCCTTTGACACTTACAGATAACTGCAACGGTCGTTAAAATTCAGCAAAGTGCCTCTAACGGCCTGCTTTGGCCAGCTCTTCGTTCAGCTTTGGCAAAATTTCAAAAAGATCGCCGACTAGACCGTAATCGGCAATCTGAAAGATTGGCGCCTCTTCGTCCTTGTTGATTGCGACAATGACCTTGGAGTCTTTCATCCCGGCTAGGTGTTGGATCGCACCGGAGATGCCGACGGCAATGTAAAGGTCAGGGGCGACAATCTTTCCGGTCTGGCCGACCTGCAAATCATTTGGGGCATAGCCCGCATCGACTGCGGCGCGCGATGCGCCAATCGCGGCGCCGAGCTTGCCGGCGATCGGCTCGATCAAGGCGGCAAAATTCTCCGCGTTCCGCATGCCGCGGCCGCCAGATATGATAATTTTTGCCGCGGCAAGCTCCGGGCGCTCGGATTTGGCGATGCTCTCATCCCTAAAGCTTGATACCTCGGGCGCGGCAGCTGGGGGAATTCTCTCGATCGGAGCCGAGCCTCCCTCCCCACTTGCCTGAAACGACGCCGTCCGCACCGTAATGACCTTCTTGGCGTCACTCGACTGGACGGTCTCGATCGCATTGCCGGCATAGATCGGGCGCTCAAATATGTCGGGCGCAACCACCTTCACGATGTCCGAAATCTGCATCACATCGAGCAGCGCCGCCGCCCTCGGCATGACATTCTTGCCGGCCGAGGTCGCGGGGCCAATGAGCGCGGAATAATTGGCGGCCAAAGAGACGAGAAGCGCGGCCATCGGCTCGGCCAATTGATGCGCGTAGGCTGCGTCGTCAGCGAGAAGAACCTTCTCGACGCCGTCTAATTTGGCCGCGGCTTGCGCGGCGGCTTCTACCTTCTCCCCCGCGACGAGCGCATGAATGGGTTCTCCGAGCACCATTGCAGCACTCAGAGCTTTGGCGGTAGCTTCGTTAAGCTTGCCGTTTGAGACCTCGGCAAGAAGCAGCACCGGCATCAGATCACCCCTGCTTCGTCCTTGAGCCTAGCGACGAGTTCGGCTGGCGAGGCGACTTTGATTCCGGCCTTGCGCGCGGGCGGAGCGAGTGTTTTCAAGACTCTTAGACGCGGCGCGATATCGACTCCCAGATCCTCGGGTGTCTTCTCTTCAATGATTTTCTTTTTGGCCTTCATGATGTTCGGCAGAGAGGCGTAGCGCGGCTCGTTAAGCCGCAGATCGGTAGTGACAACGGCGGGAAGTTTTAAACTCACGGTCTGCAATCCTCCGTCGACCTCGCGGGTCACATCAACACTGTCGCCGTCGATTGTTACTTTGGAAGCAAAAGTTCCCTGGCCCCATCCCAAAAGCGCGGCGAGCATCTGTCCGGTCTGATTGCAATCATCGTCAATCGCCTGTTTGCCGAGAATGATAAGCATGGGTTCTTCGGCAGCAGCGATCGCCTTCAAAAGCTTGGCGACGGCAAGCGGCTCGACCTGTTGTGCCACCTTGACCAAAATGCCGCGGTCGGCGCCCATAGCAAGTCCTTTTCGGATAATCTCCGCCGCCTGCACCGGTCCAACCGAGACGACAATCACCTCGGCTGCCTTGCCCGCTTCTTTGAGGCGCAGCGCCTCCTCGACGGCGATTTCATCAAATGGGTTCATCGACATTTGAACATTGGCGAGGTCGACACCCGAGCCGTCGGGTTTCACTCGGACCTTCACGTTGAAATCGACGACCCGTTTGACGGACACAAGAATTTTCATTGCCGAATCTCGAATGAGCAATGCAGTCACATCTTACCATGGTTAGGTACCGGCTCGCTTGCGTTGAGTCAACGACATCGGACTTCGCCTGCCGCGATACCAACTGACCTGTTTTTTGACTTGGTTGGGGGGACCGTGAGACCGGCCTTACAATGAGGATAGTTCAGAATAATTCAAAAAATGCTTCACGTGAAACATTTTCGTCCGGTTTCAGCCCAAAACCTTACAAGGCGCAAGACGAGCCCCTCTCCGCCCTTTCAAGATCGGCAAAAAATCTTGTGCAATCGGAATCCGGCAGCAGTGGCGCCTTTTTGGGCCGCACCGGGTTCGAGGAATGTCTCCGAAGGAAGATTGGCGCAAAACCTATTCGCAAACCTTGCACCGGGCTAAGCCCTCGCCCTTCGAGCGCTGGAAGGGGCGCATGTTAATATTGACAATATTTATCAGTTATATTAGCTTGGATGTATCTATGCACAGCGGCGCGGTTTCCAGATGCGAGAGTGTTCCTTAAACGACAATAAGCTGAGAAATCGCTGCCCGGTGCCGGTAAGCTAATCACTGAGCCAAGGCGACAAGCAAATGGCACGGTGCGCCCGAGCTGACGCCCGGGGACGGTAAGGCACCACCTTTCACAGCGATAGGACAGCTTGTCTGCTTCGGCCAATCACGCGACAATCTGTCCTTAACCGTAACCATCCTTGCATCCCGAGGAGGCACAAGAATTGCTGATTGCAAACCGGCGACAGTCTCACAGGATGGGCCGTGCTTATGATAAGAGCTGCTGGTGACCGGAATATTGCAAAGGTCTAGGACTATGACCTTCCAGAACGCGCGCTCCGCCATAAAGGCGGCAACACTCAAATCCCACGACAGGCTGGCATCTTTCGTTTTTATTTTCTGCACGCTTTTGATGCTTGCGACTGTCGTTCGCATGTGGAGCCATTGGTACGAGATCTCGGCCATGCTTGGCTTCGATCGGGCGGCTGACGTGCTGCCGGCTGTCACGGGAGCCGCGCTTCTCGTTTCATGGTGGGTAAACACTGGCAATGACTAAGGCGCCTAAGGCGCCTAACGTCGCGTTGAGGCTGTCAACGGTTCTGCCCCGGCACCCAAAGGATGTCGGCTTTTCCCCTGGCGTTCATATAACGCGCGGCGACGAACAGGAAATCCGATAGCCGGTTGACATATTTGAGCACAGGCGCGCCGACCTCTTCGCCAGGCGTATTGGCCAGGGCAACGAGCAGGCGTTCGGCCCGCCGCGTCACGGCGCGCGCGAGGTGAAGAGCGGCGGCGGCTTTCGAGCCGCCCGGCAGAATGAATGAGGTCAATTGCCCTAGTCCCGCATTGAGTTCGTCAATCTTATGTTCCAGCCGGTCTACTTGCGACTGGACAATCCGCAGCGGCTCGGTCTTGCCTTGCTCACCGGGCGGCACGCAAAGGTCGGCGCCGAGATCGAAGAGGTCATTTTGAACGCAACGCAGCATCGCGTCGAGCTTGGCGCAATTCGTGTCGGTCGCGGTCTCGACGCGGGCAAGCCCTATCGCCGAATTGGCCTCATCGATCGTGCCATAGGCCTCGATCCTGAGATCGCATTTAGGCCGGCGCCCGCCGCTGCCGAGCGCTGTCGTGCCGTCATCGCCGGTCTTAGTATAAATTTTGTTCAGGACTACCATCGCGCCTCCTGCCATGCTTATCAGCGAAACCACAAGACTCCCGAGATAATGACTATAACGGCGAATTGGACGCTGGCCCGCCAGCGCATCAGTTTTTGCGGCAAAAAGGAGTTTTCCCCGCCCAGCATGTTGAGCAATCCAAGCACCAATACGACCGCGACCGCGCCGGTGCCAATTGCAACGATGGGAGTTGCAGAAATTCGCTTCTGCATCCCCTAATAACGGCGCAGGAGCCGTTCCAGATAGTCCAATTCCTCGCGCGGCCGTGCGGGCTCGCCGAGCCTGCGCCGCAGTTCGTCCAACACCCGCCGCGCGCGTTCTGCCGCTGGAGCTGTCATCGGATCGAAGCGCGCGGCCGGATTGTTAAATCCTTTGTCGAGGCCCGCGGGGCGGCCAAGGGGATCGGTACCTTCGCCAGCGCCGAACTGGCCGGGAGAGCCTTGGCCATCGTCTTCTCCGTCGGCAGCCGTGCCATCGCCCTGGCCTTGCAGGGCGTCGGCGAGTTTTTGCGCGCCTTCACGCAAGGCTTCGACGGCGCGGCCTTGCGCATCCACCGCGGCACCGTTGCCATGAGGAACTTGATTAAGCGCGTTTTCGGCATCGCGCATCGCGTTTCTCGCCTCGGCGAGATTATTGGCGGCGGCCCCGGCTTGATTGAGGCGGTTTTGCAAATTTTCGACCCGGTCGCGGAGCGCTTTTTGGCGCTTGGCAAGGTCTGCATCATTGCTTTGCCGGGCCGGGGAATTCTTGCCGCTCTTGCCTTGGCCGTTCTGGCCGAGGCTGCCATCGCTTTCGCCTGAGCTTTCGCCATTTTGCTGGCCAAAAATATCGCCAAGCGTCAGCCCGGGGGGCAACAATCCGTCGTCGCGTTGCCCGCGCTGCAGCTGGCGTTCGTCCTGTCCGCTCTCATAGGTCTCGTCGCGCAAATCCTGCTGGTCCTGGCTCAAGCGCCCGAGCTCGTCGAGCGCGCGGCTCATTTCGCGCGCCCTCGGGTCTTGTTTGCGCGGCTTGGCTAAACGCAAATTTTCAAGAACATCTTGTAGCCGCTCCAGCATTTTTTGCGCATTCAAGGTATCGCCCGAACGCAGCATCGCCTGCAAATCGTCGACCATCTTTTGCAGATCCTTTTGACGGACCAAACGGCCATCGCGCTTGAGGGCCGCAAAATCGTCTCGACGATCGAGATCGTTCTCCTGAACAGCGAGTTCTTGCAGAAATTTATCCATCGCGGCGCGCAGGTTCTCGGCGAGCTTGTTGATCTCGTCTTCAGAAGCGCCCTGCTGCATGGCGTCGCGCAACTTCTGCTCGGCGGCGCGGAGATCGCGCTCGGCAGCGGAGAGATCGCCGCTTTCGATGCGCAGCGCCATCTGCCAAAGCAAATCGGCAACCTCGATCAGATCGCTGTCGGCCTTCGCCGCATTGAGCCGGTCTTGCGCGACGCGCAGTCCCAGATAGACGCCGGCGCCCGTGTCGAAAGTCTCAGGCGCGATCATCAAACCGTCGAGCGCGTCGGCGATGCGCGCTCTGTCGTCAGGAGCAAGGATCAGCGTGCGGCGGAGCTCTGCAAGAGCACGGGCGAGCGGCTTGACGAATGGCTTTTGCGGCAAGGTGATGACCGTACTGCCGCTCGAACTCTCATTTCCACCCTCATCATGAGCGGTGAGCGTCATTTCGACGCGCGCACCGGCCCAAGGGTGGTCGCCAAGGTCGATCGTCGTTTCCGCTTCTCCGCTTATGGTTGGCGGGGGCGGAAGCATGAGAGGGGTGCGCGGAGGTTCGACGAGAGACCGTTTTGAAGGATGGCCGCCGGGAAGAACAGGTTTTGCGAAACCCGCCTCCGCGGCCGTCACGCCATAATCGTCGGCGACACTGTATTTTAGGACAAAAGATCCGCGCAGGTTGAATTTTGGCACGCCGGTCAAGGCGATCGACGGCGGTTGGTCCAAAATCGCATGAATGTCGAAAGTCCCAAGGTGACTGCCGGAACTGCGAAGCGTCAAGGTCGCATCGCCACTAAGAAGAAGCCTGGTTTCGATTTCGCCTTCATCCGGGCCCTTCGCCGGTTTGGCGGAAGCGCCCGTAGTGGCATTGTCACCCCTTTTGCCGTCCTTTGCGGATTTGGCGAGCCCGCCCTTCGCCTCTATGTCGAGCTTGCCGCCTGGCGCGTGAATAACGACAATCGAACCTGCCGGCGCTTCAATGGATGTAGGGCCTTGCGCAAAACCGAAACTATGGCTCTTTGAGAGATTCAAAACCATCGGCATTTTGCCAGTATAGGCCGGGGGATCGATCCAAGCATCGAAACGGCTATCGATCCTGTCGAAAGTGCCAAAACGCCAATCGAAGGCCGCGGCGACGCGGGCATATCTTTCTGGGCCTGCGACAAATCCGGTGGCGATAAGCGCAACGAAGACAACCGCCCGCAAGGCGAACCGGTCGAGCTCGGCGGCGCGCGGAGAGGGCGGTCCCGCGCGCAAGAGCGCGACAGCTTGCTCGGCGCGGCGGCGGTGCAGGTTCCACAGGGCCACGGTCATCGGACTATTGGCGCCATTGCCCAGCCGGTCGGCGATAACCGCTGCGGGGTGCAGGGCAAGGCCAGAGACTTGGTCGATCCGCAAAAGCGCGTCCTTGCGCGACGGCAAACGAAATCGGCGCAGCGGCAGCAACGCAGTGGCAAGGCCAAGGCCCAGCACCAGGACGCCAAGCGCGCGTGCCCAATGGGGCGCATCGAGCCAGACTCCCGTCCACGAGATGCTAACAAAGGCACCGGCGACCACGAGCGGCGGCAGGATGATCCGCCACGCCCGCTCGAAGAGAAGGCTCGCCCATGTCGTCGCGGCGAGCCTTTCCAGACTCGTATTTGTCGCCGCATCGCTAGGTGGCGGGCCGATTAAGCGCATTGGGTTCAAACGCCTTAGTCTCAACGATTCCGCCTCCAAAGCGGAGTATTCGGGCAGGGATCTCGCGGAACGCTAACACGACGGCTGCCGACTGCAATGGTCCCGTGGCGAGATTAAATAGCTAGGGCAACCAAGCCGGAATTTTGTCCAGAGCAATCAATTCCTCGTAAGTTTTACGCGGGCGGATGATACAATATTGGCTGCCGTCGACGAGAACTTCCGGCACCAGAAGTCTCGAATTATAAGTTCCGGCCTGCACCGCGCCATAGGCGCCAGCCGACATAATCGCAAGGAGATCTCCCGGCAAGGGCTCGGCAATTTTCCGCGATAGGGCGAAATAATCGCCGGTTTCGCAGACCGGGCCGACGATATCGGCAATAATTTGATGGTTTCCGTTGCCGGGCTCGATGGGGAGGATCTCGTGATAGGCGTCGTAAAGCGTCGGGCGCACCAGATCGTTCATGGCCGCATCGACGATGACGAAGATTTTGGCCTCGCCCTGCTTCACATAGAGGACGCGAGTGACGAGAATACCGGCGTTGCCGGCGATCAGCCGGCCCGGCTCAAAAATCAGCCGGCATTTTAGGGGCGAAAGCCGTGCCTTGACGATGTCGGCATAACGCTCGGGGTGATAACTCTCAGGATCGTCCCAATGCGCATAGGGAATCCCGAGACCTCCGCCAAGATCGAGATGCTCGATTGCATGGCCATCGGCGCGCAGGATACGGACGAAATCGGCGATCAGAGCGAAGGCGGCATCGAAAGGTGCAAGGTCGGTAATTTGTGAACCGATGTGGATATCGATACCCCTGATCGATATGCCCGGGAGCCTTGCCGCGTGGGCAAAAACTTCGCGGGCGCGGGAAATTGGGATGCCGAACTTATTTTCTGCCTTGCCGGTTGAAATTTTCGCGTGCGTCTTGGGGTCGATATCGGGATTGACACGAAACGCGATATGCGCAGGCCGGTTCGCGCTTTGCGCGAGTTCGGACAGCACCGCGAGTTCCGGTTCGGATTCGACATTGAAGCACAAAATTCCGAGGTTGAGCGCAAAGGCCATCTCGTCAGGGGTCTTACCGATCCCCGAAAAGGTAATTTTTTCAGGCGCGACGCCTGCCACGAGCGCGCGCCTGAGTTCGCCTCCCGAGACCACATCCATCCCGGCCCCAAGTTGCGCCAGCGTTTTGAGAACGGCCTGGTTGGAATTGGCTTTCACCGCGTAGCAAATGAGACGCGGCAGGCCAGAAAAAGCGGAATCGAAGACATCGTAATGGCGCTTCAGAGTGGCCGTCGAATAGCAATAAAAGGGCGTGCCGATTGCATCGGCAAGCGTGCGAAGGTCGACATCTTCGGCATGCATGACTCCGTTTCGCATCGCGAAGTGGTGCATGGGTCACTCAGGTCAGAGCAGGGGATCGAGAAAAAAGGTTTTTTGCGAATGCGCTGTGGCGCATGCCGCGGGCGCCGAAGATACAGGCTGGCTATAGGAATTTGTCGCCGTCTGACCCGGCAGCTCGCCGCCATTTGCGGCAGTCTGCGTGGCCCCCGGCGCGCCGCTAACGGGCGCGCATGCCACAGCCGCGCCCGGCGGCGGCTCGAGGGGGCCGCGCCTCCCGCATGCCGCAAGTGAAGGTGCAAGGGCGGCCAACAACAGGATGAATGCAATTTTGTGGGGGCTAATCGGCACGGGGAAGCTCCAAAGGAAAAGCCACTATAGACGAAGGCCGGTTGGATGAATATCGCGCCGGCGGGGAAAGCTGTGATTTAAAGGCGCTGGCCGTGAAGGTGCAGCAACTCGCGAGAACTCACGGGACAGACATGGCAGGCTTTGACCTTCCAACCGGCGAACCCGGCAATCGAGTCCCGGCCTTTGGCCTACCCAATTTGCCGCGGCAACGCCCGCCCACATTCAACTCCGAGGTTTAAACCGCGGCTTGAAAGAGGCGAAAACGCTGAAACTGCCGGGCCTTGGGCCGGCTTGAATAAAAATTTAAACGGTGTTGCACGGGCACCTCCATTGCTCTATATAGAGTGTGGTTTATGCTTCTCGTGACGGTTGTTCGATCGAAGCGATCGCTAGAGAGTGGGCCCCCGCCGGGACCCGCTCTTTTTTGTTGCCACTTGGCTGCCGTCATCGTCGAGCCGGGATTTGAATTTTGTTGATGCCGGTGCGGACCGGCGATGGATAAGGGGAATTTGGTTCGCGTGAGCGGCGCGGCGCTGAATGAGGTGCAAAGCGCGTTGGACGAGCCTCGCTTGGTCGAGGAAATCGGGGTGGCTGCGCGCATTGCACATGTCGTAGAGCCCGTTCTTGTGGGTCTGGGATACCGGCTCGTCCGGGTGAAGCTTTCTGCGCAGGCGGGGATGACGGTGCAAATCATGGCTGAACGGCCCGATGGGTCAATGAGCGTAGATGATTGCGCGATCGCGAGCGGGGCGCTCTCGCCTGCCCTCGACGTCGAGGATTTGGTGAAAAGCGCTTATCGCCTTGAGATCTCCTCGCCAGGAATAGACCGCCCGCTGGTGCGCGTTTCGGATTTCCGTCAGGCTGTTGGGCGGGAAGCGCGAATCGAAATGAACGCTCTTGTTGGCGGGCGTAAACGCTTCCGCGGGCGGATCGTAGGGGTCGAGGGAGAGGGGATCGGCGCCAAACTTACCCTTGAGCGCAGCGATGCCAAGCCGGGCGAAGGCGGGCAGGCCTTACTATCGCTCCAAGACATCGCGGAGGCAAAACTGACTTTGAGCGAGGCGCTTTTGCGCCAGTCGCTGCGTGCGGCGAAGGCGCTCTTGAACGAAGACAATGTTTTGGAGGAAGAGCAAGGGATAGCAGCACCAGAAGGGGTTACGGGGCGAGGGCCCCGGCGCGGACCGGGCCGGTTCGCACGCGGTGCTGCCAAGGTAAGGGGCGTAGTCGTGGACGGGGCCGGTTCGGCGCTAAAGGAAAAGAGCCTGAAACGCACCAAGCCGCGGGCGCCGGGAAGATCGGGTGGGGGCTCGCCCGGGACAGGAGATAGAGATGGCCGTAAGCGCGAATAGACTGGAGCTGTTGCAAATCGCCGATTCCGTTGCGCGGGAAAAGTCGATCGACCGGCAAATTGTGCTTAGCGCGATGGAGGACGCCGTTCAAAAGGCGGCGCGGGCGCACTATGGCCAAGAGACAGAGGTGCGTGCGGAAATCAACCCCAAAACCGGAGAGGTCCGGTTCTCGCGGCTGCTGCTCGTCGTCGATGAGATTGACAACGATGCCACGCAGATCGCTGTAAGCGAGGCGCGTAAGAAGAACCCGGCGGCACAGCCGGGCGATTGGATCGCGGAACCCTTGCCGCCGTTTGAATTCGGGCGAATCGCCGCGCAATCGGCCAAGCAGGTGATCGTTCAGAAGGTCCGCGAAGCCGAGCGCGACAGACAGTATGAGGAATATAGGGACAGAATCGGCGACGTCGTCAACGGCGTCGCGAAGCGCGTGGAGTACGGCAATGTCATCATCGATCTTGGGCGCGGTGAGGCGACGATCAGACGCGACGAGCTGATCCCGCGCGAAGTGTTCCGGCCAGGCGATCGTGTCCGCGCCTATGTCTACGACGTCCGGCGTGAGCAGCGCGGGCCGCAAATTTTCCTTTCCCGCACACATCCTCAATTTATGGCGAAATTGTTTCGCCAGGAGGTGCCGGAAATCTACGACGGCGTCATCGAAGTGCGGTCGGTGGCGCGCGATCCAGGATCGCGCGCTAAGATCGCGGTGGTGTCGCGTGATAGCTCTATCGATCCTGTAGGCGCATGTGTCGGCATTCGCGGGTCACGGGTGCAAGCGGTCGTCAATGAACTTCAGGGAGAGAAGGTCGATATCATTCCGTGGTCGGCAGACGCCGCGACCTTTATCGTCAATGCTTTGCAGCCGGCCGAAGTCGTCAAGGTTGTGCTCGACGAAGATTCGACGCGGATCGAAGTCGTCGTGCCCGACGATCAGCTTTCCCTCGCGATCGGGCGCCGAGGGCAGAATGTACGGCTTGCCTCGCAGCTCACCGGCTGGGATATCGACATTTTGACGGAGGCCGAGGAGTCCGAGCGGCGGCAAAAGGAGTTCGCCGAGCGCACCAGCACTTTCATGAGCGCGCTGAACGTCGACGAAGTGGTCGGCCAACTGCTGGCATCGGAAGGTTTTAGGTCGGTCGAAGAATTGGCTTTTGTCGAGCCTTCGGAGGTCGCCGCGATCGAAGGTTTTGATCAGGATACAGCGTTAGAGATTCAGTCGCGGGCGCATGAATATCTGGCTAAGGTTGAGGCAGAAATGGACGCCCGCCGGCAGGAACTTGGTGTATCCGACGAACTTAAGGATGTCGCCGGGGTGACGATGGCGATGCTTGTCAAATTTGGAGAAAACGGGATCAAAACCGTTGAGGATCTGGCTGGCTGCGCGACGGACGACCTCGTCGGCTGGAGCGAACGAAAAGAGGGCGAGACGACCAAACATGCGGGAATTCTCGACGGCTATGAAATCTCGCGGGCGGAAGCCGAGGGTCTCATCATGACCGCGCGGCTGAAGGCGGGGTGGATCGATTCCATACCGGACCGGACGGAAGATTTGTTTGCGAATGGGATCGGCGATTAGGAGAAACATCCGTGGCATGGCCTGAAAGGCATGACGCTGAGAGATCCCATGAACGGACCTGCATCGTCACTCGCACGAAATCGATGCCGCGAGACATGATACGTTTCGTTGTTGGGCCAAATGCAGCGGTCGTGCCCGATATCAGTAGGAAATTGCCGGGACGCGGGGTTTGGGTGATGGGCTCTGCCGAGATTGTAGCAAAAGCGGTCAAGAGCCAGGCTTTCTCCCGCGGATTCAAGAAGAAGGTCACGGCATCGCCTGACTTAGCAGTTGAGATCGAGAGAGAATTGACCGAAGATTGCTTGCAGGCGTTGTCAATTGCCAATAAGGCGGGTCAGGTCATCACAGGTTTTGCCAAGGTCGAAGAGGCGATTGCGTCTTGTGCCATTGTGGGTCTTGTACATGCCGTTGATTGCAGGCCTGATGGGATCCGTAAACTCGGGCAGTGCCTGTTCCGGCGTTTTGACGATAACCTGGCGAAGCCATGGATCGGCCTGTTCCGATCCGAGGAATTGGATTTGGTATTGGGACCGGCGAATGTGGCATACGCAGCTCTTGTCGAGGGAGCGGCAAGCGAAGGCTTTTTGGCCCGCTCCCGGCACTTGATGCTTTATCGGTCTCGTTCGTCTCATGCCGAGGGCCAGGCTATGGCCGTCTGGACGGCGGAAAATCAAGAATTGAACGGCCTTCGGGTTTCGCGACAGGCGGAAACCGAACGGGCGGGAACGCGGGACAGATGACTGAAACGAAGAATCCGGGTGATACGCTGAGCGTTGCTGCGGTTAAGACGCTGACCTTGAAGCGTCCGGTCGAGGCGGGCATAGTGCGGCAAAGTTTTTCGCACGGGCGCTCGAAAGCGGTCGTTGTCGAAAAAGTGAAACGCCGCTCGTTCGCTCCTGGCGAGGCGCATGCGCCGGCGCCGGTGGCCGCCCCCGCGCGACCGCGCCAGCAGCCGGTTCCCGCGCAACCGCAGCCGCCGGTTCCCGCGCAACCGCAGCCGCCGGTTCAGAAGTCATCCTCCGGAGTTATCCTGCGCACGCTGACGGACGAAGAGCGCGAAGCGCGTTCTCGCGCCCTCTCCGATGCCCGCGAACGCGAAGCGGAAGAGCGCAACCGGGCCGAAATGGAGGCAAAGGCCCGGGAAGAGCGTGAGGCCCGGGACCGCGAGGAGCGTGCGGCGGCCGAGGAGCGCAAACGGGAAGAAGAGTCGCGGCGTGCGCATGATGCGGAGGCGAAGCGCCGCTCGGAGTCGGAAGCAAAGCGGCGTCTGGCCGGCGGGGAACCGGCGCCGGCGCCCGCCAGTCCACGCAAGCCACCCGCAGCCAAACCGCAAGTTTCGGCCGGCCTTGCGCCAGTCCCAAGGCGGGCCCATGCCGACGAAGAAGAAGGCCCGCATTCCGGCCGCAGGGCCGGGGTGACGGCGAAGACCGCCATCCCGCGTCCGGCGAGGAGCACCGAGCCAAGAAACCGCGGCCGTTTGACGCTCTCCAACATCACGCGCGAGGAAGGGGAAGAGCGAACAAGATCCGAAGCTGCTTTCCGGCGCCGGGTTCAAAGGCTCAAAAGTCAGGTTACCGAAGCAAAGGAAAAGATCGCTCGCGAGGTGGTCCTGCCGGAAACGATCACGATTCAGGAACTCGCCAGCCGTATGTCCGAGCGGGCCGTGGACGTCATCAAGCTTCTCATGAAGCAAGGCCAAATGGCGAAGATTACCGACGTTATCGACGCCGATACCGCGCAACTCATCGCCGAGGACCTTGGTCACACCGTCAAGCGTGTCGCCGAAGCCGATGTTGAGGAGGGGCTCTTCGACACGCCAGATAGCGGCCAAGATCTCGTGCCGCGTGCTCCGGTCGTGACGATCATGGGTCATGTCGACCATGGCAAGACCTCGCTCTTGGATGCGATCCGGCATGCCAACGTCGTTTCCGGCGAAGCCGGTGGCATCACGCAACATATAGGCGCCTATCAAATCATTGCCCCAAATGGTGCGAAGGTCACTTTCATCGATACGCCTGGCCACGCGGCTTTCACCGCGATGCGGGCCCGCGGCGCCAAAGTAACCGACATCGTGGTTCTCGTCGTCGCCGCCGATGACGGGGTCATGCCACAGACCGCGGAAGCAATCGCGCATGCGCGTGCTGCCAATGTCCCGATGATTGTGGCGATCAACAAGATCGATAAGCCTGATGCCAAGCCCGA
>JACXTT010008101.1_pt1 | contig 14638 bp, 21 predicted proteins | sample 9270951 | NCBI WGS metagenome assembly JACXTT01 (sample SAMN15532306, study PRJNA645909) | rock metagenome | isolation source: weathered quartz diorite | place: Puerto Rico | collected 2017-06-21
CAACGTTCGGGCTGGGGCAGCAACCGGACGGCTTGTACGAACGGACGGATAAGATGGTGGCGAAACCTTGGCCACTGGCTGGGCTCCCTGAGGCGCAACAGTTTTGCGCTGAAGAAGCATAGGGCCCGGGCCACGATTTCGAAAGGTTCGGGGTTTTGCGCTCTAACTGAGCACGGAACGCCGCCTGCACCGCGCGCCTGTAGCTCAGTGGATAGAGCGTCGGCCTCCGGAGCCGAAGGTCGCAGGTTCGAATCCTGTCGGGCGCGCCAGCCCACCGCTCCGCGACCGGATGTCGGACCTGCTCCACTGAAGGCGTTGCATCCTGCGACGGACCGGCGTATAAAGTGAACCATATGGTTCAGTATCTCGCCGGTCGACTCGATGTCTCGTTCGCGGCCCTCTCGGACGCCACCCGCCGTGGCGTGCTCGAGCGGCTCGGACGAAGCGACGCGTCGATCTCGGATCTGGCCGATGCGTTCCACATGACCCTCACCGGCATGCGCAAGCACGTGGGGGTCCTGGAGGAGGCCGGGCTCGTCGCGACCGAGAAGGTCGGGCGCGTGCGGACGTGCCGGCTCGGCCCGCGGCGACTCGAGGACGAGACCGCGTGGATCGAGCAGCAGCGCCGGCTGTGGGACGCGCGGTTCGACGCGCTGGAGCAGGTCGTCGCGTCGCGACGAGGGAACGAGCGGATCAATGGACACGCGAAGCGCAGCTGAGGCCACGACGACCATGGATCGCACGACGATCGAGCGGACGTCCGAGCAGGAGCTGGTCGTCACCCGGACGATCGACGGCCCGCGGCACGTCGTGTTCGAGGCCTGGACCGATGCCGATCTGTTCCGGCAGTGGTGGGTCCCGAAGTCGTACGGCCTAAAGCTGCTGTCGTGCGAGATCGACGCCCGGGTCGGGGGCGGCTACCGACTCACCTTCGACACCGGCGCCGCCGAGCCGATGGCGTTCTTCGGCCGGTACCTGGAGGTCACCCCGCCGAAACGCCTGGTCTGGACCAACGAGGAAGGCGACGAGGGCACGGTCGTGACCACCGTGACGTTCGAGGACGACGGCGCCGGGACCCGGCTCGTCATCCGCGACCGCTACCCGTCGAAGGAGACCCTGGACGACGCCGTCGCGTCCGGGGCGATCAGCTGGAACCCCGAGACGTTCGACCAGCTGGACCAGCTGCTCGTCGGCCTGGGCGTCAGCACGCGGGGGTACGCGTCGGGTGCCGACGCCGGTCGGGTCGTGTAGGGTGTGATCGACGATGACGAATGAGCGCGTTCGCGGTCCGGCCGCGTACTTCCCCGCGATCGAGGCGAAATACGGGCGATCGATCGCGGAGTGGAAGACCGCGATGGCTGCGACGAGGTTCACCACCTGGAAAGAGCTCATGGCCTGGCTCAAGGACGAGCATGGCTTCGGCCACGGTCATGCGAACGCGCTTGTCATCGATTTCCTCAACGACCGCGAGCATTCGGCTCGCTAGGCGGCGTACGCGACCCCGGCCTCCGCTTCCTGGCCGCGGCGGGCCAGGTTCGGCGTGATCCTCGACGGCCTCGACCGGCTGCGCGCGGCCGAGCCGCCAGATTCGCGTAGCGTTACCGGGTGAGCCGCGCGACCGAGGACTTCAACCGGCGACTGCTCCGTGCACGCGACGCGATGGACCGCGCCTACGCCGAGCCACTTAACGTGCCCGCTGTCGCCGCCGTGGCGTTCGTCTCGCCGGCGCACTTCAGCCGGAGCTTCCGCGCGGTCTTTGGCGAGACCCCGCACCGCTACCTGCAACGGCGACGGGTCGAGCGCTCGATGTTCCTCCTCCGCGAGACGACGCGAAGCGTGACCGACGTCTGCTTCGATGTCGGCTTCACGAGCCTCGGGACGTTCAGCCGGACCTTCACCAGGATCGTCGGCGAGACCCCTTCCGCCTACCGACTCGGAAACGGTCCGATCGTGGCGCCCCACTGCGTCCAGCTGGCCGCCATGCGACCGCGCGTCGCCGCGGATGAGCTGGCCCGATCGCGTCAATCGAGCAGTTTTGGAGAAGCGCGGTCTCCCATGGCGGTCTTAGGGTGAACCGCGACAGCAACCGAACGAGGGGAGAATCCAGAGATGATCACCAGGCTCAACGTCGCCTCGATCTACGTCCTCGACAAGGACGAGGCGCTCGACTTCTACGTCAACAAGCTCGGGCTCGAGAAGGGCAACGACGTCAAGCAGGGCGACTACCGCTGGCTAACGATCCGCGTCCCCGGCGAGCGGGAGGCCACCGAGGTCTCGCTCGAGCAGCCGGGACCTCCGCTCCACGATGAGGCAACGGCAGAGCAGATTCGCGACCTGATCACGAAGGGCGCGATCGGCGGTCTCGTGTTCACCACCGACGACGCCCGAGAGCTGTACGCGCAGCTCAAGGAGCGCGGCGTGACCGACTTCACGCAGGAGCCCACCGACCACTTCTACGGAACTGACATGGGCGTTCGCGACCCGTTCGGGAACCCCATCCGGATCCTCCAGCAGGGCCCCGCGACGGTTCGGCGCGAGGCGCGCAAGGAAGCCGCGAAGGCATCGGCCTGAGCCCCAATCGAGCAAGGAGAACCCCTCATGCCAGCCAAGACAGCGACGAAGAGCAAATACGCCAGCCGCAACGACGACAAGGTCTTCAACGAGGCGGAGCGCGCCGCCGTCGCCGCGACGGCTCGCGAGCGCAAGGCCGCGGCCAGCCGCAGCCCGGCCGAGGAACGTGCCGAGGGTCTGAAGGATCTCCGTGACAGCCTTGCTCGGATGCCGGCAGACGACCGGGCGATGGGTCAGAGGATCCACGAGATCGCCTCGGCAGCCGCCCCCGCGCTCGTCCCGAAGACGTACTACGGCATGCCCGCCTACGCCACCGAGGGCAGGAACGGCAAGGTCATCGCGTTTTACAAGGCCAAGTCGAAGTTCAAGGTCCGCTACTCCACCCTCGGCTTCCAGCCCGATGCGAAGCTGGACGATGGCGACATGTGGCCGACTGAGTTCGCGCTGATCAGGCTGACCCCGGCCGTCGAGCAGCGCATCGCCGATCTCGTGAAGAAGGGCGCGGGCTGACAGCTGGCGGCTGACGGCAGCGCCTGGGGCTCGATCGAGGTCCGCGGCGCCCGCGAGAACAACCTTCGGGATGTCAGCCTCGACATCCCGAAGCGTCGTCTCACCGTCTTCACCGGCGTTTCGGGCTCGGGCAAGAGCTCGCTCGTGTTCGGCACCATCGCGGCCGAGTCACAGCGGTTGATCAACGAGACGTACAGCGCATTCGTCCAGGGCTTCATGCCGACGCTCGCTCGCCCCGACGTCGATTCGCTCGAGGGCCTGACCACCGCGATCATCCTCGACCAGGAGCGGATGGGCGCCAATGTCCGCTCGACCGTGGGCACCGTCACCGACGCGAACGCGCTGCTCCGCGTCGTGTTCAGCCGGATCGCGAAGCCGCATATCGGCGGGCCACAGGCGTACTCGTTCAACATCCCCTCGGTCAGCGGCGCGGGTGCGATCAAGGTCGACCGCGGCTCGGGCGTGACCGAGAGCCGGAGCTTCAGCGTCGCGGGCGGCATGTGCCCTCGCTGCGAGGGTATGGGCACGGCAAGCACGATCGACCTGACGCAGCTGTACGACGAGACGAAGTCGCTGAACCACGGCGCGATCCGCGTCCCGGGCTTCACGCCCGACGGTTGGTCGACGCGGTTCTACAGCGAGTCCGGCTTCTTCGACGCGGACAAGCCGATCCGGGACTACACCGCGAAGGAGCTCGACGACTTCCTCCACAAGGCACCCACGAAGGTGAAGATCAACGGCATCAACATCACCTACGAGGGTCTGGTGCCGCGGATCCAGGGCTCGATGTTGTCGAAGGACGTCGAGGCGATGCAGCCCCATGTCCGCGCCTTCGTCGAGCGGGCCGTGACCTTCAGCGCCTGTCCGGACTGCGGCGGGTCCCGTCTCAACGAGGCCGCGCGTTCCTCGAAGATCGACGGCGTGAGCATGGCCGACGCCTGTGCGATGCAGATCAGCGACCTCGCCGACTGGGTCCGCGGGCTGGACGAGCCATCGGTGCGGCCCATGCTGGCCGCCCTCGGGGCGAGCCTGGACTCCTTCGTCGAGATGGGTCTCGGCTACCTGAGCCTCGACCGGCCCTCGGGCACGCTGTCCGGGGGTGAGGCGCAGCGGACCCGGATGATCCGCAACCTCGGCTCGCCGCTCACCGACGTGACCTACGTCTTCGACGAGCCGACCGTCGGCCTGCACGCGCACGACGTCGAGCGCACGAACGCGCTGCTCCAGCGGCTGCGGGATAAGGGCAACACGGTCCTCGTCGTCGAGCACGACCCCGAGGTCATCCGCATCGCCGACCACATCGTCGACATGGGGCCGGGCGCCGGACCGCACGGCGGCAACGTGGTCTTCGAGGGCACCGTCGACGGCCTGATCGCCGCCGGTACCGCGACCGGCCGCCACCTTGACGTCCGCCAGGAGCTCAAGGCGACGCCGCGTTCGCCGCGCGGGTCCATCTCGATCCGCAACGCCCGGCTCCACAACCTTAGGGACGTCTCGGTCGACGTACCGCGCGGCGTACTGGTCGCCGTCACGGGCGTGGCGGGCTCGGGCAAAAGCTCGCTGATTCATGGCTGCCTGCCCCGCACGGATCCGTCGGTGACGGTCATCGACCAGTCGGCGATCAAGGGCTCGCGCCGGTCAAACCCCGCGACCTACACCGGCATCCTGGACCCGATCCGAACCGCGTTTGCCAAAGCGAACGGCGTCAAGCCGGCGCTGTTCAGCGCGAACTCGGAAGGGGCGTGCCCGAACTGCAACGGGCTCGGCAAGACGTACACCAGCCTCGGCTTCATGGCCGAGGTCGTCAGCATCTGCGAGGTGTGCGAGGGCCGGCGCTACACCGACGAGGTCCTCGACTACAGGCTACGAGGTCGGAACATCGTGGAGGCGATGGCGATGTCCGTCGAGGAGGCCCGCGGCTTCTTCACCGAGAAGCCCGTCAAGGTCATGCTCGACCGCCTCGCCGACGTCGGCCTGGGCTACGTCGCACTCGGCCAGGAGCTCGACACGCTGTCCGGTGGCGAGCGCCAGCGGCTGAAGCTCGCGATCGAGATGTCGACCGAGACCGAGGTCTATGTCCTCGACGAGCCGACCACCGGCCTGCACATGCAGGACGTTGACAACCTCATTGGCCTCCTCGACCGGTTGGTCGAGGCGGGCCGGACCGTGATCGTCATCGAGCACAACCTCGACGTGGTCGCGCGGGCGGACTGGGTCATCGACATGGGGCCCGGCGCCGGGCATGACGGCGGACGCGTGATCTTCGAGGGCGCGCCGGCCGGCCTCGTGCGAGCCGCGGGCTCGCTGACGGGGCAACACCTGCGCCGACGATTGGCGCCCGTCGCCGTCTCGAGCTGAGGCCGCCGCGGCATTCGACGCGGACGAGCGCTGCTCGACGCTGGCGATCGCCGTTCGACGCGGGCTAGCGCCGTTCGACGGGGCGGGCCTGGTCGAGGGCCTCCTTGCGGGTGATCACGAGGCCGTGCGCCTGCCGGGCATGCTCCTGGATCCGGCGCACCAGCTCAGGCTGGCGGGCCTGGGCGCTCCAGCCGCAGTCGCACCGCGCGAACCACTCGTCCGCCATGACGGGAAACTACCACTCGTTCCAGCCGGACGACACCCAGACCGTGACTTCGGGCTGCCCGTCGAAGAGGTTCGCAAAGAACTCCTGGATCTGCGGGCTGCTCGCGAACGCGGCGACCGCATCCGCCGACTTCCACTCGTCGATGCCGAAGAAGTCGAGTGGGTCGGCCGGGTTCAGGAACACGCGGTGGGAGAGATCGCCCGCCGCGAGCGCCATGTCCTTCGTCGCGCCGGTCACGGCGTCATGGAGCGCCCTGCCCGCGGCCTGGTCGCCGCGCAGTCGGGCGCGGATGGAGACGGTCACCTTGGAGGAAGGGCCCGCGCTTCCGTTCATTCGTCGGCCTCCTGTCTGAGCTGAGGGCCGGATACTAGGTAGCCGTGGTTGCCAAAACATTGGCGTCCGAGCTCCCCCCGCCCCGGCTCCGGATCTATCTCGCCGGCGGTCTGGCGCTTCACGGCTCGAACGGAACGACCGGCGGGGAACGGGCGTTCCCGGGACGCCAGGGCCGACGGCTGTTCGCCCGGCTCGCCGCCATCCACGCGCCGGTTCCGAGCGTCGACCTCGCCGACGACCTGTGGGGCCCGGAGTGGCCGGAGAGGTGGGAGGTCTCGCTCCGCTCGCTCCTGAGCAAGCTGCGGGCGACGCTGGCCCGCGTCGACGCCGCCGATCTGCTCACCAATGCGGGCGGCACCTACGGCTTGACACCCGCGGGGGATGTGTGGCTCGATCTCGACGAAGCCGGCTACGCGATGCATCGGGCCGAGGCCGCCCTCGCCGCGGGCGATGACGCCACGGCCGCGCGCGCCGCGCTGATTGCCCGCTCGATCGGCTCGAGGACGCTACTCCCCGGCGAAGAGGGTGAGTGGCTCGACGCGCTCCGGGCACGGCTGGCGGAGATCCGACTGCGCTCCCTCGAGTGCCTGGGCGACGTCTGGATCGCCCGTGGCGACCCGGCGCTGGCGGCGCGCGACGCCGCCGAGGCGATCCGAGTCGATCCGTACCGCGAGAGCGCGCACCGGCTGCTGATCCGCGCCCACATCGCCGCGGGCGATCGCGGCGCCGCGGCCCACGCCTACGAGGTGTGCCGGCGTCTGCTTGCGGACGAGCTGGGCGTGGAGCCCAGCGCCGAAACGATGGCGCTCGCCGGCGCGGTCCTCAGGTCCGGCTAGACCGCGTCGAACAGCCCAGGCTGTGGCTCGGGGGCGGCAACGATCTCCGCGCCCTCCAGCTCGAGGAGACGGCGCTTCGTGGCCGCTCCACCAGGTGCTGAGTAGCCGCCGAGCCTGCCGCCGGCCGCGACCACCCGATGGCAGGGCACGATCGGCGCGAACGGGTTGGTGACAGCGCAACGCCGACGTCGCGGGCCCGCATCGGCTCCTCGCCGAGGACCTTTGCTATGGCGCCGTAGGTCATCGTGGAGCCGCGCTGGATCGTCCGCGCCACCTCGTAGACGCGACGGTCGAACTCGGGAGCGGCGCGCATGTCGAGCGCCACCGAGCGAAGGTCCCGGGGGCCGCCCGCCAGGAGCGCGGCGATCTCGTCGAGCGCGGCGGAGACACGGGCCGGCGGGCTGGCCTCGACAGCGTCCGGATAGGCGCGCCTGAGGTGCGATCTGGCTCGTTCCGCCGTCGCCGCGTGCATCCACGTCGCGACGATCCCTGCGTCGCCCCAGACGACGCCGAGCGCGCCCGTTGCCGTCATGGCAAATGCCGACTGCAGCCTCAAGTCCATCACTACAGCAAACACCACTCGAGGCGGATCGGTTGCCACGACGACCCCTACCATCTGCCGCACCTGATCGAGGGAGCGCACATGGGTTCCGAGGGCCCTGCCGCGGCCTACCGCGGGTTCCTCTTCTCCGACGTTCGCGGATTCAAGGCCTTCGCGGAGCGCGACGGGAATGCCGCCGCGGCGGCGATGGTCGGCCGTTTCCTGGAGATCGCGCGAGCGGCGATTGCCCGCCACGACGGCGCCGAGCTCAAGACCGATGGCGACAACATTCACGCCGTCTTTCCCTCGGCGTCCGGCGCGGTCCTGTGCGGACTCGAGATCGTCGAGGCCGCCGCCGAGCAGAACGCGACGGAACCGGGACCACGGCTCGCCCTCGGGGTCGGAATCCACGCCGGCGAGGCGGTCGAGACGGCCGAGACGTCTCGTTCGACCTGCACGGCGAGGAAGTGACCGTGCTGTTGAGCATCGACTGGACGCAGACGCACTCCGTCCAGGAGCTCGAGGACATGTTCGGCGTCGGCGCGAACCTCCTCGCCACCGTGAAGTTCTGACGCTCGGCACTCGGCTCGGCCGGCAACTCCGGGCCGTGGGCTTGACATGGACGACATACAACCGTATGGTTGTACCAATGCAAATCGCCCCACCGAACTTCGACCGCATGTTCGGCGCCCTCGCCGACGCGACCCGGCGCGACATCGTCCGCCGTGCGATCGACGGCCGCGAGGGCGTGTTCGAGCTCGCCGGCCACTACTCGATGAGCTTCGCGGCGGTGCAGAAGCACGTCGCGATCCTCGAGCGGGCCGGGCTCGTCACCAAGGAACGGATCGGGCGGCGAAAGGTCGTCCGGGCGAATCTCGAAGGGCTGCGGGTCGCCCGCCGCCTGCTCGACCAGTACGAGGAGCTGTGGCGCGGACGAATCGGGCGCATGACCGAGCTCGTCGCCGCCGACACGAAGGAGCCGCAACGATGACCGTGACCGCCGTCCACAAGGACCCCGAGCAGCTGACCCTGACGGTCGACGCCGAGTTCGAGGCCACCCCGGATCGCGTCTGGGAGCTGTGGTCGGACCCGCGCCAGCTCGAGCGCTGGTGGGGCCCGCCGACCTACCCCGCGACCGTCACCTCGCATGACCTCCGGGTCGATGGCCGTGTCGAGTACCACATGACCGGCCCGGAGGGCGATACGCCCAAGGGCTACTGGAGGATCCTCGAGGCCGAGCCGCCTGCGCACCTGGTCTTCGAGGACGGGTTCGCCAACGCCGACGGCACGCCGAACAGCGACATGCCGCTGATGGAGCAGCGGGTTTCGATCGAGTCGATCGGCGACGGCCGAACCCGGATGTCGATCAGGAACATCTTCCCGGACACCGCGGCGATGGAGCAGGTGATGGCGATGGGCATGGAGGAAGGCCTGACCGGGGCGATGGGCCAGATCGATGCCATCCTGTCCGAGGACGCAGTACCGAGCGGCGCCGCGCGCTGACACATTTCCGAGAGCAGACCAGGAGGCCCGACGATGGCTACGACCACCGCGACCGACATCGAGACCCGGACCCTCGAGGTCCCCGGCGCGACGCTCACCTACGACATCCGGCGCAACGACGAAAGCGCCGACATCCCGCTGGTCCTCATCGGCTCGCCGATGGCCGCGAGTGGCTTTCCGACGCTCGCCAGCCATTTCGCCGACCGCACCGTCATCACCTACGACCCGCGCAGCAGCGAGCGGAGCGTCGCGCACGACCCGGAGCAGGCCATCACGACGGAGGTCCAGGCCGACGACGTCCACCGGATCATCGTCGCGGTCGGCGGCCCCGTCGACATGTTCGCGAGCAGCGGCGGCGCGGTCGTCTCGCTGGCGCTCGTGGCGCTGCATCCGCGTGACGTACGGACGCTGATCGCCCACGAGCCGCCGCTCGCGTCGCTCGTCCCGGATCGTGAGCACGCGCTGGCGATCAACCGCGCGATGCACGAGACGTACAAGGCTCGGGGCGGCGCCTGGGGCATGGCCCACTTCATGCAGGTCGTCATGCACGCCGGACCGTTCACGGCCGAGGACGTCGCCACGCCGCCGCCGGACCCCGCGATGTATGGCATGCCGGGCGACGACGACGGCAAGCGAAACGACCTGATGCTGGCCCACAACGTGCTCTGGCTCACCTCGTTCGAGCCTGACTTCAGCGCCATCAAGCGAGCGCCGACGCGCACCGTGATCGGTGTCGGTGCGGCCTCGACCGGCGAGCTGGCCCATCGCGGCGGCGAGGCGGCCGCGGCTCGACTCGGGACGCAGGCCGTTCCGTTCCCAGGCGGTCATGGCGGGTTCCTGGGCGGCGAGTACGGCCAGACCGGCGAGCCCGATGCGTTTGCGTCGAAGCTGCGCGAGGTGCTCGCGGGCTGAGCCCTCGACGCTCCCGCACGTTCCGCGCCCGCCGTCGCCCTGACGGCGGGCGCATCCGTTTTCGATACAGTGCGGCTCCCGAGGAGGCAACAGTGCGCGTCGTCGTCAGCCCCGACCTGATCCAGGAAGCGTTCGAGGCGGTCAAGGACGATCCCTCGTTCGACGAGAGTCGCGCCCTCTGGGAGCGCGGCCACGCGCCCGTGGAGATGCTCCAGGCGATGACCCTCCGGCCGGAGATCCTGCGCGCCTTCGCCGGGTTCGGCGGCTCGGTGTATCCCGGCGGGCTGCTCGAACGGCGGATCAAGGAGCTGGTGATCATCACCGCCTCGGCCGCGAACGACTGCCAGTTCTGCACGAACGCCCACGTCGACATCGTCGACATCTGGGACATCGTCGAAACCCCGTTGGCGATCATCGACGAGCCGGCGGCGCTGCCGCCCCGGGAGCGCCTCGCGATCGACTACACGAAGGCGGTTCTCGCCGATTCGAACGCGATCCCGGAGCCGCTGTCGCGGGAGCTGGGCGAGCACTTCACTGATCCCGAGCTCGTCGAGCTCACGTTCCTGATCGGCTACATCAACATGCTCAACCTGTTCAACAACGCGCTCGGCGTCCGCTACAACGGCGAGTACGGCCTGCTCCGCGCGGACGCGGCGAGGGCGGACGCGGCGAGGCCTGCCTAGCTCACCGGCACCGGTTGCATCGCGCGAAGGCGCCCGACCGTCGCTTCGACCATGTCGTCGATGTCCGCGTCCGTCGTCGGCGTCGCGAGCGCGCCCATGCCGCGCGGCGCGAGGTGGAAGCCGTCGAGCAGGAGCCCGAGGAACAGCGCCGATTGTGGCGTCAGCCCCTCCGGCGCGACGAGGCTCGAGCCGGGGAAGACCTGGAAGATCGAGGCGATGCCGGCGGTTCTCACGTCGAGTCCCTCGCGCTCGATCGCGCCGGCGAGGTTCGACCGCAGCCGGTCGCCTTTCCGTTCGAGGTCGAGGTAGCGATCCGGCGTCAGGTGCCGCAGCGTCGCCAGCCCGGCCGCCGCGGCGATGGGGTTGCCATTGAAGGTGCCGCCGTGGACCAGCGCCCCCGGCCGGCGGGCGTCGAACTGGGCCATCACGGCCTCGCGCCCGCCGAACCCGCCGGACGGATAGCCGCCGCCGATGATCTTGCCCAGCGTCGTCAGGTCGGGACGCACGCCGCCGAGGCGGCCCTGGGCGCCGTTCGGGCCCACCCGGAACGCGATGACCTCGTCGAAGATCAGCAACGCCCCGACGCGTGTCGTCAGATCCCGCAGGAAACGCAGGAACTCGGGCGTCGAGGCGCGCACGCCGCCGGTGCCCTGGACCGGCTCGATGATGACGGCGGCGAGCTCTCGCTCCCGGCCCGCGAGCGCCCGCTCGACGCCATCGGGGTCGCCCCATGGCAGCTCCACGACGAGCTCCGAGGTCGCCTGCGGGACGCCCGCTGACCAGGCGAGGACCGTGTCGTGCGTGCCGTGGTAGGCGCCCTCGAACTTGGCGAGGAGCGGCCGGCCGGTGAACGCGCGGGCTGCGCGGATGGCGAACATCGTCGCCTCGGTCCCGGAATTCGTGAAGCGGATGCGCTCGACCGAGGGCAGCCGGGCGCGGATCTCCTCGGCGAGCTCGATCTCGATCTCGGTCGGCGCCGCGAACGCCGAGCCGCGCCGGACCTGGGCCTCCACCGCGCCGACGATCTCCGGGTGCGCATGGCCGAGGATGAGCGAGGTGTAGTTGCCGAGGAAGTCGCGGTACTCGTTGCCGTCGAGATCCCATGTGCGGATCCCGTCGCCACGAGCCATGTACGGCGGGTAGGGGGCGCTGAAGATGGTCGTCCTGGTCGAACCGCCGGGGAGCGAGGCGGTCGCCCGATCGAACAGCGCGGCGGAGCGTGGTGTGCGGGCGAGGTACTCGGCGACCAGAGACGTCGGCACGGCGGCATCATCGCTCGGCGCGGGGTCGCCTGTCACGGCCGCGGTCAGCCTCGGCGCAGCCTCGATCCCGCGGCGCGGACGAGCTCCGCGCCGTCGGATCGGCGGATCACAGCCGACCACGCCCGCCCCGTCCCGTGGAGGGCGACCGCGACACGATCGCCGCGGGCCGCCGAGGCGAGGTACTCCAGGCGGTAGGTGCGCGGCAGCGCGTCCGTGGCTGCGCGCCAACCCGCTCCTTCCACCGCCTCCTCGAGCCAGTCGACGTAGACGGCGTTGTTGACGTGGTCGAGCGGGTCGAGGTCGCTCGGCCGGACGCCCAGCTCGATCGTGGCGATCGGGGTGTCGGTCGGCGCCTCGACGCGGAGGATCTCGCTGCGTACCTCCGGATTCGTGAACGCGACGCCGAAGTCGGGCGGAATCCGCACCACGCGGTTCCGCGCGTCCAGGAGGACCCAGTCAGTGGTCACGCTCGCCGCCGGGCGGCCGTCCGAGAGCCGACACTCCCCGAGGCGACGGGCCCAGATCCGGCGGTGCCCCACCACGGCCGTGGAGACGCGCAAGGTGTGCCCGATCGGAATCGCCTCGCGAACCTCCAGCTCACAGCCACGGACGACCCAGCCGAGGCCCCGGGCCTGATACCAGGCGCGGTCGAAGCCGAGCTGCTCCGAGTGGCGCCAGGCGACGTCCTGCGCATAGCGCAGGAGCGCGGACGTCCGGAGCAGGCCGTCGGCGCCGGCCTCGTCGAACCGCACCCGGTAGCCGGCGAGGTAGCCGTTGTCGATGCCCGCAACGGGCCGCGCCGACTGCCCGGTGAGGCCCGGGTCGAGGATCGTCGGGGCGGCGTGGGGATCCACGCCGAGAGCCTAGCCCGGGGTTGGCCCTAGAGCGTCGTGCGCTCCGTGTTCAGGCGCCGGCTCAGCGTGGTGAGCACCGATTCGCGCGTCCGTGGCCGGCGTGACGCGACGACGCGCGCGGCCCGCACGGCGAGCACGCGGAGGCGGTGGGCGGTGGCCTGGTTCCACGCGGACGAGTAGGCGCGCGTCGCGTCTGCGCGGATCGCGGCCGCGTCGAGGCGATACCCACGGAGCTCCAGATCGACGACGGCGTCGAGGACGGCCCTGTACAGACCGGGCAGAACCTCAGCGACCGGTTGCTGCTCCACGCGGGCACCATGAACCGGTACCTAGGTTTGCGTCATCGACCGCAGGTACCAGCCCGACGCGGGCGTTCGTTCCCGCACGGCCGCAGCGTGGCCGTGCGCACGCTGGCGGGCCCTCAATCCCCGGAGTGCCAGCCGCTGTGGATGTCGAAGCCTTGGAAGGCGCCGGTCGCCACCGACCAGCTCGGCTCGACACGCTCCACCCACGCCCCTGGCGGCCCATCCCGAAGCTCGCCGAGCAGCGTCTCGAGCGAGGCGCGCGGACCCTCGGCGACGCAGCGCACCCGACCCGCTGGCTCGTTGGCGACCCAACCCGTGAGGCCCAGCCGATCCGCCCGGCGGGCGACGAAGATGCGAAACCCGACGCCCTGGACGCGGCCGTGGACGATGGCGTCCAGTCGCTCGGCCGAGCTCACGCCGTCCAACCGAGCGCGAGCGCGTCGATCACGAGCTCCGGACTGACGTTGCCCTCGAGGCGCTCGCCGGCGAGGTCGAGGTGGCGCAGCTGGCTCGCGGCGAAGGTGGCCGGCAGGCGACCTGCGGCGGCCTCGAGGTCGTCGAGGAGGTCCACCTGGCGGACGTCGCCGCGCTCGCCCAGCCCGACGAGGGCGAGATCGCGCGCGACGTCGCGCCAGATCGCGACGAGCGCCAGGGCGGCGGCGCGACGCTCGGCGGCCGGCACCCGGACGGACGGACCCGAGGCTGCACCGTCGGCGGGTCTTGCGCCTTCAGCGTCATCGCGAGGCGCGGCCGGCTGTCGCGCAGGGTCGCGGCGGGGCCCGCCCTTCGTGGGTGGCGTCGAGCTCCGGCCCGCCTGGAGAACGGCGACCATCTCGGCGGCGCGGGCCACCAGGTCACGCCCGAGACGCAGCCGGTCCGACCGGGGCGCGGCGGCGAGGTCGAGCAGCGTGCGGCCGATCTCCGCCCTGATCACGAGCGAGACCGGGGCGTCGGCGAGCGCGACCGCCGCCCCGGGTCGGCCGCCCGACAGCCGGGCGAGCCGAGCGGCGACAGGTGCCTCGGCGAGGCCCTGCTCGGTCAGCAGCGCCTCGATCTCGCGGCGCGCCACCGGCCCGAGCCGGATCCTCACGCAGCGCGAGCGAATCGTGTCGAGGAGGCGCTCCTCGTCCGAGGCGGTCAGGATCAGGACCGTCGCCGCCGGCGGCTCCTCGAGAGTCTTGAGGAACGCCGCCTGGGCGTCCTCGGTCATCCGATCGGCTGCCGAGACGATCGCGACCCGCGCGCCGCCCTCGACCGGCAGGAGCGAAAGCTCGCGCACGAGGTCCCGGACGCCGCGCTCCTCCCGACCCGGACCGCCGATCGGGATGACCGCCCCGGCTCCCGTCGGCGCGAGTCGATGGACGTCGGGGTGGTTGCCGTGGTCGACGGCGCGACAGGCGCGGCAGGCACGGTCCGGCCGTTCCTTCGGGTCGATCGCCTCGCACAGGAGGGCGGCCGTGATGTCCTCGGCCAGGGTCCCCTTGCCGACGCCCGGGGGGCCGACCAGCAGCAGCCCGTGAGGCATGCCCCCACGGAGCATGGCTCGCACGGCGTCGACGGCGCGCGGCTGGCCTCGGGTGCGGAAGCCGCCGACCGGTGGTGCTGCCGCCATCACGGGCGTGGACGGAGGCGGCGGATCAGGCCGACGGATCCGCCTTGCGACGCGTTGTTCGACGCTTCGGCGACGCAGCCGGCGCGGCCTGCTCGCCCGCGCTCGAGGTCGCCGTGGCCCGCGACCGGCTGG
>JACXTT010008102.1_pt1 | contig 14638 bp, 11 predicted proteins | sample 9270951 | NCBI WGS metagenome assembly JACXTT01 (sample SAMN15532306, study PRJNA645909) | rock metagenome | isolation source: weathered quartz diorite | place: Puerto Rico | collected 2017-06-21
TGATCACGACATCGGGACGGAGCTGCTTCGCAAGCGCCAGCGCGCCCGGGCCGTTATCCGCCTCCGCGACGACTTCAACGCCTTCGATCAGTTCAAGTATCAGACGGAGCCCCTCGCGCACAATCTTGTGATCATCTACGAGGAGAATTCGCTTTCCCACAGGATGATTCCCGCCTTCTTCTATGAGCGGTCCCGTTCCTCGGAGAGCAAGGGAACTCTGAGCACGACGCGCGTTCCCATTCCTGCCGTGGAAGTAATGTAGATTCGGCCGCCGAGCGGGGTAATCCGTTCCCGGATGTTGAAAAGGCCGAATCCGCCCTTTCCGGGCTCGTGCTTCGCCGGGAGAGGGCGTCCGGAACTGCGGCCAGCCTCTCCCGCCGGCTCCTTCAGTCCGATCCCGTCATCCTGAACAGTCACCTCGAGCTTGTCGGTGCTCTTCCGCAGCGAGACCCTTGCGTTTTTCGCGTATGCATGCTTAACAACGTTCACGAGCAGCTCACGAACCGCGTGGAAAAGGAGGATCTTGACTTCCTCGCGCAACGGCTTCGGTTCGTCATCATTTTCGTAACCGACCTTGATCCCGTGCTGTCGCTCGATCTGCTCGGTGAGCCATTCCAGTGCGTCTTCGAATCCGAGCTCATAGAGAACGGGCGGGCTGAGTTCAAACGTCAGCGATTGGGTATTCAGAATCATTTGCTCCAGCAGCGCTCTGATCTCTTGCAGGTGGGCAAGCTGATGCGTCGGAAGCGCCGGAGCCGGGACTGCTCCCAGCTTGATCTTACACAGCGCAAGGCTTTGCCCGATGTAATCGTGCAGATACGTCGCCATGCGGCGGCGCTCGCGCTCCTCCGTCGCCTCGAGCTCAAGGGCAAGCGATCGCAACTGCGACTGGTAGGCCATGAGCTTCTCTTCGGCGCGTTTTCTCTCCGTAATATCCCTCACCGCCGTGACGCCGGCAGAATGATTATCGAAAGGAATGGTCTTTCCGATCACTTCAATCGGGATGCGGGAGCCGTCTTTTTTGATTCCGACTGCCTCGCAAATCACGCCGGAATCAGACATAGCGATCCTCTCAACCGCTTCCCGGGTTTCAGGGGCGAGGAAGGAAAAGGCCGAAGTTCCGACAAACTCGGAGTGGGTGTATCCGAGCATGTGCAGTATACTCTGGTTCGCATCCAGGACCCGGCCCCCGTCGTGGATAATCACCCCTTCGAATGTGGCCTCCGTCAGCCGGCGGAATTTTGCTTCACTCGCCTGGAGCGCCGCCGCGTGTTTTCTTTTCCGCCGCAGGTATGTGATCGCGAATCCAAGCGAGGCCAGGGTTGATCCCACAACCGGAACGAGGAACTCCGGCCGCCGGTAGATCGGCGGGGGAACGGAGAATCCGATCTCGGCGCCTTGCGGGTCGAACGTGCCGAAGAGGTTTTTTGATTGAACCTCAAATTCATGTCCGCCCGCAGATAGCCCATCAAACGTCGCCGTATGCGCCATCGACCAGGGCGACCACGGCTGATTATCGAGCCGGAGGCGTGAGTAGATATCTCTCTGTGGAATCTCATTCCAGGGCATTGATGTGCTCCAGCGGAGGTGAACCGAAGTACCCTCCACGATCGGCTTGTCGAGATAGATGCGTGGAAATGCCTGTTGGCTGGCCTCGAGATTCAATGCAGCCACACCGGCGAACTGCGTTCCCACATACACCCTGTCCTCGAGCGGAAGCACAGGCCATAGGTGCCCGCCGATTAAGCCGGAGCGCGCGTTATAATACGACCAGTTTCCGTGATCGTAGCAGGAAAGTCCGTCGTCTGTCGCGAACCAAATCCTTCCGTCCGGCCCTATCCTTACATCCCAGACGGCGTTGTCCACGAGTCCGTCGTGTGTCGTGTATTGAATCCTACGTCCGTCCGGAAGGAGCGCACACACTCCGTCGTTCCGGTTGCATAACCATGCTGTACCCGAACTATCTATGGCGAGCGCGAAAACGGCCCAACCGGCAAATCCCTGTGAAGGATTCCAGTACTCCCATTTCCCGTTCTTCCAGCGGCAGGCGCCGTGGAGCGTGCCGAACACGCGCGAGCCGTCGAGCCCTTCGTCGAACGCGTACACGTGGCCGCTCGCCAGCCCGCTGTCGACCCCATAGTGGGTGAACTTGCCATTCTCATAGAGGTATGCCCCGGGCTCCGTCGCGCCGGGGAGCGGACTCGATTCACTCAATCCCAAAAACCAGAGACGTCCGTGCCTGTCCTTTCTGATCTTGTGGAAGTGGACGCCCGCCGGATCGTCACTCACCGGAAAGTGATGCCATCCATGAGCATCCAGCCGGTATGCTCCGGTGAATGAGGCTCCTCCCGAGATCCAGATGTTGCCGTCGTCATCTTCAATCAGTCCGGTGACTTCGGTAAGGAGTTTATTGTCGATCTTCTCGACGCTCTCCTTCCTCCCGTCCTTCCTGAAAATCATGAGACCGTATGCGGTGGCGGCCCAGAGATCCCCATTGCTTGTTCGAAGGATCTCATGGATTCGGTTTTTTGCTCCCATCGAATCACGCGGCATGTAGCTCCAGGGGGGAACTGTCTTCCGGTAAAGAAAGAGCCCATGATTTGTCCCGACCCAGAGATTTCCATTCGGCGCGAAGTGGACATACTCGATGGTCCTGAAACCCTGGAAGGGGATTTCCAAATGCGTAGTCACTCCGTCCCTGATGAGGTCCAGCCCGCCCGATTCGGTTGCCACCACGATCTCGCCCCCCTCCCCCACATCCGCCGCGATGGCGTAGTTCCCCGTCTGCCATGCCCGGATGACTGAAACCTGGTCTCCCCTGATCTGGACGAGTCCGCGTCGCGAGATGGGTGTGCCGATCATGGCGATCAGAGTCCCCGCATCGTTTTCAGCCAGCAGATTAACCCGCACACGCCCGTCAGTCGCAGGGATGATGCACGTCAGGTGACTGCCGTCCACCCTGTACATACCGCTTTCGAGGACGAGATAAGGGTGTTCACCGCGGCTGGAAAGTATCTCGAACGTCTTCCCATTCGTACGCGCTGTGTCGACACGGAATGGTTCCAGGATACCATTCCTGAGCACGGAAAGGAAGGCCCCCCTGCGAACCAGCAACGAGGTATCGCTCAATGGAAGGACTCTATTGGCGGAGTCGATCGGGAGGCGGCGAAAACCGTGCGTGTTCCCCACGAAGATATCGGCATCATGATTGGCGATCAATGAATCACGGCCGAACGTTCCGATCGCCCAGGCGCGCGCGCTTTTCAAACCGGTAGATGAATCGGCCAGATTCCACCGGTATCCATCGTACCACGCATACCCGGCCGCGGTTGCAACCCAGGTTGTGCCGTCCTTCGTCTCAGCGATGAGGTAGATATGATCGGAAGGAAGCCCCGATTCGGTCGTGAATTCAGACCAGCGCGACTCTCCGTCGGACAGGCTCTGGCGTGAAAGAAGAGACGCGGGGAGGATGAAGGATGTAAGGAGAAGCAGACCGGAGAAGAGGGAGCGCAACACGACGTCTAGTTCTTCCCGTTGACCAGGACCTGCCGCTCCTGCTCTTTGTACTGGAGCCGGTAGAGCTTGTAGTAGATTCCTTCCAGCGCGAGCAGCTCCTGGTGCGAGCCGATCTCCCGGATCTCCCCCTTATGGAGCACAATGATCTTGTTTGCGCGCTGGATCGTGGAGAGACGGTGCGCAACCACAATCGACGTTCTCCCGTGAAGCAGCTTCCGGATCGCCTGCTGGATGAGTATTTCGCTCTCGGTGTCGATGCTCGACGTCGCCTCGTCGAGGACAAGGATCTTTGGATTGAACGCGAGCGCCCGCGCGAAGGAGATCAATTGTTTCTGACCGACCGACAGGGTTGCTCCGCGCTCTTTCACTTCTTCGTCGTAGCGGCCGGGAAGCACCTCGATGAAACGGTCTGCACCCACGACCCGGGCGGCTTCCCGGACCTGCTCGGGCGTTATTGTCTCGTCCCCGAGGTTGATGTTCGATTTGATGTCGCCCGAGAAAAGGAAAACGTCCTGGAGAACGACAGCCATGTGCCGTCGGAGCTCTTCGTTTGCCACCGTCCGGATGTCGATGCCGTCGATCAGGATCTGACCCTTCTGGAACTCGTAGAACCGGCTCAGGAGGCTGATGATCGAAGTTTTCCCTGCGCCGGTATGTCCCACGAATGCGACGGTCTCTCCCGGACCGATGCGAAACGAAACGTCCTTCAACACCCACTCCTCATCGACGTACGCGAACCAGACGTTCCGGAATTCGATCTCGCCCCTCACGCTCTTAAGAGAAACAGGGGACGGCGGATCGGGGACAAACGTATTGTCGTCGAGAAGCTTGAACACGCGCTCCGAGGAGGCCATCGCGGTCTGCATAATGTTGTACTTCTCCGACAGGTCGCGGATCGGCCTCCAGAACATCTCATTGAACTGCAGAAACGCCATGATCGTCCCGATCGTGATGCCGCCTTTAAGGGCATCCACCCCGGCATACCAGAGGATGAGTCCGACCGCGAGCGCGCCGATCAGCTCTACCCCGGGATAAAAAAGGGCGTAGTAGAAAATCGAGCGGATGTTCGCATCGCGGTGGGCCCCGTTGATGTCGGAGAACTTTTGGTACGACTTTCTGATGCGATTGAAAATCTGATCGACGATCATGCCGGTGATGTGTTCCTGCATGAAGGTGTTGATGCGCGCAAGCTGGATGCGCACGTCGCGGTATGCTTCACGGGCCTTCTTGCGGAAGAGAAATGTTCCGTAAAAAAGGAGCGGGAGAACGCTCAGAGAAACGAGCGCGAGTTGCCAGCTCATCGTGAACATGAAATAGAGAATTCCCAGGATCAGGAACACGTCGCTGAAGACCATGACGATTCCCGACGAGAACATCTCATTCAGGACTTCGATGTCGTTTGTGACGCGGGTGATCAGCCTTCCGATGGGATTGCGGTCGTAAAACTTCAGGCCCAGCTTCTGGAGATGCTCAAAGAGCTGCATCCTGAGGTCGAGGATCGTCTTCTGCCCGATCCACTGCGTGAGGTACGCGTTCGCGTACTGGACAAACGCGCGGAGGAGGAGGACTCCGAGAAAGAAAAGGGCGGTCCGGAGGAGTCCGCGCGAATCGTGCTGGGTGATGTTGACATCGACGGCGTACTTCGTGAACCACGGGCGCACGGCCTCCAGCCCCGAGACGGCGATGCTCAGGATGATTCCCGCGATGACGTGCTTCCTGTAGGGTCTCAGGTAGCTCAGGAGCCGCCGCATCAATCGGCGATCGTATGCCTTACCTAATATTTCTTCTTCCTGCATATCTGGTTGCGTGTTTCACCGTGCTTCACGAATCCCAACCCGGCCCGGTAGGCGCCGGCTTTAGCCGGCGTTTCGTGGCGGGTTGACAACGCACCCTAAAGGGTGCGCCTACAAAAGATGCGAGTATCGGCGCTTGTAGCCGCGGGCTTCAGCCCGCGCATGATCGATCGCGCCCTAAAGGGCGCGGCTACAACTGTTCGAGCTCTTCCTCCAACAACTGCTTCTCGTAGAGTTCGGCATAGATTCCGCCCGAGGCGACAAGCGAGTCGTGCGTCCCCTGCTCGACAATCCGACCCTGATCGAGCACGATAATCAGACCGGCGTCTTTGACGGTAGAGATGCGATGGCTGATGATGATGCTTGTCCGCCCCTGCATCATCGTCCGCAGCCGTTTCAGGATTTCCTCCTCCGTGTACGTGTCGACGGACGAGAGAGCGTCATCAAGGATCAGAATCTTCGGATCGCGTATGACGGCCCGGGCGATGCTCGTCCGCTGCTTCTGCCCGCCGGAGAGAGTGATGCCGCGCTCGCCGATCATCGTTTCAAATCCTTTAGGAAACTCCTCGACCTCCCGCGCGATCTGTGCGACCTCGGCGGCGCGGCCGACATGGTCGACCGTTCCGTTATCGACGCCGTAGGAGATGTTTTCAAGCACGCTCTCTGAAAACAGAAATGTCTCCTGCTGGACGTACCCGATTTTACTGCGGAGGACTTCAAGCGGGATCTTTCTCACGTCCACACCGTCGATGAGCACCGCTCCCTCGGTCGCCTCATAAAGTCGCGGGACGAGATTAACGAGCGTCGACTTTCCCGATCCCGTATAGCCGACGATCGCCAGAGTTGTCCCCTTTGGGATCCGGAGATTGATGTCTTTGAGCGCCGGCGCAGCTGCGTTCTTGTGCGTGAATGAGACGTTGCGGAATTCGATTGCCCCGTCAATGGTCTGGATCGTGGCATCGGTCCCGGCGGTATCCCTGATATCCGGAACCGCATCGTAAATCCTGGCAAGCCGGGCCATCGAGGCGGCGCCCTGCTGGAGGATATTTGTCACCCAGCCGAAGGCGATCATCGGCCAGATCAAAATGCTGAGGTATCCGAGAAAAGCGGTGAGGGTGCCAAGCGTGATCGTACCTTCGATGACCTGCACTCCCCCAAAGTAGAGCGTGATCACAAGCGAGCATCCCACGAGCATGAACATGAGCGGCCACATCACCGATTGGATCTTTGCCAGGACCAGGTTCTTCTTGAGATAATCGAAGCTCAGTCCCCTGAAGCGTGCGATCTCATACGCTTCGCGCACATAGGCCTTCACGATCCTGATCCCGGAGAGGTTTTCCTGAGCCCTCTGCGTGAGGAGCGAGAACTGCTCCTGCCTCGCTTCGAACTTCTTGTGGATGAGTTTGCCCAGATAATACACTGCGTACGATACGAAGGGCAGCGGAATGAGCGCTAGAAACGTCAGCTTCCAATCGGCCCAGAGCATCATCGCAAGAGCCATCGAAAAGGTCATAAGGGTATCCGTGGGATACATGATGCCGGGCCCGAGCGCGTTCCTCACCGCGCTGATGTCGTTGGTGGCGTGGGCCATCAGATCGCCGGTCGATGTATTCTGGAAGTATGACAGCGGCATTTTCTGGATGTGCCCGAGAAAATCGTTCCTGAGGTCGAACTCGATGTGGCGCGACACGACGATGATGGTCTGCCGCGTGAGGAAGGTGAAAAAGCCCGCGATCAGCGAGAGACCGACAACGAACCCCGCGTACATGAGGAGTCCCGGCTCGTCTATCTGCTTGGTTTCGAGCCCCAGTTTGAGTTTGTCGATCGCAAGCCCGATGAGGCGGGGTTGAAACACCGTGAAGACGTTGCTCATCACAACGGTCAGGAGTCCCCAGTAGACGGTGCTCCTGTACTTGCGCAGGTATGGTAAGAGTCGAAGGAGCGGTTTCATGCGGTTGGTCGAATGAACGAAGATAACTGAGCGCAGTCAGCCCTCACACGGCTGGACCGCGCGCAATTACCTCTATAAAAGATACGAAAGAGCGGGGAAAAAAGCAGGGAGGTCGTGTTGAGGGCTAACCAATCGCGTAAAACCTTGCAGATTCGGTAGGCGCAGGCTTGATCCCGCGCATCGTCGCGGGTTGACAACGCACCCTAAAGGGTGCGGCTACAAGAGATTCCAAACCGAACTTTTGTAGCCGCGGGCTTCAGCGCGCGTCACAAGTCAGCCAATCACCTCAAACCCGGTATATTTGTGGAGGGCTTTGGGGACAACCACCTTTCCCTCCGGCGTCTGATAGTTCTCCAGCAACGCCGCGACAATGCGAGGAAGCGCAAGACCGGATCCGTTAAGGGTATGGACAAACTCAGGTTTGCCCCCTCCCCTTGGTCGGAACCTGACATTGATCCGCCGCGCCTGGAAGGCCTCGAAGTTGCTGATCGACGACACCTCAAGCCAGCGTTGCTGGCCGATGGACCATACTTCGAGGTCATATTTCTTCGACTGGGTGAAGCCCATGTCGCCCGTGCACATGAGGAGGACCCTGTACCGGAGCCCAAGCTTCTGCAGGAGATGTTCCCCGTCGGAGCGAAGCGCCTCGAGCTCGTTGTACGACACTCCTGGATGAACAAACTTCACAAGCTCCACCTTGTCGAACTGGTGCAGACGGTTCAGCCCCCGGACATCTTTACCGTACGAGCCGGCTTCACGCCTGAAGCAGGGAGTGTACGCGCAGTACTTGACCGGGAGATCCTGTTCCGAGAGAATCTCGTCTCGGTGAAAATTTGTAACGGGGACTTCTGCAGTTGGTACAAGGTAAAGCTCGTCCTTCGGCACTGTGTACATCAGATCTTCCTTGTCCGGAAGCTGGCCGGTGCCCGTTGCGCTGGCGGTATTGATCATCAGCGGAGGTTGAAGCTCGCGGTACCCGCGCGACGCAGCCTCATCGAGGAAGAAATTGATGAGCGCGCGCTGCAATCTTGCCCCCTGCCCCACGTACACCGGAAACCCCGCTCCTGTTATCCGGGCGCCCCTGTCGAAATCGATGATCCCAAGTTTCGCCGCCAGATCCCAGTGAGTCTGCGGCTTGAAATCGATTGAAGGCGCCTCGCCCCAGGTGGCAATCTCCTGGTTGTCGGAGGACTTGCTTCCTACGGGGACCGAGGGGTGCGGGATATTCGGCAGAAGCATCATGAGCCGAGTGACAGATTCCTCAAGCCGCTTCTGGTCCTCTTCGAGGGCCTTGATCTGACTCTTCACTATTTCCACTTCCGCAAGTGCGGAGGAGGCATCCTTCCCTTCCCGTTTCAGTTTTCCGATCTGCTCCGAAGCCACGTTGCGTTTTGCTTTCAAGGCTTCGTTCCTTGTGAGAAGTCCGCGCAGCTCCGCGTCAAACTTGAGAAGTTCGTCGACATGGTCTGTCTCACCCTTTTTCTTTATTCCTTCCTTTACGAGGTCGGGGTGGTCGCGGATGAATTTTATGTCAAGCATCGGTTACTTTACAACTCCCTCTTGTTTGTAGTTCGTGGCCAGCTGGTTTTTCAGGACCGTCAGGCCGTGCTTCATTCCCGACATCTTGATGTCGAGATCGGTCTGCGCCTTGAGCGTGATGAATCCCGACTTCATGGGCCGGGGGGCCGGCTGCTTGAGCGTCGAGGTCTTTATCGCAGTGACATATTTCTTGTTGAGATCAAAGATCTCGGCGAGCATCACTGCAAAATCGTAACGGCTCACAAGATCGGAACCAGAGACATGGTACAAGCCCTGGCGCCCGAGCTCTACAACCTTGATGATCGCAAATGCGAGATCGTCTGCTAGCGTGGGGTTTCCCATCTGGTCGTCGACGACACGAATCGGCCTGCCGTCCTTCAGGCTATTCATCACCCAGAGTGCGAAATTACTCTTGACATTGTAGCCCGCTCCGTAGAGGATCATCGTCCTGATGATCGTATTGGCCACCCCGCTCGTCCTGATCACGTTCTCGCTCGCCAGCTTCGTCCGCCCGTAGTAGCTCACGGGGTTCGGGCGATCGATCTCGTTGTACGGTCCGTTCTTTCCGTCGAACACATAGTCTGTCGAGATATGAACCAGGTGGGAGCCCGAGAGCTTGGCCGCCTGAACCAGATTCTCGACGCTGACGACGTTCGCCTTCCATGCGGCCTCGCGGTCCGTCTCGCATTTATCGACGTTCGTCATCGCGGCCGTGTTGATGATGACGTCGGGCTCGATCTCATCGACAACGCCGCGCACCTCCTGCTTGTCCGACACGTCGAGCCGGCGGTAGGCCAGCACTTCGTCCTGGAAGACCGACTGCTCCTGCCGCGAGGTAAGGAGAAGGTTATAGTTGTTGGATCTTGAGAGAAGCTCCACGACCTTCTGGCCGAGAAGCCCGTTGCTCCCCGTAACGATAACACGCTTGACCGCCGATTTCACCGAAGGCTTTCTTCGAGAACCGTCGCGGCGTCTGTCTTCTCGTCACGGTATTTGATGATGATCGGTGCGTAGATCGAGAGGTGGTGTTCTTTCGCGAAGGGATTATTGATGTGGCGGTTTCCGGGGATGACGACTGCGCGCTCGGGGATGACAAGCGACCCGTTGTTGGATTTCTTGTGGACTGTTTCGTTGACCAGGTCATAGACGGGGGTCGACCCTGTAAGGATCACGCCCGCGCCGATGACCGCTCCCCGCTTGACGATCGTTCCTTCATAAATGCCGCAATTGCCCCCGATGAACACGTCGTCTTCCACGATCACAGGCATGGAGCCGACAGGTTCAAGCACTCCGCCGATCTGCGACGCCGCGCTCAGGTGAACGCGCTTCCCGACCTGCGCGCAGGAACCCACGAGCGCGTGGGAATCTATCATCGTGTGTTCCCCGAGATATGCCCCGATATTGATATAGGACGGGGGCATGATGACGACTCCGGGTCCGATAAAGCACCCGTCCCTCGCCGCAGTTCCTCCCGCAACGATTCGGACCCCGTCTGCATCGGAGAATCGTTTGAGGTGCATCGTGTCCTTGTCGAAGAACGAGAAGGCCGACCCCGAGTGGATCTCGGCGATCCGTCCGACGCGGAATGCCAGGAGGATTCCCTTCTTCACCCACGCATTCACTCGCCACTTGTTTCCGTCGTACTCGGCGGCACGGGCCCTCCCATTGTTGAGCAGCGCCTTGAGAAGGTCCACGGCCTCAACGGCATCGTCGCGGTCCACTTTTTCGATCGGCAGCTCATAGAGCCGGAGGATTTTCTCCCTGAGAATCATATTAGTCGATCAGATCGAGATCGGCCAGGATTTTCTTCAGCGCCGGGCGGTGCTTTTCGCTCAGCGGTACCAGTGGCAGCCTGTACTGCTCCTTGATGTACCCCATCGCTGCGAGTGCAGCTTTGACGGGTATCGGGCTCGATTCGACGAAGTTGAAATTCATGAGGGGAAGGAGACGCTCCTGGAGTTTCAGGGCATCCTCGTTATCGCCCTTCAGGCTGAGCCGTACCATGTCTGAGAACATCCGGGGAGCCTCGTTCGACACGACGGAGACGACGCCGTCCGCGCCCAGGGCGACGAGCGGAAGCGTAATCGAATCATCCCCCGACCACATTCCGAATCCCTTCTCCCGATTTTTCAGGATCTCCATTATCTGCGTGAAGTTGCCGGAGGCCTCCTTGATCCCCGCGACCTGAGGGATCTTCTCAAAGATCCGGAGCGTCGTGGCCGCCTCGATGTTTCCCGCCGTTCTTCCGGGGACGTTGTAGACGATGATGGGGGCATCGACCGCATCCGCGATGGCCTGATAGTGCCTGAAGTACCCCTCCTGAGTCGGCTTATTATAGTACGGAGCCACCGACAGTATTCCGTCTGCCCCGGCTTTCATGGCCTTCTTGCTGAGCGAGATCGCCTTGGCAGTCGAGTTGCTTCCGGCGCCGGCGATTACCTTCACGCGTTTGCGTGCCTGATCGACTACGATACCGATCACCTCGGCCTGTTCGTCATCCGTCAGAGTAACACTCTCACCGGTCGTGCCGGTGGGAAGGAGCGCCTCAACCCCGCCTTCGATCTGGAAATCGACGAGTTTCCGTAGCGCCTTTTCGTCGATCTCTCCTTTGTTGTTGAACGGGGTTACAAGCGCGGTGCCCGTCCCCGTGAACAGCAGTTTCTTTTTCATGACTGTGAACTCATTACGTCCTTCATCGTGTACCAGCCCTTCTTCCCGTTGAGCCATTCCGCCGCGACAAGCGCGCCGAGAGCAAAGCCGCTCCTGTTCTTAGCGGTGTGGACAAGTTCGATGCAGTCGGCATCCGAGTCGAACAGCACTGTGTGCTTGCCAACCGCGGCGCCAATCCGGGTCGAGACCACCTGCAGTCGATCCTTTGCAATAGCCTTTTGAGGCGTCCCGAAGAGCAGCTCTTTCTTCTTGCGGGAATTTTGAAGAATGGTCTGCCCGATGGAGAGAGCAGTGCCGCTCGGACTGTCGGGTTTGTCGCGGTGGTGAACTTCTCCGATGGCAACGTCGTATTCTTCAAACTTATCGAACATCTTCGAAGCCGTTCCGGCCAGCTGCAGGAAAATATTCATGCCAAGCGAGAAGTTGGCCGAATAGAGACAGCCGATCTTCTTTGCTTTGACAAGTGTTTCGAGCTCCTTCACCTGGTTGTACCAGCCGGTTGTGCCCTCGACAATGTTTTTTCCGCACTCCGCGGCCGCTTTGATATTCCAGGGGGCCACTTCGGGCGTCGAGAAATCGATGCAGACGTCGACGTCCTTCAATGATTGTCTTGTGAGAGCCTTGCCCCGCTCATTGCCCTTTTCAGTGAAGATGCGTTTTACGGTGATCCCCCGGCCAGGCGCGAGCCGCTCGAGTTCTTTTCCCATTTTGCCGTGACCGATCAGCGCGACATTCATCAGTTCGCCTCCTCCGCCGCTGTTTCGGCCAGCCGGAAGGATGAGATCCTATCGATGTCCTGCGATCCCGCCAGTCCGGCATTCAGGGCTGCCACTTTGTTCGCAAAGTAGACGGAAGATTCGATATCCCGCGATTTCGCGAAGTGCGCACAGTACGCCGCGCCGAACACGTCCCCGCAACCCGTTGGATCCGGAGAACTCGCTATTTGCAATCCCGGTACTTCCACCCGGTGCATATGTTTGTGCTCATCGATGAACGCCGTGCACCCTCGTTCGCCCCGGGTGATGAGGAGGGCTTGCGTATCGAGCGCGAGCGTATGGTTTGCGAGCGACGTTTCGTTCAGCTGATCGGGTGAGAGTATCGCGGCCTCTTCCTCGTTCAGCTGAGCAGCATGGAGCATGAAGAGCCACCGGCGCCACAAGTCCACGGGGCGATGGAACCGAGTATAGTCTTCCTTGATTCCGAGCGTCAGGCTGTGAACGTCGAGATAGAGTGGGGTATTCGCCTCGCGCACCTCCATGCGGATCTCGTCGAACGTATCGAGGGTGATGTCAAATCCTGAAATCATATTGACCAATACCAGGTCCGCATCAAGATGCGGTCGGATTCGCTTCAGGGGAATCGGCTCGGAGATGTTCTTCGAGCATTCGGTACGCTCCGATGTGCTCGAGTAGATGAGACGCACATGGTTCGTCGGCCCGCTGAATTGATAAATCTCGGATGCATCGATGTTTGGATACGCCTTCAGCCGCCCCATCAGCGCATCGTAGTCCTCTTTCCCCACCCCGAATACCGGAGCGACCGTATCGGCGGGCCCCAGAAGATTTGCAAGCGTGGCGACGGAGAAGAAGATTCCGCCGTAACTCTGCGTCTCGCTGCCGTCAGGATGCTGGATCACGTCGAGGCAAAGATGTCCGATGACAGTAATCTTCATAATAGTGGGGCGTCCCCTGCCGATTCCATGATTGGAGTCAAAAGGAGGAGTTGTTCTTGCGGAATTCGGCGAGGCGCTGCTTGACGGTAGAGTTCGATAATGCGAGGATCTCTGCCGCAAGGACTGCCGCGTTTTTGGCCCCCGCGCCGCCGATGGCGACTGTCGCGACGGGGACGCCGGCCGGCATCTGCACAATGCTGTACAGCGCATCGACCCCATGAAGCTCTGAGCCGGATAGAGGGACTCCGATGACAGGGAGCGTGGTGAGTGAAGCGCAGAACCCGGGGAGGTGAGCGGCCATCCCCGCCGCCGCAATGATAATCTTGAAGCCATCACCCTCTGCTTTCTTGACCATCGCCGCGGTTTCTTCTGGCTTACGGTGTGCCGATGATATCCGCATCTCGCTTGTGATTCCGAATTTCGTCAGATAATCTGACGAGTTTCGCATCACCTCTTCATCGCTCTTGCTTCCAAGCAGTATGAGGACTTCGGGCATACCGGTTTTATTCAGACCTTTGCTGTGTAAGGATAATTGCTTGCCTCGCAGCGCCGCCAGAGGCCCTGGCATGCGAAGCTGTTTTCGTATAACGCCCTGCCGATGATCACGGAATCGATTCCGTAGGGTTCAAGTTCCTGGAGGCGCAGAAGGTCCTGGAGGTCTGAGATCCCGCCGGATGCCGTGACGCGCATTCCGGTTTTCTCCGCAAGATCGCGCATGGCGGTCAGGTTAGGTTCCCTCCTGTCGCCCTCGCCGATAATGTCGTGATAAACGATGCGCCTGAACCCTAACCGCTTGCCGTTGAGCGCTACCGTCATTGCGGTCAAGCCCGAGCTCACATTCCACCCCTTCGCCTTTACGATACCCTCCTGCGCATCGATGCCGAGGATCACCTTGCTCGGCCCGAACGTCTCAATTGCGCGCTTGGCCGAATCAGGGTCGACAATCAGCATCGTCCCCAGGACTACCCGATAGATTCCTGCGTCCAGAGCCCGATTCACTTCTTCGACCGTGCGCAATCCCCCGCCGAGCGTAATCGGGATATCGACGCTATTGACCATGCGGGTGATAGCTTCGAAGTTTACCATCCGCCCTGCGATCGCTGCGTCGATGTCGGTGACGTGAAGGGCTTTTGCATTCTCCTTCCGCCACAACTTTGCCATCTCAACCGGATCATCAGTGGAGAGAGAGCCACCGAGCCCATGGACCCTCCGCACGCACACACCGTTTCTGATTTCTATGGCAGGGACGAGAAGAAGCATGAATATTGCCCAAAGGATGAACCAAAATGCACAAATTTCCCCTGAAATTCAAAACTGGTGTCACGGTGTGGACCGTGACACCAGCGTGGAATATCGGTAGGCGCGGGCTTCAGCCGGCGCGTCATCGAACGCGCCCTGAAGGGCGCGGCTACAAATGCTCGGCTTTGGATCTTTTGTAGCCGCCGGCTTCGGCCGGCGTTCATTTCATCAGTAGAAGCTTGCGGCTCTGATCATGAA
>JACXTT010008103.1_pt1 | contig 14636 bp, 19 predicted proteins | sample 9270951 | NCBI WGS metagenome assembly JACXTT01 (sample SAMN15532306, study PRJNA645909) | rock metagenome | isolation source: weathered quartz diorite | place: Puerto Rico | collected 2017-06-21
GCAGGTAGGGTTGAACGAGCACGGCCCTCGATAGGGATGACCTATCGAGGGCCGTGGGAGAATCGCGTGGCCGCAAGAACTTATGGCGCGGCAGCAGGAGCGGGAGCTGACATCGGAGCAGGAGCTGCCGGAACTGCTGCTTTCATGTCTTGCCCCATCGACTGAGCGGCACCCTTGGCTTCTTCACCCTTGGCCTTGGCCGCATCCTTGTTGGCCTTCATCTTCTCTTTCATTTCATGGCGCTTCGCCTTCATCTTCTCTTTATGTTCCTTCGCCTTGCCCTTCATCTCTTCCTTCTTCGCCTTCATATCGCTTTTCATCGCATCTTTCTCAGCTTTCATCTCGTCTTTCATCTTACCCATCTCGCCCTTCATGGCATCATCGGCCAAGGCCAGCGAACCGGCCCCAACCAAGCACAGCGCGGTAAACGCGACGACGATCAACTTCTGCATGCGGCACCTCCTTGTGGCACATCAATGTGAGTTAAGACGACACGTTGTGATCGAGGCAAGATTTTCGACAGCGTCTCACGTCTTCCTGGAGCTGTCAAGCGCGAGACGGAGGGTCCAGCTCACACGCGCGCCGAAGACAGCTGAGGCCTATCGCGCTAGAAATCGTCGCAGGATCGCCTGTTCGACGCGCGAGCGACCGCGATCAGGGGCCGGGAATCGAAGGACCAGATGCACGCAACCGGCGTCGGGTAGTTGAATGGTGACGCGGGGCTCCGGCGAAGGCGCCTCAAGCAGATTCGTCTGCTCCAGCAACTTCATCTGCCGGGCTGCTTCTTCCATGAATGGGGTGCATTCGGCTTTCGCCGCGTCGAGCAGCCGACACTCGGCGCTCTGCCAATCGTCTTCGTCCTTGAGCGGGATCACCACCGTATAGAGCCCATACTCTTGGCCGGGATTTTCTTTGACCAGCGGATTCGTAAACAGCAGGCTGTTCGGAAAGACCGTCATCCGTCCCGTATAGAGGTGGGACGTCTGGCCCGGCCCGATTTCCAGCAGCTTGGTCGCGAAGACATCATGGTCCAGTACGACGCCGCGATGACCCGCGATCTGAATGCGATCGCCGACCGAATAGACCTTCCCGACCACACGAAGCGCCGCGCCGCTCCAGCAGAGAATGAGTTCCTTAGTCGCCAGGACCAGCGCCGCTGCCAGTGCGACCAGGGAAACGGCAAAGGCTTGCAGCTCGTGCGCCCAAATGACCACGAGGCCGACCAAGAAGACGAAGACGACCGTGTTACGAACCGACACGACCCATCGCCGCTTCGCTTCCATCGTGAGAGCGGAGTTTCTCGAGATGGAACGGACGATCAGCATCCGCGCAATCAAGACGGACGACAATAGGAGCAGAGACTTCAGTCCGTCCAGCACGACGGAGCTATCGATGTGAGGCAACCAGGAAAGCATAGGACGAAAGGTCTGTCGAATTAATCAGCGTTGAGCTGATTGCGCGTGCCCGGCACGCATTCTTCGCGTTTCCACTGTTTGAGGACCTTCGATTCATTGAACGTGAGCGTGTAGCGATAGCAGTACAACGTTTCTTTGGGCCCTTCGCCCGGCTTGCCCAGGAGGGCCGTCGCTTGCGACGTCGCGTTGGCCAGTCCGGAAAAATGGAACGGGCTCAATTCTTTCTCGCTCAAGGGTACTCGATAAGTCCAGACCGTATTGCCGCCTAGCGCGGGAGTCTTGGCCGTATGGGGCGGTCCCAATTTTTCTGTGACCTCATCCTGGGTGAGGCGATCGACACCCTTCTTGAAATACCCGTCGCGCCAGGGTCCGCCGCAGCCCAGAGCTGCAGCCGCGAGCAGTATGATGACGCCCGTCCTTATGACGCAACAGGTTCGCTCGAGGACGGTCATACCTTCGGCTTCTCCTGGATCTCCCGCATCCGCTTAATCGAGCAGTAGAGCGCATACCCTTGCGCCAACATGCCAGTGACCAAAAGGCCCAGTGCCGTCTGCAACCAGCGAGATCCGGATTCGTCCAATCCGTAGATGCCCAGCATGAAGCCGAGCGCGATCGCCACGATCCCGACGAAGCGGGCGACCATCGCGTTCATGCGCCAATTGATGGAGGAAGATGGGTGGGTGGATGCCATCCAACTACGCTACAACGGATCGCCGGTTCGGTTCAACTCCGCTGGGCGCGGACTGATTTAGCCCTGGCTTCCAGCGGCATCGCTTCATCCGCGCGTCCCAGCTTTCGCAAAACGTTGGCCAGATCGTCGAGCGTCTTCCCCACGTCCGGATGGGTCGGCCCGAGAGCCTGCTCCCGAATCCTCAGCGCGCGCCGATAGAGCGGCTCGGCCTTGTCGGGCTGTCCTTGCGCCACTCGGAGCTGCGCCAGATTACTCAGGCTCAGCGCCACCTCGGGATGGTCCGGCCCCAATAATTGTTCTTTAATGGTCAGGGCGCGGGTGAGCAAGGGTTCGGCCTGGGTATATTGTCCGTACATGCGATGCAGCACCCCGAGATTGTTCAGTGTGGCCGCGACGTCGGCATGCTGCTCGCCATGCATGGCCTGATAGATCTTCAGGGCCTGCAAGTACACCGGCTCCGCCTCGACATGTTTGCCCTGTCCCGCATAGACCTGCGCGAGCTGCGAAAGGCTGAGAGCCAGGCGTCGATCTTCCAGGCCGAACGCCTCTGCTTTTTTCACCGCCGCGAGAAAGATTCGTTCGGCATCGGCATAGTTCCCTTGCTGAACCGCCCGTTGCCCCGCCGCCATCGCCGACTCCCAGGTTTGCTCCTGACAGCCCACGATGGACAGCACGAGGAGGATGGCTGCGAGCAAGAACCATGGATTCATCGGCCCCTCATCTGTTCGATAATTGACTCGGCCGGATAGGTGACGATCCCTGTCAGCGTCGGATGACAGTGCGGCATGCGCAAGAGATCGGCGGCCGTGCCATGGTGATACATGGTCGCGATCAACTCATGAATCAATTCACCAGCCTCCGTCCCCACGATCTGCGCCCCGGGAATTTCGCCGGTCTGTGGTGCCGTGAGTGCTTTGACAACGCCCTGTGGATCGGTGAGGACCGCTTCCGCATCCAGCCGATGATCGATCGTCCTGGCCGGTTGACCGTCGTCGATCACGATCACGTCATGCCTTCGTTGTGTCCCGGCAGTCCTTCCTTATATAGTTGGAACCGGCGAAAGGATACACCATGATCCAGCCGGGTCGCTATCGACACTATACAGGTTGCGACTATGAAGTCATCGGGGTGGCGAGACACTCGGAGACCGAGGAAGAATTCGTCGTCTACCGCGCCCTGTACGGCGAGCGGGGACTCTGGATCAGGCCGGTGTCCATGTTTTCGGAAATGGTTCAGGTGGGAGAGAAGCGGGTCCCGCGCTTTCTCCGCCTAGAGTCCGGTCCATTGTGAAAATGTCGCGGCTTGCCCGAGGCGTTGCCCATCCTGATCGAGCACGTTCCAAACGATGGCGTTGTCGACGAGAAAGCGTCGCCCGGTTGAGGAAATGCGGACGCCGCGATAGGTGGCGAGGTACCCGTACGTGCGGACCTGTTCCAGCATCCATTCCCGTTCGGCTCGATTAACCGGCTCGGCTGTGAGCCGCGATGGCGTCTTCACGAGTTGTTCCCAGGTCAGTTCCCATAGCTCCAAGGCTGTCTGGTTCCCATAGTTCAACATCGGATCGTCCTCGAGGCCGTGGGACACGACAACAAACGGAGATTGGAAGAGCGCGTGGGCTTGATAGGCCGGCTCCCCCACCCGCTCAAGCAGCTCGTGGCCGATCCAATGCCGAAAGCTGTCGAGCAACCGCTGGGTCCATTGGATAATGGCCGGATCGGTCCACACGGGGTGGGTCATGGTCGACGGCTCCTGATGGCCGGTGGTACCACGCCGGATTCCGGAAGGCAAGAATCTGGAGATGCGCCCTTGTCACTACCCTGGTGCGTCTCTGTATAATGTGGCCTACCTCCCGGTGAGGGGAACCGGGAAAGAGGCATGGTCGAGGAGTGCGTCATGGCAAGTCACACGCTGTTCGATAAAATTTGGGACTCCCACGTGGTCCGTTCGGAACCGGACGGGACCACGCTGCTGTATATCGATCGCCAGCTCGTGCACGAAGTGACGTCGCCTCAAGCGTTCGAGGGGCTGAAGCTGGCCGGGCGCCAGCCTCGGCGACCCGGCGCGACCTTGGCCGTGCCGGACCATAACGTGCCGACGACCGACCGCACGCTCGGCATCGCCGATCCGATCAGCGCGAAACAGATTCAGACGCTGGAGGAAAACTGTCAAGACTTCGGGATTACGCTCTTCGGGATGCACGACATCCGCCAGGGCGTCGTGCACATCATCGGCCCGGAGCAGGGCTTTACGCTTCCCGGCACGACGATCGTCTGCGGCGATTCGCATACGTCGACGCACGGTGCGTTCGGGGCCTTGGCCTTCGGCATCGGAACGAGTGAAGTGGAGCATGTGCTGGCGACGCAATGTTTGGTGCAGAATCGGCCGAAGACAATGGAGGTCCGGGTCGACGGGGTGTTGTCTCCGTACTGTTCGGCCAAAGATGTGATCCTCGCGATCATTGGCAAGATCGGGACAGCAGGAGGAACCGGCTACGTGATCGAATACACCGGCTCGGCCATTCGCGCGTTGAGCATGGAAGGACGCATGACGCTTTGCAACATGTCGATCGAAGGCGGTGCGCGCGCCGGCATGGTCGCGCCGGACGAGAAAACGATCGCGTACATCAAGGGCCGTCCGCTGGCACCGAAAGGCGAGATGTTTGAGCGGGCCGTGCGGGCCTGGCAAGAACTCAAGACCGATGCAACCGCCCGCTACGATGCGACGGTTGTCTTGAAGGCGGAAGACATCGCTCCACAAGTGAGCTGGGGAACGAGCCCTGGCATGGTTACCGGCGTGGATCAACGAGTCCCAGACCCACGCGCGATCGCGGACGAAAAAACCAAGAAAGCGACTGAGCGGGCATTGGAATATATGGGGCTCAGCCCGAACGTGCCCATCACCGATATCACGATCGACAAGGTCTTCATCGGCTCCTGCACAAATTCGCGCATTGAAGACCTTCGTCTCGCGGCGAGCCTGGCGAAGGGCAAGCATGTCGCGAAGACCGTCCATGCGATGGTCGTCCCCGGGTCCGGTCTCGTCAAGCAGCAGGCGGAACAAGAGGGGCTCGATCGGGTCTTCAAAGAGGCCGGTTTTGAATGGCGCGAAGCCGGCTGCAGCATGTGTCTGGCTATGAATGCCGACGTGCTACAACCCGGCGAACGCTGCGCCTCGACCAGCAATCGCAACTTCGAAGGACGCCAGGGCGCCGGTGGGCGAACTCATCTCGTGTCGCCGGCGATGGCCGTCGCCGCGGCGGTCGAAGGCCATTTCGTCGATATCAGAACTTGGAAGTAGGAGACCCATGCACGCCTTTACAACACTTAGCGGATTAGTCGCGGCTCTCGACCGGGTCAACGTCGATACGGATCAGATCATCCCGAAGCAGTTTCTGAAGACGATCAAGCGGACTGGATTGCGCGAGGGACTGTTCTTCGACTGGCGGAAGCGGAAGGACGGGTCGCCCGATCCGGAGTTTTTCTTGAACCAAGCCCGTTATCAGGGCGCCACCATCTTATTGACGCGGGATAACTTCGGTTGCGGATCCTCGCGCGAACACGCCCCTTGGGCATTGCTCGATCAGGGCTTCCGCTGCATCGTCGCATCGAGCTTCGCCGATATTTTCTACAATAACTGTTTTCAAAACGGGATTCTGCCGGTCGTCTTGAAAACCGACGAGGTCCAGGCCTTGATGACCGACGTGCTCAAGACGCCGGATTACCAGCTAACCGTGGACCTCGGGAACCAAACCGTCACGACGCCGGCCGGCACCCGGTATCGCTTCGACATCGATCCGTTCAGGAAAGATTGTTTATATCACGGCATGGATTCCATTGGGCTGACGTTGCAATACGAGGCGGCCATCGCCGCGTACGAAACACGCCGGAAAGTCGAAGCTCCCTGGTTATTCACCGATCTTCGGTCCTGATCTGCAGAGGAGATCGTGATGAACTGGTCGACCGTGTTGTTTCCCGTCATGTGGCTCTGGCGCCCGAAACTGTTTCTGACGCTCGCGTTTTTCGTCGGCGCCGCCTATCTGATGGTCGCGTTCAATTACAGTTATTCCGACGGCAGCCGTGCCGGCTACATTCAGAAATTCTCCAAAAAAGGCTGGGTGTGCAAGACGCACGAAGGCGAGTTGGCGATGACCACCGTGCCGGGGGTGGCACCGGTGCTCTGGGACTTCTCCGTCTGGGACGACACGGTTGCGGCGCAACTGACGCAGGCGATGGGGAAACGCCTGGTGTTGCATTACAAGGAATTTCGGTATCTGCCGACGACGTGCTTCGGCGAGACCGCGTACTTCGTCGATCACATAGAGATACAGGAGTAGCCCCCGAGGCCGTCCGTCACAGCCACCGTTTGTTGCGAAACGCGAACAACATCCCCACACCCACCAGCGCCATCACCGCCAGCACGGCAGGGTAGCCCCACTCGGACTTCAGTTCGGGCATGTGCTCGAAGTTCATCCCGTAGATACTCGCAATGAAACTCAGGGGCATGAAGATTGTCGTAATCACGGTCAGCACGCGCATGACGGCGTTGAGCCGGTAACTCACGCTCGACAGATAGATGTCGAGACTGGCCGAGACCATTTCGCGCAATGTTTCGATCGTATCGACGATTTGGATGACGTGATCGTAGACGTCGCGGAAAAAGACCTTGGTCGGCTGTTGTAGGAAGGGACAGTCCGAGCGGGAGAGATTGTTCATGACGTCGCGGAGCGGCCAGACTGCTCGACGCAAAAACAACAGCTGACGCTTCAGCGCATGGATCTCTTTCAGGGTCTCCGGCTTGGGATCGGCGACGACGGTCTGCTGCAAGGCCTCGATTTTCTCGCCCAACACTTCCAGGACGGCAAAGTACTGGTCCACGATCGCGTCGACCAGGGCGTACACCAGATAATCGGCGCCTGATTGGCGCATGCGGCCCTTACCCCCGCGTAAACGCTCGCGCACAGGCTGGAAGACATCCGTGCCGTTCTCTTGGAATGAGAGGACGAAATTCCGACCGAGCACCAGACTCACCTGTTCGACCGCAATATCCTGTTTGTCCGTGAGCGAGAGCATTTTAATCACGAGGAAGAAATAGGTCTCGTAGTCGTCGAGTTTCGGCCGTTGTTCCGTATTGGCAATGTCCTCGAGCAGCAAGGGGTGCAAGGCGAACTGCCTGCCGAAGGCTTCCAGCACGTCCACCTTATGGATGCCGCTGACGTTCGCCCAGGTCACGGACTCATCGGTCGGAGGAGCCAGTTCGTCGAACTTGACCACGTGTCGTTCGTCGCAGCGGTCGCCGGCATAGTTGAACGTTTGGACCGTCACCTGCTCCGCTTTTTTCTCGCCGATGTGAACGAGCGTCCCGGGCGGGAGACCGGTCTTGCGCGATCGCTTTTGCATCACCTTCATAACAACCCCTTCTTCGCGTGCGTTGCTTGTACGCAGGTTCGCTCACGCCGTCAAGAGCGAGGTGCCCGCGCCGTCTTTCCTCTTTGCCGGGACCGACAGACCTGCTACGCTGCCGACTCCAACGAGAGGGGACGAATTCGGATGGACCGAGAGTTACGCATCCTCGTCGATCACATCCGCATGGCAGGGCGTCGGGCGCTCGAAGTCGCCCGCGACGGGTTCGACGTGCAGACCAAGAAGGATCGCTCGCCGGTCACCACGGCCGATCTCGAGGTCAACCGCATTCTGTCCAACATGCGCCAGCAGAATTTTCCGGACGACGGCTGGCTTTCAGAAGAATCGCCCGACGATCCGATCCGTCTCCAGAAGGCCCGGGTGTGGATCGTCGACCCGATCGACGGTACGAAGGCTTTCGTCAATCGCATGCCGGAGTTTTGTATTTCCGCCGCATTGGTCGAGACGAGCCGGCCTGTCGTGGCAGCTGTTTTCAACCCCTCAACCGACGAACTGTTCACGGCCGTGCGAGGCGGAGGGCTCCACCTTAATGGAGCACGCGTCGAGCCCGCAGCCGCGAACGAACTGGCACCGGTTGTCATGGTCAGCCCTTGGGAATTCCGGAGGGGCCGCTGGGCGACACTCGACGAAACCGTGCGGTGCCGCCCCATGTATTCAATCGCCAACGCCCTCGCGCTCGTCGCGGCTGGGCGGGTCCACGCCACCATCACGATCGGACCGGAGAACGAATGGGATCTCGCCGCGGGAGTCCTGCTCGTCGAGGAAAGCGGCGGCACGATTCATGATGCGGCGGGGAAGCCCTTTTCCTTCAATCAGGTACACCCGACGTTTCGCGGCGTTATTGCTATCGCGGCAGCAGCCGATCCCGATCTCCATCCTTTGCTGCAACAACAGGCAGAGCAGGCCCACACAGCCTCCAGGAAGAAATGACGTCTCCTGTCACCATTGCGCTGTTAGGAACCGGACTCCTGGGTCGCGCGATCGCCGAACGGTTGCAGGCTGTCGGCCATTCCGTCACCGCATACAACCGGACGATCGCCAAGGCGCTCCCACTGCAGTCCTGCGGGATCACCGTGGTGACGAATCCGGGGCAGGCGATCGCGCAGGCAGATTGTGTGGTGCTTGTGTTGGCGGATGCAGCGGCGATCCGGTCGGTCGTGCTGTCACCGGAGGCCCTGGCGGCCCTGCGCGGCAAGACCGTGATTCATATGGGTACGATCGCCTCCGACGAAAGCCTGGCCCTGCAGCGCGCGGTCGAGCGAGCCGGTGGATCGTATTGCGAAGCCCCCGTGCTCGGAAGCCTTGCCGAAGCGACGGCGGGCACGTTGTTGATCATGGTCGGCGGGACGCAGGCGCAATTCGATCGGTGGAATCCGATGTTTCGTTCGCTCAGTCGAGAGCCGCGCTTCGTCGGACCCGTCGGGTCGGCGGCGTCGCTGAAACTCGCGCTCAATCAGCTCATCGCCGCGGAACTCTCGGCCTTTGCGTTGAGCCTGGCTCTGGTGCAGCGAGTGGGCGTCCCGGTCGAGACCTTCATGGGAATTTTGAAACAGAGCGCGCTCTGGGCGCCGGCGTTCGAGAAGAAACTGCCTCGGCTTCTCAAGCGGGATTACCACAATCCGAATTTCTCGACGCGCCATCTCCTGAAAGACGTGGACCTGTTCCTGAAGGAGGCAACCGATCGAGGACTCGTGACGAGCAGTGTGGAAGGGATCAAAACGATACTGGAGCAGACGATTGCACAGGGGCTCGGAGACGTCGACTATTCGGCGCTGTACGAGATCGTGAATCCCGAGGGGGGATCTTCTGGCGTGTGACTAGGGAGCCGGCGGGGTCTCGCCCAGGCTGGTCTGGAGCGATTTTCTCGTCAGATGGAACGTGCCGCCATTTTGTGTTGGGGCATGGTCCGATTCGATGCGCGTATACCACCAGCGACCCTCTCCTTCCGAAAAATCCGGCGAGAGTTCCACGGCAAATCCACCTTCACGATCGTTTTCCTTTTGGAACCACATCCCCTGCCATAGGCGGCCATCGAGCGAACGGGTCTCAAAGTGGCCTTCCTTCCATGCATAGGGACCGTTGCCTTGCCCATCCAGTTTAAGTGTAACGACAGCCCCGTCTTCATATTCCCACTCGCCGGCCAATATCCGACGATCATCCGGTTGTGACGAAATCGGCGACGGCGCGACGCGCGGGATCGCGACCTCTGTGCAGGCCGCGAGAAGCAGGCACCCCAGGCACGCCATCACCGATAGAGTCTCACGAGGCATATGCTGTCGTTCTTACCATGCGGGGGCCGATTGGACAAGCCATTCTAGCCGAGACGCGCGAGGCGACGGCAGGCTTCATCGAGATCTGCGTCGGTCTTGGCGTAACTGAATCGAATGAATCGGGCGCCGTCCGGCCCTGAGAAAAACGCTTCTCCCGCCACGCTCGCCACGCCGACCTTCTGCAGCAGCGCCCTGGCACGGTCTATACCCGTCACGCCGGGCAAGCGAGAGGCGTCGGCCAGCACGTAGTAGGCCCCCTGCGGAATCGAGGGCGTGAGGCCGATCTTGTCCAAAACCCTGCAGAAGCGATCCCGCTTGGCTTGAAAGTCTTTCGCCATATCTCGATAGAACGAGGGAGGGAGTTCCTGAATGCCGGCCGCCACACCCACTTGCAAGGGGGTCGGCGCACAGACGTACAGCAGATCGTTCATGGCGCCGATCGGTTGCGCCCATTGCCTCGCCGCGACCGAATACCCGATGCGCCAGCCGGTGATGCTGAAGGTTTTGGAATAGCCGCCGATCGTGATCGTCCGCTCCGCCATGCCCGGCAACGTCGCCAGACTGACGTGCCGGCGGCCGTCATAGAGAAAGTACTCGTAGATTTCGTCCGTGAAGACGAAGAGATTGTGCTTGGTCGCGATGGCCGCGACGCCATCGAGTTCTGATTGCGTGAAGACTTTGCCCGACGGGTTTCCCGGTGAATTGACGATGATCGCCGCCGTGCGAGACGTCACCGCACGGTCCAAGGCCTCGAGTGACCAAGTCCAATCCGGAGCTTGCATCGGGACGATCACGGACGCCGCCCCGACGGCGAGCAGGGCATTGACGTGGTACTGGTAGTAGGGCTCGAATAGGATGACTTCATCCCCCGGATTGAGCAGAGCCAGGCAGGCACAGTGAAAGGCGCCGGTCGCACCGGCACTGACTGTAATGTCAGTCTCGGGGTCGGCCTCGATGCCGTTGTCTCGACGGAGCTTCACCGCGAGGGCTTGTCGAAGTTCCGGCAGGCCGTCAAATCGTGAGTAGACATTCTTCCCCTGTTCGATGGCCTGTTCGGCAGCCTTCAGCACGACCGACGGCGACGGCGTATCGCAGACGCCTTGTGCCATGTTAACCCCGTTGACCTCCGCGCAGGCCGTGGTCATCGCTCGGATCTCCGAATGTGCCAAATCTGTCATCTTTGGATTCGCACGCCGTTCCATCGATCCCCCCCATGAATGCAGATCCCTCCTTGTCGCAGAGCGATTCGTCGAAGGTCAAGACCCTGTACTACGATGCAAGGACGAGGAAGGACTCTCTTGCTATCATACGTATTACGCTCTACAGCGATGGCCTGCTCTTGTACGACCTGAATCGCGAGGGGCCGCATCCTCCTTTCCGAAGTACTGCAGGTGGGGAAGGCGGGCAACGGACGGATACGTATGAAGGAGTAGCCACGGTTTAGGAGGGATACGGGTGGGAGACGGGCCTTCAGTCTCTTATCTTCTCGTCACGCCGCTATTCGGCGTTGAGCCCTTCCTGTTACGGGCTTGTCCCGGGGTGCGAACTTCGATTTCTTTTCGGCGAGTACATAGCGCTGCCCGCCGAATGCCTCGTAATTCCACAGCACCTTGCGCACGTAGGTCCGGGTTTCGCGAATTCGCGGGACTTTGTGGTCCTTCACGCGGTGGACGCCGGCGTTGTAGGCGGCCAGCGCTGGGGGAAGGTCTTCGCGGTACAGATTCAGTAGATGGCGGAGTTGTTTCGCTCCGCCACGGATGTTTTCAATCGAATCGTGTACGTTGGCGACCCGAAGGGTGGCAGCCGTATCCGGCGTGATCTGCATGAGGCCGACGGCGCCTTTCCGCGATACCACGTCCTGACGAAAATCCGACTCGGTTTTGATGACCGCGCGCAACAGAGCCGGCTCCAACCGATAGCGCTTGGCGTAGAAGATGATCGCGCGTCGGATTTCCTGTCTCGAGTAGCGTGATTGACCGTCGAAATCCGACTTCGTGGGCACAGGAAACGCCACCACGGTGGCACAGATCAACAGCACGCTCGCCAAGGCCTGAGCCCACCTCCGTCGAGGACTCCCCGCCGATTTTGTCGTAAGGGCTTGTGTCATCTCCTTCAGAACGGTCAACATCCATGCCACACGGGCCCTTATACAAGTATCGAGAGATACAGGAAAACCTAGACTCTGTGACAGAAATGTAGGGGGAGTGGCTGTTCAAATGACGACGGACTGACCACTTTTTGACACAGTGGGAGGCATGTCGCAGGCCGTCGGGCGTGAAGCCATCGCTCGGCTTGCGAGCAGGATACCAGGATACGTGGTTCTACGCGGCTAGGGTTTTCCCCACAAGTCTTCCAACCGCTGCGCGCGGCCGCAGTTGTATTTGTAGAACTTGTAGCGGATCGGATTCTTCTTGTAGAAGTCTTGGTGATAGTCCTCGGCCGGGTAGAACGGCGAGGCCGCCACGATCTGCGTGACGACGGGCTGACCGAACCGCTTCGATTGCTCGATCGCCTGCTTGGACTCGTCGGCAAGCCGCTTTTCCTGCTCGTTCTGATAGAAGATGGCCGCGCGGTACTGCGTCCCGTGATCGCAGAATTGCGCGTTCGGTGTGATGGGGTCGACGTTGCGCCAGAACGCTTCGAGCAACTGGGTATACGTAACCTTGGACGGATCGTATTGCACCTCGACGGACTCGGCATGGCCGGTCCGGCCGGACGAGACGTCTTCATAGCTCGGGGTCGCGACTGTACCTCCCATGTAGCCGGAGACAGCTGCGATCACGCCGTCCACTTTTTCGAACGCTTCCTCCATGCACCAGAAACAGCCCCCGGCAAAGTAGGCTTTGGCCGGTGCGTTGGATGCGGCACTCACTCCGTTTGGTATCTGGACAATTCCGCCCCCAAGCAGCATCACGGAGCTGACCACGAGGATACGAAACCACGGAGTGTGTGTCATGAGACGTTCCTCCTCATCCGTTCGTCGCCAGACCTTCCCTTCTCTTACATCCTACTACGGCCGTCCGGTGGCAAACAGATGTGTCCGCTTGGAAGGTCTAGTGTTCGATCTGCTTCATGATGAGATCAATGGCTTCTTCCGGGGTGCTGACGGAAGAGACCAGCTTCTGCCCAAGTTTCTTGAAAAACGTCGTCTCAACCGGCGAGGCGCCGACCAAAATCACCGGCTTGCTTGCCTTGACTGCCAGTGCCACCTCCGACACGGTTCCTGATCCGCTCAGGCCGCAGGCCACGACCACGTCGCTCGAGAGGACGTTGATGTTGTTTCGCGCGCTGCCCATCTCCGTCATGATCGCCACGTCGACGTGGCGGGACACCTTGTCCGTGGCGGACGGCAACACCCCGACCGTCAAGCTGCCGCCGACCCGCTTGGCGCCTTCGCAAGCCGCGTCCATGACGCCGACATCGCGACCACCGGTGAGCACCACCCATCCTCGACGTGCGATCAATTCGCCCAAGAGTCGCGCATGGTCGAGATCTTTTTTCTTGGCTTTCGCCGGCCCCATCACTCCTACAATAAATCGCATGGATCCTCCATCGCACGGTCATCTCCCCGATCAGTCAAAATCGCGAAGCGGCCAAGGTCACGTCCGCATGAGTCCAGGCTGCGCCAAAACGAGCCTCTTCTGTCCCGGCAGCCTCGTTCTTCTGTTGGGCCTTGAGGCTCTGGGCCAGTCCGAAGATGGACCAGCCGTTTTGGGGATTTCTGGCAAGATCGTCACGATAGGCTGTTTCTGCCTCAGCGGGACGGCCGGCGATCAGCAGCGCGGTGCCCAAATACTGGCGCACGGGCAGCGGCCAATGGGACGGTTCGGTATAGGGCAAGCCGTCTTCCAGCTTGACGGCTTCCTTGAACGCACGGGTGGCATCGTCGTACCGTTGCCGTCGCGCGGCGATATCGCCGGCCAGGAGTCGTTCGGCAATCTTCAGCAGCGTACGCGAAATCTGTTCTTCGCGGCTTCGGTTCCGCTTAATCTGTTTCGTGAGGTTGGCCAAGGCATAGTGCTCGCCCTCCGCGCCTGGAAGGCGCCCGGTCGCAACCAGAGCCAATCCGCGGCCGAGCCGCCATATGCCGTCCAGCAACCGCAGCCCTTGCGGCGGCGGCGGTTCACGGAGCAGTTCCTCCCACCGGCCGAACCGGATCAAAGTGTAGAGCGGCGCGGGGAGATACCATTCTTTCCACTTCTCCGTCCGCGCCTCGTCGTCCGTAATCGTCTTCGCCAGATCGCGCGCCACCTTCAGCGCATCTGCACTGCGCCCTTCCATGATCAGGGAGGCCCACAGGAAGTGCAGATTGTGCGAGTAGTACCCGTCGGCATAGTCGCCATGTGGCTGATGCGCCGCCAGATATGCCTGGTCGACCTGCGCTGCTTCTTGGTTCCGTTCGGCTGCCTCGTGATACTTGCCGAGCCTGAGATAGATGTGCGCCGGCATGTGCACGATGTGGCCGGCCCCTGGCATCAGGCCCGGCAACCGTTCGGCGCAGGCCAGCGCCCGTTCCGGCTGTTTCGAGGCTTCGACGGCATGGATATAGTAATGGCAGGCGCCGGGATGGTCAGGGCTCTTTGCGATGACCTGTTCGAGAACCTTCACCAATTCTTCTGTGCCGGATTTCGGCTTGCCGTCGGCCGTCCAGAGGTCCCAGGGGTGTAGGTCCATGAGCGCTTCAGCAAAGAGAACTCCCGCGTCAGAATCGTCCGGATGTTGTTGCCAGACCGCTCGCATCGCGTCCGCGTAGGCTTTATCGAGGGAGGCTCTGATGGATTTGCGGATAACCACATATCGTTTCGTGAGGGCTTCGATGTAGGCCTGCTCGGAGGCCGAG